>ENA-UEQM01000929-UEQM01000929.1-human-gut-metagenome-genome-assembly--contig:-NODE-929-length-14662-cov-6.857113_pt1 | contig 14662 bp, 7 predicted proteins | sample MGYA00242948_ERZ507948 | MGnify/ENA primary metagenome ERZ507948 (study PRJEB26167, sample SAMN06115440) | human gut metagenome | host: Homo sapiens | place: China:Hubei | collected 2015-07-28 | study... | reverse complement strand
ACGATGTTTTTTATTTCATTTACATCTTTTCCCAAAGCCGTTGTGGAGATCGCTTCGCTCATTGTTCACCTCTCGAGATTTCCTCGGAGCTGATACCGAGGATTTGGGAAATATCAGCCAAGATCCGGTCGATATCCGCATTCAGGCTTGCCCGTTTCTCCTGATATTGCAGAATCAGCTCCTTCGGCGGCAGGATTTCCTCCTCTTCATGAGGATAGCCGCAGAGGTCAATGTTATAACTACGAGCTTTCAGTTCTTCGACGGTATATTTCTTTGCCTTATCGAAACCGTCAATGGCGATTTCCTGTGGATTGTTCCACCACTCCACTACCGGAGTAAAATGGTCGAGTTTCATCGGTTTTGTTTTGGAAAAATGCTTATATCCCTCCGGCATATCGAGCCGATAAAACCATGTTTCGGCGGTTGGTCCTGTATGGTCGAAGAAAAGAATATTGGTCGTAATGGAGGTATAGGGCGAAAAGACACTGTGCGGCATACGAATGATTGTATGCAGGTTGAATTCGGAAAACAGCTTCCGTTTGATTGCGACCTTGGTCGGTTCGGTATTGAAAAGGAAACCATCGGGTAAAATTACCGCACAACGACCACCTTGTTTCAACCGATACATAATAACCGACATGAAGAGATCAGCTGTCTCGCTGCTGGCAAGTTCAGTTGGAAAATGGTTTTTGACTTCGGATTTCTCATTACCACCATAAGGCGGATTCATTAAAATCACATCGAAGCAGTCCTCTTCCCGGTAGTCGAGGACATCATGCGTCAGGGAGTTGTCGTGATAGATCGCCGGGGTGTCTATCCCATGCAGAAGCATATTGGTGATGCAGAGCATATAGGGGAACTGTTTTTTTTCTATTCCGAAAATGGACTCGTCATATAACTGCCGTTTGGTAGTGTCAGTTGCCTGGGGCTCAAGTGCTTTCAGCCAGCTGGTCAGAAAGCCGCCAGTTCCGCAGGCGAAATCCGCGACCTTTTCTCCGATTTGAGGGGCGATCATCTGTGCCATAAAATCCGTAACCGCGCGGGGAGTATAAAATTCGCCAGCGGAACCAGCGCTCTGCAATTCGCGGAGGATGGATTCGTAAATTTCACCGAATGCGTGACATTCCTCATAATCGGTCAAATCCAGTTCGTCAATAATGTTGACTACCTGACGGAGCAAAACGCCGTCCTTCATGTAGTTGTTCGCATCTTCAAAGGTTGTTTTGACAATGGATTTCCTGATAGGGGTAGAAGCATTGACGGGAAGCCCCTTCAATGTTTCAAATAAGGTGTTGTTGACGAAAGTCAGTAATGTTTCGCCGGTCATTGCTTTGCCACTACGGTCATCGTGCGCCCAATTGCGCCAGCGGCAATCAGCTGGGATAATGGATTCATAATGCTCATCATCCACCTCCCAGTCCAGTTCTTTTGAGTCGTAAACTTTCAGAAACAGCATCCATGCGATCTGCTCAATTCGCTGTGCATCTCCATTGATTCCGGGATCGTTCCGCATAATGTCACGGATGCGTTTAACGAAGTTGGAAATATTGCTCATCGGTTACCCCGCAAATTGGTAAAGTTCATTTTCCAGTTCCCGGAATGCGGCAAGATATGCCTCACGTCCACCGAACAATTGGGCAATACGTGCTTTGCTTCCGATCTTGTTGAATGGATCAAGCTCCAGAACCTGTATCGGCTTCATATCGTAAATACCAATATTGGCATAATGCTCCAGCAGAGCCTCCAATACTGCTCTAGCCGCGCCGCTGTATTTGCTGAGAAAATCACGTTTTTTAACATTATTGGCGCGCTCACGCCGGGTCAATGGCCTCTGATCGAAGGCAACATGGCAAATAAAGTCAAAGTCATCAACATTTTCCATGTTTTTTTCCTTTTTCATCTCATCCAAGTTGATACCACGTTCCAACAGCAGATCGCGAATTTTCTCTTTTTTCTCTTCCTGCGTCCACTGACTGATGAAATTGGCCAATGAAGCGTATTTTCCTACAATGTTGGTGCGGGTGTAGTCGATAATATCTTCCTGCCGGAGCAATTTACCATCAGTATCGTAAATGGAAACGGTCTTGTTGATAATTCTCACCCGGCATCCGTTCGCGTCCACAATGAGTTTTTCCGGTTTGTGCGGTTTGCTTGGGGGATCTGGCGGCACTGGCGGGAGAGATGGTGGCGTAGCTTGCTGCCCAGACTGAGGTAACCAATTCGGGTCTTGCTGAATTGGTCCATCCCATTCAGGATCGGCAAAAAGTCGGGTAACATTACGGAAGTCCATCACCACAAAATGGGTTTTATGATCTTTTTCGCGGATACGAGTTCCGCGCCCGATGATCTGCTTGAATTTGGTCATGGAACCGATAATCTGATCCAGTACAATCAGCTTGGTCATTTTACAGTCTGATCCGGTCGAGAGAAGTTCCGAGGTCGTTGCAATCACCGGGAATTTTGCTCCAACAGAAATAAAGGGTTTCAGTTTTTTCTTGCCATAAACATCGCTGCCGGTGATTCGCACCACATAATCTGCGTTTTTCTGACACATATCGGCATTACACCGAACAAGAGCCTGCCGCATTCGCTCCGCATGATCCTCGTTTGCGCAGAATACAATCGTTTTCGCCATCCGGTCCGTATTTTTCAAATAAGCGGTAATTTCTTTGGCTACCTCATCGATACGATCCTGAATGATGATGTTATAATCGTAGTCGCTGTTGTTGTAAATCCGATCCTCAATCAAGACACCATTTATATCTCGTTGCCCATGTACCGGCCGCCAGCCATCGCCAATATTGGTCTTAACATTGATGACACGAAATGGTGCGAGAAAGCCGTCTTCGATTCCTGCGCGCAAACTATAAGAATAAAGAGGGTCACCAAAGTAATCGATATTTGAGATATATCTGTTTTCTTTTGGGGTCGCGGTCATCCCAATTTGAGTTGCTCCGGAGAAATACTCCAAAATTGTTCGCCATTGGCTGTCTTCAGCTGCCGACCCGCGATGACACTCGTCTACTATCACAAGATCGAAGAATTCCGGCTTAAAAAGTTTCTCATAATGTTTTATGCCATTATCCCCAATCAACTGCTGGTAGAGCGCAAAATACACTTCGTAACTTGTGATTGTAGTAGGTGTATCTTTGCTGACATCAATTTTATGAATTGTCTTTTCCAACGGCGAGAAATCCTGTTCAATAGATTGATCCACGAGATTATTGCGATCCGCAAGATAAAGGATTTTCCGCTTCATACCACTTTTCAGCAGGCGATAGACAATCTGAAACGCAGTGTATGTTTTTCCGGTTCCCGTTGCCATTACTAGTAATATGCGCTGCTGGTTGCGGGCAATAGCATCCAAAGTCCGGTTAATCGCAACTTGCTGGTAATATCGCGGTGGATACGTGTCCTGACTGGAATAGTATGGCTGTGCAATGATCCGCAGTTCTTCCGGGGTTAATCCTGCACCGGAATTGGCCTCTCGCTGATATCGTGCAATCAATTCTTCTCTGGTCGGAAATGCATCAAGACTGAATTCCCGCTCCTGTCCGGTCTGAAAATCGTATTCGCAGAAAGCATCGCCATTGGAACTGTAAGCGAAAGGAACATCCAGCATTTTCGCATATTCTTTGGCCTGCTGAATTCCGTACGAAACAGAATGCTTATTGTCCTTCGCCTCAACGACAGCGATTGGGTTATTGGCACATTGATACAAGATGTAGTCTGCTTTTTTGGACGCTTCTCGGAAAGCGATATTGCCTTTGAGACTTATCCTGCCGTCAGTTAACTGGACTTTGGTTTCCATTGTAATGCCGTCGAGGCCCCATTTTTGTTGAATGGCAGGCGTAATAAACTGAAGTTTGATATCTTCCTCAGTCATTTCTTTTTTATTCAGCCAGTGCATCGTGCATCTCCTCTCTGATTCCCATAATAAAAAATTATCGGAAGTTGGCGGCATCTTTTTTGCCGACAATGCTCTTGGGAACCTCCGGGATTATTCAATGGACATACAAAAACACAATAATATAATACCTTAACCTGTAAAATCAATCATACCTTTCTTGAAAAGAGCATGAACTGCAAAAAGTATTCTGTGGAATTTTTTCTTTCGGTAACTGGTATAGCTTGGAAACAGCGCTGAAATGGCAAGAGGTCGGCTGTTTGACAAATTGACAAAATGATCATTTCCCGAAAAAATTGAAAACCTATTTCTATTCTTTCCATATGTAACACGTCTTAGTCTTTCTTTTCGTTTGATTTTCCGGCAGCCGGATCGGATGACGCTGCATCCTGATTTGATCCGGCTTCTTTCGGGCAAAAAATCAACCGAAAGGATGGAACGATGGAAGCAGTACAGTTGGATTTGTTCGAGTTCGCCGCGATACAGGCGGCAATTCAGCCGAAAGTGCAGGAGTCGCCAAGACCGGTCAGGCCGCGGAATTTTCAAAATGACGGTCAGCATCCGATGCCGACAACTCCCGCGGCTCGAATCGAGGCCAATTTCAAGGCGATCCGTCTGCTGAAAGAACTTGGGGCGCGAATTCCTTCCCATGAGGAACAGATTACTCTTTCGCAATTCAGCGGCTGGGGCGGTTTGACCGAGGTTTTCATGGAGGAAAACCGCCATTATCAGACGCTCAAAGAGCTGCTTTCCGATGAGGAGTATCAGACGGCGCAGAACTCCATTCTCGACAGTTATTACACGCCCGAATCCATCATCGACTTCATGTGGGACATCGCGCGCGGAGAACAGGGAATCAAATCCGGGAAAGTCGCCGAACTGGGGGCGGGAACCGGGAATTTCATCGGATTCGCGCCGGGTCAGAACGCTTATGCGTTCACCGCAGTCGAGATCGACCGGATTTCCGGAAGCATCGCGAAAACGCTCTATCCGCAAGCCGACGTCCGGATCGCTTCGCTCGAAAATGTCAAACTTCCGCAACAGTTCGACCTTGTGATCGGAAACGTTCCATTCGGGAAATACGCCCCGTATGACCGGAATTACCGTTCTTACAATGCCTGGAATCTGCACAATTATTTCATCGCCCGTGCGTTGGATTGTCTGAAAGAAAACGGCTGTGCCGTCCTCCTGACTTCGAGTTCGACGATGGACAAACCCGGTTCCATGCCGCAGATCACGAACGGACAAGCCGGGCTGGTCAAGGCTTACCGTCTCCCGAACAATACCTTTGCCGGTACGGAAATCGTCGCCGACATTCTGATTCTGAAGAAAGGAGTTCGGGAGAATCTTTCCGGCAACCTGCAATGGGTTGACACAGCCGACAATACAGGCAGAATTGAGGTCAACTGCTACTTCGCACAGCATCCGGAACATGTGTTCGGCAAACTCTCGAATACCGGCAGAATGTATGGCAAGCTCAACACTCCCACGGTTTTGCCGGACGGCAAAAGCCTGAGAGAACATTTCGATCTCGCGCGTAAGGCGTTCATGCGCACTCTGCCGGAAGTTCCCGAAAATACCGACCTGTTCGGCAATGCACTTCCGGAAGCGACGGCGCCCAAAGTGGAAGTTGTTTCCTATGCGGAGCGGACGAATATTCCGGAGGAGAAGGAACCGCCGGAAGAGTGCCGGGAGTACAGCATCTTTTCCTCCCTCGACACCGTTTATCAGGTCATTGACGGCATCGGCCGCCGCATGAAAGACCGCAAGGGAGGAAATCTCACGCTCAAAGAGACTCAGAAAGTCCATTCCTTCGTCAAGATCAAACATGCGCTGAACGAACTCATTGATGCGCAGCTGAACTTTGATTCCACAGACAGTGAGATTGAGGAGTTGCGCCTCCGGCTTCGGTGTATTTACAACGATCATGTTGCAAAATACGGCGTTCTTTCCAACAAGACCGTTCATAAATATTGCGTGGAAGATCCCGAATACCTCAAAGTCGCGGCGATTGAAAACTGCCGCAAAGTGACCGAAACCAACAAAGCCGGGATCAAGACGACGAAAAAAGTCTATGAACCGGGCGACATCCTGTTCAAGCGGACGCAATGGCCGTGGCGGGAACCGGATCATGCGGAAAACATCGTGGAAGCCGGACTGATTTCTCATGCCTACCGCAACAGAATCGATCTGGAGTACATTGCCCGGATAACGGGCAAGGATGCGGAAAGCGTCAAGGCGGAACTTCTGGCGAGCGGGGAGTATTTCCACGATCCGACCTCAAATCAGATTGAGCTCAAGAGCCGTTACCTTTCCGGGCACATCAGAATGAAGATCGAAGAAGCCCGCAAACGGGGATTGACCGCCAACGTGGAGGCGTTGAAAACGGTTCTGCCGAAGCCGCTGACCATTGAAGACATCGATTTCACTCTCGGCTCGTTCTGGCTGCCGGCGGAAGTCGTTCAGGAATGGATCTCCCGGGATCTGAACGGAAAAGTCGAAGTCCGGTATGACGCAGATTCCGACAGCTGGAAAGTGAGTGCGGATTATCAGAGCCGCCAGCTTCTCAATCAATACAACCTCGACAAACTCGACACTCTGGAATTGATTGAACTCATTCTGAATCTGAAAGATCCGGTCATCTGCAAATCGGTCTGGAATCCGGAACGGCGGGAATTTGTCGATGTCGTCGACAAAGAAGCGACGCTGACGGCAAGGCAGTACAAGAATGAAATTCAGAACCGGTTTCACGATTTCGTCATGGACGACCGGCAGCTGTCCCGGGAAGTCGAGCAGGTCTACAACGAATGCTTCAACAACTACGTTTTGCAGCAATACGATCTTCCTCCGTTCGACGTCTATCCCGGCGCGAGTTCGGTGATCGACGGCAAACCGTTCATCCTGCGCGCTCACCAGAAGCGGGCGGTCACGCGGTGCATTCAGGAGAATACCTTGCTGGCGCACACCGTCGGGGCCGGCAAGACTGCGGTCATGATCACCGCCGCGATGGAGCTGATCCGCCTCAAACTGGCGACCAAAACGATGATCGTCGTACAGAACGCCACGCTTCAGCAGTTCGCGGAATTCGCCCCGAAGCTCTATCCGACGGCCCGTATCCTGGTCGCGACCCGGCAGGATCTGGTCAAGGAAAAGCGCAAACGCTTCCTGGGGCGGATCGCCACCGGAAAATGGGACATCATCATCATCGCCCAGAGTTCCTTCAATATGATTGAGGACAATCCCGATCTCGTTCGAGCGAAATATCAGGCGGAACTGGACGAGATGGAGCACGTTCAGGCCGCACGCGATGCAGTCAGTCAGCTCAATCGCCGCCAGAAGAAGGCGCAGGAACAGCGCAAACGCAGTTTGAAGAAGAATCTCGACAAGCTGAAGGATCGCCATGCGTCCGAGGATATCGTCTATTTCGATCAGCTGGGCGTGGACTGTCTCTTCATCGACGAGGTTCACAGCTACAAGCGGAACTTCTTCATCACGAAGATGACGCGGGTCAAGGGGCTGGACAACGCCGCTTCGCAGAAAGCCTTTTCTCTGACGCTGAAACTCGACCATATCCGGGCAAAAACCGGCGGCAGGAACATCTATACGGCAACCGGCACTCCGGTTTCCAATCAGCTTGCGGAACTGTTCAATATGATCCGCTACGTTTCGCCGGATACGTTGAAAAAGTTCCATGTGGACACGTTCGACCGGTTCGCATCGACCTTCACCCAGAGTGAAACCGCGCTGGAGATCAACGCCGCGGGGCGCTTCAAAATGGTCACCCGTTTCGCAAAATATACGAACATCGTGGAACTCTCCAAAATGTTCCGGAGCTGCGCGGACGTGATCCTGCCGGAAGATTTGACCGGCATTCCAAAACCGCCGATCAAAGGCGGGCATCCGGAACAGATCAGCCTGCCGCGAACGGAGCAGGTTTCGCAGTTCATGGATTATCTGAGCGATGTTTACACCTGGTTTGAACAGCTCGACAACTCGAAAAAGCGGGAATTTACGCACATTCCGCTGTTGATCTACGGACTCTCCCGCAAGGCGACGATTGACTTGCGTCTGATCGCTGCCGGGGCAAAGGACGATCCCGGCTCCAAACTGAACGTCTGCGTCAATCAGATTCTGGAAAAATATCATGCCTATCATTCCGTCAAAGCCGCTCAGGTCGTGTTCAGCGATCTTTACCAGTTCAAAGACGGCAAGACGGTCTATTTCGACGTGTTCCGCGAAATCAAACGGAAACTGGTCGAACGGGGCATCCCCGCCGATGAGATCGCGATCATCAATGATTATAAGACCGACAAACAGCGGCAGGAGGTGTTCGATATGGTGAACTCCGGCGATGTCCGTGTCATCATGGGTTCGACACAACGGCTCGGCACCGGAGTCAACATGCAGGAGCGTCTTGCCGTCGAACACGATCTGGATGCGCCGTTCCGCCCGGCCGATGCCGAACAGAGAACCGGCCGCCTGGTGCGTCAGGGCAATATCCTCCCGGAGGTTGAGGTCATCCGGTACGGCATGGCTGAAACGCTCGATGCCGGGATGTATCAGATTCTGACCCGGAAACAGAAATTCATCAACGATGCCCTGAAAGGCAAACGCCGCAGCATGGACGAGATCAATGACACTTCGATTGACTTCGCCTCGTTTTCCGCACAGATTTCCGGCAATCCGAAACTGATCCGCAAGGTGGAAGTGGAGACCCGTCTGCGGGAGCTGCAGTCGCTGGAATATCAGTTCCGCCGTTCGATCCGCCGGGATGAGGATTTGAAGTCCGAACTCGAACGTGCCATCCCGCGCATGGAGAGGGACATCGCCCGCATGAAAGAACTGGCGGCGCATCCGTTCCCGACGGATTGCCCGCAAATCGAGATCAACGGTATTGCCCTGGAAGGTACACCTGAATACCGGGGAAAACAACTCGCGAATCACCTGACAAACAAGGGGATTTATCCGGCAATTCAGCGGGCACGCATGGAACGGGAATCCGCCATCGTTGAGATCGGCTTTGCGAAGATCAACGGCATTGAAATCGAGCTGAAAGCGATCTGCCCGTTCGAACTCTTCCGCGCCCGTGAGGATCTGGCCGTGATCCGTTACCGGCTTGCCGGAGAGTCGTTCTACAACGGCAGAATCCGGGCCGGAAGCGATGTCACAACCGGACACGGACTGATCTCCAGTCTGAAGTCCGTGCTCGAAGCAAAAGTCCGAGAGGCCGTCAGCGAGGCGGCAAATCTGGAGGTGAACCGTCAGCGTTTGAAGCAGCTCACCGAGACCGGGAGCCGGCGCGTATTCAAATACGCCGATGAGCGCATCGAACTTCAAAAGGAGCTCGACAAACTCCTTTATGAATTGAACGAACTGGATCTGCTCCATGAAGAACGCCATATCGAAGAGATGCCGCGTCTTTCGGACTATCTCGACCTCGGCGTCGAACTCATCTCCCGGAACATCGAAATCTCCGACGAACCCGATGAGGAGGACGTCGAAAACGAAGCTCTGGCCAAAACCGCATAGCAGTCCATCTGTTCTTTGCGCCGCTTTCCCGGCGGACGGAGTCCCGTCCGCCGCGCGGCTTCTTTGCGAAAGAACAGAAGTTCTCAAACCAAAAATCCAATCAGGAGTATGAGAAAATGGCAGCTTACGCAAAGATCTACGGTTTTCAGGTCGTCGACCGGAAGCACATCAAAGGACGTGAAGAAGAGTACACCTGGCTCGGAGACAACTGTTATCTCTCCAACAGCGAATACGAAATGCTTGAAGAAATCCTCGAAAAAGAGAATTGATCCCGGCGATCCCGTCGCTGACGTACACATAAAAAACAAAAGAAAGTCCCCATCATGGAAGAAACCATTCAGCGAGATACGCCCGTCGACCTCTTCAACAACATCCTGAAAACGGCACGCAATGCCGGAGCGTTGCAGGAACTCGACCGGATTATCGACTACGATTCCGCCTGCGAATTCATGGAAGAAAACCGGAAGCCGATCTCCCATTACGAATTTTCCACCGTCTTTTCCGTCGATTTCGGAGGCTCTGAAGGCATTTACATCGATGCCTGGCTTCATGGACATCTGGACGAGTCCGGGCATACGAAACGGCTTCGTTTCGGCACGATCAAAACGCTGGAAAGCAGCTTGAACGCAATGAAAATCATGGGGGAAGCGTGCGGGATTTTGCAATACTATGCCTCGGATTATCTCAACAAGAACCTTTCCCGCTATGAACCCGATCCGGCGAAATTGTCGTCGTTCCATAATTCGGATACGCCATTCTGGTGCCGTTCCTGCAAATCAATGGGAAATATCGCCGTATTGAAGCGTCTTTGCCCATGGAACGAACAGATGGAGCAATATGCCTTCCGCTGTGAAACCTGCGGTGCGGAAACCAATTATTTTTTCACATCTGCCGAATTGCGTAAAGCCTGGAACAACGGAGAATACTGGATCAGGAAAAGTGACGCGATTCTGGTCAAGCGTGATGCTCTGCAATCCGTTTGTAAGTTGCGAGGTCAGGAACCCTGCAATCTCGATTGTGCCCAATGCCCATATCAAATCATCCGGGAGTTGCGCCATACAGTATAAAGTCTGGTTATCGAACAACATTTCAAGTTAAAAACAAAATTCAGTTCTTCCGACCGCTTGACCGGCGGATGAAGTCTCATCCGCCGCGCGGCTGGTTGACGAAAGAACCGAATTCCCCATTAACCAACAAAAGAAGGAAGCAGAAAGATGAACAACACTAAGAACAGGAAAAATGTCCGTAACGCCGGCAACGCCAACTCGACCAGAACGTTCGTGATCTCCGATCCGGATGCAAAGGCGACCGACAACCAGCGCCGGGCGATCGCCCATGCCGTCAAGAACGGTTCCTGGAAACGTTTTTCCACGGAAGACTGGAAGAATCTCACCAAAGGCCGTGCCTCGGAGATTATCGACCAGATCCGCGCCAAAGACGGCGATCCGCTTGCCTCCTGGGGGCAGAAAAAGCGTTTTCTGGAGCTGGTTCGCGAAGGATTCCTGCGCGGCGTCAAGCGCGAGACCCTCAGGAATCTCCGCAACGCGCAGATCAAGCGCATGATTTACAAGGGAATGAAAAACAAAGAAGCCGGCATTCCCGCCGGCCCGTATATCCGCCCCGACGATCCGACTCCGGCTGCCGCCTGAAGCGTTACCATCCCCCGGCTATGGGACACACCTCATAGCCGGGATTTTTTATTTTATTCTTCTTGCGATGCGACAGCCTTTATATTCACGCCCTCGACCGGATAAATACACCGGACCCGCTCAAGCTGCAACATGCCGTAGAGTTGTTTCTGCGGAGCTGCCGCCGCGATTGTGAACGAGACTCCAAGCGAAGTATGAATCTCGATCACCCGGAAAGAGCGGTCGGATTTTACCAGCGCCACATGTACCCACGGAATCAGGTATTCCTCCAGTTCCGTCACGATCCGCAGACGCGGCAGAACATGTGTGCTCCTCTGCCAGCAGATGCCCGGATCCAATTCCAGATCAATCGAATCCCATTCCTCTTCCGGGTTTCCGGCGCGGTCGTGCCATTCGTCTCTCTTCGCTGCGTTTTTCATGTTTTCCCTCCGTTTCATGTTTTTCCTGGAATTGACGTTCCATTTCGTTCTGTTCCCGGAATCCGGCATCGGCTTGCGGATCGGTCTTGCCGGGTTGAGCGACGGCAATTTCCGGCACGGTGGAAATCTCTTCCTGACGCGCCGCGGTTTGCCGATTCCGGTAATCTCCCCAGAGCAGCAGCATTTTCGCGGCCGCTGCTCCCGTTCTCCTTGTGATCTTCCGCAGGAAATTCCGGAGTTTCTCCAGCCGGCACGCCCGCACCAGCTGATGCGGATCAGGGCGGCACTCCCGCGTGATCTGTTCGGCGGATTTCCGACCAGGAATCGTCTCGATCTCTCCCGAGGCGAGCAGATCGTGCACGGAAAGACGCTCCGTCCGGATCGCCATGAGCTTCTGTTTGAAATACTCCTTCTCCGGCACATGCAGCGCCAGCTGGAACTTTCCGCGCGAACACCCGACATAAAACGCCTGTTTCGACATCTTCTCCGCCGCGACAACCACGTTTTTCGAGGTCATTCCCTGCGACGCATGTGACGTCATCACCCAGCCGTATTTCACCCCCCGGAACTCCTCCGGCAGCCGGATCGTGGTCAGCTCGCGCCGGTTGGAATCCAGCAGCAGATATTCGTTCCGGTTGCCGGTCGCAATCGCCAGACTGCCGTTGTTGATCTTGAAATCCGGAGTCCGCAGATTCACGGTGAAGCGGACGATGTCGCCTTTCCCAACCGGCAGTGGAACCGCATTCCCGACGTCAATGCTGTTCCGGATCAGAGACGGCTTCACCGTCCGGCCGTTGCTCAAAACGAGTTTGTCTCCCGCGACCTGCAAAACCTCCGTCATTTCGCCTGCTCCGGCAATCCCTTTCACTTTCGTGTTGAAGAAAATCTTCATGCCGACCTGATAATTTTCGATGTTGCCGAGCTGCGGCTTCGTCCATCCCCACGAGCGGAACGATTCCACCAGATTGGCGGCGTCGTTTCCTATCCGCCCCGCCGCCTTCATCTTCTGCCGAATCTTCTCCGTAAGCAGATCACACTCCCGGTTGGTCGGGGAAACCGCGATACAATCCAGCGGGCGTCTGCCGTCGTCGGTCAGCTTCACAAAATCCTCTGCGGCGCGTTCCAGATAAGCCGCCTTGTCCTCATGAATGTAACCATGCGCATCCAGATGCTCGAAGCCATCCAGGGCGCTTCCCGTCGAAATCAGCTCAATCCCGCGCCGGTACTCCTGAACCTGCTGCCGGTGAATCTGCGAAAGACACGTTTTCGTGATACGGGAATGCTCCTCCAGCAGCCGGAAAAAGTCGCCCGCCTCGACCGATGAGTGCTGCCGCTCATCGCCGACGAACAACACCCGGTATTCGTTCTCCATTGCCAGCTTCATCATCTCCGTGCCCTGCCGGAGTGAGTTCAATCCGGATTCGTCGATGATCAGATACGAACCTTTCGGCGGCAACTTGTCCCGGTTCTGCAAAAACATCGCAACCGTCTGCGCCGACTCAAAATTCTCGCTGCGCAACACGTCCGTTGCCGAATTGGTCGGCGCCACCACATGAATGTTCTTCACGCCGCCTTTCTTCAGGCACTTGCAGAGCTCCTGCAACGTCGATGTCTTTCCGGCTCCCGCGACGCCGCGAAAAACCGTAAACGGGTCTTTTGACTGTACGATCTGACGGATGACTTCGATCTGTGCCGTGTGGTCGAACGTATCCTCCGCTTCGCTGAACGGAACGTAATCGCTCGTAAAATCGCGGCAGATTCCCTTCGTCTTATTCACGATGTCGATACAGTAATTTTCCCGTTCGACATTCTCCGCCGTCGTAAAATAGGGATTGCCCGCGGGGGAACCGAGATCCACCAGCCCCGGAACGTTTCTGATCGCAATCTGAAGCGCTTCCAGCTCCACTTCGCCGAGATTCTGATTCTGAACTTCAGCGAGAATCGCATCCCACCGCAGCACGCTGCTGCGCTCAAACAGCTGCTCCGCGACTTTCCGAATCTGTTGTTCCGGCGTCTCCCGCTTTGGACGCGGCAGCATCAGAAAACTCAACTGTTCCGCCTCACTCGCCATGCTCCGGAAATTGCTCCGTTCCTCCTCGGTGAACAGTGACATCTTGAACGCGGTCACCTGATCCGTCGTTTTCTCCAGCATTTTGCGGCCGCGCGTCAGCAATGTCATGAGCTTGACTTCATCGGGCGTCGGCTGCCGTCCCTTCGTTGCCACGAACTTCTCGATCTCTCTGTCGATCTGTTCCCGGCGCCGGGAGCAGCGTCTCAGAACATCTTCCGGAACGCCCCGGATCTCAAAGCCCGTGATCTCGCCCTTGTCGGATCGCTTCATCTCGATCTCATAACCGAGCCGGATGCACTCCTGCGCCAAGGCATTTTGATAGGACTTCCCGGCATACCGGATCGCCCGGTACATTTCCGTGGCATCCAGAGCTTTGAACGAGCCGTCGGACTCCTGCGTCACATTCACAATCACATTGTGCGTATGGAGCTGCGGATCAAGCAGACGGCTGGTGTCATGGTGATACTGGGCGTAGATGAACTTCCCTGTATAAGCGAAATTTTTCGTCGCAAAATTGTCGCCGCGACGGATGCGGACTGCGGCAAACCGTTCCAGCTCTTTCATCCCGGACTCGACCGCCTTTCGATGCGCCTCGACCAGACGCGAGTCGAACAGCGACAGTACGGAAACGGACTTCTGAGCCGAACACTGAAAATCGTAAAACCGGACGGAATGCGGATTGTTCCGGGGAGTCAGCTTCTGACCGGAAACGGGGTTCAAATTCTGCTGAAAAAGCGAAAACGCCTCCTGCGAAACGACACTTCCGGAGAGCCCGAACGCCGACGCAAGAGTCCCGCGCCAGTGTCCGTCAACCCTGTCGTGTTCGCTGTAATAGTCATTACTGGCAAGATGCTGACGATAGAAATCCGCACCCTTGCCATGTGTGGCTTTGATCTTTGCCGCGGTGAACAAAAATTCCTTTCCACACACCCCGGAAATCCCATAATCCGCTATCGCAAAAAAGTCCAATGCTGATTGAACGGAAAAAAGGAATTTTTTCAAAAAAATTTCACAGCCATCCCATAGGAAAAGAAAAAGTTGAAAGATGATGGTTCTGGATGCAACTTATATTTCAGCAAAAAAAACA
>ENA-UEQM01000928-UEQM01000928.1-human-gut-metagenome-genome-assembly--contig:-NODE-928-length-14676-cov-176.118227_pt1 | contig 14676 bp, 14 predicted proteins | sample MGYA00242948_ERZ507948 | MGnify/ENA primary metagenome ERZ507948 (study PRJEB26167, sample SAMN06115440) | human gut metagenome | host: Homo sapiens | place: China:Hubei | collected 2015-07-28... | reverse complement strand
CTATCACAATAACAGTTATCACAGTTTCTCGAAACACTTTTCTTTTTCTCATTCCAGAACTAACTATATATATTATATATTTATAATAATATATATAGTTAAATTCTATTTAACATTTCCCTTCCCTTCAGATACCCCCTTCGTAAAAACTGTGATAACTGTTACTGTGATAGCTGTGATCACTCTTGATGCACTAAAACAGTGCATCAAGGTTGAGGATAAAATCCACAAATCACCGAATAAAGAATAATAGACTACAAAAAACAAGTCAATTGCACAATTTTGTCTCATTTATGTAGAAAAACACCCCCGTAGTTGCGTTTTCTCGTAAAAATCAGTTATCTTTGTAGGCGGAATGGCATTAAAAGGAAACTAAGGATTTCAAAAAAGGGTAATGATATGGAAAATAAAGATAATATTCCGCAGTTCGTGAATAGCGACTCCTTCATGGTAGACAAGAACTATGTGAAGTGGTTGTCTGACCTGAAGAAACGCTTCCACATTGCACAGCTCAAAGCTGCAGTCAAAGTGAATACGGAAATGCTCAAATTCTACTGGAGTTTGGGCGAGGACATCTGTGAGAAGCAGAAACAATATAAGTGGGGTGCAAACTTCATGAAAAGGTTGAGCCTTGACTTGCGTGCGGAATTTCCACAAGCAGAGGGATTTTCATGGTCTAATCTCTATAAAATACGCAAATGGTATTTGTTCTATTCTTCTCAAATTGAATTTTTGTACCAAGCTGGTACAAAATTACAAAAGGTGGATAATGCAACAACCCCAATGCCAGACTTACTGCAATTTGTTCCTTGGAGACATCAAACGGTAATTGTTTCCAAATGCGACACAATAAACGCTGCGATGTTCTATCTCAACAAGGTCATTGAAGGCAACATGAGCCGCACGGAATTGGAGCATGTTATTAAGGCTCAACTGTACGAGCACACCAGCAAGGCTTTGAATAACTTTGATGTTACACTGCCACAACCTCAAAACGCACTGGCAACAGAGATTATCAAAGATCCTTACAAGTTGGATTTCTTCTCATTGCCGAGCAAGTTCAACGAGATGGACTTGGAGAATAAATTGGCTACAAATATCACTCGCTTCCTCTTGGAACTGGGTAAAGGGTTTGCGTATGTTGGTCGACAGATGGAACTTGACACACCAAGTGGCAAGTCATACTTCCCCGACATGGTGTTCTATCATACTCGGCTGAAATGCTATGTGGTGGTGGAACTGAAGATTGTGGATTTTATGCCAGAGTTCATCGGCAAACTGAACTTCTATGTTTCGGCTGCTGACGAGTTGCTTAGAGGTGAAGGAGACAATCCAAGTATTGGTATTCTTCTTTGCAAGGACAAAGATTCGTCAGTGGTAGAATGGTCTCTGCGTGGCATAACTACTCCTTTGGGGGTGGCAAGCTATCAGCTGCAAGAGGTCTATGAACGAACATTGCTTGAAATAAAACAGGAAGCCTCTGAGGAAGAATCATAAGAAAGTTTGATTTATAATAGTGTTGCGAAATTAATGTAAAATAAAACCACTATGAGAAAAATGTTATTGATGATGCTTTTAGCAATATGTACTTTGAGCATCAGTGCGCAAAGCGCAAGCAACAAAGATGCCACGATTGTTAGCGACATCCAGTATAAGAGTAATCAAGACGATTATGTCAATGAGCGTTGTAAACTTGACATCTATTATAGCAAAGGGCAGAAAGATTGTCCTGTGGTCGTTTGGTATCATGGTGGTGGTCTTACCAGCGGAAGTAAGCAACTGCCTTCCCAACTGATGTCCCAGGGCTATACCATTGTGGGTGTCAATTATCGCCTCCTCCCTACTGTTACCATCGACCAGTGCCTGGATGATTGTGCTGCCGCCTTGGCATGGGTATTCAAGAACATCGAGAAGTATAATGGAAGCAGCAAGAAAATCTTTGTTTCAGGCCACTCAGCCGGTGGATACATCACGGCGATGCTTGGACTAGACAAGGAATGGCTAGGCCGTTATGGTGTAGATGCCAACCAAATTGCTGGTTTGATACCTTTCAGTGGACAAATGATCAGTCACTTTGCCTATCGTAAGATGAACGGCATTGATAATCTTCAGCCAACGATAGACAAGTATGCTCCTCTTTTCCATGTCAGAAAGGATGCGGCTCCCTTGATTCTGATAACGGGTGACCGCAATATCGAACTGTTTGGAAGATATGAGGAGAATGCCTATATGTGGCGAATGATGAACCTTGTTGGCCGCCCAGATACCCAGCTCTATGAAATCGCTGGTCATGGTCATGGGGCAATGGGTAATCCTGCCTATCATATCCTCATTCAAAGCATCAATAAAATCCTGGGCAAAAAGTATGAGTTTTAGTGGGGCATTTGCAAAAGCGTGTGGATGTGATTCACTAGAATTTGTGCATAGCCACATGCTTTTGCAGGTGATCCATATTATCACTTAAATAAATTCTCCATTGTAACCTCTTTCTGCACAATTCCACTATGCTTGCCATACGCCACACCATAAGTGGTAATCATCGTAAGATGAACAGTCTGTTTGGGCGACAAAGTGCTCTTCAATGCCTCTATGCGATGGCGCAAACGCATTTCTTCATCCTTACTTATATGATAAGGAGCACTGGCAAACTTCATCTCACATAGATTGACCACGTTGTCATCCCTAAGAATCAACAAGTCAATCTGCACGCCTTCTTGTTCATCATCTCCCTTCACACTCCAGGCAGAAACAGAAGATTTGACGCCAGCAATCTGAAGAGCACGCTTGATTTGCTCTATATGTTGCCAACAAACCTCCTCGAAAGCCACCCCATGCCAAGCCTTCAGGATGTCTGAAGTCATGTTATCATTGGCAAAACCTGCATCACATGCATTGGCTTTCACATATTTCAGCCAAAAGAGGCAGAAATTATCCATCAACTTATAGCATTCCACACTCTTCGCCTTACCATAAGGATGATATCTCATAATAAAATCACTCTCCACCAAAGCTGCAAGCGTATTCGTTAGTCCACCACCCAAAGGAATACCGGTGGCATTACTGATTTCCTCACGAGTGAAACCTGCATGACGAGTAGCCAACTGCCTGACTACCTTCTTGCTTTCCTCTGGATTGTTGAAGATGGCAGCAAAAAGCCGGTTGAACTCATCACGCAAACGAGGCTTGCTACCAAACAGAATCTTATCCACATTCTGCTCGAAGCTCAATCCTTTCTGGAAATAGCTTATATAATAAGGTATGCCTCCAAACACCATATAACTTTGCAAGATATCATATTGGCTCATTTGGATTTGATTATGCTCAAAATACTCTTCACACTCTCGCAAGGTAAAAGGAGACAGTTTGATTTCCGCAGTCAATCTGCCATAAAGTCCACCTTTGTTTCTCGACAAATTGCTAAGAATCCATGAGGTAGCACTGCCACAAACGATCAGCATGATGTTATCTCTGCCACTGCACCATCCATTCCAAAAGTTCTCGAAAGCAGGAAGAAAGCCAGACCTAGGTGTATCCATCCATGGCAGTTCATCTATAAAGACGACCTGTCGCTCACCTGTATCCAAGTGCTGCAACAACTGTTCCAGCTGGAAGAATGCCTCCATCCAGGACTTAGGTTGTTTATATCCCTCAAGTCCTTGATTAAGAAGCGCATAATAGAAGCTCTCCAGTTGAACCTTCATCCGACTTTTGTCACTATCCTGGTCAACTGGCGAAACCCCTGTATGCTGAAAGGTAATGCGACCCTTCAGTGCCTGCTTGATAAGAAACGTCTTGCCCACACGTCGTCTGCCATATACGGCGACAAACTCTGGTCGGTCACTGTAATACAACTTGTTTAATTCTGCAATTTCCTCTTTTCTTCCTACTATCATAGTCTCAAAACTTATTATATTCTGCCGCAAAAGTACAAAAAATATAGTTTGCGGCAAAATATAATATACTATATTCTGCCGCAATTATGCTTTTTTAGCGATTTGCGGCAGAATATAACGTCCCCTCGTTAATCCTTAGCAAGGAGACCATTTTCTATAGAAGGTTGGTAAAACTACTACAATAGTATAGAAGATTTGCGTATTTTCTAATATTTCTACTAAAAAGATTTGCGTATTTTTTAAGATTTCCACTAAAAAGATTTGCGTATTTTCTGAGATTTTTGGCAGTGCCTCAAATCTGGGTACCAGTTGCACTTCGTCAAGAAGGATATAGTACAGGTCGTCGTCTATCATCTTGGCTTTGATGTGTCTGTAGAGAGTAAGTGGCTCCCTAAGTTCTGAATTTTCGATATCATCGAGTGCTATCTGGATGATATCTTACGAAGATTTTTTGGCAATATTGCCACTTTTTCTCCGTAAGCGAAAAGGCAGTTCCTTAAAAAATGCACGAACTGGGGCGGTAACTCATTTTTTAAGGACTTAGAATCTACATATTTCTGCTAAAATAATAAAATATTCAATAGCAAATTAATTATTTTCAACTTTTTATTGTATTTTTGTCCCTATATTATAATATTGCATTATCGGAAGATGAAAATGAATGATATACAGAAGCGTGAGGATGCTCTCTTTGAGCACATCTCTAAATTGATTGAAAAATCTCGGAAACAAGCAAAGACTGCTATTAATACAGCAATGGTATATACCTATTATGGAATAGGAAAATACATTGTTGAGGATGAGCAGAATGGATATGAACGTGCCGCATACGGAAAGAAAGTGCTTAAGCAACTTTCAGAACAACTCTGTGCTGAATATGGAAACGGATGGACTGTTGATACCTTAAAGAGATGCAGATTTTTCTATAAGGCATATAGTCCATATCAAATTGGGGCAACACCGTTGCCCCAATTGAATGAAGTCCCTAAATTCCAACTTTCATGGTCGCATTATCTTATTCTAATGCGCATTGAGCGAGTTGAGGAACGCCGCTTTTATGAAATTGAAGCGACACAACAAGATTGGAGCGTGCGAGAACTGAGCCGACAAGTGGGGAGTTGCCTGTATGAGCGTTTGGTATTAAGCCGTAACAAGGAAGAAGTAATGCGACTTTCTAAAGAGGGGCAAACTGTAGAAAAGTCATCTGATGTAATAAAGAATCCTCTGACATTGGAATTCTTAGGATTAAATCCAGATACAGCATATTCTGAATCGAAGTTAGAAAATGCTATTATTAATAAAATGCAACAGTTCTTGCTCGAATTAGGCAAGGGATTTCTTTTTGAGGCAAGGCAAAAGAGGTTTACTTTTGACGAGCAACATTTCTTTGTTGATTTGGTGTTCTACAACCGCCTGCTGCAATGTTATGTACTCATTGACCTAAAGATGGGCAAATTGACACATCAAGATTTGGGGCAAATGCAGATGTACGTGAACTATTATGACAGGCATATAAAACAGGAGTTTGAAAAACCGACGATTGGTATCTTGCTTTGCGAACGGAAAAACGATGCACTTGTAGAACTCACTCTTCCTAAAGACGCAAACGTCTATGCAGCGGCTTACCAGCTCTATCTGCCCGACAAAGCCTTGCTGCAAGCCAAGGTGAAGGAATGGATTGAGGAGTTTGAGGAGAATGAAGAAATAAAGAAATTAGAGGAAGATTAAACAATTGCTCAAACGCATCAATCACTTGTGATAATCCCCAATATAGTAAGCTGCCGAGGGTATGGTGTGAAACGACATTGAAGTCGTTGGCAAAGAAGTATTAATAGGTTTTCTTGACAAGATATAAGAGGGTGTGTCATAAGTCTATAACGCACCCTTTTTTAGTTTTTCAAGAACGCAAGTCCGCTAGGCGGTATCAGCTGGTAGTTGTAATAATGCGGCACCTTTTCTAACTGTACGGTTGAACAGGCTGAAAGGGCTTAGTTGCGGATTTGGGGGTGATTTCATTTGCTTGTCAACATGCTGCTGAAAAACTTTTTCTGAAACTTTTGAAGAAATCTCTTGCTTGTTCCAAAATATTGTTGTACTTTTGAAGGATAAAATAAATAAAGTAAAACTTAGGAACAACGTAACTTTATAAAAATCAACGAATTGAACATGGAATTGATTAAGGTTATAAACAACATATCAGAACGGGTGATAGATGATTTGAAGACCAAATTATCTAAAGGATCTCATGTGTCAATAGCTGCAGCCTCTTTTTCTGAACGCCGAGACTCGGGCGTTGAAGAAGAAGGTTGCTGAGTGGGAAAAAGAAAAAAATGAACTAAATAATCAATAGATATATGAGCAAATTAATATCAACAGATAAAGAATATGCCGTATGGGTTGCGGATTTGAAACATCGCTTTCGCAGTGCACAGATTAAGGCTGCTGTGAAGGTGAATCGTGAGTTGCTGATATACTATTGGCAGCTTGGGCGAGATATGGTAAATATGAATATTGAAGAGCGATGGGGTGAAGGCATTATGAAAACGCTGAGTCAGGATTTGAAGGATGCTATGCCGGAAGAGAATGGGTTTTCTAAGACGAATCTCTATTATATCAAAAAGTTCTATACTACTTATTCTCAGATAGTTATAAATTTCCCCCAAGTTGGGGGAAAAATTGAAACACCACATTCTGTTCAATTCTTACCTCAAGTTGGAGAAAAGGAGCAAGACATTGCGGAGATGCTTTTTTCAATACCATGGACACACCATAAGTTCATCCTTGACAAGATAAAGGGTGATGTGGTGATAGAGGTGAAAGTTACCGAGTTTGAACCTTCATATCTGGGACAACTATCAGCCTACATATCGTTTGTAAACCATACACTAAAGAGTGATGCTGACAATCCTACGATTGGTTTGCTCATCTGTAAATCGAAAGATAATATATTTGCGCAATATTCTCTTGAAGGTTATAATCAGCCGATAGGAATCTCTGAGTTTGAGGGGGTAAACTTGCTGCCTACAGAGTTTAAGAGTTCATTACCTAGTATTGAGGATATTGAGGCAGAATTGGAGAAAAATAGCAAGCAATAATAAAAATAATAAATTATATGGATAATCCTAAAAGAATGGAATTGCAGTCGGCAGATGGAGCGCAGCTGAATCTGGATGCGCTTTATCAGATTGCGCCTTCGTGCTTTACGGAGGTAGCCGACCCTGATATGGGGGGCAAAACGTGTAGTTAATTTTGACGTACTTCGCCAGCTTCTTGGTGACAACGCAGTAGAAGATGCTCCTGAGGCATACGAGTTCAACTGGGTTGGCAAGCAGGCAGCTCGTGCCGAAGTTTTGAAGCCTATTAAGAAGACGCTGCGTCCTGTAAAGGAGGATAGCGTGGATTGGGACAACACCCAAAACCTTTATATTGAGGGAGATAACCTCGAAGTGCTTAAACTTCTCCAGAAGTCTTATCTGGGTAAGGTAAAGATGATTTATATTGATCCGCCTTACAATACAGGTAGTGATTCTTTCTTATATCCTGATGATTATACTATATCTTCGAATGATTACTCGATTCTGTCTGGAGATATAGATGAATTTGGTAATCGTTTTAGAAAAAATCAAAATTCTAATGGAAGATTCCATTCGGATTGGTGTTCTATGATATATAGTAGACTTCTCGTTGCAAACTCATTGTTATCCCAAGATGGTGCTATATTCATTCATATAGATGAAAATGAAGTACATAATTTACTAAAAATATGTAATGAAGTTTTTGGTGAATCAAATTTCGTCAGTTTGGTTTCTGTAAAAACTAAAGTTGGTGGTGTCTCTGGTAGTTCGGAAGGAAAAACATTGAGAGGTACTACCGAATATGTGTGTTTATATGCAAAGGATAAAATGAACTTTGTAATGAATCCTGTATTCATAAAAACGAAATTATTTTCTCGAATTAAGAGTTATGAGGAAGAAGGCAAAAGCTGGAAGTATACTTCTATTATTTCAAAATTAGAAGATAAAGTGTTAATCAAAGAAGATTCTTCTAAGGGAATGAAATATTTTGGATATAAGTCTCTAGAGACTATGTCTATATCAGCGTTTGCTGAGAAAAATCATATATCTGTAGAAGATGTTTATAATAAGTATGCTAACAAAATCTTCCAAACAACAAATGCCCAAAGTAGTATACGTCAAAGTGTTATGAATGAGACCATGGGATTAGATTATCCAATGGTTGGCTGTGAGTATGTTCCAATAAAGGGAAAAAATGAAGGTAAGCGTATTGAAATACTCTACAAGGGAGAACAAAGAAGAATGATGATGTTTTTGTCTGATTATGTTGAACGAATCGGAGACGAGTACTATTATTTAGATCGTGTTTCAAATTTGTGGGATGACATAGATTACAATAATCTTTCTAAAGAAGGGGATATAGAATTTGCTAATGGTAAAAAACCAATAAAGTTAATTCAAAGAATGATCAGTCTTACTACAAATCAAGACGATATCGTTCTGGATTTCTTTTCGGGATCTGCTTCTACGGGACATGCTGTTATTCAGCATAATGCTGAAAATGAAAAGAACCTTAAATATATTATGGTTCAAATAGAGGAGCCCATTGACGAAAACTCTCAACCATCTAATGATCACTTTTCTACAATCTGTGAATTAGGCAAAGAACGACTTAGAAGATCTGGAAGAAAAGTTAAGGAGCAGTTCCCTTTAATGGCACAGAATCTCGATATCGGTTTTCGTGTCTTCCGTCTCGACGAAAGCAATTACGAGGATGTAAAGCGTTCTCCAAAGGAATTCAAGCAAGACCAGCTCGATCTGTTCCTGAACAATATCAAGGCCGACCGAAACGACCTCGACCTGCTCTTTGGATGCATGCTCGACTGGGGTGTTCAGCTCTCTCTGCCTATGACTCAGGAGGTGGTGGATGGTAAGACCATCTATATCGTGAACGAGGGCGACCTGGTGGCCTGCTTTGCCGAGAACGTATCAGAAGACGTAGTAAAAGCGATGGCAGACAAGATGCCTTTGCGTGTCATTTTCCGTGATAGCTGCTTCGCTCAGGATGCCGACAAGATAAATATTTACGAGACCTTCAAGCAGAAGCTGGATTGGAGCGACCAGGAAGTAGTGAAGAATATTAGAGTGATTTAAGCCTATGAAACTCAGATATAAACATCAACGCTTCCAAACCGAAGCGGCGCTGGCTGTGGCTAATGCCTTTACTGGTCAGCCCAAAAGCGACGGACTGAGCGACCATATCGTGGACCAGGGAGTTAATCAAGACCTCTTTGTAGTAAAAGGCTTTGGCAACAAGAACGTCATCCTCGCACCGGAAACCGTCTGCGAGAATGTAAGAGCCATACAGACAGAACAGGGTCTGAAACCTGTAGAACAGCTGCAGCAGCTGCAAGGCGTAGGTACTGCCCTCACCATCGAAATGGAGACGGGTACGGGTAAGACCTATACCTACATCAAGACCATGTATGAACTGAATGCCCGCTATGGCTGGACCAAGTTTGTGGTGGTGGTGCCAAGCATCGCCATCCGAGAAGGCGTATTGAAGAGCTTTGAGAGCATGCAGGAGCATTTTGCTCAGGAATACGGAAAGCGCATGCAATACTTTATGTATAACTCCAAGCAACTCAGTAAGATAGATGCATTTGCCAGCGATGCCGGTATGCACGTGATGATTATCAATACCCAGGCATTCAACGCATCTATGGATGAAGAGAAGTCAACCGATAAGATGGAGAAAGGCAAGTTGAAGAAAGCTGATAAGGCTGCCCGCATCATCTTCGAGCGCCGTGATGAGTTCGGCTCTCGCCGTCCTATCGACGTATTGGCACAGACCCATCCTATCATGATTATCGATGAACCTCAGTCGGTATTGGGTGTGGACAAGAAGAACAAGACCCGTAAGGGTATTGCCATGTTCAAGCCGCTCTTTACCCTTCTGTATAGTGCCACCCACCGCAAGGGTGATATATATAATATGGTGTATAAGCTGGATGCCATCGATGCCTACAACCAGAAACTGGTGAAGAAGATTGAGGTGAAGGGTATCAGCCAGATAGGCAGTACCGCCACCAACGGCTACGTCTATCTGGAGGAAATCGTCATCGGCAAGGGCAATCCGCAGGCTCGCATCAGCTTCGACATCAAGACGCAGACCGGTACGAAGCAGGTTAGCCGACTCGTGGATGAGCGATTCAACCTGAAGGAGCAGAGTGGCGGACTTGCCGAGTATGACAACAACTTCATCGTAGAACGCATAGACGGAAGGCAGGGCTTCGTCCGCTTCCTCAACGGTCTGACTCTGCATGAAGGCGATGCCGTGGGCAGTGTGAACGAAGACTATATCCGTCGTATTCAGATTCGTGAAACCATCCGCACCCATCTGGAGCGTGAGCGCCAGCTGTATGGTCAGCATATCAAGGTGCTCAGTCTGTTCTTCATCGACCATGTGGATAGCTACAAAGTCTATGATAGTGAGGACAGCAAGGGTAAGTTTGCCAAAATGTTTGAGGAAGAATATACCCGAGTGCTTTCAGAAATGCTGCCATCATTTACGGATGAAGCCTATCTGCGCTATCTTTCAGACCCTCGCAATGCGGCTTTCAAGGTGCACAAGGGATACTTCTCCATGGATAATAAAAGTAAGATGGTGGAATCGAAGGAAAAAAGGCAGGGCGAGAACGAAGAGCGTGCCTTCGACCTGATTATGAAGGATAAGGAGCGATTGCTTTCGCTGAATGAGCCAGTTCGCTTCATCTTCTCGCACTCCGCCCTAAAGGAAGGTTGGGACAACCCAAACGTGTTCCAGATCTGCACCCTGAAGAACTCGGACAATGAGACCAAGAAACGCCAGGAAGTGGGTCGAGGTATGCGCCTTTGCGTGAATCAGAAGGGTGAACGCCAGGATGCGGATGTATTGGGCGACCATGTGTTTGATACCAATATCCTCACCGTGATAGCCAGCGAGAGCTATGATGATTTCGCCAAGAAACTGCAGACGGAAATGGCAGAAGACTGTGCCGACCGACCAATCATCATCACAGCCAACCTTTTCGAGGGCAGGTCTTATACAATGGCAGATGGAACCAATGGCAAGTTTGACGTCAATCAGGCAAGAGCTATCTATAATGCCCTCATCCGTAAAGATTATGTGGATGATAACGGTGTTTTGACTGCTCAGTATTTTGAGGATAAGCGCAATGACAGGCTCGACTTCGGTAAGGCTAATGATTGGAGGGAGGGCATTATTGCAGCCCTTGATACCGTCTTTGATCCTGCGGCTGTAAGACCGGAGAATGGTAGAAAGCCTAAGCTTGCCAAGTTGCAGAAGGACAATTTTGCCAAGAAGGAGTTCCAGAATCTCTGGAAGCGCATCAACCGCCGCACCTACTATCAGGTAAGCTTTGAAACTTCTGGTCTTGTGAAGAAAGCCATCGAGGAACTTGATGAAAAGTTGAGGGTTACGGAAATCCGCATCGTGGTAGAAGGCGGTTCGATGGATGAAATCAGAGACAAGGAGTCGCTTGAAGCGGGCGTGGCAATGAATCTGGGCGATGTGCGGACCATCCATGTAACGGAAGCTGTGGGCAAGGAAGTGACATACGACCTGATAGGTCAGCTGGTAACGGCTACGGGGTTGACAAGAAAGACCATCGTGGAAATCCTGAAGGGTATCAAGCCGGAAACATTCAGCATGTTCAAGATGAATCCGGAGGAATTCATCATCAAGGCTGGACTGATCATCAACGACTGCAAGGCTCTTGCCGTTATCCAGTGTATTACATACGAGAAACTGAATGATGAGTTCTCTACCGACATCTTTACGGTGGATGCTCTGCGAGGCAAGTTGGGTATCAATGCCATAGAGTCAAAGAAGTCGCTCTACGACCTCGTAGTGCTCGACAGTATGGGTGTAGAGAAGAACTTTGCTGAGTCTCTGGAGCGTCAGGATGACGTGGTGGTTTATACCAAACTGCCTCGTGGCTTCTACATCAACACGCCTATGGGCAAATACAATCCCGACTGGGCTGTGGCATTCCGTGATGGCAGCGTGAAGCATGTTTATTTTGTGGCAGAAACCAAGGGTAATGATATCCAGGGTTCACATCTGCGAGGCATCGAGGGAAGCAAGATAACGTGTGCCCGCAAGCATTTTGCAGCCATCAGCGAGAATGGTTACATTTACGATGTTGTCAAGGATTATCAGGAATTGTATAATGCCGTGACGAAATAGCTGTGGAAATGGTAATAGAATTACCTACCCATCCATAAAAGTCGAGGAGAGGAAGTGTAGTGCTAAAAATGCTCATTTTCTCTCTTTTTTCTTTTATTTTGTAGTAAAATAAAAATAAAATATTAATCTTTCTGAAAAACGCTCACGCATATTATTTGTAGGTGCGACCTGCGTTTTACTAATTCAATTATTAGTTGTAAATTCGCATAAATTTACATTAAAATGTTGAATGTTGGAGAACATAGAAGAGTGTTAATGCGTGAAAATTTAGCTCAGCTAGATGATCGGATTGATTGGATACAAGAAGAGTGCATCATCTTGTATCTCAACTCTTTTATAGGTGAGAAAGGTGAACAGATATCAGCATATCAGTTTTCTAAAATCACTAATATCAGGCTTTCTACAGTAACCGGAATACTGAATAGAAAAGTAAGGTTCCGATCTTATCAGCAGCGAAGATGGTGCTGCTGTATCCTATATTATTGGGATAGAATCGTTGATGAACTGATCAAACGACATACGGCGGAAAGTAAGAAGTTTGACAAGAGTCAGTTTGAGAAGAATTTCAATGAAGCCTTTTCGCAGTGGATTACTTTTGCGAAAGACTTGAAGCAACTTAACAAATTGGAAGCACATATAGCAAAATACCAAAAGCTTTTTGTGCCTAAAAATAAATAATGAATAACAATAACATTTATCTAAAAAAATCAACATGAAACGAACTAATACACTTACCTAGGGAAGACTTGTCTGCCGGCATCGAGGATGCCACCCTAAGAAGCTCTCCTTGGCTATTCTAGTCTAGCCCTCCGCGTACCAATTAGAGGACCATATCAAGTTTTAGTAATAATTTAAACTACTTAAGATATGGATAGAATATCATTTTTTAGAATTATCCGTTTTTTGTGTAAAAACGGTGGTGTTTGCTTGTACAAGAATGTTGTGTATGTACAGTCTAATAGCAAATATATAGAGAATAATTACGAGAATTCTGATGAAGACACAAAACCACATACTGATGAGTAGAAATTTCCATTTTGCAGGTTCCGTAACCTATATAGAGAACTATTATGAGAGTCATGAACATCAACATAAGGATTCCGATGATTCTTCTGAAATGAAGAATGATACCGATGAAGTTGTTTTTGAACAGAGTGTTAAGGTGAAGTGTGCTTCATCTTCTGCGGGAAGAAGTGCCGAGAATCTCTTTTCTACTCCTGAGGGTGAAAAGGATGTGGGGCTTACCGGGAAGATGGCGGATGCTTTTGTGAAATATCTCAAGCTGCATCATATTTCGGACAGTCAGCTTTCCACTTCCGATGGTTTGTTGAACAAGAGTGTGGTGGCGTTTTTCCTGCGTTGGTCTAATCAGGGCTATGTGAGTGCTGGTGTTCCTAATGGCTCATCCATCACTCGTTTTCTGCACGATGATTGTCATCTGGAACTGGGTGTTACCCAAAAGTCGTATGGCAATTATATCAGAAAGAAGATCAATGACGGGAATATAGATTATGAGGTAGAGGGTTTTGTGGAGGATTTCGCAAAGTCTCACAATATATAGAATCTTGCGCCGAATTACTGACTTCATTTGACGTAAAGAAAATAATTATATCTCTATAAAGTATTGATATAGAGGGGCAAGACGATGGTTTTGCCCCTTTCTTGTTTCCGCCGAATTCAATTTGGCGCATTCGGCGGAAAAGGCGTAACGGAGTATTCTTTCTACTTTTGCCCCAGATTTCAGAACGATACCGGTTCTGAGGTCTGGGGCTTTTGCGTTTTCTGTCGCCAGGTTGCTGGGATAGGTTTCCCGCCATGTTGTAAGTGGCGCAGCGTATCAGCCCATCGGTCTTTGACAAGGTTGATACATTTTTTTATTGTGGAAACTTTTAGTGTTTTTTTTACGAAGGTATCCATCGGGTACCTTTTATATATTTACTTAATTTTTTTTGCTTATGATGAATTCAAAAATTCAGAAGGCGGAGGATGGCAAGAATGCCGGCTCTGCTAAGAAGAGTGTGCAGACTGGTAAGAAGGTGGTCGACAAGAAGGAAGCCAACAAGAAGCAGGCTGCACAGGTGGCTGTTTTTGAGAATCCGGAGTTCGGAATGGTTCGCACGGCTACTGATGAGAAGGGCGAGCCTTGGTTCTGTGCGAAGGATTTGTGTGATGTGCTCGGATATAAGAAAGCGTCTGAGGCTGTAAGACAGCATGTTAGGTCTAGCGACACCGTAAAACGCGGTGTCGCTAGAATTGCTAAAAACCGTTATGGTGAGTGTAACGGAAAGATGCAGATTGTACCGATGATCTTCGTCAACGAGAGCGGATTCTATGCCCTGGTGCTCGGTTCCAAGTTGCCATCGGCAGTGAAATTCAAGGATTGGGTTACCTCGGTGGTGTTGCCGCAGATTCGCAAGACGGGCGGTTATATCCCGGTGAAGGAGGGGGAGAGCGAGGAGGAGACGATTCGCAATGCCGAGGAGATTCTCCGTGCCACCCTGAAGAAGAAGGAGATGCT
>ENA-UEQM01000921-UEQM01000921.1-human-gut-metagenome-genome-assembly--contig:-NODE-921-length-14789-cov-7.691272_pt1 | contig 14789 bp, 12 predicted proteins | sample MGYA00242948_ERZ507948 | MGnify/ENA primary metagenome ERZ507948 (study PRJEB26167, sample SAMN06115440) | human gut metagenome | host: Homo sapiens | place: China:Hubei | collected 2015-07-28 | study... | reverse complement strand
CTGAGGTAATGAAGAAAGACCGGCAACTTGTCGAAGCCGCCGGCCTTGATATTACGCCCGAACAAGGGATTTTATAGTTTAAAATTCTTATCTTTGTTACTACAGATACAACCATCACTATCGACAATGTATTGCAGGCTGGTTGTGATTTGCTTTAAAATTCTTATCTTTGTTACTACAGATACAACTTCAGACAATACGGTTGAATATCCTGAAGTGTTGTGATTTGCTTTAAAATTCTTATCTTTGTTACTACAGATACAACCTATTGTGACATATCCATATCTCGGTGTCTGTTGTGATTTGCTTTAAAATTCTTATCTTTGTTACTACAGATACAACTCAAGTGCCGGGCAATAGAGTTTGGTAGGTGTTGTGATTTGCTTTAAAATTCTTATCTTTGTTACTACAGATACAACCCCCAATACCGGGCTTGCCGTGGAAATGAGTTGTGATTTGCTTTAAAATTCTTATCTTTGTTACTACAGATACAACCATACGATGAACCTGAGAATGTTCTATTGCGTTGTGATTTGCTTTAAAATTCTTATCTTTGTTACTACAGATACAACATAAGTTGCACAAGTCCCTGTCATCCAAGTGTTGTGATTTGCTTTAAAATTCTTATCTTTGTTACTACAGATACAACGGAGACATGATTGCGAGTGTTTTTCAATGTGTTGTGATTTGCTTTAAAATTCTTATCTTTGTTACTACAGATACAACAGGATGTGTATAATTTGGTGTTTTGTAGGCTATTACGTGCTATCGCAGGAATAAAAAAAGGAGGGCTTTTTGCAAACGAAAAGTGATTGTTATTAGTAGATTTCATTTTCTGTTGAAGTGCGTTTTGGATTAGAAAAGTTCCAATTGAGTGCCAGGAGAGTAGTTTGGCGCTGTTTTCTTTCCATAAAAAATGCTAATATTACCAAATTGTTTATCAGTGATGCACATTATTCCCACTTTCCCATATTCAGGAAGTCTTGATGTAACTCTTTTGATATGTGTTTCTGCATTTTCTATGCTTGCGCAGTGCCTGATGTAGATTGAAAATTGAAACATTGAGAACCCATCCTGTATTAGATTCTTGCGAAACGCAGCATATGCCTTCCTGTCCTTCTTGGTTTCGGTGGGTAAGTCGAAAAATACCATTATCCACATAACTCTATATTGACTGATGCGTTCATCCATAAATTCTGTTATCTTGCAGGGTATGAGATTTTTCTAATCTCACCGTTGAAACATTTTGCCAAAGAAGCGGAAGTTTGGCTTGCGGCTACCATCAGAGGACTTTTCTTTCCGCCTATGGTTACATCAATTGTCGGAATGTTTAACAATTCTATCTTTATATGTTTGGTAAGAGACAGATTCTCCATTCCGTATTTTTTCACAATAGAAAAAACCAGCTCGTCGACATAAGGCCGATATGGTTCCATTATGTCGTCGGCAAGACAATAGGCATTGTATCTATTGTGGTGATGAATCCCAAATGTTGGTAAGAGTCCGCTGCCCACAATGGCCCGAGCAATGACAGCCCGGAGAATAGCGTATCCGTAATTCAGAAGGTTGTTTGGCGGGATTCCGTTACGGTCGCGGGTGAATTTGTAGCCGTTAAGTGGTGAGAAAATGTTTTTCCAATAAAAGACCGCCGCACGAGCTTCAAGATTGTCGGCATCTCCGCTTTTCACGTCGGCAGCCCATTTCATCATTCCGCGGATTTCAACGTTGGAGCATACCGACAGCACTTTCGCTTGATTCTCAATTTTTGCCTTAACCGTTTGTTGCCAAAGTTGTTTTTTCAGAGGCGCGGAGGCTTCTATTTGGCTCGTGAAACGCTCTGTCTGAATGGAGTTTCCTGCCAGTGGAAGCAGCAATCCTGTGGGCATATTCTTGTCGTTGCAAGTGACCACCGCGCTGTTGTTGTCGAGCAAAGCGTTCAGCAGTGCGTGCGTCAGCGTTATTTGGCGATTGTCGAGGATTAGGATTCCGATGTCCTCGATAGGCTTTGTCACAATTGACTGTTGTTTGATAATGTCGGCAACATTGCCGGCCTTCTCAATTTCCGGCAATTTTATAACTATCTGTCCCTGTTTTAGGGACAGATAGGCCGGATTGCTGAAATATAGAGTTTTTTTAATCATAAGCTGTGACGTCAGTATTCTCCGACAGCAACAATTTGCCCGATGTTGTTTACACGGACTTTGATGACATTTTCAAGCGCTTTTAATGAAGTTATGCGTATCCACGTAGTCCCTTTTAGAGCGTTGTTGTCATCAACGTTGGTTTCTAAATGATGACGGAAATGGTAGTTGCTTGATGAAATCTTTTGTACACGGAAAAGATTCGGACTTATGATTTTGTTGTTGTCGGGGTTGAGCAGGTCGATTTCTGCAGGATTGAACCCCGTCTTCTCATTAGGAAAAACGAAGTATTCATTTTTCTTAATGGAGAATAAGAATTTCCATCCTTTGTCGGCGTTGAAATTCCGGTCTACGGCAGGTTGCTTATGTATAACTCTATTTGTCGCGATATAGAAAGGAACTGCCTGCTCTTTTATATTGCCGTCAGCGTCTTTGTATATCGCAATGTGATGGTTGTTGCCAGGAACAACAAAATCGGAAGGAATTTTATTTCCGTCGGAGTTGAGGATAGGTCGACCCATGTTGTTGCGCTTGTGGCGAATTGGGACTCCAGAGATACCGGTTTTGATGGTGACTTTCTTTATAGCAATGCCTTTTTCTTTATTCAGCCAAATTGGATTTTCATCTATGTTGGAGAATGCTTTTTGAGGGTCTTCTTCAAATTCGTAGAACCTGTCGGTTAAGATGCGTCTGATTTTAGCATCCAATATCTGTGCGATTTTAGTCTTGTCGAGTTTTATGTCGACAGCGATTCTTTGAGTGAAAACAGGCTTAGGAACAACGGTTTTCACTTTGACAGGGACAGTGTCGGAATGGGAATCGTCAACGTATATCGGATTCTTTGTGATTGAGTTTTTTCGAGAGAAAGCCAGAGAGGCATTGCCGTCAAATTCTTCAATCCGTTTCATCAGAGCTTGGCGATATGACTTGTCGGCAACCGTCATGATTTTGTCGGTGTCAAAAGAAGAATTTACAGATTCAAGTTTTGTTTCATATTGCTTTACACAACCGTAAGTCGTTTCATTAAACAATTGTCCGCGTGGAGTGAGTCCTACAATCTTTGTCCCTTTGCCGTTTTTGGTCATATAGGAGTTGCGTGTCGCAACTTTATTTTTGGCTTTGTGCGAAACGAAAATGTCATTCAGTTGCCTTTTAGCCTCCGCTCGGAATTCGTCTAAAGGCAGAGGTGGATTGAAACACAATTTTCCGTCTTTGTTGCGGTGCAACTCTTTTTGTTGAATTGCATAAATGGCGTTGCCCTTATCGCTTCTGGCATTAAGGTTGTTCAGGAACTGAATGAAAGAAGGTTTTGTAAAAGCAACAGTGAGGGCGTCCATCGCGTGGTGTCGATGGTCGTTGCGTTTTGTCCAATCTTTGATTTTGTAGATTCTTCGTCCGTCTTTGTCTTGTATTGTTTCAGTCAGATTCAGAGCCTTGTATTTTTCCCAATTAAGTTCCTTCATCACGTCGACCAATTGCCAATCTTCGCGCAGACGAGCAGTGATTGCTCCTGACGACGCAACCACTTTGCGTGTGGCTGGTTCGAGAATTTCCATAGCTTTCCGGGAAATGTATTGAGTTTCGCGGATGTCCCTGTTTATGAAGTCGGTGGGAATCTCAGTCTCCGACATTAAAAGATATTTGTGTTTGGTTCGGCTTATTTTGCCATTTTTCAGCAAATCGTCGATACGTTTTTTATACTGGACGGCATAGTCTTCACCGAATTCAGATAAGATATAATCGTATGCCGTTTGATTGCTTTTGTTTTGATTAATGTTGTGAAATTCCAATGTCTTGTTTGACAAAGAATCATCAAACAGTCTGGCTTGCGGGATGATATGCTCAATCTCAATCTCTTTGCTAAATAGAATGTCATCTGTTATGAGAGATTGGGAATATAGAGTCTTGAAGCCAGTGTGCTCAAGTTCCTTGTACAGCTTGTATCTGACAATGTCATTTCTGCTCGGATTCTGGATGCCGAATCGCTCTTGCAATAATTTCCGGATTGAATTGTTTTCTTTTTCATTGGCATTGTTGGCAGAGTTTAATTTTGCCCGCTCGTCAGCGCTCTTTTTTAATTCACGAGCCAGTTCTATGCGGATTTCATCAGGGTTGCCGTATGTTGATATCAAGGCATTCGTTATGTTGATTAATTGGTTGAGGATTTTTTCAACGACAGGCTGGCGCAGAGAATTGCGTGGCAGCAAGTCAATCTGGCTGACTAAGACTTTGTTGAGAATGTCCTGTTTTGTAAGCGACCGTTTTGAGTGGTTGTATCCGGCAGCATTGCAGGCGTCGCTGTATTGCAATCCATTTCGCAAGTGTGGAAGTATGCGCATTATGGCTTTTGCACTTAGATTACCGTAGTCGTTGTCGAAAGATATTTTCGACATAATTGATGCGTATTCCTTGCTGAATCCGTATCTTCTTTGCAATTTCTTGATCAAAGAAGAGTCTCCGGTTTTGGAATTGTCGCCGGCGTAAGAATAAAGCAGATGCCACAGTTGATAAATAGGGCATGTCTTTAAGGAAGGACTGTCGGTAGGACAATCTAAAGACAGGATGTCAGTATTTATCCCCAACATCTTGAAAATAGGCTCGATTATAAGCATTGTGTCTTTAAAAGATGCCTTATTGAAGTTGTTGTTGTCGTGTCCGCTTTGCAGAATTATTTCCTTGAATGCGTCAAAAATGGCAGAAATTGTGGCGTTGCCTTGAATCTCTTTGTAATTCAAGGAGCATTTGGAATCTTTGTGTAATAATTTTAGAATCTCAGCGCAGGTTAGTTTCTTCCGAATTGACAGCTCTTCGAAGAGGATTTGCCGCTCATCGGAGGAGAGACTGAGCTCTTCACCGTAAATATTTGAAATCTTAAGGTTGTTGATAGTTTGCCAAATTTTGAATTCTTGGAAAATTGGCGATGATTTTGGGCATACTTTTGGGCCGAATTCAATAATTTTCTTTTTGCCGTCGACAGTTATTTCCCTCTTCTGTTTCTCAAATTCACAAATGGCAATGTTGCTTTTTTGAGATTTCAGGTCGCGTTGGAAAAATATAATGATGTCTCTGATTATGTGTAGCCTTTCTGGAGTCAGTTCTTTATGAAATCTTGCCTGGGTTTCCCAAATGCGGTTGAATTCATCCTCATAATCCTGACGGTAGAAGACTTGTCCTTTCAGTTTGTTGTTCGGATTTCTGTCCAGTTGAGACATCAGGTTCTGACCGATTGTTTGATCGTTGATAAACAGCTCCTTGCTCCGGTCGCTGATGTCCCCGAGGTATCCACTTGAATTCCTGATTTCAGAGCTGATTTTTTCCAGGACTAAAGCCAATTCTTCAAGTCTGATTTGTTGCGTTGCAGCTTGCGCTCTTAAACAATACAGTTCTCTCTTTTTCTCTGAAGGGCAGCCTTTCTGCTTGATGCGTTGCACATCTTGTCCGTCTAAAATGATGTCGCAGTTTTTGGCTTTTAGAAGAGAGCCTGTGTCGATATTCTTTAGGTGTGGGTAGAATTGCGTCTGGCAGTCAACTATTTTATTGAATTCGTTGATTAGGTCGGAACGATAAAAAGGAGGAATGTATTGAATCCCTTGTTTTAGATTGTTGAATACATACTCTCCTGGGGTTAAGTGTCTTTGATACAATTTCTTTGCAATGTCTATGTTGTCAATAGCTCCATTGTCGTTTGGTTGAGCTTTCCTGTTGCTTTTATATCCACGCTTTTTGTTTATCATCAATAGTACACGAGACAATTCCTCAAGAGTGATTTCTTCGGTTGCGGCTTTTGCGCGCAGGCGAAGTGTTTCAAACGTGGTGTTTGAGCCATTCTCGCAGAGAACGGTGTCAGGAGATATGAATTTGAATCGGATTAAATTTTTTATAAGCTCTTTCCTTCTCTGCTTGTATCTGGAAAGGTTCAGCCTCATGCCGTGGACCAATCTCCTGTTTGCATTGGTCGTGATGGGTTTCCCTTTTTCGAAGTCTGTTTTTTCATCGGTTGTTAAAGGATTTACGCGGACGCCAAGTTTTAAGATTCTTGACGTTTCTGTATCGTTTTCTTTTTCTTGGACAACGGCCCATCCAATGCTTGTGGAGCCAAGGTCAAAACCAAATATAAGTTTCATAACTAATCGGGTGTTTTCAATGTTATTGTTTTTTTGTTTGCAAGGTAGTAATTTTTTTTGAAAAAAAGTTGGAAAAGTCGTTGAAAAGTGCCAAATTTGCGGTAGAATTTTAAGCAAATCACAATAAGGAGCCTGGCTCCGTTGTGAAAACATTAGGAATTTCCATCAGCCTTAAAACGGTGGATGCGCCTGCGGTAAATGCTGCAGGCGTTTTTTTATTGGTTGGTGTGGTTGGACGTCGTAAAGCCAAAAAGTTGCAAATAGGGCATAAAAATGCACAAAAATGTGATTTACATGGCAAATAAGTCGTAAATTTATGGCGGAAAAACAAAAACTCAATTACCTATGATGAAAAAAATCTTTCTTGTTGCCGGACTTCTTTTGGCCGGAGCAATGACAACCAACGCAAAAACTGCTGTCGACCGTATGGACCCACCGATGTGGTGGACAGGGATGGAAAACCAGCAGCTGCAGATAATGGTTACGGGCGAGGGCATACGCGACGCTGTGCCGTCGGTCGACTGCCCTGGCGTGAAACTTGACTCCGTGGCGCGTCTCGACAGCCCGAATTATCAGTTTCTGTATCTTACCATCGGCAGCGACGCCAAACCTGGCACTGTCGACATCACGTTTGCCAGCGGCAAGCGCAAAATCAAGAAGCAATATGAACTGCTTGCCCGTCAGGGCGACGGAGCAAGTCACGAGGGTTTTGACTCTTCCGACGTGCTTTACCTGATGATGCCCGACCGCTTTGCCGACGGCGGCGACGTGAAGCATCAGTCTACCAATTTTGACTACCGCATAGACCGGACGAACCCGGGCGCGCGCCACGGCGGCACGCTGAAGGGCATCTCCGACCATCTCGACTATCTTGAGGAACTGGGCGTCACGGCAGTGTGGCTCACTCCTGTGCTTGAGAACGATATGCCCGGTGGCTGCTATCACGGTTATGCCACCACCGACTATTACCGTGTGGATCCGCGCTTCGGAAGCAACGACGACTACCGCCGCTTGATTTCAGAATGCCACAGCCGCGGTATCAAGGTGGTTATGGATATGATTTTCAACCATTGCGGACTCTACCATCCGTGGCTCTACGACCTTCCAAGCCACGACTGGCTTAATGCCCAGCCGACAGCCGACGGCATCAGAAGCGTGCAGCAGGCAAATTTGACAGGCAAGAGAAATGCCGCCGTCGACTCGTTGCTGCTCACCAACTTCCGGCTTAACACGGTGCATGATCCGTATGTGAGCCAATACGACTTCAGGCACACCGTCGACGGATGGTTTGTGTCGGGTATGCCCGACCTCAATCAGCGCAACCCCCACTTGATGACATATCTTATCCAAAACTCCATCTGGTGGATTGAGTATGCCGGAATCAACGGCATCCGCATGGACACCTATCCGTATGCCGACATGGAGGCTATGGCGCGTTGGAACCGCGCCGTGGCACGCGAGTATCCGCGGTTCAACATCGTTGGCGAAAGCTGGCTTGAAAACGAGGCGAGCATTGCGTATATGCAACGCGGCAACAAGTTGAACCCAGTCAATACAGAATTGCCAACGGTAATGGATTTCCCGTTGTGCTTGATGGCGCAGCAAGCGTTTGGAGAACAGACAAAATCAGGAAGCGACGGACTCAACCGCCTGTTTAACCACCTTGCGCTCGACATGCTTTATGCCGACTGCAGCAGGTTGCTGACGTTCTACGACAACCATGACACAGACCGTTTCCTCTTAGAGGAGCCGTCTGACCTTGCCCGCTGGAAACAGGCGCAGGCATTCCTTTTGACCACCCGCGGCATTCCGCAGATATACTATGGCACAGAAGTGCTGATGCACGGCAGCAAGGCTGTGACCGACGGCTATGTGCGCCTCGACATGCCAGGCGGATTCCCAGGCGACAGCGTGTCGGTGTTTACCGCCGACGGACGCACGCCGCTCCAGCGCGACGCGTTCAACTTCATGAGCCGTCTGCTCCATTGGCGCCAAGGCAACAAAGCCGTGTCGGCAGGCACATTGCGTCATTTCATGCCGTCCAACCAGCTCTACGTCTATGAGCGCACCAACGGTGACCGCCGCTTCATCGTGCTGATGAACGGCACCGATGAGCCTCTCACCGATGTTGACATGAGTCGATATGCTGAAATCATGTGTCCCGGCGACACTTTCCGCGACGTGATTACCGGCGATGCCGTGACCGTCGCGCCGCACATGTCGTTTCCCGCACGCGCCACTTTGGTGCTCGAATAGCCATCGCGCCGCATAGGAATACAGCAAGAAGACGCCGACTCCGTTATGGAGCCGGCGTCTTTCTGTTGGTGCGCAGGCATTATGGAAAAGAAACGATGCGTGGTTAAACATTGTTAATTCGGTAAAAGATGTTTACACACACCGCCAATTCATGGGATTTATGTTTAACTTTGAATGTTAAAATAATGGGAAAAGAAAATAAAAATGAAGCGGATTAAGCATATCATTCTGATAATCTTACTGCTGTCTGTCGGATTTGCCGACAGACAACCGATGAAAGCCGTGACGGCGTCAGACAGCGTTGTCGACACCACCGTCGACTCGTTTTCTGTGAAAATGGATTCAGCCATCAGGCAGTTTGTGTCGAGCCGTGCCATGACAGGAGCCACAGTGGGCGTCTGTGTGATGGATTTGCGCACAGGCACACCAGTTGCGTCCTACAATCTTGAGCGGCAAATGATACCGGCGTCAGTGATGAAAATTGTCACATCGTCGGCAGCGTTGAAGCAACTCACCCAAAACTTCCATTTCCGCACGCGTCTGAAATATACAGGTACTATCGACAAAAACGGAACGCTCAACGGCGACATTGTCATCGAGGGCGGCATTGACCCGACGCTTGACTCCAAGCATTTCCCCGACCGCGAAACCTTTGTCTCCGCCGCTGTTGAAAACATCAAACTGTGGGGCATAAAAGCTATCAAAGGCAACATCCGCCCGGAGGAAAAGATACAGCCGCACAACGCCGTGCCAAAAGATTGGCTCGACGCCGACGTGACGGAAGACTATGGCGCGGGAGTGCATTCGATAAACTACAACGACAATCTGTTCTCGCTGATTATTGACACATCGAGCGGCCGCGCCCTTGTGGTCGACACCGTGCCGCATCTGCGTTCGATACAGATAGACAACCGGATGACGGTGGTGAATCGCGGCAGATTCAGCCCTGTCGTGCAACGCAAGAAAAACAACAGCCGAATCACGCTTAGCGGAGCTATGCGCCGCATGCAGGAGCCGATAGAAGTGGTCACCACGATGCCGCATCCAGCCGTAGGTTTGTGTGCCGATGTGAGAGAGACACTCGAGAGCGAGGGCATTCCCGTTGAAGGAAAGAAGGTGAGTGCAAGCGACAGCGATGCCATGCAAATCCTGTCGTACGAGTCGCCGGTGCTGCCAGAGATTCTGAAATCGTTGCTTTTCCGCAGCGACAACATGTATGCCGAGTCGGTGCAGCGCAAATTGGGCGAGGGCATCTACGGCGATCCGCAGCGTGAGTATGGCGAGAAGGCAGTGACCAAGATAGTAGAACAATGGGGCATCAACATGGACAAGGTGACGCTCTATGACGGCAGCGGATTGAGCCGCACAAACCGGATGACACCTCTGTTTCTGGCAAGCGTGCTGCGCTCGGCCGCACTCGACTGGCAGACCGGCGACCTTTTCCCGACATTGCTGCCACGATGCGGCGTTGACGGAACGGTGCGCAACCTGCTAAAAGGCACGTGCCTGTCGGGAAACATTACATTGAAGTCGGGCAGCATGACCGGCGTGAGATGCTATGCAGGCTATTACCCCGCCGAGCGTCCGCGCTACTCCGTAGTGCTGCTTACAAACAATTTCCACTGCACCTACGAACAACTGAAATCATCGATAGAACGGCTGATGGTGGGAATGTTTGAATCGTATCAGGACACTATTGACAAACGACAAAATACTCCTCAATTATGAAAACCGACATAAGAAAAATGATTGCCGAGGCTTACGAACTCGAGGGACTTCTGCTCCTCGCCGACAATCGTGGCGCCGACACTCCGGAATATGTGTTTACGGCAATAGGAGAGAAGCTCGACAGGTTGCAGATGCTGCTTGGTGAAAGAGAAGGCGATGAGGGCGAAGAAACGCAGGAAGACGCCTGTATGGTGGAGAACGACGTGGCCGATGCCGGAAGCGAAGAGCCGGAACCAGAGCCGGAGGAAGACGTGGCGGAAGTGACGGCAGAGCAAGTTGCCGACGGCGAATACGACAATGAGCAGGAGCCTATGGTCGAGCTCGTGCTTGACGATGAACCCACCGCAGAACCCACCGCAGAACCCGACGCGGAGACACCGAACGTTGCGGATGAAACAGAAGACGTCGAGGCAGAGGATAATATAGAAGAAGAGCCGGAAGCGAATGAAAAGGCATCCGACGACAGCGAGCCTCTGCGTCTTGACGAAAAACTGCAGCGCAGCCGTTCGAAAGACCTTAAATCAGCGTTCTCGCTCAACGACACATTCCGTTTCCGCCGCGAACTTTTCGGTAACAGTGCCGCAGAGATGACCGACGCTCTCCATATGGTGGAGGCAATGCATTCGTTTGACGAGGCGGAAGATTATTTCTATGGCGATCTTGGATGGGATCGCGAGTCGGACGACGTGAAAGAATTTATGGCGATAATAAAAAATCATTTTCTATAGCGATGGCACAGAAACCCACAGCGGAAGCCGGCATACTCTATGTGGTGCCGACGCCGGTAGGCAACCTTGACGATATGACCGTCAGAGCGGTGAACGTGCTCAAGGAAGTAGACGTTATTCTTGCCGAGGACACACGCACCAGTGGAGTGCTGATGAAGCATTTCGGCATCGAGACGCGTATGCAGAGCCATCATAAATTCAACGAGCATGAGACAGCGGCAGGCATAGCCCAGCGTTTGAAAGGCGGAGAGCGCATAGCCCTTGTGTCGGATGCCGGCACTCCGGCCATCTCCGACCCCGGTTTTATGCTTGTGCGCGAATGCCGTCGTGTGGGCGTCAAAGTGGAGTGCCTTCCCGGCGCCACAGCCTTTGTTCCCGCGCTTGTCGACAGCGGCCTGCCATGCGACAAATTCTGCTTTGAGGGATTTTTGCCACAAAAAAAAGGCCGTTCCACACGCCTTGCCGAACTGAGCGTAGAGCCTCGCACAATCGTGTTCTACGAATCGCCGCTCCGCTTGGTTAAAACCCTGACACAGTTGGCAGAAGCCTTTGGCCAGGACCGAGAGGCAAGCGTCAGCCGCGAAATCTCAAAACTGCACGAAGAGACCTGCCGCGGTACCCTTTCTGAACTTTGTGAACATTTTTCCGTGAACGAACCGCGAGGAGAGATTGTTATAGTAGTGTCGGGCAAGAAAGAAGAAAAAAGCGCCGGCAAAAGAGATAAGTACGCACATTTTAAAACCGAAAAAAAACAGAATCTACTATGAAGAAGATGATGATTCTCGCCCTTGCGCTTACAGGTGCGCTCGTGGCATGCAACGGCAACAAAGAGCAAAAAGACGCTCTTGCCGACACTACGCAACCCGACATCTCGAAAGTTGAGGGACAGCGCGACAGCTTGATGAACCTTATTGGCGACATCAGCCAGAACCTTCTCGAGGTGAACCGTATGGAAAACATCCTTGTGAGCGGCGATTTCAAGGACACTCCCGACAAGCGTCAGGAAATCATAGCCAACATCAACGCCCTCCGTCAGGAGCTTGACGCACGCAAGCAGGCGCTGGAGGAACTTGAGAGCAAGTTGAAAAGCTCAAACGGATATTCTGCAAAATTGCAGAAAACCATAGAGTCGCAGAAGCAACTCATTGATGAGCAGTCGCAAAAAATTCAGCAGCTTGAGGCAGCATTGGCAGATGCGAATGTGAAAATCTCAGATTTGAACAAGAATGTGGAAGATTTGAACACACAAGTGTCGACCGTGACAGAGGAGCGCAACGCAGAGACACAGCGTGCCGACAAGGTCACCGACGAACTCAACATCTGCTACTATGTTTGCGGAAGCAACAAGGAGCTTAAAGAACACAAGATTCTGGAAAAGAAATTCTTGGGCAAGACAAAGACCATGGAGGGCGATTTCGACCGCTCTTACTTCACAAAAGCCGACAAGCGCAAGCTCACAGAAGTGAAGACTTACGCCAAGAAGGCGGAGCTGAAGACATCACATCCAGCTGGATCATACTCGATTGAGACGGTTGGCGGAACAGTGGTGATAAAGATTAAGGATGCAAAGAAGTTCTGGGAAAAATCGAATTTCCTTGTAATCCAGACTAAGTAATACTCAACATTCCCCATTTTTATAGAAATCCAGTGGTGCCAGGCATGAGAATGTCTGGCACTACGATTTTTTTTCAATCAGGTTTTTCTGCCGGCCCCGTTTATTGATGGAAAAATTTTGGATGTAGAGAAATAATTGTCGGAATATTTGCGGGTTACGAAATAAAAGAGTAATTTTGTGCGCTAATTCCGAAAAGGCTCAGAGAAGAGAAGCGCAGGTGCGCGTCCGCCTCACGGACATAATTGTTAAAGTTTCTATTTTAAATGTACGCAATTGTAGAAATTCAGGGACAGCAGTTCAAGGCAGAAGCCGGCAAGTACTTGTATGTCCACTATCTCGGCGAGAACGTAAAAGAAGGCGATTCAATCGATTTCGACAAGGTTCTCTTGATTGATGCCGACGGTGACGTTAAAGTTGGTGCTCCTACCGTAGAAGGAGCAAAAGTTGTTTGCGAGGTGAAACGTCCCCTCGTGAAAGGTGACAAGGTTCTTGTATTCAAGAAGAAACGTCGCAAAGGCTATCGCCGTTTGAACGGTCATCGCCAATGCTTCACCCAAGTAGAGATTAAAGACGTAGTTGCATAACCACTAAAAGTTTAAAGAAATGGCACATAAAAAAGGTGTAGGTAGTTCTAAGAACGGACGTGAATCGGAAAGCAAACGATTGGGCGTCAAAATCTTCGGTGGTCAATTTGCTAAAGCAGGCAACATCATCAAACGTCAACGTGGCACAGTTCACCATCCGGGTTTGAATGTTGGCATGGGTAAGGACCACACATTGTTTGCGTTGGTAGACGGTACAGTCAACTTTACAGAAGGTAAAGGCGGCCGCAAGTTTATCAATGTTCAACCATTGGACGCTGGCAACAATTAATCAGCGCCTTGGGTTGACCCAAGAACAACAAGCATAAAATGGCGGTTGCATTTGCAGCTGCCATTTTTTTATTACAACAATTTATATCAGCATATATGACTAAACAGAAACCATTATATTTGTTTCATCTGCTTGCGTTGTGCATAGTGTGCGTGTGGGGTACCACATTTGTGTCGACCAAAACGCTTATCAGCAACGGGCTGACGCCCACGGAAATATTCATCTACCGATTCGCACTTGCTTATATCTGCGTTTTGTTTATGGCGTCTCGTCGGCTTTTTGCCGACACGTTTGCCGACGAGATGAGGATGATTGCCGCTGGACTGACGGGAGGCTCTGTGTATTTTATCACGGAAAACACCGCGCTCGGCATGATGCAGGCCACCAATGTGGCAATCCTTATCAGTGTCACGCCGCTGCTTGCCACGCTTGTGGGAATGGCGGTGTTCCGTTCGGAACGCACAAAGCGTCCGGAACGCGTGATTCTCGGCTCTGTTGTCGCTATGGCAGGCGTTGTCGTTATTTTGTGGAACGGCGGTGACTTCGCAGCGTTCAATCCTTGTGGCACCGCTCTTACGTTTTCAGCGGCGCTGTCGTGGGCTGTCTACAGTTTGTTTGTCAAAAAGCTGTCGCAACGTTATGACAATGTATTCATTTCGCGCAAGGTGTTTGGCTACGGACTGCTCTCCATGGCTGTGTGGGTGCCGTTTTTCCACCCAGTGAGTTTCCGTTTCGAACAGTTGTTGGTCCCGACGGTGTTTTTCAATATCCTGTTTCTCGGACTTGTGGCGTCGATGCTTTGCTTCACTCTATGGAATGCCGTGGTGCGCCATTTGGGAATGGTGCGCGCGTCCAACTATATAAATTTCAATGCTGTAGCAACTTTTGTTGCAGCGTTTCTGATACTTGGTGAACACGTCTCTGCGGTGGCTCTTGTGGGTTCTGCCGCTGTGATTTTCGGAGTCTGGCTCGCGGAGGGGAAATAGTGGTCTAAAATTCCTATAAAATGGAATGGCGGAAATATAGAACACTTCCAGATCCATTCCGATAGCGTGAGTATTGGAAAAAATGCGCTACTTTGCATCAAATAAATTCAGCTATGGACAAAGAAATGATAATGGCGTCGGAGAGATTCGGCAATATTGAAGACTTGTCGTATAAAGATGACATCTCGCTTTTTTCGCAGATAGGAGAGTACAGTCAGATGCAGCCGTTCAAGCTTGACGTTTTCGTGTTGCTTGTGTGTCTTAACCTATAAAATCCCTTAAATTGGCGTAATATTATGGCATCGGGGCGATTTTTTTCGCCTCGATGCTTGATTTTC
>ENA-UEQM01000917-UEQM01000917.1-human-gut-metagenome-genome-assembly--contig:-NODE-917-length-14818-cov-30.598060_pt1 | contig 14818 bp, 12 predicted proteins | sample MGYA00242948_ERZ507948 | MGnify/ENA primary metagenome ERZ507948 (study PRJEB26167, sample SAMN06115440) | human gut metagenome | host: Homo sapiens | place: China:Hubei | collected 2015-07-28... | reverse complement strand
CAAAGTTAACAAAAGTTTGCAGATATAAAGATTCTTACCTCTTTATTTTTCCAAGTGCAAATATAATAGAAAGGGCAAAAGCTTTGTCTGGCGACCGAATATGATAAATAAGCCGAAAAAATAGGAGAAAAGATGATGTAAATGGATTCTTTTATCTCCTCGGCATGAGATAAAATCAGCGATTTATAGTATTCTTTTGACCTCATAATCATCGTTTCTTATTCTGCCGCAACGATAAGAAATAATGCTTCTTGACATTGATTTCGTAATATTCTATCGTTAATTCGGGTTAAATATTCTATTTTGGAATAAAAAACCTGCCTAAAGTGCCCTAAAAACGGATAAAAGGGGGAAAACCCTGTTTGGGTTTTCTTTAGAAAAAAGGTAATTTTGCTTATTAAAATATAAAACGACTTAAGAAAATGGCAATAGATAAAAGCGTACATACAATACTTTATCAAAAAGTGATAGCTCGATTGCGAACTAAGCGAGAAGAGCGAGGCCTCACCCAAAAGCAGTTGGCTGGGATGCTCGGCCTTCCACAATCTTATGTGAGCAAAATCGAAACTTGTGAGCGTAGAATGGACTTTATAGAGTTACGTAGCATTTGTAACCTGATGGGAATTTCTGTTGTCGATTTCATGCAGGAGGTCGAAACAGAGATTATACCTCTTGTTGAGAAGATAGAGTCTAGGAAAATAGAACATGATAAGAATACCGACAATATAGCTGAATAATATGGAACAGTTTGATAGTAATAGCGAAGTCTTTGATGACTTTAAGCCTGCCGAAGAGCAAGGTGCTTTTGTCAATGAAACTATCGGAAGTGTGATAGAAAAAGAGTTGACTGAGGTTGAGCAATTCAAGGAAAAGTTTGATGAACCCTTTTTGGTTGCTGAGCATCCTAAAGATGACTTGATGGAAACTGTAGTAAATTATATTCAAAGTTGCGGTGATGTCAATCAAGTTTATTTTTGTTCTTATATTCCCAAAAAGGGGGCAGCTTTGGATGGATGGGCCTTAAATGTCGATGATGAGTTGACTACAATAGATTTATTCTTAGCAGAATATGTTTCACCAGATGCGGGAAGTAAAATAACTTCCTCGGAATTAGAATGCGATTTCAATTGGTTGAGACGCTTTTATGAGCAATCTGTGAATGGAAAAATGTTAGGTGAATTTATGGATGATACAAAAAGTGATTTATATCAAGTTGCAGACTTAATTCATAGTAGTAGTAAAATTGATCGTATTCGCTTGTTTGTATTGACAAATGCGATTGCTCCTAATGATTTTGTAAAAGATAATTTGGAATTGTCGGATGGTCTCATGTGTGAATATAACGTGTGGGATGCAAGAAGAATTATGCAACAAGATAATATTCTTTCTGGTAGAAATCAAATTGTTGTTGATTTTGAAAGAGATTATAATTGTACTTTGCCATGTGTACAAATGCCTAATGTTTCTGATAAAGTAAAATGCTATTTGTGTATAATACCTGGGCGAGTATTGCATAAAGTATATCGTAAATTTCATCAACAGATTTTGGAGATGAATGTCCGTACATTTTTACAATTCAAGGGGACTTCTAATAAAGGAATACGTGACACACTGATAGGACATGTTGCCACTGCCTCTGAACGCAAAAAAGGAATTGAAGATTCGCTTCCTGAGCCAGATATGTTTTTCGCTTATAACAATGGTATTTCTGCGACAGCTTCGGATGTAAAATTAAATGACGATAATACGGCTATTGCAAAAATAAAATCTTGGCAAATAGTTAATGGCGGTCAGACAACGGCTGCTATTAGTGCGGTGATGAGTAGAAAAGACATAGATGAGGAACAATTGGCAAATGTATTTGTGGCAATGAAAATTTCAGTAGTTAAAGATAAAAATAAACTTTCTGAAATTGTTCCTAAAATATCTCGCTTTGCTAACACTCAATCGGCTGTTAAAAAGTCGGACTTTAATATCAATGAGAAATTCTTGGTTGAACTTGAAAAACAATCAAGGGAAGTATGGGTGCAAAATTCTAATGGAAAACCGATTAATAAATGGTTTTTCGAAAGAACTCGTGGTCAATACTTAGATAAGGCTAAACATCTGAATTCTAGTGCAGAGGAAAATAAATTTTATAGCGAATATCCTAAAAAACAGATGTTTGATAAAACTAGTCTTTCAAAAATTCTTATGAGTTGGGAGCAAGAACCCGCAAGCGTTTGTAAGGGCGGAGAGAATAATTATTCAATGTTTTTCGATAAAATGAAGAGTGGAGATATACATTTTGATAAGTTAATGTACCAGCGTACAATCGCCAAAGCCATTCTTTTTAAGGCTATAGATGCTTTATATGGAAAGGATGGTATTGCGTTGCAGGGGTATAAGTCGAATATGGTAGCTTACTCAATGGCTGTTTTGTCTCTGAATTCTAAGAAAGAACTCAATCTTGATGCTATTTGGAAAGAACAGATTGTTATTAGTCCGTCTGTTTTTAGTGAGTTGACATTGGATATTCATACCATCTATGCCAAACTGTTATGTGGTGATGAGCATATTAGTTATAAAATAAAGAAAACAACATTTGATTCGAATGGTAAACGTAAGAATAAATATGTCTTAAAAGAGTTGCCTCAAAAAGATATTGATAGTATTAAGACAACTGTACTTTATCGTGTTTTGCAGTACATAAAGAATATAGAACCCTTTATATATAAGCACATTGTCGAAATTGACGCAGGATTTAATGTTAATGAATGGACAAAGAAAAAACAATGTTGGCTAGATCTTGTGTCAAAACTAGCAAATGAAGGGGAAAAATATAAATTTCCTTTTGATTTGCTTGGAAGTAGTGATGACAAAGCATTATTATTGTCTGAAGGACAAAGAAAATGTATCGAACAAGTGAAGCTAATAGGTCCTGATATTTGGTTCTCATTAAATAAATGGGGGAAAAATAATCCAGGTAAACTTACTCCTATTGATATTGCTGTAACAGCTCAAGTCGGATTTTGTATTCGAGAAAATAAGCCGTTGTCGTTTAAACTAGCCAAGAATGCATTTGATATATATGAAAATGCTGTGGACTTAGGTTGGAAAATATAATTTAGGTAAATATGATGACAGATAAAGACATATACCTTGACGAGGAAGTAGAGAGGGTAGAACCCTTCGAACGCCCTGCCATCCGATTCTCGCATATAGAGTCGGATGATACTGGGTTGCGTCCTTATCAGGCAGAAATGAAGCATAATGTCTATGGCCTTTGGGACAGAATAGACAATGTTATGCTTCAGATGCCAACTGGTACGGGCAAGACTATTGTCTTTACTTCGGTTGTCAAGGATATTTTGCGATGGTGCAACCTTCATAGTCGTGAATCTAAGATTTTGATTGTTGCTCATCGTAGGGAACTGATCAGACAGGCTAGCAGAAAACTGGGAAATATTCCTCATGGAGTGATTGTTAGCGGCGAAAAACTGGATCTAGACAAGTCTATACAGGTAGCTTCTGTTCAGACTTTCATGAGCCGTCGGCATTATGAGATAATGCGTCGGGTACAGTTCGACTTTATCATCATTGACGAGGCGCACCACTGTATGGCACCTGGATACCAGAAGCTTTGGGAGATGTTCCCTAATAGCAAGAAACTGGGTGTAACAGCCACTCCTTGGCGTATGAGTCATTGCGGGTTTACGTCTTTGTTTGGCGATATTGTTTTGGCAAAGAGCATAGAGTGGTTTGTTAATCAGGGCTATTTGGCCAATTATGATTATATCAGTATCAAGCCAACCTCAGAGGTTCAGCATGCCATTAACGGAATAGACCGGATGGGAGCAGATGGAGATTATCTAGATTCTGAATTGAGTGCGGTAATAGATAAAGCCAAGATACGTGCTGGCTTATATAAAAGCTACGAGAAATATGCAAAGGGTAAGAAAGGCATTATCTATGCTATCGACCGCAAACATGCCAGTAATATCTGCGACTTATATGCAACGAAGGGTGTAAGTATCTGTATGATAGATGGTACGACTCCTACAGCAGAGCGTGAGCAGAAGATTGCAGATTTCGCCAATGGCAGCATAGAGGTTATCGTGAATGTCAATATCTTCTCAGAAGGATTTGATTGTCCTGATATAGAGTTTATTCAGTTGGCACGACCAACTAAGTCACTCTCGCTTTATCTTCAGCAAGTAGGAAGAGGGCTTCGCATTTCGAAAGGGAAAGAGATCACGGTTATATTGGATAATGTAGGCCTTTATAACCGCTTTGGAACTCCGATGGCAAACAGGCATTGGCGTTATCATTTTCTTGGAACTGATGAGAATGAGGGCTATAATGATGGTTCTGGTATCAAGCGGGACTTGATTCTTGATTCTGATTCGGAATATGAGCCTGATTACACTGAGGACGATGAAGAAATGATGGTCGTGGAACATGCAGAAGGTAATGCTCAGGTAAGGCCTGATGCAGCTAATCAGGCAGCAAGTCTTTCGGAATACAACGTATTTAGAAAGAATGGCTTGTACGGTGTCTGCAACCACAATAATAGGGTGATAGTTCCACCCATATATGAAGAGATGCGCCCTTGCTATAAAGGGTATATCCCGTTTAAGCAAAACGGTAAGTGGGGTATCTTATTGGCAAATGGAACGGTTAAGGTTAAGCCGAAGTACTATAACATCGGACCGTTCATCAACGACCGAGCTGTGGTGCAGAATACAGCAGACAGCGAGGAATATTATATTAATGGAAATTTAGAAAGGATTAAATAAATAATGTCTAAGAAAATATACAAGATAGTCGATTTGTTTGCAGGATGTGGAGGATTGAGCTGTGGTTTGGAACAAGCTGGGTTTACTCCATGGTTCGTAAACGAAATTATCGAAACGTTCTGTAATACATACAAAAGAAATCATAATCTGGATGATAGTCATTACTTCGTTGGTGACATTAACGAATTAAATGAGAATCTGGATGACTATAAAGAATATCTGGAAGATATAACGCTAGTTTGTGGTGGACCTCCTTGCCAGGGATTTTCAATGGCTAATCGCCAGAGAATTCTGGATGATCCTCGTAATCAGTTATATAAAGCCTATCTTTATTTCTTAAGCCAAGTGCGTCCAAAGTTCTTTATAATGGAGAATGTTAAAGGAATGTCAAAGAAGATAGAAGAGATAAAAGATGACTTTACTGAATATCTTGGTGTGGAATATCAGTTTGATTATAGACTTTTGAAAGCTCAGAATTTTGGCGTACCCCAAAACAGGGAACGTTTCATAATGATTGGGAATCGCGTCGGAGTAAACCCTAATGATATATTTGAAGAAATATATAAACAGGGGCGTTCTCCGTTTGTATTAAAGGATGTACTTGAAGGTTTGCCACATCTTGAGTCTAGAAAAAGAATTGGAAAAAATGAAGAGAATGAACGGTCTGGATTTACAGAACGAGAGTTTGTTTATCCAGAAACAGAATTCTACCATTTCATTAATGGAAATAGGCATATTGATAAGTTATATAATCACAAGAATAGGTACAATAATCCTAGAGATATAGAAATTTATCGTCGATTACCGCAAGGAGCCAATTCATTGCATGATTCAATAGCTGATATTATGCCATATTCACGAAGAAATAATATCTTCAAGGATAAGTATTTTAAATTGGATGAAAATCAGATATGTAAGACAATAACATCACATATGAAGTTTGATTGTAATATGTATATCCATCCTTGGGAGGCACGAGGACTAAGTCCACGTGAAGCTGCCAGAATTCAAACCTTTCCAGATGATTATGTGTTGACTGGAGCTCAGAATTTATGGTATGCTCAAGTAGGAAATGCTGTTCCTGTAAAACTGGCTAAGGCTATTGGTGTGGGTATTATGAAATTTATTGAGGCATGAGACATTTAGAACTATTTGCTGGTATTGGAGGATTTCGTCGAGCCATAGATTTGGTTGGACAAGATTATCAAATGCCTGTGACATGCGTTGGATTCTCTGAAATCGAGTCTAAAGCCGTCTTGACTTATAAGACCAATTATAATACCGAAGGTGAATTGGAATTAGGGGATATTGTTAAATTTACTTCAGATGAGCGTAATGTTGTTGAACTGCCTGATTTTGATTTGTTAACTGGTGGCTTTCCTTGTCAGACATTTAGTATGATGGGGGCGATGGCTGGATTTCAAGAGGACCGGGGACAGATGTTTTTCCGAATAATGGATATTGTAAAGGTCAAACATCCTATGTATATTTTACTGGAGAACGTGAAGAATTTAATGACTCATGATAGAGGTAAAACTATTCGTAGAATATTGCAAGAATTGTCTGCTGAAGGATATATTGTTCATCATGATGTTTTTAATACAGCGAATTACGGGCTTCCCCAAGTAAGAAACAGAACGATTATTTTTGCACGAAGTTCTGAATTAGGAGAGTTTGATTTTACAACAGAGTTGGTCTCTCAGCACTTTAATGCATTAGAGCGAGATAATTGTACTCTTAGTTTTTATAACAATACAATAGATGTTTTAGCGAAGAAAGCAGCTGATAAGTACTATTTGTCTCAAAGAATAAAACCTACTATTCTTAGTGATGGTAGTGGTAAGTTTAAATCGAATTCAGAAATCGATAAACTTGTAGCAAGAACCCTTACGGCTTCTATGCATAAGATGCATCGTGCATGTCAGGACAATTACTATAGTGATATGTTTATAAACAGCAAAGGTGAAATTAGACCTTCTACATGGATGTCAAAGGAAGAACTGGCAGAGATACCAATAAGAAGATTAACACCACAAGAAGCTTTTATGCTGCAAGGATTTCCTTCTTCATTTGCCTCTGATGCTAGAAAAGCTGGTGTGGCTGATGGTGCTTTATATAAGCAAGCTGGAAATGCGGTAAGCGTTAATACTATCTATGCGGTTTTATCATATTTGATAGATAATAACATAATGAGAATGTAATTATGGGAATGGTAAAGAAAATTCGGCGTCAAGACAGTGGGTGGAAACAAACTGCTGGATGCTCTGGGGAGACGAGTATTAATTTGAGTAATGAAATATTCGATTATCTCTCCTATGGCATGGTAGATTCTGGTGAAGAGTGTGGAATAACTTTTCGCATTTACAAGAAAGACTATGTTGATGCTTTAAGTTTTATAGAGTCTCAGCTTCCATTGTATAGAAGTACATCCAGAGAAAGTATAAAAATAGAAGTAGGGAATCCTATCTTTGAGAAACTCTTATCTACCATAGATAATTTCTTTGGTAATAATGATTTTAAGGAATATACTGTTACTTTGTATAGAAGAAAGGATGGAAGGATTTATTTAAAAAACTTGAAGCAAAAAGGGTTCACAATTCGTGATTTCCTAGTTGAATTTTCTTCTGCTTTAGACTTCGAAATGGGAGATGATTGCTTTGAATTGAGATTGATACCGTTTTACATTTAACAATAAAAGATATGATAACATTATATAAAGAATATACAATCGGCGTTAAGAAACTCTCTGATGCAGAGTTGAATAGGGACAACTCTCCTAGTGGTCAAACTCACATAGGACTTTCAGAGAAGGTTTTAACCTATTTGCCAAATACTCCAGAGCAGCAGGAAGGTATTCTTGTTGTAAATCAGTCATGTTCGCTTGTGGAGTGTGCGTTTAGCAAGATAGGTAATAAGAGGAGTACTAAGATTGATTCTCAAACCAATACACCTGTAAAGTCTGTAGTAAAGCAAATTAGAAATATTGCGTCTAATGATAAAGTTGACTGGTATCTCGTGTGGTTTGCATTGGAAAATCAAACCCCTGTATTTTGGCTTTTAAACAATAAGTCTGAGGATTATTCGGGTTTGGAGGATATTTTCGAAAATAGTCAATCTTTATCTGTATATACAGCATCAAAGGAAGAATATTTTAGATTACTAACTAAAATTCGTTCTTTTAAAAAATTGCTTGCTATAATAGATTCAAAGTATGATACATCACACGAGAATAGACTCATTGCAATATCTAAAGAACATAGAACCTTTGTACATTTATGTTTGGATTATTTCCGCATGATGGGTGAGTTGGATAGAATGCTTCCCTATTTTAATACAACAGAATCTAATGTACCTATCACAATTAAAAAAGATGGTGAATATAAGTTGCAGAACATATTTATGTTTACCGACATATCGGAAATAAATACTCGTAATTCGACAGATAATGGAAGAAGATGGTATACAGACCCATTCATTGTTGATGGGAGGGAATTGTATCTTTATGTGGATTGGTTTCCAGGAAAGGATTCTAAAGGAAAAAATACTCAATTAATGATTCCTGATTTTGTAAAGTTCGTATCTGATTGTTTCGGAAAAAAGTATGTGTATCGTAATGCTCAAGGAACTCATGAAATGTGGGAAAACAATAATCCGGAAAGTTTTGTGACTACCCAGTTTGTAAATAGTGAAGAAACTTCTGATTATATCAATTTCAAACATCTCCTGGAGTATTTCTGTGCCCATCTGCAGTATGTCGTAACTGGTGATAAAACCGTAAAAGGCTATGAAGAATATCTGGAGCCTTTTATAAAGAATGATTCTTTTAGAAGGTCCGGACAAGGATATAATAGGGGTAAAATCCAAAAGCAAATAGAACAGTGGGAGAATTATTCTGCTGGTAAAATTTGTATTGCAGTACATGGACAGGGAGCTAAAAGTAATGCTTCTTATCTTCATTGGAATAGAACTGGACATAATGTGCTTGCCAACTGGAATGGGGATGCTGTTATTTCTCTGAAACTGGTAGATTATCTGGAACCTTCTAAAGAGAGAATCACTAAAGATACTATGTCTTTGGATGAACTCGGCTTATATGATGGTCAGGAACCAAATGAGAACCTCAAAAAGTTCTATGATGCATTTGTCGACTTGTTGAAAAGCGATCCGAATATGCCAATGGAAGAACCAGAGGATAGCCCCCTGGAATTCGGAGATTTCACTCCTCGCCAAATCATCTACTACGGTGCTCCTGGTACCGGTAAATCGCATACTATCAAGAAGGAAGAGGACGAAGGAAAGATTACCTGTATCCGTACCACCTTCCATCCTGATAGCGACTATGCTACGTTTGTTGGCTGCTACAAGCCACATAAGATAAAGGACTCCCAGGGCCTGACTTATGAGTTCGTGGAGCAGGCTTTCCTGGAGGCTTACAAGCAAGCCTGGATGAACCCAGAGGAGGAAATAGCCCTGGTTATCGAGGAGATTAACCGAGGCAACTGTGCCCAGGTGTTTGGAGACATCTTCCAGCTGCTGGATAGAAGCGACGACGGATGGAGTACTTATCCTATCAAGGCTGATACGGATATAGCTGAACATCTGAAAGAACATCGTATCCAGGGCTATACGGCGACTATGAACAAGAGATTCGGACTGGATAAGGAGGGCAAGGACAGATACCCTGGTAGAGACTGGTTTGGCTTTATGGCCCTACCGCCTAACATGAGCATTCTGGCAACCATGAACACCAGCGACCAGAGCCTCTTCCCAATCGACTCTGCCTTTAAGCGCCGCTGGGACTGGAAGTATATCAAGATTAAGAAAGGCAAGAAGGAGAACGGCGAGGAACTGGGCTGGAATATCCAGATAAAGGATGCGAACGGAGAACCTGTAAAGATAATAGACGAGAATACAACGCTCTCCTGGTGGAACTTTATCCAGAAGGTGAATGAAATCATCGCTTCCATGACATCCAGCGCCGATAAGCAGTTGGGCTATTTCTTCTGCAAGCCGTCTGAGAAGGCAAATGAGACTGACGAGAAGCCTACCATCATCACGGCTGATACACTGGTGGGTAAGGTGATATTCTATCTCTGGAACGATGTTTTCAAGGACTATGGCTTTGAGGATGCTTCGCTCTTTACTTATCAGGAGGAAAAGAATGGCAAGAAAACAGAAAAAGACCTTGCCTTCGCTGATTTCTATGATGAGGAAGGGGAACAGGTCAATACAGTGAGACTGGTTGACTTTCTGAACAGAATTATGAAGTGGCAAAATAATAATACGGAGAACGAATAATGTATATTCTATTTGAGGAACATCAGTACGAAAGCTCAGCTGTAGAGAAGATTCTGAAGGACATTTATGTGCTGCAGGATGTGGACAAGAAGGTGAGCGTGCAGTATGTGGGTTATTTTTATAATCCACAGCTGAGAGATTGTGTATTTATCCTGCCAAAGGTGCTCTTGAAGGATGATCCTCAAAAGAAAAAGGAGGTGCTGGCTGGCGTAACGCTGGAGGATGGGGAAACGGTATGCCCAGAACAGGTGTTGACGCCTCTGGAGCAGAAAAAACTGAGCCGGGAGTACCGTAAATTCATCTACGAATTCTCGGTCTGGGTATATAGGGCACTGAGCGTGTTCTATAAGGCTAATCCTACCAGCAAGGCTATCCTCTACAAACACATCACCCGAACAGGAAAGGGTAAGCGGCAGCATACGAATACTTATCTCGACATCGTTCTTTCGCTGATCAGGTTTAATCAGGAGAACCGTGACTTCGTGCTCTTTACCGTCAAGAACCTGCACCGTGGCAACAATAAGATTAACTGGACGAAAACCATCAGTCATTCTTCTGCCTTCATGCAGGGAAACGGAGCGCCTGTGTATCTGAAACTTGTCAATAAAAAGCGCATCGTGAACTATGAGGAGGAGCTGTTTATCATCTACTATAGCATTCTGAACTATCTGAATGCTGAATATGGTTTCCAGACGCCTATCAATATCCAGTATGAACTGATTACGGGTAAGCAGTTTAAGGAATATCTGAAGGGCATGGGCAAGATGAGACTCATGCAGATTAAGTATAAGTATTTTTCGGATAAGGCGCTGCAGCTCTGGGATATGTGCTATGCCTTCTTCGAGAATTCTTTTCGCATCGCCATCAATGCGCATGCTCAGGAATATATTCTTGCCAAGAATTTCAATATCGTGTTCGAGGCTATGATTGATGACCTGATTGGTACGCCTCATACCGATATTCCTAAGGGACTTGCTGACCAGAAGGACGGCAAGCGGGTGGACCATCTCTATACCGACCTGGCTCTTACATCGAATGATGCGCAGGCCAGCAGAGAGGTATATTATATCGGCGACAGCAAGTATTATAAGAACGGACATCCGCTTACTTCGGAATCTATCTACAAGCAATATACTTATGCCCGGAATGTGATTCAGTGGAACATCAATCTGTTCCTCTCTGATGATACCGCCTTTGATGATGAAGACAGAAAGAACAGGGCGAAGGACAGGGAGAGCTTCAGGGATATCCATTTGCAGGATACCGGAGCTACAGAGGGGTATGACGTGATTCCTAACTTCTTTATCAGTGGTTTCGTGTATGATGATCACCGGTATAATGCAGGGGAGAAGAATATCCGCAAGCATTATAATGGTAATGGGGAGCACTGTACGACGGTTTCGTATCAGTTTCCTGACAGGCTCTTCGACCGCGATACGCTCTTCCTTTCGCAGTATGATGTCAATTTCCTTTATGTGCTTTTCCTATATGCCCGAAATAAGGCAAACGAAAAGGCGCAGTGGAAGAGGAAGGTGAGAGATATTTTCCGCAACGAGATAAGGGAGGTGATACAGAAAAACTACTGCATCTATGCCATGAGAGCCAAACTGGGCGTTGATGGCGAGCTGTATATGCAGAAACACTTCTATGAGATGAACGGTAGGGTGTTTAAGCCTTATGGTGAGGATAGGGAGGTGTACTTTGCTTATGCCCGCCCTTTAGATAAATGGACAGAGACGGAGGGGCAGTTTAATGAGCTGAAGCAAGATTTCATCATCGACAAGTGTAACATGGGTAAGGACCCTGAGAAGGTGCTGAAACCGGCTGTGGAACAGGAAATGGAGCAGCCTCTGGATTCACCGCAATGGCTTACTGTGCATTATCTGGAGCGTGATTTGAGCCGTGGCATCCTGGTGGGTTATTATAAATCAGAGGAGCATCTGAAGTGGATTCTGGGCAATAACGACAGGGGTAGTCTGGTTTATAATGTGCGTCTGAAATTAAAGGAAGATGAGGCGCGTGATGGTGCCCATTCTGCCTATTTCTACGAAAAGCAGAATATTCATTTCGTGATTCTCTATACCGATGGTGCAGAGGAGACGGGTAAATATCGCGTGTTCCACGTAAAGGATACGGCAAGTAAGGTGACAGAGGAAAGAATGCGTAATACCTGGTATCCGATGGAAACCATTGAGGGAGGCGATGATGGTGCGAAGCGAAATTACTTCTTCTTCCGTTTTGATGAGGAGGTGAATATCGGCAATATTGATATAGGCAGATTGCTGCAGGATATGAGGGCTGAGCATCTTAAGAAATTCCAGAACTATGTTTCTGGCGAGCCTATGTTTACAACGGCAGAAAAGCTGATGGAGTATAGGGGAAAGTAGTTTTGTTTTAGGGCTTTTTAAAAAAAGATAGAGTAATATGTCAGACCGTTTAACCATAGAACAGCGCCATAACAATATGGCGGCAATAAGGGGCAGGTATACCAAACCGGAGATTCTTGTTGAGTTCCATAGTCAACATATTTATCTACCGGTGTCCCTAATCTATCGCTCTGCTATCACTTCAATCCCATCTTTCTCAATTTCCTTGAGTAGGAAGGGATTGAGGTGCTGATGCTTCCGGATAATATCGACAGGGCTGTCTAGAAGTTCTTCCAAGTATGCTTTCAGACGGATTACCAGGAAAAACTTAGGGGGTATTTCTACATAGATATCTACATCGCTGCCATCGTGGTGCTGGTTTCTTGCTACAGAACCAAAGAGGCGCAGGGAGGTGATGCCGAAGGTGTTTTGCAGTTCTTCGGCATGAGATGTGATGAGGGCTATGTATTCTTCTCTTGTTTTCATTCTTAATATCCTTTTTTAAAAGGCTTTTGCCCTTACAGGGCGCAAGGCAGATTGCGCTTATACCCAGGGTGATACCCTGGGCTAGGAGCTTCTGGGCCTTCAGCCCGTAAGGGGCAAGGTATCTAAAGTACCGCTGCACAGACCTTGCGGAACCAGTCGAGTTTCTTGCCGCTCATTTCTGCTATGGATAAGTTCTCTTTGTTCACATCTTCTGGCTCAAATTCATAATAAGAATCTTCGGTAGGGAGATAATCCTCTGGGAGATCTTCTATGGAGTGGGCCTATTGCCAAAAATCTTCGTAAGAATATTACCATCAAATGAGTGGAATCATATAGAATGGCAGCAATAAGGTATTGCCATCGTTCGTCAAATCCTTAGTATACAACAAGTAGCGTTGTGACACCACCTTAGAGTATTTATCGCAAAAGGCATCTAGCGACGCATGAGTTTTATAGCCAGATGACTTCACCTCTATCGGACAAATCTTGGCTCCTCGAGACAAAAGGAAATCAATCTCGTAATTATGCGTTGCATCTTTAGCCCACGAATAATAAAACAACTTGTTACCATTCGCCGTCAACATTTGGGCTACCAGATTCTCGTAAATATAGCCCAGATTGGCAGAAAGTTTGTCACTCAACAGTTTCTCATAAATCACGTTCTCCGTAAACGACTTATCCCAAAACGCCAAAGTCACAAACAAACCTGTATCTGCACAAAACAGTTTAAACTTTGAATTGTCTTGATGCAATGACATCCCTACATTGGGATCATTGGAATGATAAGCAAACAAAACAGTCTTACTATCTTCCATCTCTCGAAGTAGTCCTTGGAGTTTGTCCGTGTCCACACTTCCCACAACAGAATAAGGTTTATATCGATTACTATTCTGATTCAACTGGGCAGGAATATTCAAGAATAACTGTTCTATTCTGCGAGAGGGATCTATCTTTTGAAAATCATCTAGATACAAACGAATGATATCCCGCTTTATCAAATCTACCATACTGAGATTATTTGTCTCCAAATACTCATTTACAGCTTGAGGCATACCACCAACAAGCATATATAGACGAAGTTCCCTCATCTTTGTTCGATGAGCTTGGCCTAGCATCAGCCGTTTATCAAAGAATTGCTTGAGCAAAGGAATTGATGCCGTATCTCCCATCGCCCAACGAAATTCTTCGTAATCCAACGGGTACATGGCGACTCTTTCCTCTTCACTAGGAATGGTAATGCCCTTCGTATTTTTAGTGATACTGATAAGAGACCCCGTCTCTATATAATCATACCTTCCATCCTCCACCAAATACTTGATGGCTTGTCTTGCTTTAGGGCACGCTTGCACCTCATCAAAAATGATGGCAGACTTCCTTGCTACGAGAGAAACATTATATATAGCTTGCAACTGAAGGAAGATAAAATCCAAGTCCATCAAATCGTCAAATAGTGAAACAACTCGCTTGGATGCCTTATTGAAGTCAATGAGAATATAAGATTCATACTCTTTCTGAGCAAATTCCTTCACCAGCGTTGACTTTCCAACGCGACGTGCTCCTTCTACGAGAATGGCTGTTTTTCCCTTTCTCGTATTCTTCCATTGCAGGAGTCTATCATATAGTTTTCGTTTAAAAATTCTATTCATCTTATTTTCTATTGTTTACGAAATCTTTAACTTTTTGATTTTATGCCTTTTGGCGGTGCAAAAATACAAAAATCTTAGAAAATACGCAAATCTTTTTAGCTAAAATCTTAGAAAATACGCAAATCTTTTTAGCTAAAATCTTAGAAAATACGCAAATCTTTTTAGCTAAAATCTTAGAAAATACGCAAATCTTTTTAGCTAAAATCTTAGAAAATACGCAAATCTTTTTAGCTAAAATCTTAGA
>ENA-UEQM01000913-UEQM01000913.1-human-gut-metagenome-genome-assembly--contig:-NODE-913-length-14844-cov-5.907158_pt1 | contig 14844 bp, 16 predicted proteins | sample MGYA00242948_ERZ507948 | MGnify/ENA primary metagenome ERZ507948 (study PRJEB26167, sample SAMN06115440) | human gut metagenome | host: Homo sapiens | place: China:Hubei | collected 2015-07-28 | study... | reverse complement strand
GGGTTAGGCAACCGTAATATACTGTTACGGACAAAGTTTGGCTCCGCCTTTTTGGCTAATTGTTAGGACACGTCTGAACTTGATTGTTAAAATCGGGACTTGTTCTATATTAGAAGAGCTCAACCCCATAATATTGAACAAGAAAGTCCCGACAATGCATTACAGTAGCATCTTTCAGCAGCTTTTCAATTTCATACCGAGACATCGTTTTGAGAAATCCGTAGAAAACTTATCCGGCGACCGTTATTGCAAGCATTTTACCGCATGGCGGCAGTTTTTGACGTGCCTTTACGCGCAAATTACGGGCAAAGACTCCTTGCGAGAAATTGAAAACGGTCTTCTTGCAAACCATGACCGGCTGTATCACCTCGGCATGGAGGTTGTTCCAAAATCGACCTTGTCCGAAGCGATGAATCGACGTGATCCAGAGATATTCAAGGCGTTGTTTGAGGAAATACTTGACCGGGCTTTGAAATGTGCGCCCTCGCACAAGTTCCGATTCCACAATCCGCTGTATGCGATTGACAGCACGACGATTGATCTATGCCTAAATCTTTACGATTGGGCTCATTATCGTAAAAACAAGGGTGCAATCAAACTTCATACAGAGCTTGATCTATCCGGAAATCTCCCCTGTTTTGTGATGTTGAGCAACGGGAAAATGGCGGATATTCGAGCGGCACGAGAGAACATAGTCATCGTTCCGGACAGCATCTACACCTTCGATAAGGGATACTATGATTTGAATTGGTTTCAGCACATTGCGGACAGCGGAGCGTATTTCGTTACGCGCCTCAAAGACAATGCAAAAATCGAATTCCTCGGACAGCACCGAGAGGCAAATGAAAAACGCGGGATTTTGCGGGATGAAATCGTGTGGTTCACCGGATATCAATCAGCAAGAAAATATCCCGACAAGTTGAGGCTGATTGAATTTCGGGATGAATCGACTGGAAAAGAATACTGCTTCATTACCAATAATTTCAAACTGGCGGCGGCGAGCATTGCCGGAATTTACAAACAGCGCTGGCAGATCGAAATCTTCTTCAAGTGGATCAAGCAGAATCTCAAAATCAGGAGCTTCCTTGGAACCAGTGAAAACGCCGTAATGACGCAAATCTATGTCGCGCTTATCCATTATCTTTTGGTCGCATACATCAAATTCCTGCATGGATTCAAGCTCAGTTTCACAGAATTGACGAATCGAATCCGCGAGACGCTCATGCAGAATCTTTCCCTGCTTGAAATCCTTGCTCTGGACCGCAAGACCATTGCGAAGCCGCCGGACTGGAATTTTCCCAAACAACTCGAACTTTTCAACGAGTTCCTATGCTGATTTTTTTACCGGACAGCAGAGATTGACGACACAATCTAGTTACGGCTGCATAAATTTTCTGTACAACGGATTGACAAAATCTGTTTCCATGTTATATTATTTAACTAAGAATAAATAATGGTATCATTCCCTAACCTAAGGAGGCTTTATCATGAAACAAGTTATCCGAAAACATGCCGTAATGATGGAATATGTCATTATCGCCGTTCTGATTGCTGCTGCAGTGGTTGTGGCAGTCATTATGTTCGGCAAAAATGTATCGAAAGAAATGAATGTCGCAACACAGGCGATGAGTGATGCCAAAGGGGCGGAAACCGCACAGAAGGCCGTGGAAACTGGAACGACGTCTGATATCAAGAAAGCCAATGAGCACGAAAAATCAATGCACAATTACGACAAATAACCGGAAACGGCATGATGAAAACTGTTATTAAAAAACATGCCGTAATGATGGAGTATGTCATTATCGCCGTTCTGATTGCTGCTGCAGTGGTTGTGGCAGTCATTATGTTCGGCAAAAATGTATCGCATGAAATGAACGTTGCAACAAAATCAATGAGCGATGCAAAAGGGGCAGAAAATTATCAGTCTGAACTGAAAGGAAATTCCGCGTCTGATATAAAAAAAGCCAGCGCACATGAAAAGTCTATGCACAACTATGAAAAGTGAGCATAACGTATTTATTGAATAATGGACGAATATCTGCCGCGTTGAATCGGAAAGGTATTCGTCTTTATTAGTAAAAACGGATGTGGGAATGGAGTATCTGGCTCTCGGGAAAATTATACTGGCAACACCCTGGCTAGTTTATCTTTCAATCTGCGATTTCCGGTATCATCAGCTACCGAATCCGTGGGTATATGGCGGAATGTTGTTCATGCTGTCTGCGTCATTTGGAATTGGATTTCATTATGCGTTGGCATCATTAATCACTGCTTTTTTATCCTCGCTTTTCCTGCTTCTGCCTTTTTTTCTGCGGGCTGCCGGTGCGGGAGATGTCAAAATGCTGTTCACTGCGGGGTTGATTGCCGGACCGGGAAATACGCTCAATCTGATTCTGCTGGTTTCAATATCTGGGCTTGTACTGGCGTTGCTGATGCTGGCATTCCGCAAAGTGAATACGGCACGGTTGAAACATTATGCCCGTTGTTTATTTGATTTTCGGTATGACCTCGCAGCAGGCAGAAAGAAGCTGCCGCCGCCCGACACGGAATCTTGCCGGATTCCTTTCGGAATTGCAATTGCAGCAGGACTCTTTTTGAATCTCCTGATACAAATTTTTTTTTCAGCAGGGCGGGTGGCATGAGACGGCATTTTTTGAAAAGGTCGGAAGGCGCGGTATTGCTGGAATTTGTTTTCTGTTTTCCCATTTTATTCGTATTGTTTCTGTTCGCAGTGCAATTCGCCTACATTATGATTACATGGCATATGGTGCATTATGCCGCTTACATGGGGGCGCGTTCTGCTATGACGGTGAACAATGTTCAGCGGAAGAGCCGGGCGGAAGCCGTGGCAAAACGTGTTCTTGCCGTTGTATCAGCCTCGCCTTCAGATAGTAAGGACGCAAAGGATCGTGCAGACGACCAATATATCAAGCTTGATGGCTGGGGACGTCTGCCGAACACAAAATATCTTGATCAGCAAGTGGAGGTGGATATTCCGTTGCTGGATGTGGATCCGCGCGGCTTGAAATGCACTGTCAAATTCAAAATGCTGCTTCAGGTGCCGGTTGCTGGACGGATTATCAGTTTTTTTGCGAAAAAGGACAAAACGGAAGAAGAAAGTAAATGGCAGGAAAAACTGGAACAGCAAGCATACGCGCTTAATCCTGCCTTGCTGGGAAAGTATGCCAATGAATGGACTATAGACGAAAAAAACAAATTGAAATATCCGTATATTACCCTGTCTTCCTCCAGTGTGATCTCCATTCCTTATGCAACCAAGTATTACCCCTTGACACGATGAATTATACTCGGACAACAGTTTTTTCCGTTTTTACCGGACGCTGCCGGGAGCTGGCATCCGATAGTAAAGGCGCGGCATTGGCAATCACTCTTGCATTTATTATGCCGGTTTATCTGTTGGTTATCGGAATTTACGGAATCGGAGAGATTGTACGAAACAAAATCGAACTTCAGAATGCAGCAGATGCCGCGGCATATTCCGCGTCCGTTGTGCAGGCGGATTATCTCAGCCGAATTGCAACGGTCAACAAGGCGATGGCCTGGACGTATGTCGATTTGCAGAAGCGCTCTCTCGACCTCGCCATGGCAGTTTTCAGCGAGTATGTCTTTACCCAGTTTCAGAAAGATCTCAACAATGCGAGACAACGGAACACTCCGTGTTGCATGCACGTTCCCGGCGTGCATTACAATTGCGGCACGGATATTCTGGTACTGGATCCGGTTCTGTGGCTCTCCGGAACCGGTGTCTCCATCCCTGAGCTTGCCCGCGAATTCAACGGACAGGGGTTCCTCGCCCGTTTTCTTCTGACACAGATCATTTTTACATCCATAGCTGAAGTTCAGGGTAAGGGGACTGTTGCCAATACTCCGAAAGTCATCAAATACAGCATCGCCATTACGAAGATGATGTCTAAGATGAACAAGCTTCGGGAAGAATATCCGAAAAAAGTCAAGGAAGTCGCATGGCAGGTCGCAGTTGCCAATATGATGGAATGCAAAGATGATTACATGATGAACATCACAGTTGGCGACTCCATGCCCGCATTTCTTCCCATGATGGGGACAGAGGAAAATGAAAAAACATTTATCTCATTCGCCGACCCGACTCTGAAAGATTTTTCCCCGAAAAAAGTATTCGGTCCCGGCACGGATGACTGGATTGTCCGGAAAAGCATTCCCGGTTTCTGGCGAGTTTACCGCCAGACCAAAACTCATCTTTATGCAAAGTGGGACTGGTTCTGGACCCGCTGGGTACATATCAATCTTCTGTTTGTCCAGCTTCACATGCCCCCTTTTTTCCCTGGTGGAAGTTACGATCATAAACATCCGGAATACCATGGATACGACAGTTTTTTCCCTTACATCAAAAAAGATCTGCCGATAGGCCTAGCTGTTCCTCCGGCAATTCCGCTGACGCTTCTCCCGACATTTTTTGGAAAATCTGGCTCCATTACCGTGGCCATTGCCCGTAAAACAAGCAATCCGTTTTCCGTGTACAGCTGGGGCGGTGGACGTTCCTTGACTGCATCATCAATCCTTTCCGCATTCAATCCCAGCGTTGCCGGTGGATATCGTCCGGAGTATATGTGTGCCATTGCCTCCGCACGTGCCGGCTACAAACTGTATGAAAAGGACAAGGAGAAAAAATATAAGAGTGCCGACTACAACCTCGGTTACACATCAGTGAGCGGCAAGGAAGCATGGAATCTGGTTGAAACAGACTGGGACGGGGTCATGTTGCCTGTCAAACATGCATGGGATCTTTGCGCCGGTGCAGGTCACGCGCAGACGTTCACAATCAGTACAGGTGGAAACATTCTGAAATCCATTATGACCGATAAGAAAAACTGGATCGACAAGGATGGCAAAAAAATCGAGGAAAACAAATTGCCAGATTGGGAAAAACTCAAACCGCCCGCCGGTTTGGTCAAAGATGGCAAGGAAGACAAAGACAACAAACTGCAATGGGATAAACTGCGAGATTATCTGGGACACTGACCATGAAAATACATGATTGGAACACATTTTCAAATAGGGGTTCCGTCCTGATGGAATTTGTGCTTGTTCTACCAGTTTACATGGCAGTGATTGGCGGCATTCTGTGGCTGGGGTTGAAATCTTTGGATGCAGTCAACCTGCGGTCTGCGGACCATTGGGGAGTCTGGATGGCAGGCAATCGTTTTTCGGTACGTACACCGGCAATAGTCGCACTTCGGGACATGTTTCCCCGATCAAGTATCATTTGGGCTTCGCAAAAACGCTATCTGCTTGATGAGCATTCTTTTCTTCAGTTCATCGGTTCAAAAACAACCCTGATGCAAACACGTCCGGAGTATTTGGACAATTGGATCAACATGCCTTATTCCGTCCGTGGGGAAAGCAAACCGGTCTCCATTCCGGAATTCCAGATCACCTCGTCTCGCTACGGCAATGAATTCACGCAGTGCATTATCATGCGTACTAAAGGCTCTCGCACCTCAAAACGGCACTGGGATTCAAGTTTGGTGGCAAAGCATGAAATCTGGAAATTCGACTCCAAAGACGCAGAATATCCGAAAGAATGGAAACTGGATCTTCTGAAAAATCCCAAGCATACGGACGATGCCAAGGAACAAGAAAAAGAACCAGAAAAAATCAAGTTCTATGAACGATACGGGAAATTCGAAACATGGAGTACTCCTCAGTGAAACATTTCCGGCTTTATTGTGCGGTCGCCCTGCTGGTGTTTTTCTGCGGAACTGGCACACTGCTGTTTCTGCGGCAAACTCCGGATCGAAAAACTGTTCCGGTGCAGATGCAGATACAGAAAAAGACGCAGATTCATGATACGCCGATACGGCATAGATTGCCGCCGTTGCGTCTTCCGCCGGGAGCAAGGGCAACCCCCTGTGCAGCAAACAGCTGGGAATATTCTGGAGAAGTCAATGTCAATTTCGTTTCCGCGCGTGGCAGACTCAGTTCCTGGTTTCAGAATCAATCCTGGCTGCCTGAACGGAAAATTACACTGGATGAAAGCCTGAACCCGAAAGTTATCCTGACTTTTTCCTGTCCACAATATGAACTGACTCTGCTGATATGGAAAATCAATACGGATCTGACCGGTTTTTCTTATCGCCGAGATATAAAAAATGAACCTTCCGGAGGTATTACGGAATGAATGACAACGCTTCTTTTCTTGTTTTATTTCTTGCACCCGTCAAGGATTTTCTTGCCGATGACAAAGTTTCCGAAATCCTGATCAACGGTCCGAACCAGATCTATATTGAACGTGGCGGACGGCTGGAAGAGACTGCCGCACATTTTACTGGCGAAGCCCAGCTGAAAGCAGCGGCAGTCAACATCGCCAAATCAGTGGACCGCCAGCTTGACGAGATGCACCCAGATCTGGATGCGCGCCTACCGGACGGGTCCCGTGTTCACGCCACGATTCCCCCCGTCAGCCGCTGCGGTACCATCATTTCCATTCGTAAATTCAAAAAAGAGATGCTGACCATCGATAAGCTGGAACAATTCGGCAGTGTTCCGAAAGAAGGCGCTCAAATTCTGAACGCCATCGTCAAACTGCGTAAAAATACAATTGTCTCCGGCGGAACATCGTCGGGTAAAACCTCCGTTCTAAATGCATTGAGCGGTCTGATCCCGGAAAAGGACCGGATTCTAGTTCTTGAAGATGCCAGCGAACTTCAGCTTCAACAGAAACACTGTGTCTACTTTGAAACCCGCAAGCCGGACAAGAACGGACAGGGCGAATTTTCCATTCGCGATCTGGTGATCGCGTCTCTGCGTCTACGTCCCGACCGTCTGGTCATTGGTGAAATCCGTGGCGGAGAAGCGCTCGACCTTCTTCAGGCAATGAACACCGGGCATTCCGGTTCTATGTCAACTATTCATGCCAACAGTCCGTTGGATGCGCTCAGCCGTATGGAAACCTGCGCCATCATGAGCGGCATCAATTTCCCTTTGAACGCAATCCGGATGCAGGTGGCATCCGCGATCAACTGTGTGGTTCACACCATGCGCCTGCCGGACGGGGCCCGGAAAATTGTGGAAATTGCAGAAGTTCTTCCTCTGGAGCAGGGCGAATACCGTATACGCCCACTCATGCAGTGGAAAACAGAAGCAATCGGAGAGGACGGCTGCGTTTCTGGCAGATTTATCCTCGGTGAACCGCCCTCTTTCCGCAGCAATGCGGAAATTATGCACTTGGAACTGCCGGAATACAAATGACTCAGGCGGAACTTACCCCCTGTTTTTTTACAGGAGAACAGATTGCGGATTTTCAGCTGATCCGGCTTCTGCGTGTTCACAAGCTTGCAGAATCATGGTATGCTCTCCGCCGGGAAAATGCGGTTCCAATAGCCGTCAAATTTTTACGGAAGGGAAATCCCGAAATTCCGAAGTTTTGCTGCATCGCGCAATTCCTGCGGGACAATCACTCGCCGTTTCTGATCCATGTTTCGGAATGCGCCGAAACCATCGGGCAGATACCGTATGCGACTATGGAATATGCGGACTGCGGGACTCTGCGCAATTTTTTGGCAAAACACGGAAAACTTCCACTTGCCAGCGCCGTTTATCTGCTTCGGGGGTGTTTAACCGCACTTGCGGTTCTCCATGAACACAATATTATTCACCGCGATATCAAGCCTGATAATATCTTGCTTTTTTCCGACGGAAGTTTCCGGCTAAGTGATTTGGGGCTGGCGAAACTGCCCGGAATTCAGGAAGAACCCGGAAAGGTTTTCGGCACAGCCTCTTACATCTCCCCGGAACAGGCAATGGACTCAACACGGGTCGATAACCGGAGCGATCTTTACAGTCTCGCGCTGGTCTTGTTTGAAGCATTGACCGGAACGCGGTTTCGTCCGAAAAACAGTTTCATGAATGCCGTGCGCCTGGCACGTTCCGACCGTTCCGACCCACCCCTGGAAATTCTACAGGATGCGGCGACAGGAAAACTTGCCGGCCTGCTGGCTGGAATGATGGAATACACGCCTGCATTACGTCCCGGCAGCGCACAGGAAATCCTCGCGGAACTGGACTTGATGCAACTGCCGGACCAATCATCCCTTTTCTGAACGGAATTTTTCCAGCAGCATTGCCCAGCGAAGCGATTCATTTTTTTTCAACATAATTTCTTCCAGCTTGCTGCGGGATAGAGCAAAGATTTCCGAATCGGAAAGACGTAGAAGCAAAGCCTCGTCCAAACCTGCCCGGTGCAGTTTCTCCCCTGCCGCACGAATACGCCTGTGCAGAATGATTTCCCGGATGAAAAGCAGAACGGACGGCAGAAGTAATGCAAACCAGAAATGCCAGCCGGCAGCCAGCAGAAATGCGGCAATCGTCAACCCTCCGAAAAACAGCAGCGGCAAATACCACCTGCGGAACAGATTTCCGACAGCCCGCCGGAATGCGGAACGGTTCACATTGCATGAAAAATATTCCTCGTAAGCAGATGCTGGAAACGCAATCCGTGCGGCATGAATCATTTCATGCGCCAGTGTTTCAGCGGCATCATATCCCATATATTTTCCTTTGCCGGAAAAGCCGTTGTTCAGGAACACCAGCGGCAGAATCCGATCTATTTCCAGCAGAACTCCTGCGGAAAAAATACCCGTCTGCCGTGACGAATACCATACAGGAATCCATTTCATGCGGAAACGGAACTTCTGCGAAGTCAGCTCATACGCCCGGTCTCTCAATGTGCTGGAAACCTCCGCCGCATCTGCCGTCAATTTCGTAAGCAGCGGTTCCTCCGGCAGCAACGACAATCCATCCGCCAGTGCGGAAAGCCGCTCCGTTAATTGAGTGACCGACTCATCCGGGGCAAGAAAAAAACCGGCATCGTCCAGTTCCCCCAGCAGCCCCGGCAAATCCCGCGGCACAGCTGTCCGCAACTTTTCCACAAAATCACAGATCATGGTATCGGAAGCGAAACAATGGTTATGATTCTCTGATAAAGCGCAACAATTCCGCGTCCGAGCGGACCAAATGACCCGCCCCAGCCGGACATGGAATAAACAGACGCCGAAACGGCAAATACCAGCGGCAGGATCGAACACAGCAGGATGGTATATTCCAGTAAAATACTCCGTTTCCGCGTGATGTGCCGTCCACGGTTCATCTCAGCTGACTCCATACCCAGTTGACCATCGGATCGCCGGGAATCCCTTCCCGCAAAATGTTTTCTCCGATCTGTCTTGCTTCTTTCAGTTTCAGCGGATCATATTTTTCGATCTGTTCCTGCTGGCTGAACTTGAATTTTTTCCATACCTCTGCATAACGTTTCATTTCCTTTTCAGGAATGGACGATGCCGGAGAGAAATAGAAAAAAGCCGCCTGTGCCGTCAGATAGACACGGGTCTCCGGCATTGTTTTCACCATTGTATTGAGCCGGTCAAGGAAAACAGAACGCAAATCCATGATCTTTTTGCATTTTTCATTCAGATGTCCGATTTCACCGGCAAGCATCCAGCGGTTTTCCGGAAGCGAAAGCCAAAGTCCGGTTTCCTCCACAGTCCGGAAAAAAGCGGCAAGCACGATACATTCCGGCTGAAACGACAAACTCGATATGATGTCGCTGGAATAAAGATTCGTGGACAATACCGAGGACTGCTGCATAATTTCATAGAAATAACGGATTCCGAACATCCGGTCATAAATGCCATCAGGTGTTTTCCGGCTGGATTTCGGAATGCTGCGTTGCAGACATTCAAAACGGAATGCCTCTTTCAAGGTCTTTTCAGCAGTGAAACGTTCTGCATATTCCGGAATAGCCTGATCATCTGTCCAGCCCGCCCGCCGCAGTTTATTGAGCAGGAATCTCAGATTTTCCGCATTGCAGAGAATCGCATTCTGACGGCGGACAATCCGATCCCGTTTTGCCATGATCCGGGAACTTATCATACATTCATCCGGAGAGACAAACGATATATTCTTTTTGATTTCGTCTAGTCGTAAAGCGATGAGTGCAGTCTGATTTGCAGCCACTTCACGCTGATTGATTTCCAGCTGTTTCAACGCTTCGGAAATATCCTGCGCCCAGATTCGGACACAGCCGGAAGAAACTGTCCGGAGATGTTCTATTTCCACAATCAACGGTTTGAATTCGGTCTTCTCATCTTGCAAACGATCAAGGATCTCTGATATTTTTTCAGAATAAACACAGCTTCTTTCCAATTCCGCAAGATGTGTTTCAATGTCGCGAAGAAGCGGAAAGAGCCATTCAGGTTCCTTACCTGACACGGTTTTCTGTTCCTCTTTCAAACGCAGAAATATCTTTCGCAATTGTCTGGGCTCCGTATCCACGGAAGAAAGAGCCGCTTGAATGCGGAACTGCAAATCCAGCAGAAATTTCGCATGGCGCACCAAAGCCATCCGGGCATCGACGGTCGCATCCTCCCAGTTCCATGCAAAGCGGTTGTCTATTTCAAGACGGCCAGAACATTCGGCGGCATCGTTCCATTCGGAGTTGCTCAAATGATTTTTGAATTCCTCCCAGGCGGCAAAAGTCTTTCTGTACCGTGGAAGGCTTTTCAGATGTTCCTGCTGATGTTTTTCGTATCTCTGAAAATCGCGGGATTCAGACATCTGATTGAGAACTTTCTCTGCCTCATTGAAATCCGCCCGGCGGATATAAAATTCCGCAACAGCCAGAACCTGAGACGCCTGCTGGGTTGAGATATAGAAAATCCAGAAAAACAGCAATATGACTGCAACAGTGATTCCCATAATCAGTATTTTCCTGCCAATCTGCGAACGGGTGTGCGGCACATTGCGATCCAGAAAAAGCAAATCAAAAAATGCAATTGAAATCTCATCGGAATCCATCAGCATGCGCTCCTGCCGTCCGAGTTTTGTCCCATTGACAAATGTCCCGTTGCTGCTGTTGAGGTCGCGAATCCAGGATTCCCCGTTTTCCGTAATGCGGATTTCCGCATGGAATCGAGAAACAACATTATCTTTGATGACAATATCATTGGCTGGGGCGGAACCGATCCGGATCAGAGCTTTGTCGAGACGTACCAGTTCTCCTTCATGCGGACCGTTTCGAAATTCCAGCCGGTGTATATCCTCCGGCAAGGCATCGCGGCTTTCCGAAGCCGACACAAACAGCTCGCAATCTCCGATTGAAACCCTATCACCCGGTTTCAGTATGGAACCGGCAGTCTCTCTGCCATGGATATAAATACGGTTTTTACCGCTGGCATGAATTCTGATGTTTTTCGCATCAAGGTGCAATTCCGCCTGATAATCAGCGGCGACACGATCCTGTTCCGGAATAATCCAGTCATTGTCTGCGGCGCGCCCTATCTTCACTGTCTTGTTCAATGAATCGGTTTTCGCGCAAACAAGCAATCTGTCGCGACAACGGAATTCAAGAAGAAATACATAAGAACGTTTTACTTTCTTTTCCCCTTGTTCCGCTTTTCTTTTGTTTCCTGCAAACAGTTTAATCATCTTCCAGCGTCCATATGTTTTTCATGATTTTCACGTGCCGGTGGTCATCCGGCGAAGGAAACCGGCGGAGACATTCATCAATGATCCGGCTCATTTCTTCCATATTGCCGGATGCTTTGCAAGTTTGATAAGCCAGACAGTTGCGCGAATACCATACCTGCTGTTTATCGCGGAACTCCAGCCAAAGCGGCAAGACAGCCGAAATAAGAACCTGGTCCTGTGTTTCATATGCACGTATCATCAATGTACGGAGCATCAGATCCAGATCCGCCCATACGGCAATCGCAATATTTTTACGCAATTCCAACGAAACCCGCTGCAAAAGATGGGTTGAACTTTCTTTCATTTGAATTTCCGGGATTTCCATATACCGGCTTACCATGACCGGCGCAACAACAAATGCTCCGAACCGTTGCAGAACCCGGTCAGACCGCCAGAAATGATTTGCGGGAACCTCCCGGAGCAGAACCAGTTCCTTATCATAATAGCGCATATAGCTGGCGTATCCCTGCCAGCGAATCTTTTTATCCTGCCGTGTATATTTAATCCGATAATACGGAATTCCATTTTCCAGCGGACGGTAAAAATCCTGTCTCGGTTCATCTAGAAAAGCAAAGCCGTTCTGTTCGGAGACTTTTTTCCGCCACTGCTCGAAACTCTCTTTACGCCGAATGTGGAATCCGTCCGGCAATGTGTTTACAGTGAACACAAGATGAAACGGAACATCCAGATTTTTGCCAAGCGCAGTCAGGATTTCACAGTTGTTCTGATCCGTTTTCACAATCGTTGCCGGACAACGGGGATAATAGACAAGACACTTTCCTCCGGGTTCGATTTCCGTCCGGAATTCACCGTCATTGTATTTCCCCGATACTTCACCGGGCCATGTTATCGGATTTTCCTGTTGCAGTTCCGTATAAAAGAAGGCTCCGGCGATGATGAACAGAAACAGAAAGAAACCTGTAATCAGCACAGTTCTGCGGCGCCGCTTTTCATTGAGACTGTATTTGCGCAGATCCGCCAGTTCCGCCGCCGATGCGTAACGCGTACAGTCTCCATCCTCCGGTTTTTCATGAGTGCCGTCTTCGGTAATCTCCTCTGTGGCGTCTTCCGAAACATCTGGAACAGAGGAAGTATTGAGCCTTACTGCTTTTTCATCGCTTTCCAAAATAAAAGTCAGTTCTTTGCCGATGCGCACGTCATCGCCCGGAGTCAGCAGCTGATCTTTCCCGCCGGAAAGCTTCTTGCCGTTAACCCAGGCGCCCTCATTTCCTTCGGAATGCAGAAGGACACTATTTTTTTGCGGCAAAAGCGAGATATGTTCCATGGCTATATCGGAACCGCCGGGACGAATATCCGCATTGCGGGCACGTCCGATCAGAATTCCAGAATCCGGAATCGAAAAAATCCTCCCCGCCAATTCTCCGGAAATAAATTTTATCCGGTATCCAGATGATGTGTTACTCATGATTATCTCCTCAGAACAATGGGACTCCAGCTTCTTTCATCTTGAGAAAAACCGGGGTCAAAATCGTAATAAACACAGCAGGCAGAATGAACAGAGCCATAGGCAGAAGCATCAGCGACGGCGCCCGCTGCGCTTTGGTTTCCGCAAGTGCAAAACGGGCTTTCCGCATCTCATCCCCCTGAATTTCCATTGTTTCGGTCAGCGGAGCCCCCAGTTCAGTTCCCAGGGCAACTGCTGAAGCAAAAGATGTAAATTCCTTGATTTTAATACGTTCCGCCATATTTTGAAGGGCAGTGGTCCGGATAACCCCCAGTTCCATTTCCCGAAGCATCCGGGAGTATTCATCAACCAGCGGACTGCGTATGCCGAGATTGACATAAAAACGGATGGCTGCCGAAAAATCAAGACCGCCGCGCATGGCGGAAGCAATCAAATCAATGGAATAGGGAATTGCCCGCAGTATCTGCATCTGCCGTTCCTGTGCCAGATTCCCGACGAGTATGCCCGGCAGACTTCCACCCACGAATGCGGCGATCAATCCCGCAATGGGAATGGAAATCCGGTTTTCTTCATCAACTGACATGCCTGTTATTCCGGCAGCAAGCAGAGCGGAAAAGATAAACAGGAACATCTGCATACAATAAAATGTTCCCGGAGAGATTCTCAGACCGGCAAAATCCAGTTTCTGCTGAACAGACCGGGTATGCTCCGGAAACAGCTTCCGAAAAAGAGTTCCGAATCCGAGAAGCTCAAAAAAAACCGCCGGAGGACGGCTGAATTGAAGCAGTGGCGGCAAAGATTTTTCCTCTTTCACTTTCTTTTTTCTTTTATCGTCGCTGAGAACGGTAAAGAACAAAGTCGGAAGAACAACCGCCATGAAAATCATAGCATAAAGAATGATCTGTTTCATAATTTCACACCTCAATATTTACAATGCTGCGAATCACAAAATAACCGATCACTTCAAGCGTCAGCATGATCCCGATGGCACACCATCCGATTGCCGTCTGCACCATGGGAAGCATCAAATCGTTATTAATGAAAAACAGGAGCAGGAACGCCAGCAGCGGAGCCAATGCCATAGCGAGAGCTTCGAACCGTCCCTGCGCCGTCAATGCCTGAAGTTTCTGCTGAAATTCCGTACGTCCCCGGATCATCTGAGTGATTTTCGCCAGGACATCCGCCATACTGCCGCCCGACTGTGTTGTCAGACGGATCGAAATAATCAGCAACTGGAGATCTTCACACGGAATCCGGTCATACATACGCTGCAAAGCAGCCGACAGTTCAAGTCCGAGACGGTACTCCCGAAGCACAATCGTCAGTTCCTCTTTCATTGGTCCTTCACAGCGTCTGGAAAAGACTTCCAAAGCCTGCGGCAGCGCCTGTCCTGCCCGCAGTCCGCTGGTCAGCCCCAAAGCAAGATCAAGAATACTGTTCCGGAATAAATCTGCACGTTTCCGCGCTTTGGCTGCAAAATACAGCCACGGCGAAATCATGCCCAGTGTAAAAAATACCGCGGCGGCAGGCACAATAATCAAAGGTTCATAAACCTGACAGAATATCAGAACCGCAATCAATATGCCGGAAAGCAGAATTCCCAATGAAAGCTGAATCTGCTGAAGCGTTGTCCGCCGGACAAAATAATAAATATTGTTTGCAACGCCCTCCGAACGGTCTTCTTTGATTTTACGATCCGCATGTTCCATGCTGAATGACTGTATCAGGGAAATGAGAATATAAACGAACAGAACCACTGCGACAAGCACCAACAGATAAATTCCGTAACGCTGTAAAATGGAAATACTGTTCATTCCGTTTTTCCTTCTATGTTAGGTTTTGTCAAGTTGTTTTTGTAACTTCTCTCGTTTTTTCTTTGAAACTTCTCACTTTCA
>ENA-UEQM01000905-UEQM01000905.1-human-gut-metagenome-genome-assembly--contig:-NODE-905-length-14936-cov-86.730870_pt1 | contig 14936 bp, 10 predicted proteins | sample MGYA00242948_ERZ507948 | MGnify/ENA primary metagenome ERZ507948 (study PRJEB26167, sample SAMN06115440) | human gut metagenome | host: Homo sapiens | place: China:Hubei | collected 2015-07-28... | reverse complement strand
GCAACAAGGCACAGGGGTACAACAGAGGAAAGAAAAGCAATGTTTCATCGGGCAACAAGAATTCTCCTCATGCTAATAAAAAAAGAAAGGAGGTTAATCGACAGAAGTATGAGCAACTAAAAAAGGAATATGACAAACTGGAAAAAATGCCCAATAAGACACCCCAAATCAAAGCTGAGAAAGAACGGCTTGGTAAGCAATTGAAAAGAGCTCAACAACGAAAAAATTATAATGGTGAAAATCATAGTAGAAACCCTAAAGGAAATAGATAGATGTATATTATATTAATAGATATCAATCAAGGACAAAAAGTCGCATTTTTTTCCTCGAAAGTAACAGATAAAAAAGAGGCTATTCTTTCTTGTGTTTCTAAAATTAGATTCCCAAGATTAGGAATAAAGAGTATTTCTAAAATAAAAAAATATTTGATTTACAATCCATATAAACTTTACAACATAACAAAGTTACTTGGAGTACACAATGTTTATTATATTTCACTTACTATAAATGGAGTAAACATTGATGCAAATATTATAAAAACGAAAAAAGGCAATACTGATGCTACATATACAATAGTTGCTTATTTTAAGGAAGGAACTTATATTAGCCAAAATAAGAATATAGCCTCTATTAGTGCAATAAAACATTGGGCAAGATACTTATCTTGGCACTATTATTCTAAAGAAGAACGTGCCGAAATTAGGAAGAACATTTATAATATCAAAGAATTAAATGAAACATTAAAAGACTTAGTTTGGAACTTCGAATGCTCCATACTTGGCAACAGTTTAAAAGTATATATCGTAAAGTCATGAAAAAGATATTATTTATAGTACTCAGCATCATACTCTCCGCTCCAATATTCGGAGCGGATGGCAATCATCGTGATTACTCCCCAAAGTCACCAGAGGCAGCTGCCTTTGACAGAATATCCACCATTCCCGTGAGCAACTATACTGGCAGCTTGGCTTTCTCTATACCAATCTATACATTGGTGAGCGGCGACATCAGCCTGCCTATCAGCTTGGACTACCAAGGCAATGCCATACGAGTAGACCAAGAGGCTACTTGGGTTGGATTAAATTGGTTACTGAATGCAGGAGGAGCCATCACTACGACAACTTCCGCATGCTCTACACAATATGGAGAATCGTTTCAAAAAGATTGGGATTATTTTGCCAACAAACTGTCCATAACATACATTCCCCTGGATGGTGAGTTTCCACAAATGCGATACAAGATGGATGGATGCCACCCTAATTGGCGAGGTGGCCATGGTAAAAATTGGTTTAAGCAGACGCTAGAGATTGAGGGCAATAAGTACAATGACCTGTCTAGTCAATTGTATCATTTCATCCTAGACAACAAGGCTGGTGAAACTCCCACCTTCCATGCTAATTTCATGGGCAACAGTCTCTCTTATGTATGGGATAGGATGAAGAATGAGTTCTTCATTACGGGCCGTAACCAAAACTTTCAGATTACAGGATCCATCATGTCACCCACCATCATTGATGGAAAAGGAGTAAAATATTCCTTCAACGCAAAGGAGGAGAGTAGTCCAGAGGGATATTTGGTTGACCCAGAAATGGTGTATCAGGATTATACGCTATTTCTTACAAAAATAGAATCTCCCACAGGACATACCATACAACTCAGATATGTCGACAACGGTACAATAACCTCTGTATACAAAATAACAGAAAACTTATACAGCCATGAATATCCTGCCGATGCAATTGGTTCGAGCTATCGTGAAGTCAAGCAAGAAGGTTCAAACCTTCTGGATCGTAGTCTCTCACAATTATATCGGACAAAAGCTCTTCGTCTCTCGGAAATAGAATCCGACGAAGCATTGGTAAAGTTCATCCCATCCAGTGACTTTCGTAAGGATCTGGATGGGAACAGTCGCAAACTGTCAAAGATAGAAATCTACCAAAAGAATGGTTCTCAGAAGAAACTATTGAAGTCCTTTAGTTTCAGCTCCAGTTATTTTTCTAAAGTAACCACTGGAGGCAACACGGTAAAGGATTTATTTGACAATCTAGGCAACTCGTCCATTTACGACGGATGGTTTGACTCTGACGACTTTATGTATTATAGACTGCGACTGGACAATTACAGCGAGGAGGACTCGAATGGCAAACAAGTGGCAAAGTACTCGTTTGGCTATAATAACGAGTTGCCTTGTAAGGCTTCCGCAGCCATTGATTATTGGGGATATTACAATGGGAAAGAAAACTTCAATGGTCGTTACCACACCCTTCTTCCAAAACATTGGGAAGAGTTGACTTCAGACGTGGAAGATGGTTTCCCTAAAACGGTATATTTTACAGGTGCAGACCGACGTTTCAATGAAAGCTGTGCCTCTGCGGGAATGCTCTCTTTCATTACTTATCCGACAGGCGGAACTACAAGTATCACTTATGAAGGGCATCGCTTCTCCAACTATAAGTATTTCGACACAGCAAAGACGACAAGCGGAAAAAGTTTCAAGGATGTGGACATCTACGCCACCAATCAAAGCTATGGAAAGGTTATTGGGGCATCATTAAACGAAAGTACGTTTAATATATCAGAAGAGGGGATGTACAAGATGACCCTAAGCTACATGATATCCAACCTTGCCGAGCAGCCTTCCTGGCGATATATTCTAAGCAACCCTCTTCAGTTGTATCATTATAGCACCATTTATGACAGAAATGGTCCACATGAGGTGGTTAGTGCTTGTGATGTGCTGAGCGCAGTTCCAAGCGACACAGTGGGGACAAGAAACATAACAAAATCAAGGACTTTAACTCTTTTCCCTGGGAAGTACAAACTGCAGATTGCTGGCGGGGCTTCATTAAACATTGGAGTGCGTCCCCAGCAATATTACCAGATAAGAGGCAATATCAAACTAGAAAAATCCACATATACATCCATCGGTGCAGGCATGAGGGTAAAGTCCATATCTGAAAATGATGGGAAAGGAAACTTTACTACGACAAAATATCGATATACCTATCCTGACTTAACTTCCTCAGGACGATTGTCAGTCCCAGCCATCTATGCAAGAAGAAAAATCTTAGTCTACCAAAATGGAAAGTATCAAGATGAAGGATTGAACCAGATAAAACCTGCAACAGCTAAAGAAATTCGCTATGCGGAAGTAAGCGGCAGCAATGCTGTTCCAGATGCGCCTGTGGTCAGCTATGAGAGGGTCACCATCAAACAGGAAAGCAATGGAACGACAAATGGTAAAGAGGTTTTTACTTACAGAAACAGACCTTGGGGCACCAATATGCTTACCTATTGCCGTCAAGTGCCCGACCCGAGAAATGGAATGTTGCTTTCTGATAGCGTGTTTGATTCCAAGGGAAAACTTATCAAGACAACAGATAACAGTTATAAGTGGAGATGTGTTGACTCCCGACTTCTAAGTGCGGTCATCGAGAACATCTACAGCGGGCCAAACGAGGTTACTGGTGGAAATGCTTTGGCGTCAGAAAATGCATATGCTGAAGCCTTAGGAGGAGGGTGCATGCAAATATATCTATATCCATCGGTCCAGTTCGCCTTGGTTTCTTCCAATTCCAGCCAAAAAGAATATCATGGTGATAACTGTGTTACCATAAAAACTAGTACCCAGTACGGACAGACCAACACCTTGGACTCCATCTCGGTCCAGAGTCAGTCTGAGACAGGAACTACCTTCACTACAGAAACATTCTATCCACAGAATGCTCTTTCCAAAGCCAATATGAAGACTTTGATTGACAAGCACATCACAGAGATTCCCATAGAATGTATGACTTCTGTAACAAATGAAGACGGCACTTATGTCATCGACTCACAACGATATTTATATGACAACAATGGCAATATTATCACGGAATACTCGTTAGATACAGAAAGAGCCATAACTAGGAGTTCGTTTAGTCTGTTAAAGGACTACTATGCCTTCTCCTCATTCAAAGCTAACGCTGTGCTTTCTTACAACTCGTCAGGGAAGCCTCGTGTGGTAAAGGAAAACAACTGCGATGTGGTCACCTATATATGGGGGTATTACAGCAACTATCCCATTGCCGTGATAAGAGGTGCGGACTATCCAGCCGTAAGGAATCTCCTTGGAGGCGACTCTGCCGTAAAAGCATTGGAAACAGCAGCCGCGCCAACTATAAGTGCAAGGGATTTACACAACAAATTGTCAAAGTTGGTTGGTTGTAGTGTCGCAACCTTCAGTTTCAGTCCCCAAATAGGGATGGTGGAGATGATTTCTCCGAATGGAGAATCTACGACTTATTCTTATGACGCTTTCTGCAGATTATCTGCCATCAAGGATCATAACGGCATCGTGTCCTCATCATTCAAATACAATTACAAACAATAAGCTTATGATGAATAAAGTTAACTTTCGATACTTGTTTTTGTTGGCATGGCTTACTGCCCTGTCAACAAAGGCCCAAGTGTCTTCAGAGAACTACGTGCAGACTACGGAGCGTATCAGCGACACACAAGTTCTCTCCATAACGGAACAGAACATTTGTAATCATACATATCATATAGGAGACAAGATTGAGCGTCAGCAAGCCACCTTCAAACATTTTGACCAAAAAGGAAAAGGTGCTATTTGGGACTTGACTGACATCAATTTATCTGACAATGCCTCGTGGTTGACAATCACCTCCAATCCCCATGATGAACATGGACTTATAATTAATGGACTCAATACCCGTTATTTTTGTCATAAAAACGAAACTGGCACATATTTGGATGGCTATGAGAACAACCAATCGAAAATTAGCTACAAACTAACAGACTTGATTGCTCCGCCTAGTTTTGTACTTAACAGCATGGCAACGGGGTATTTCAATGGATATGCCATATATTCAGAGTCAGTATATTCTCGTATTTATGGAACATATGAATGCCAAGTTGATGGACTCGGTACAATGTTACTTCCATCAGGTGATACGATTACTGGTGTGACAAGGGTACATATCCAGAAACACACAGGACAACAATATCTCAAAAACATTGAGCATGCAAAGGCCTTACGCATGTTGGTTGACAGTGTTAACATCTACACACATGATAGCATCATACAACATCTTGCTGTGGATTCCAACCTGGTAGAAACAAACATATACAGATGGTATGCACAAGGGGAGTCTTATCCAATTTACGAAACCTTAGACTCTCATGTTAACGGTAACAATATTGGATTTAAAGTAGCTTATTATTACTCTCCACAATCATTGAAAGACAATGAATACGAGAAATCAGGAGATATTTCTCAGAGAGAGAGAGCAAAAGCTACCTCCAATGGCCGTCCCCGTATTTCCAGACATGTATTTTCTAATGGTACATTTATTGATTATTCGGTAAACGTGACTTCCGATGGTAATGTAAATGTTGCCATGTTCTGCTCTTCAAGAGCAAAGATAGATTGTAATATCCATACCATTGACGGAATGATGGTATGCCAACAGAGTTTTAAAGAATCCAGCAAGAAGACATATAACATCTGTCTGCCTTTATCGTCTCATTCACATGGCATCTACATACTCAACATTTCTGTTAACGGACAGCAATTCTCAGAAAAGTTCATCTACAAGTAATCCACTATGAGTAGAAAAATACAAAGATTTATCGGAAAAAGCGAAAATATCACAATAAAAATGTTATTTATTAAAAAAAAGCATTACCTTTGCATGTACAAATAACAAGGAAATATGGACAAAAGTAAGTTTAGTCTATTAAGTAACATTAAATACCCTGAGGATTTGCGCAAACTGAGCATCGACCAGTTGCCACAAGTATGCAAAGAATTAAGAGAAGACATCATCGACGAGGTTTCCGTCAACCCTGGTCATTTTGCCTCCTCACTTGGCGTGGTTGAAATCACAGTGGCACTCCACTACGTATATAACACCCCGAACGACCGAATCGTTTGGGATGTGGGCCACCAGGCATACGGACATAAGATTCTGACAGGAAGACGTGAGGTGTTCTGTACCAACAGAAAGCTTCACGGCATCCGTCCGTTCCCTACTCCACTGGAGAGTGAATACGACACCTTTGCCTGCGGACATGCCAGCAACTCAATTTCTGCGGCACTCGGCATGGCTGTGGCGGCACGCAAACTAGGACAGTCTGATCGCAGCGTGGTGGCTGTAATCGGCGATGGTGCCATGAGTGGCGGCCTGGCCTTCGAGGGCTTGAACAATGTATCAAGCACTCCTAACGACATGCTCATCATCCTCAACGACAACGATATGAGTATCGACCGTGCCGTGGGAGGCATGGAGAAGTATCTTCTGAACCTCGACACCAATGAAACTTACAACAAGCTTCGTTTCAAGGCTTCGCAGTGGCTCCACTCCAAAGGCTACCTCAACGACGACCGCAAGAAGGGCATCATCCGCCTGAACAATGCGCTGAAATCGGCACTGAGCCATCAGCAGAACATCTTCGAGGGAATGAATATCCGATACTTCGGTCCGTTCGACGGTCATGACGTCAAGGAAGTAGTAAGATTGCTGCAACAGCTCAAGAAAATGAAAGGTCCGAAGCTGCTCCACCTGCATACCACCAAGGGCAAGGGTTACGAACCAGCCGAGAAGAGTGCTACCATTTGGCATGCACCGGGCAAGTTTGACCCGGAAACTGGTGAGCGCCTCATCGCAGACACCAGCAACAAACCGCCTAAATACCAGGATGTATTCGGCAACACGCTTTTGGAACTCGCCCAGCAGAACCCGAAGATAGTAGGTGTGACACCAGCCATGCCTACAGGATGCTCCATGAACATCATGATGAAGGCGATGCCCGACCGTACCTTCGACGTGGGAATCGCCGAGGGACATGCCGTCACCTTCTCGGGAGGTATGGCGAAAGACGGTCTCATTCCGTTCTGCAACATCTACAGTTCGTTTGCACAGCGTGCCTACGATAACATCATCCATGATATGGCACTGCTCAATCTGCCGGTGGTACTCTGCCTGGACCGTGCCGGACTGGTGGGAGAAGATGGTCCTACCCATCATGGTGCTTTCGACATGGCAGCCCTGCGCCCTATCCCTCACCTCACCATCGCTTCGCCGATGAACGAGCATGAACTGCGCAACCTGATGTATTCGGCACAGTTGCCTAACCAGGGCAGCTACGTAATCCGCTATCCTCGCGGCAACGGCGTACTGGTAGACTGGAAGAACCCGATGGAGGAAATCAAAACGGGAACCGGAAGAAAACTGAAGGATGGCGACGACATCGCCGTGATTACCATTGGTCCTATCGGAAACGATGCTGCCAAGGCCATCGCCGAACTGGAGGCGGAAGGCAAGCCTCTGAGCATCGCCCACTACGACCTGCGATTCCTGAAGCCGCTCGACAATAGCCTCCTCGAAGAGGTGGGCAAGAAGTTCAAGCACATCGTCACCATAGAGGATGGAGTAAGAAATGGAGGCATGGGATCTGCCGTTCTGGAATGGATGAGCGACCATGGCTACCAGCCAACCATCACAAGAATGGGACTGCCAGACGACTTTGTGGAGCATGGCACCGTGAACCAGCTCAGAGAAATCGTGCATCTTGACAACAACAGCATCAAAGAAACCCTGAAGGCTGTATTGTAATATACATTATTATATATATACATTATCATATTATAATAGGAAATGAAAATAATCATAGCTGGCGCTCACGCCATCGGAACTCACCTGGCACGGCTCCTGTCGCGCAGCAGGGAAGAGATTACGCTCATTGATGAAAGCGAGGAGCGATTGGCCAGCATAGGATCAGACTGCGACCTGCTCACCATGCTGGGCAAGCCTACCAGTCTGAGTACTCTGCGAGATGCCGGAGTTGCCGACGCCGACCTGTTCATCGCCGTCACTCCCATCGAAAGCATGAACATCACGGCAAGCATCCTTGCCAAGAACCTGGGTGCCAAGCGCACCGTGGCACGTGTGGATAACCCCGAGTACATGGAACCGCAGGCACAGGAGTTCTTCAGGGAACTGGGCATCAGCAAACTGATTTACCCGGAAATGCTGGCTGCCGTGGATATCAACAACGGATTGAAGATGAGTTGGGTGCGCCAACGCTGGGATGTGCACGACGGAGCACTCGTAATGCTCGGCATCAAACTGCGTGAGGGCTGCGAGATTCTCAACGAACCGCTCAAGAATATCAGCGGTCCTAACGATCCCTACCATGTGGTAGCCATCAAGCGAGGCAGCGATACCATCATCCCTGGCGGTAACGACGAGCTGAAACTCTACGACCTCGCCTACTTCATGACCACCCGCAACTACATTCCCTACATCCGCAAGATTGTAGGTAAGGAACATTATGTAGATGTGAAGAACGTGATGATTATGGGTGGCGGCCGCACAGCCGTGAGAGCCGTGAAGAAGATGCCGGAATACATGGAGTGCAAGATTATAGAGATGAGCGAGGAGCGCTGCGAATATCTCAACGATATCCTCGACGATACCCACACCCTCATCATCCATGGCGACGGCCGAGACATTCCGCTGCTTACGGAAGAGGGAATCAGAAGCACCCAGGCTTTCGTGGCACTGACCGGAAATGCCGAGACCAACATCCTGGCCTGTCTCACAGCCAAGCGAATGGGTGTGCGCAAAACCGTGGCGGCAGTAGAGAACGTGGATTATGTAAGCATGGCAGAGAGCCTGGATATCGGTACCATCATCAACAAGAAGATGATTGCCGCCAGCTACATCTACCAGATGATGCTCGATGCCGACGTGATGAACGTGCGCTTCCTGATGAGCGCCAACGCCGATGTGGCTGAGTTCATCGCCAAGGAGGGTTCCAAGGTAACCCAAAAACCGGTGAAAGACCTGGGTATGCCTATCGGCGTAACCATTGGTGGACTGGTAAGAAACGGTGAAGGAATGCTCGTTTCGGGTAATACCCAGATAGAACCGGGCGACTCGGTGATGGTGTTCTGCCACAACATCAACATGAAGAAGATAGAGAAGTATTTTATATGATAAAGAGAAGCATTTTATATGATAAATAGCAAACTGATATATAAGATATTGGGGCAACTGCTTTTCATAGAGGCTTTCCTGCTCTTTATCTCTCTGCTGGTAGCCTATTACTACCAGCAGGAAGATGTCTTCGCCTTCGTGATATCAACACTCGCTACCATCGGAGGCGGACTCATTCTGAAATGGAGGGGTCATGGAGCCGACAACTCGATGTCGCGACGCGATGCCTATCTCGTGGTGTCGCTATCCTGGATTATCTTCAGTCTCTTCGGAACCCTGCCCTTCATGATAAGCGGCTACATCAGCAACTTTACGGATGCCTACTTCGAGACGATGTCGGGATTCACCACCACGGGAGCCACCATCCTGGATGATGTAGAATGCTTCCCTCACGGATTGCTCTTCTGGCGATCGCTCACCCAGTGGATAGGCGGTTTGGGTATCGTGTTCTTCACCATCGCCCTGCTGCCATCGCTCGTAGGCGGACAGACCAAGGTGTTTGCCGCCGAGGCTACGGGTCCTATCAAGACCAAGCTGCATCCCCGGCTCTCCACCTCGGCAAAATGGATCTGGAGTATCTATCTGGTGCTCACCATCGCCTGCATTGCATCCTATTATGTGGCAGGAATGAATCTCTTCGACAGTTTCAACTATGCGATGACCACTACTGCTACGGGTGGTTTCTCTACCCACAACAGCAGTACCTCGTTCTTCCATTCGCCGGCGCTGGAATACATCTGCGCCTTCTTCTGCTTCCTCTCGGGAGTGAACTTCACCCTGCTTTATGCGGCAGTTATCAAGTTCAAGATCAAGGACCTGTTCAAGAACTCGGAGTTCAAGTTCTATATGCTCCTCGTCACCGCCTTTACGGCTTTCATTATGGTAGAGCTGATGGTGATGCGCAACTACGATGTGGAGCATGCCTTCCGCAGCGCCGTCTTCCAGGTGGTATCGTTTATCACCACCACGGGATTGTTTAACGACGATGCAGCCCTCTGGCCTCATGTTACCTGGGTGGTATTGGCAGCCTGCATGTTCTTCGGAGCCTGCTCGGGCAGTACGAGTGGAGGTTTGAAATGCATCCGTGGCGTGATGCTGGTGAGAATGGTGAAGAACGAGTTCCGACAGATTCTACACCCTAACGCCGTGCTGCCGCTGAAGATTGACGGCGTGAACGTGCCGATGCAGAAGCGGGTTACGCTGCTCGCCTTCCTCACCACCTATCTCATCATCTGCCTGGTCATCTCGTTCACGATGATAGCCATGGGCATCGACAACACCAATGCCATCACCATCACCCTGAGCTGTGTGGGCAATGTGGGACCTACCCTGGGTACGGAGATTGGCCCTACGATGTCGTGGAGCGAACTGCCCGATGTGGCAAAATGGTTCTGCTCGCTGATGATGCTCATCGGACGTCTGGAGATATTCAGCGTACTGGTGATCTTCACCCCTGCCTTCTGGAGGGAGAACTAGAGTTTAAGTGAAGAGTGAAGAACGAAAAATGAAGAGTTCTATAACTAGAAACATTTTATCAACTAATTCAATAAAAATTATGAAACCATTAAAATTTGAACCACTATTGAAGTCCACTATTTGGGGTGGCAACAAGATTATCGCTTTCAAGCATCTTGACATGAAGCAAGAGAAAGTTGGCGAGAGTTGGGAAATCTCTGGTGTTCCTGGCAACGAGAGCATCGTAGCCGACGGCGAGATGAAGGGCAAGAAGCTCAATGAGGTTGTTGCCGAGTTGAAGGACAGTTTCCTTGGAACCGAAAACTACAAGCGTTTCGGCAATGAGTTCCCGCTGCTCATCAAGTTTATCGACGCCAACACCGACCTTTCTATCCAGGTGCATCCTAACGATGAGATTGCCAAGAAGCAGGGTAAGGAGCGCGGTAAGACCGAGATGTGGTATGCGCTGCCAAGTGAGCCGGATGCCAAGCTCTACAACGGATTGAAGATGCAGATTACTCCTGAGCAGTATAAGGAGATGGTGGAGAATGATACCATCACCGATGCCCTGGCTCAGTATAACGTGAAGGAGGACGACTGCTTCTTCATTCCTGCCGGAAGAATCCACGCCATCGGAACAGGCTGTTTCGTTGCCGAGATTCAGCAGACCAGCGATGTTACCTATCGCATCTACGACTTCAAGCGCAAGGACAAGGATGGCAACTATCGCCAGCTCCACACAAAGGAAGCATCTGAGTGCATCGACTACACCGTACTGGCAGACTATCGCCAGAACTACACTCCTGCCAAGAACCAGGGTGTCAGCATGGTGCAGTGCCCTTACTTCACCACAGCCGTTTATGATCTCGATGAGCCAATGACCCTGGATTATTCAGAGTTGGACAGCTTCGTGATTCTGATTGGCCTGAAGGGTGAGGCTAAGATTACCGACAACGAGGGTAACGAGATTACCCTGCAGGGCGGCGAGAGCATCGTAGTGCCAGCCAGCACCCAGACGCTGAAGGTAGAAGGAACCTTGAAGTTCCTCGAGACATACGTATAAGAATAAGATATCAAAATAAAAAAATGCGGGCCATTTCCGGCTCGCATTTTTTATTTCGATATAAAGAGTTTATTTCTGCAATTTCATTTCAGGATGATTGTTCCAGATACTTCTCCACATCCGCCTGAATCTTCTGGAATTCCGGAGAGAACTGGTAAAAGGTGTTCTTCTTCATCATCATTTTCACCTTGCCCAGACTGTTCTCATAGCATGCCATCTCTGTTCGTGCCTGCTCGGAATGAACCGCCCTATCACGGATCTCATTCTCCCTTACATTGCGCAGGGTATCGCAGACACTCTGAACCAGCGGACTCACAACCAAGTCGAAAAGATGATGACCTTGTATATACAGATAGGCATTATGTTCGTTCACCCCCAAGGCATTCAGATACTGAATCATATCCGGTAGTTCATCCTTGAACTTCTTGAAGCGGCGCTCCAGCTGGAAAAGCTTCGCTCTTACCTTCTTGGCGAGATAATTGATGGCCTGCTGAGGTTCCTGGATTCTTACCGATGGCAATACGATGACCTTGTCAAACTCAGCCATGTCAAAATGCATCGACATCTTGCGATGACGGATATAGAAGAGAAGATGCCACACGAAGAGCGGCCATATTGTACGGGAATACGCCTCCAGAAATCTTTCGAAATCGAAGATATGGGTATCGTTCAGCGTCACCATCACGCAGGTTTCGTGCAAACCCTTGGCGTAACACTGAAAATTCTCGATGGCATAAGCGTAGGTATGGAAGATATAGGGACTCTCCAGCATCTGCTGGGAAGCCTCGGTGGTACCCTGACGCAGATAGTCATAGTCGGCATCCACACAGGCTATCATATCCTTGCCCACCCCCTTGAGCATATTTCCGATAGCCGCCTTCTTGCCACGGTCGAGATGATTATCGCGGGTAGGCAACATAATCTCAAAATAACGCGTGTCATCCTCATACTTTCCCAATACCGACCGCCAGAAGAAGACATCATCGTAGCTCTCGACGTAAGCCACAATCTTGCGCCGAGCCTTCTTCGAGGTCATCCTGTTGGCAGCCTCGAAGTAAAGCGAGTTGATGTTATCGGTTAAACGTTTAGCCATAAGCCGTTATTTTACTTGATAGTAATATCATCCACCTCCGTTACATGGTCCATCCAGCCATCCATGACCACGGCAGGACTATGGGTGGTCATGATAATCTGGATATTCGGATTCAGTTTCAGCACCAAACCGATGAGCTGCTTCTGCCACTCCAGGTGAAGACTGATTTCCGGTTCATCCATAAAGAGGATATAAGACTGGTTGTCCTCCACCAGCACGGTGAGCAGGATGGCAAGAATCTGCTTTTCGCCAGCCGAAAGCTGATAAGGCAGAAGCTGCTCGCCCATCTGGTTGAATCGGATTTCATTGGCTGTTCGGATGATGGTCTTGCCGGTATCCTTGAAAAGATCATCTATCATATTCTGGAACATCCTCTTCGGTTCGCTCAGCTGCTGAGCCTTGAAGGCTGCATCCGGTTCGCCACTCTGCAATACGGCGATGATGCGGTTGCCGATGTTCACCTGATAATCCAGATACTTGCGCTGCAGCTGGAAGAGCTGCCAGTCGAGTTCGGTAACCAGGGTAAGGTCTATCTTGTTGATCATCTCGGCATTCATCAGCGGTCTGTCTACCGAGCGGATTACATCGTAGCGAATCCACTTCGCCTCCTCAGGCTCCACCTTCAGGTGCACGCCCTTGATCATGTGACTAGGGAATTCGCCGCCAGCCGCCAGACCCTTTACCACCTTATTTAATATAGTACTCTTGCCCACGCCGTTTACACCACTCAGGATATTGACACGGCGGTCGAGGTTCCAAAGAATATGTTTGGTACCGCTCCAGAGAGATTCTATCTCTATCTGTTTGATATAATCAGCATATTTCTGCATAAGAATAATCTCCTATCTTTAATAGTCAAGAACGGAAAAAAACTATTGTCTTAACTTCTTTAACTTCTTAACTCCTTTAACTTCTAAAAAATATACCGCAAATATAGTAAAATTCCTCGAATTTTTGTACCTTTGCACTCGATTTTATTCAAAATAAAGAAGATTTAAATAGAAATAAGGAAAAATGGATAACAAACGACCTCTTATCGCCCACCTGTGCCTCTTCTGTTCAGGCGCATTCTGGGGACTGATGGCTCCCGTAGGCAAGGATGCCATGCTTCACGGCATCGACGGCATCGACCTGGTGAGCTTCCGCGTATTGGGTGGCGCCATTCTCTTCTGGCTCACCTCGCTCTTCACCAAGAAAGAGCATGTTCCAGTAAAAGACATCTTCAAGTTTGCTGCTGCCGGACTCTTCGCCCTCGTGTTCAACCAGTGTTCTTACACCATCGGTCTGAACATGACCTCGCCTAGCAACTCCAGCATCATGACCACCTCGATGCCTATCTTCGCCATGGTTCTCTCCTTCCTGATATTGAAGGAGCCTATCACCTGGAAGAAGGCACTCGGCGTACTGATGGGATGCGCAGGTGCCGTCATCATCATCATGACGAGTGCCACGGCTGGCAATGCCAAGGTGGGAAACATCTGGGGCGACCTGCTCTGTATGTCGGCGCAGCTTTCCTTCGCCCTCTACCTGTCGCTCTTCAAGAACCTGCTGTCTAAGTATTCGCTCTTCACCATCAACAAGTGGATGTTCCTCTGGGCAACGGTCCTGATATGGCCTTTCACCATCAGCCACGTAATGAGCATCGACTTTGCCCATGTTCCGATGAGCACCTGGTGGGAAACGGGCTACGTAGTTCTATTTGGCACGTATCTGGGCTACATCTGCATGATGATTGGTCAGAAGACTCTGCGCCCTACCGTGGTGAGTGTATATAACTATGTGCAGCCGCTGGTATCAGTCACCGTGAGTGTCATCGTGGGTCTCGCCGTGTTCAAAGGCATGCAGGCCATCGCCGCCATCCTCGTATTCTCTGGTGTATGGCTCGTGGTAAAGAGCAAGTCGAAGCATGATATCGACCTGCACGACCACAGTCTGGCTTACGAGAAAAGACATGCGTAAATGATTGAATGTCGATTTCGTTATATTTCCCGCTAGGCGTACCGGCGGATTTGCGTACTTGGAAGAAAATATATTTAGCCTTAAGGAAAAATATAATTAGCCTTAAGGCAAAATATAATTAGCCTTAAGGCAAAAAATATAAGAGGATGTGCCATGGACTTATGACACATCCTCTTTTGTTATATAAGGAAGAAGATTAGCAGCCAAAATAAACCATCAGTCCGCCCAAAACGATATAAAGCAGGGCGTATGGGATGGTCGAGCGGAGAATTTCTCCATCCTTCCCCTCCATATCGCAGGCTGCAGTAGCGATGGCGATGCTCTGCGGACTGATCATCTTGCCACCCGTGGCTCCCGTGGT
>ENA-UEQM01000904-UEQM01000904.1-human-gut-metagenome-genome-assembly--contig:-NODE-904-length-14972-cov-7.804095_pt1 | contig 14972 bp, 12 predicted proteins | sample MGYA00242948_ERZ507948 | MGnify/ENA primary metagenome ERZ507948 (study PRJEB26167, sample SAMN06115440) | human gut metagenome | host: Homo sapiens | place: China:Hubei | collected 2015-07-28 | study... | reverse complement strand
TGGTGTGAAATAGATGAAAATGAGGGGGCGTAATCAGAAAATTACGCCATTTTGAAAATTGTTAGGACAGGTATGAATCTGCGGATATATTCCACCGGATCCGCACCGCGCTTTTTGATCCAATAGACATCAAGTTCAAACTTGACCTCCTCGGGATCAGTGGAGGCGTAAATACGGTCCTGCGCAACGATGCCATCGACAAGAACAAATTCCTGATGATGGTTGTGATAGGTAAACTGCAAATTATGCCGGGCCGCAATATGGCCGACGATCCGGCAATTTTTTACGCATTCGCGCCATATTTTCGTATAGTCCCCGCAACAACTGCTGCTAATGTAAGGAGTGCCGACCGCATGAGCATAATCAAAGAGATTTGTCGAGGGGTCAGAAAAATCCTTGAATCCGGCATGGAATCCGCATGCCTGAAGACCGATTCCTTTCAGAAAAGCGGCCAATTCCCCGGGTTCCATTCCGCCAAATTGCGGAATCAATTCGACCCCGTCATACCCGAGTTTGGCCAGTTCGCGTAAAGTTCCCTTGAAGTCTTGCCTCAATGTTTCACGGACGGTGTAAAGCTGGATACCAAGTTTCATGTTGTTCATAAAATTTCGCCTTATTCCTGTACAGTTTCACTTGCATCGTACAAAAACTGAATATTTTCTATCCTGCCGCGCAACCCGACAAGCGGCAAATGGCCGAACGGTCACGAAGACGACAACCGTGCTTCAAAAAAGCGGATTCTCCGGTGTTTCAAGCACGGGATCAAGGGGGCGTCTTCTCCAGATTATCCTCCACGCAAAGTTTCCGGCAGTCGGCGCAAACGAGCGGAGCTTCCTTACTGTGAAGCATGTTGCGCCGTACGGTCATTCCATCGGTATTTCCGGCATAGACGGCGTGGGTGATCTGCGGACAGTCGATCCAATTTTCTTCGATCCGGATACGGCGGTGCGCAACGGCGTGCGAATCGGCGGCGCTTAAATTGACGGCGATTCCGCCGGTTTCCCGCCAGACGCCCCAAAGACGCGGGGCGATACGGCCACAGTACAGAATCCGGTTGTGGCGGATCAGCACATCCTCCGCCGTTGCGCCTTCGGCCCACTCCGCCTCCCCCGCGATCTGGATCGCCGTGCCGGTAGAGCGCGCAAACGTATTGGCTTCAATGCGGACATGTCGGGTCTTGGCCAGCACACTGCGCCCCATATGGTCCGTCACCAGATTATGACGGAAAAAGAGCGCTGGCAACTGGTCAATGTTTACAAGCAGTTTCCCAGTGGACATCGGCGGTAGCGGCCGATCCAGGCCGACTTTGCTGTGGTTGTTCGGGAGCGCGATAAATCTTTTCACTGTAAATCGTTCCAGTACGGCCAGCGTGGCCGGATCGATCAATTCAATCCGGTCGCCCGGGAAAAAGCGGTCCGCTTTTTGCGTATGGGTCCCGGTGGGGGCGCGAAGTTCCAGCGAGCAGGAGTCCCCTTCCGCCGCGGTAATCGTGTGATAATAGGCATGCACGTTGATCGCATCGTCGCCGTGACCGCAGAAATGGCACCCCTCGACCGTGATCGACCCGCGACAGGCGGCAAAATGGGTCGCGTCGGTGTTGGTGGAGACCGCCTCGCCAAGCGCCGGAACGACTTCGCAGCGCCGCAGTACGATGTCGCGGGCGTGAAAGCCGACGACGCCCATTCCGTGCGCGGCATGAATAGATATTATGAAAGACACAAAAGTTAGAGAAGTAAAATCTCTCGAAAGGAGTTTCTCAAAAATGACGAAGTTTATTGCCGTGATAAAGACGGGGCTCTGCCCCGAACCCCGGGATTTTTTCAGGCATGGAAACATCCCGAAGAAGTCAGAAAAAAGAAAAGCCGAAGCGAAACACTCCGACTTCTTCGGTCTGTTGCTTGAATATTCCTTGACCGGTTGCGTCCCCGCTTTGCCGCTCTCCGCTTCTTCAAGCATGGCAAGATACATTGCGTTTTGGAAAAAGTCAAACGGCATGAGCCCAAAAGACAACGGTTTGCCTTCTGTTGCAACGTGATCTAATTTAGTCACAATCTTTAACGAGCTCGAAGCTCAAAAAACAACCAGGAGGCAAACCATGAATAAATGTAGCACAGAAAAGAAAAAAATCTATGTAGGATTTGATGTTTCTGAAAAAACAATTGAGGTTTTTGCCGTTTGCGGTACGGAAACCTCAAAGGGGTGTTGCAAAATTGACAATAATCAAGATGCAATCAAAAAATTTCTTTCCGAGTTTAAGGATCCCAAACGTGTCTGTGTTGTCATGGAAACGGGAACTCATTCGTTGTGGATGAGCGAATTGATAGAATGCCGAACGTAAGAGTTTGTCACATCAGTGCTGATCCCCGAACTATTGTAGCCATACCGTTCCGCAACATCGGGCAGTATGTATTCATTACGTTTCCACGTTTCCGCAATTTTGAATTGTTCCTCCAGAATCGACGGTATCGGAAGCACAATATACTGTTTCATGGTTTTTATTGTTTTCCTCGCCTTGAATTTGACCGTGCCATCGCCTTGGATATAGTCCCAGCGAAAGCATGCGGCATCATGCATTCTCAATCCGAAGCACAGCCCCAGAAGAAAGAGGATTCGCATTTGCGGTTTGTGGAGAATATGATAGTTGTCATCATCCAAGGTTTTGAAAATAGCACTTACCTGTTCCGGCGTAAAAGGTTTTCTGCTCTCGGTTGTGGCTGTTTTAGCTTTTATGTTCCTGAAAGGAGAATCATCCTGAAGTAAGGTTTTGAAGACCAATTTCAAGGTTTGCAAGTAATAGTTATAGGTTTTCGGAGAGATTCCTGTGCTCCATAAATTCGTCATGAATGTTGCGGCGGTATCGAAAGTTATATCATCAATTGAATCAATCTTTTTCTCCGCTAAGAAAGAGAGGAACTTTCGGCAGTACAATTCATTCCGTTTTAGGGTCAGCCTGCCACTGTCAGGACGATTGGGGTTGCGAAGATACGTTTCCCATAATTCGGACAATTTGATTCTGGAGCGTTGAATGATTTTCCTGCTTCCGGCAACTTGAGCCATATACTCAAGCCGATTTTCAATAAATTCGATTTTCTGCCGTTCTCTGGTCAACTCCGCTACGATTGCATCAGCTTTCGCTCTGACGATCACATGGCAGCCCAGATATTTCGGGCCGATCGGAAACACGCATCTTCCATCCCGCAGCAGCTCATCGGCGCCAAAGGAGAAGCTGCCGGAAGCGGTGACCAGGCGGAACCGGGCGTTCGCTTCCGTTTCGGCAACGCTCCGGACACCAGCAAGCCCTCAGCGGGTTCTTCTTTTCCATGACGGTCCGGCAAGACGGGTTTCATGGGCGCAATGGTCCGGCCCGTACCAGATTACGGGATAGTCGAGCGCATAACACTCGGTAATGGTTCCGCTGTCGCACTCCCAATGGCCGTCCCTGAGAAAGACCGGGTGATAATGGCGGCGGGAATACAGATATTGATATCCCCAATCTATCCGGAAATCCAGTTTTCGTTCAGTTCAGCGGCCGGATCAGAAGTACAACAGTACCTGACGGCAACAATGGCGAATATTTATAAATCTACTCCGCTTCTGTTGATTTCTCAAGAGGCTGGGCCAGAGTTTCAAAAAGCAGTTCCATCCGATAACAGATCGTTTCTCCGGGCGCCAGCAGGTTGCCGAACTGATTGTTGCGGTCGGAGTCGCAGCCGTTCAGCGAGGCGTTGGTCGGCTCCAGACCGAGAACGTAAGCGTTGCGTGAAGGCTTTTTCCATTGCACCAGATACGGCAGGGCCGCTGTGTCATAACGGACTGTTACGGCAATTCCTAGAGGCCGGTTGAGAATACGCATCCGTGCCCATCCCGCCGCATCGGGAGGCAACCTGTGCCGGAAACAATGTTCCGTGAAACCGGTCAGCGGCGGCGGATAAGAGTTCCACTCCGCAATCCCGGCGGCGGCTCCGGCGTCACGCGGCTCGATCTGATGGGGAGGAGCCTCAAATTCCAGAGCGGGGCTGATGAGCGGATAGCCGAAGTTGCAGTGATAAAGTATTTCGGTAAACTCATCCGCTTCGCCATGATTGGTTACGCGGTCTGCAATGTAAATCCGGTTGTCGCCGCAGGCGGTGCGAATAGAACGCTCCAATGAAAGATTGGAGCTGAAAAGATGCCCCTCGCGCAAAACACCGGAAATTTCAATTTGCCCGTCGCGATTGCGGCAGGCAAGTTGTTCTGCGGCTTCGCTGCTGATTGCTCCATGCAGCCCCTGACTGCCGGATGGCAGGCCGACATTGCGCAGGCCTGCGGTGGTCATCAACCCGCCCGGCCAGTCGGCAAGCCAGTTGCCGTGCGAATTGCGGTGTCCGGCCGGAGTGCGGAAGGCGATCGGGATTCCCCGGAAAGAACACTCCACCAGATTCATCCCGCGGTCCGGAGTTACGGTAAAATTCAAACCGCTGCCGTTACAGACGTCGACAATGCGCTGTCCCCGGCCGCTTCCTTCTTCAAGACGGGAGAGGCGCACGTAGCAAAGCTGGTCCGGGTGGGCCAGATAGGGGCGTGCCGTTTCAAATTCCAGATTCATTTTACGCTTTCCCGTTTGAGCGGAACATCAGGATTTTATCACGCATTACCCGGCGCATGGCTGCATCCGAATTCCGGCAGGCGACCGAAAACCAGCAGGTCATCTGTTCGCGTTGATTGAGAAAATCACGCATCGCGGTATTCCATGCGGCAGTCAACTCCGAATAGATGTTGATTTTGGCGATTCCGTTGGCGATCGCCTCGGCAAGCTGATCGGCGGGTGTGCCGCTGCCGCCGTGAAGCACAAGCGGAACCGGGGAGGCGGCATGAAGTTCCTTCAGCAGCGGAATATTCAAGCGGGGAGCGGAAATATAGACCCCGTGTGTAGTGCCAATGGAAACCGCAAGAGCATCCACTTCGGTCTGTTCGATAAAACGCACGACGGAATCCGGGTCGGTGAAGATGGTTTCCGTATCCTTGAGCATTCCGTTTTCACTGCCGCCGTCTGCAGCTCCGGTAATGCCGGAGGCTACGTGTCCGAGTTCCGCTTCCACGCCGATTCCCCGGCCATGCACCATGCGGACAACTTCCGCGCTGAGAGCGGCATTCTCCGAAAACGGTCTGGCTGAAGCATCAATCATGACACTCTGGAACCCGGCATCCGCACAGGCACGGCAGGTTGCGATGTCGGCCGCGTGATCCAGATGCAGGCAGACCGGAACCGATACCCGGCCGGCCGCATAGAGGGCGCTGTTGGTCCAGTAACCGAGCGAGTCCCCTTCGATATCCGGCGGAATCGCCGCGAGAATCACCGGCGAGCGGAGTTCTTCTGCCGCTTCCACGGCGGCGCGCATCATCGTCGCATTGGAAACATCGAACATTGGAACGGCGTAGTGGCGTCTGGAAGCGTCGGCAAGCATTTCCTGAAAACTTATGATTGACATGTTGCAAAACTCCTGATTTGATTGGTGAAGCGAAGCCAGTGAGAGAATTTTTCTCGATAGGCGGCGGCCTGCTCCTGATTCGGTTGAATAACGGATAAGATTTGCGGAGGAGGTAGTGTCGTCGGCTGTCCGAGTCCGCGTTGTGCCAGCATGGCGGCACCGCGGCACCCCGCTTCGGATTCATCGCAAACGGCGATGGGCATGTTCAGCACATCTGCGTGCAGTTGGACGGCAACGGAATCGCGGAACCCGCCCCCCGTTGCGATCAGGCGCTGCATCTCCACCCCGTTGTTCCGGAAAAAGTCAAAGTTGAGCCGCATTTCCAGAGCGACTCCCTCAAGCAACCCTTTGAGCAATTCCCCCCGGCCGGTATGAAAGCGCCAGCCATAGACGCACCCCGGAGTCGCCGCATCAAAATATGGTGTTCCTGAGGCGGTGAAGTACGGAAGCACCAGAAGATCAGTCGGTGCTTCCGGCATGGTATTGAGCAATGTGCTGTAAGAGATGCTCTTGTCCTGAACGATCTCCCGCATGAAGTACTCCAGCAGATTGCTGCCGGTCAGGGAGTAACCGACGGAGGCATAACAATTCGGAAGTGCAGAATCATAGGTGCATAGATTGGCATTCATCAACTCCGGAGTCAGCGTTTTTTCCTGCAGAACTGGCACGACACACTCCACGCTTCCGGCGGCGTACATTGCCATTCCCGGCGTTGCTGCTCCACAGCCGAGGGCGCCGATGACCTGATCATGCCCTCCGGTTACCCATTGAACATCGGGGCGCAAGCCTAACTCTCCGGCCATGACGGGCAGAATCGGGCCGACTGCGGTTCCGGAAGGAAGAGGTTCGGCCAAATTGGCCTCCGTCAACTCCAGGGCAGCCAGCAGGTCGTGATTCCAGGTGTGCGTATTGATGTCGAACAACATGGTACGCCCTGCAAGCGGCCAGCCCATCGCCGCGCGCCCGGTCAGACGGAATGCCAGAAGATCCTCAAAACAGAGGAAACGAGAGCTCCGTTTTTTGATGTCGGGAGCAAATTCCTTCAGCCAGAGCAGCTTGGCCAGAGAAAACATTGCCGAAGGCGTATGACCTGTAATATGGTACAGCCGTTCACGCCCGAAGCGCTCCGCAAATTGCCGCATGCACTCCGTTGCCCGGATATCACCGGAAATCATAGCCGGCATCAGAGCGTTTCCGGCTTCATCCAGCGGAGTAAATGCCTCGCCCTGAGAAGAACAGCTGATCGCGGCGACCGGCGAAAACGTCTTTACTGCACCGGCGCATTCGGCGATGACGGCCAGAGCAGCCCGATAGACCGCGTCGCTGTCCAGCTCCATGAATCCGGGGGAAGGAGTGGCATACTGATAGTGACGATAAGCTGCGGCCAGACGGCGACCATCCTCGGAGAAAGCGACCGCCTTGACCCGGCTGGAACCGATATCGATTCCCAGATAACTCATCGCTCCAGCTCCGTCACTTCAAAATTCAGATAGCGCCGGAACGCCTCGTCGAGTGCACGTTTCCAGTTCCCCGGCGTGACACTGACGTGGTGGCGGTAACCACCGTATCCGATTGCGGTCAGCTTGTGCTGCAGATCCGGGATATGTGCCGCTCCGCCGCAGCCGAAGAAGCCGTCACCGAGCGGAGCGCCTGTGAAAGTCCCCTCGCCGGCATAATAGCGCAAACGCCCGTTCTGGGTCGTCGTGGAGGCAAACGTGAATTCCATCGGACGGATGAATCCGACGTTGCAGCCGAAACCGCACCCGGCCCCCAGTGCTTTGGCAAACATCGGGTGATCAATTACACGGCCTTTGGCGGTCATGAGTTTCTGCGGAACCGGACCGCAATGGAAAAGGATGCACCCATCCGGATCGCCGGGATAGTTGTTGTTCCAGTCAAGGCAGGTCGCCGGTTCCTGCGAGGCGGCCTGCAATGCGAGCATTGAAACGGCGTTGCCGATATCCAGTTCGCAGGCGGCCGGGAAGTTGCGGTCATTGAGTTCGCTCAAGATCACGCAGGGGGATATTTTCAAGGTTTCCTGAAGATCGCTCCAGCAGCGCAGAGCCAGTGCATCAAGCTGCTGTTCCTCAATAAACTGGTCGAGAGCCACGGAGATCTTGGCCAGAGTACGAAGTTTATCGGCCGGGACTTCCGAAAAATCAGTGTATTGACGGAAGCGTTCGATTTTTTCGAGAAGAACTGTCGCGTCGTCGCTGATTTTGTCCACCTTTACGAGCAGATCCGAATTGTCGAACACCTCCGTGGTAATCCCGTATTTCTGAAGCGCGACTTCATCGAATCGGATGGTCTTGAACAGCGTCGGACGCGCTCCAATTGCTCCAAGGTGGCACCGTTTCAGTTTGCGGACAATACGGCAGACGGCGCCGAACTGACGCATCTCCTCCTGAAATCGCGGATCGGAAGGCGCCAGAGTGTGAGGCTCCCAGGCGGTAAACGGAATGCCGAACTGAGTGAAAACGTCCATAATGGAAAATTTACCGCAAAAAGCGTCACGGCGATGGGCGAAATCCATGCGGTCCAGCTCATCCGGATACGCCAGAATGTAAATCGGAACTCCTGCATCCCGAAGTGCTTCCGAAGCCCCGTTTTCATCGCCGAAATTCGGCAGGCAGAGAATTACCCCGTCATATTTCCCCTTGTTTTCAACAAGGAAATCGGCATAGATCCGCCCCTCCCGTGCAGTTTCCACGGCTCCGTACCGGGTCGCTTCCACCGGCAAGGCGAACGTATCGAAACCAAGGTTTTGCAGAGCCTTCTCCAACTCTGAGCGTGCGGCGGCAATCAACGATTCCGGAAAAAATCCGCGGTTCCCGAAAAAAAGCGCAAATGTAGTTTTCATTTTTGAAATATTCTTCTATGATAGGTTTTGTCAAGCCACTTTTGTAACTTTTCCTGTTTTTTCTTAAAATTTTGGACTCCTTTCTCGGTAATTTTGGTTGCTTAAATTTCCAAAGTTACTCGACAAAGGAGTTATTTTCTACTCCGACTATCTGTCACCTATACATGGTATCTTTTGTCAAAATCAAGGTTTCGGCGGGACAATGACATTGCCGGAAACCAGCAGCCCCTTGACCGAGCCAGAATCGGCAAATACGCCGGGAGTATTCACATAGGGTGATGCGATCCAGCGGTTGTTGACAATCTTCACGTTGTTCGCATTCGCCACAAAAAACGAACCGCGGTACGGCGACGGCGTCCGTCGCCCGGTCGGATTGACGAAGGTGTTGTTCCGAAAGATGACGTTTTCGGCGGAGCTGATGAATGCCACCAATCCGAAGCTGTCTTTGAAGGTGTTGTCTTCAAAGAGAATGTCGGAGAGTACCGGCGCGCCGGTGCGCCCCAGACTGTCGTCGGCGCCCCGGTAGACCCGGATGAGCACATCGTGCGCCTTGCCGTCGCTCGCAACGCCAATCGGATTCGTGGTGTCGAAGCGGTTGTTGCGGATGACGAGGTTCGACACGCCGTATCCTTCGCTCCAGGCGGAACTGTAACCGGTCTCGATTCTCAGCGCCCCCATTTCGTTGTGGAAGAAACGGTTGTTTTCCAGTGTGATGTCGCGGCCGAGCAACAGAAGGCCGCGGGCGCGGTTGTCGTGAAACGAACTGTCACGAATGATGATGTTGCGCGAATCGTAAGTCCAGTTGAACATGACGAACCCTTCCCCCGGCGCGAGCGGTTCCGGCACGGGGTCCTCAAAGTCGATCTCGCAAATCCCCTTCGATTGATCGACGATCCAGAGATCCTTGATCTTCGTGCGCGGAATGGCCGTGGAGTAGTCGCTGTGCCGGAGTTCGACTTCATCGCCGCGTTTGCAACTCCAGAGATAGAAGAACCGGTCGGTGCGAATACGGTTCGGCGCGACTTTCTTGCCGTAGCCGGCACAATCGTGGACGTTGATGCAATCGTCGCCCCCGAAGCTGAATTCACACTCCTCAATCTTGAGGAAGCCGCGCGAACGGGCGATGTGGAGATGATCGGCGGTGCAGCTGATCGGACGGCGCGGCGCATTTTCCGGAGGCGCGACGCGGACCCGGCGGAAGTGCGTGTACTGCTGAACGCCGTCCATGAAGAACGCATGACCGGCGCACGAGTAAATGTTGACATCCTCCACGGTGAAATGGCGATTGCTCAACATGTGAATGCCGTGCACGTCGTAATAATAGTGTTGCATCCGGAAGAGTTGGCCCGGAGCGAATTTTTCGGGAACGGTGTAAACGCGCAGAGTGTTTCCGGAGAGCCATTCGGTCTTCGGCTTCGGATCGTGCAGCCAGAACTGGAAGTAGCGGGTAAAGCCGTTTTCGATTCCGACCGACTTCGTTGCCGGGTCGTAGCCGGAAAGAACCGTGATCCGCAAATCGCGCCGCGGGAAATTTTCGTATTCGACGAATTCGAAATCGACATATGCGGGATCGGTTTTGACGACTTTGACGACGCTGGCAAGCGGGTCTTTCTCCCAATCCCACTCGTAATTGAAATTGCGCATCACTACACGTTCGCAGTTGGTAACGTCGAACGTCCACTGACATTTCGTGTTGAACACCAACGTCGCGCCCTTGCCGTCGAATTCGAAATCGCGCATGTTGTCCAGCAAGATCGAACGGTTCGCAGTCATCCGGTACGTTCCGGGAGCGAGTTCGAGCTTTGCCGCGCCGTTTTTTTTGCAGAATTCGAGGGCGCGGTTCAAGGCCTCGGTATTGTCATCGGCCGTTTCGCTGAACCCGAAATCGGCGGCCTTGACTACCGCTCCTTCCGGGTTGTCGGGATGCTCGACTTCGAACTCCTTCGCACCGGTCGGCAGTTTGCCGAGTTCCCCGGTATAAGGCGCGGCGGAGGCGGAGACGGGGAAGAACTCCTCGCCGGTACCCTCGGTCAGTCTGAAGTCGCCGACGGCGCCGCGCAGTTTGCCGTACGTGTAGATGCAAAACGCATAATCCGGGCGGTCGCCGGTGCGGAATTTGAGTTTCACATCGGTGAAGTTCTCATGTTCTCCCAAATTGCGCGTCATCGTGTCGAGTTTGTTCCCGGAGACGCCGAGCGGACGGCACAACACATGGAAATAGCGTTTGCCGGGAGCGGGATTCTCCACACGATACCGGAACGCGGCAACGTAATCGGTGTTCGGCTTGAGAACCCCTTTGAGCGTGTGACAGATCCGGTTCCACGGGTCCGGCACTCCGGTCGTATCGACTTCAAAGGCATTGGAACCGGCAAATTTGCCGAATGCCGGATTGAATTTGATGCGGGAATCATCTGAGAAGCTCTCCTGCATCACATTGTCGGTTGCTCCAAGCAAAATTCCCGTCAATATTCCAAGCGCGCCGAGACACGCTTTCCTCCTTACAACGCTATATTTCATCTGATCGCTCCTGAAGGAATTGTTCAAAGGCCGCACCAGAAAGCCAGTTCCTCGACTGTGCCGGGAACCTGCCCAGCATTGAGCGGAACCGCGTTCCCTTTGCGGCTTTCGGCATGTCCATCCACCATCACCATGTTGACGGTGGCGCCGTTGGCGTGGCGGGGCTCCTGATTATTGGGCGAGCAGCCGTTGGTGTAAGCCGGATTCAGAACACGGGTGATCGCCGACATCTGACCGCCGGTCGGTGCAATCTTGTTGCTGCCGGCAGTAGTGTCAAAATAATAAACCATCGTGGAGACTTTTTTGATCGCCGAAATCTTGCGCGGCTTTCCAGAGTCCATCCCCCAATAGTTCCCGCCCCAGGAATAATACTTCAGCCCGACGTTGACCGCGTAACTCATGCCAGACGCTTCCGTGGCGGCGTCGAAGGTGGCGGCCGGATTGTTCGACGGGCAATGCAGCGGCGTTCCGACAAACGGACGTTTGTTTTGAATGGTGTCCTCCAACGTGCCGTCCACCCCGAGTCCCAGATAGCCCCAGACCAGCTTGACCCAGCAACCGAATGGAGAACCGTGCTCCGCCCAACCGCTCGTCTGATCGGCCAACGCCGGATAATCGTTGTGGTCGACGCTGTAAAGTCCCGCCGCCGCACCGATCTGCTTCAGGTTGGAGACGCACGAAATGATGCGCGCCCGGTCGCGCGCCTGATTCAACGCCGGGAGCAACATCCCTGCCAGAATCGCGATGATCGCTATCACAACCAGCAACTCAATCAGTGTAAATTTTCTGAAACAATAGATACAACGCATAGCCGAACCCTTTCTGATTACTTGTTGGAACCTCTATCAATGTCTTTTGAGCCAATTTCAAAAAGATTGGCTCGCCAGATAGTTCAGACGATTGTCTATGTCAAATAAGTCATTCAGCATCCTGTCCTCCTGTCATTGATGCTGTAATATACCATCTCTCGCATTCTGTTGCAACTCAATTTTTTTCCTCAAATAAATAGAGATACCCTTAATGTAAAACTTCTTTTCTCCGACATCATTAGATCCTTTCTGTTACTGGTTGTGTAAATGAATCCGCGGCATATTTGAAATACAGCGAATGCGAACTCCATGCATGACAATGGGAGCGCCATTTGGAAAATTCTTCCGGCAGCGTCATCCCCGGTGGCGTCGCGGCGGCGAGCTCCAGATAGTCCCGCATCCGCTGTTTGAAATGTTCCGTTTGTCCGTAGAGGCGGCAGGCCTCCAGATAATAGAAAGAGAAATAGATTCCGCACCGATCAAGATCGCCCGCCAGCAACGCCGGAAGCACCTCGCGTCGCCCCGCTGCCAGCAACGCCCAAACCTGTGCGTGCTCCGAGAAATACCGGTGTTCGCAATCCTCCGCGAAACAGCCGCGCGCCGCGTCGAAGAATGTGCCTTCGACCGCCGCTTCGACTTCATCCGCCAGTTCGAGCGCCGCCGCCGCCCGTCCCGGAGTCCCGAAATTTTTTTCCAGATCGGCGCAATCGCGCAGGGAACGCACGAAAAACCAGTTCAGCGTACAGCCGCAGCCTTCCGCACAAAATGGTGGAGTGCCGTTCTCCCAATGCGGCAGCCAATCCATGAAGTTCCACCCAGGCATCCGCCGCAGCACGCCGCCGTCGAGATGCCCCGCCGCCGCTGCCAGCGAGCGCCGCACTGCCGGCAGCAATTCGCAAACCAGTTCATCGTTGCGCCGCAAGCGGGCGAAGTCGTGCACCAGTTGCGGGTAGAGCAGCGAAAATCCTGGAATGATCGGCGAGGAGATCGTGCACGAATCATACCGGTCGAGTTGGTCATGACTCGGAAAACGGCACGGAAGAATTCCGTCCCTGCGCTGCCCGGAGGCGAACTGCCGGAGCGCCTTTTCCGGCAAACGGAGATCGTTCGAAATCAGATAGGTGCAGAGCATTTCGATCCGACTGTCGCCGATGTATTGAAGCTGTTCATAAAACGGGCAGTCCATGTAGGTTTCGACCGCACAGCACTCCAGCGTCCGTCGCGCCTTGTCCAGCAGCAGCTCCTTCTCCGGATCGGAGTCGCGGAAATCCACCCGGTAACGAAACGGATAGCCGGTTTTGTGAAACCGCATTCCCGTGACCTTCGCGTTTCCCTCAAGTTTGATTGCGACCGCACTGCCGGAACGCCACCAGAAATCCCGCCAGCGCACCCGCCCGGCGGGCAGCTCGAAGGTGTCCTGATAACACCCCTCCCAATCGTCCTCCGGACGGTCTGCGGGATCGGCGGATTCGTACCAGCGGATTTCAACCGTGCCGGGCCCCTCGAATTCATATTCGGCCCAGGCGCAGAGATATTCGCGAAAATGGACTTCGCTGTTTTCATAAGTGTAGTCCGTCACCGGTTCGAAACGCATCGGCGGCAGGTCGGCGTCGACAAGCAGCCGCGAATCCTGAAAATACCGGACCGGATTCCAACCGTCGCCGCCGCCGTCGCAGATCGTCCAGTCGAAACCGCCATCGATTGCAATCCGCGGCACGGTACCCCAATCGGGAGCCGGCTTCAAAAAACGGCAGCCGGTCAGCAGACGGCATTCCCATCCGGGCGTGAGAATACGGGAACGCTCTTCGACCAGCAATCCGCAGCGGATCGAGGCTTGCGCCGTCTGTCGCAGCTCTGGACCAAACATCGTCACCCGGGCGGTCAGACAATGCCTTCCCGCCGACACTTCAGCGGAAATATGTGAACGGTACCACCGATGGGGCGTGCCGCGTTCGGGACCGTCGCCGATCCGTTCGCCATCCAGAAAAAACATCGCCCGTTCGTCGGCACTGTATTCCAATTCCAGAGTCGAGGCATGCGTTGTTTCAAAACAATTCCGATAGACGGCAACGGCAGCCGACGATATCGGTTCCGCAGGTTCCATCCAGCGTTTTTCATGGGTTCCCATCGTCACTTGAATCATCCTTTCTACGGTGAATTACCTTTTGCGATTGTCTTTAATTATATTTTAGCAGAAAAAAAACAGAAAACCTTGACAAATGAGCCTTTTTGTTGTAATTTAGGGCCAAAGTCAAACTTTTCCCGGATTCAAATGGAAAAACGAACGATGAAATGCGAATATCATTGGCTTTTGAAAGAGCATATTCCTTCGGAGCGGCTGCCTATTTATATAGAGTTCACGCCGCGCGGAGAACATCCGGCACTCTGGTTTCACGACCACGAGAGTTCGGAAATCGCCATCGTTGTCCGGGGGAGCGCTGTCCACCTGATCAAGGAGGGTGAACTGCATCGCAACCGCCGTTGCGCCAAATCCCAATCGGTCCGCATCCGGCAGGGCGACGTGTTGATAATCCATCCCGGCGTCACACACGCTTATGATCATACGGAAGACCTTGAATTGTTCAATATCGTTTATGACAGCAAAAAACTAGTTCTCCCCCTGCTCGACGGCAATGAATTGCCGCTGATCCAACAGCTCTTCCCGACGGCCGATGAAGCGCCGCGACTCGATAGCATGGCGACGCCGGTCATGCATTTGGAGTTGAAAGAGCTTGTGGAAGTGCTTAAAATGGCTCATTCGCTTCAGGACAAACTGAAGAGCCAGCAACCGGGCGCTCTTTTTTACACATTCATCGGTTTTCTGGATGTCGTAGCGCAGATTGCCTGCTCCTCCCCCCCGCCGAAATTGAAGAAAAATTCCAGCCCGTATCTCATCGGCGAGGCGATTGATTACATGGCGCGGCATTATGCGGAACCAATTTCCCTCGATCAACTGGCCCATGCCGCCCGAATGTCGAGACGGAGTTTCTGTCGCCATTTCCGCCAGATGGTCGGCTGTTCTCCAACGGAACGGTTGCTGGCAATCCGTCTCAGCCGGGCGAAGAACCTCCTGCGACACACGAATGCAGGGATTACAGAAATCGCGGTTCGTTGCGGTTTCTGTGACGGCAATTATTTTTGCCGAAAATTCAAAGAAACACACCATATCACGCCGCGTGCCTTTCGTCACGGATCTCCTGATACGTGCTAGTGTAGTGTCTCTTAAATAATATCATATTGTTGTCTTTCCTTTAAGACCTGCCTTGCGCGATTGATTTTTTCAAGAATCTTATGTCCATCAGCTCTCCATACGTAGCG
>ENA-UEQM01000887-UEQM01000887.1-human-gut-metagenome-genome-assembly--contig:-NODE-887-length-15270-cov-6.134667_pt1 | contig 15270 bp, 11 predicted proteins | sample MGYA00242948_ERZ507948 | MGnify/ENA primary metagenome ERZ507948 (study PRJEB26167, sample SAMN06115440) | human gut metagenome | host: Homo sapiens | place: China:Hubei | collected 2015-07-28 | study... | reverse complement strand
AATTAGGAGATCATTGTACGATTAAATCCGGAATTGTCACTGGAAATAATGATTTGTTTCTGAAATTGTGGTATGAAATCAATTTTAATAACATCGGGTTTCGCCATAAGACATTCACGGATAATTCTAATATAAAATGGGTTCCGATGCATAAAGGAGGAGGGTATAGGAAGCATTATGGATTACATGAATACATAATGAATCTACATGATATTTGGGAGCCGTCTAAAACAAATGTTAGCGTGCGTAGAGGTGATCCGAATTTCTATTTCAAAGAAGGTTTGACCTGGTCTACACTTTCAAACAATTTATCTGTTAGAAGAAGCCCATCAGGTTTTGTTTTTGATACAAAAGGGTCGATGTGCTTTGTTACTATTCATACTAATATTGGGTATCTGGAAGCACTATTGAACAGTAAAGTAGCAGCTCTTTATATGTCAATCCTGTCTCCGACTTTGGATTTTAATCAAGGTGCAATGGCAAAAATTCCATATATCTTTTCAGAGGAAAAGGAAAACGCTATTGTTTCATTATCTAATCAATGTGTAGCACTTAGCAAAGCTGATTGGGACTCCTTTGAAACCTCATGGGACTTTACAAAGCATCCTCTGGTCACTGCCCACTGCCCACTGACCACTGACCACTGCACACGAATCACTGACCACTATAAGGCGTGGGAAAAAGAGTGCAACGACCGTTTCGCGCAGTTGAAAGCAAATGAGGAAGAACTCAACCGCATTTTTATCGACATCTACGGCTTGCAGGACGAACTGACCCCGGAAGTCGAGGACAAGAATGTTACCGTCCGCAAAGCTGACCATGAAAGGGATATTCGCTCCCTCATCTCCTATGCGGTTGGCTGTATGTTCGGCAGATACTCCTTGGATGCAGACGGGCTTATCTTTGCCGGAGAAGAGTGGGATGCTTCCAAGTACACCACTTTCCCGGCAGATAAAGATAACATCATTCCGATATGCGACGATGACTACTTCGATGATGATATCACTGGACGGTTTGTAAAATGGGTGGAAGTTGTCTACGGCAGGGAAACGCTGGAAGAAAACCTCAAGTTCATCGCCGACGCGCTCGGCGGCAGGGGGACATCCCGTGAAGTAATCCGAAATTACTTCCTCAACGACTTCTATGCTGACCATTGTAAGGTTTACCAGAAGCGTCCGATCTATTGGCTCTTTGACAGCGGCAAGAAGAATGGCTTCAAGGCTCTCATCTATATGCATCGGTATCAGAGCGACCTGCTGGCGAGACTGCGCACCGACTATGTGCATGAACAGCAGGAGCGTTACCGTACTCAGCTCTCTCACCTTGCAGACGCGATTGAACACGCCTCTGCATCTGAGCGTGTGAAGCTGACAAAGCAGCAGAAAAAAATTCAGGAGCAGGCGCTTGAAATCCAGCAATACGAAGAAAAAGTCCATCACCTTGCCGACCAGAACATCCCCATCGACCTCGATGACGGCGTGAAGCACAACTATGAACTGTTCGCGGATGTGCTGGCAAAGATAAAGTAAAATAAAGGAGGGTATCATCGTGGATATTACTATTACTAACTGTAACAACATCACCAGTGGTACTGTAGTCATCGAAGAAAATCATCTGAACATTAAATATGCGATTAACGGAACCGGAAAATCGACATTTGCCAGAGGAATCGAATATGCAGCAAAACATGATGAGACAGGGCTAAAAAGTCTTACTCCATATTCCAATATTGGCACTACTGATGATGCCCTTCTACCTCGTATAGAAGGCTTGCCGGAGGATGTTTGTATTGCCGTTTTCAATGAGGAATATGTCAATCAGTATGTTTTTATGGAAGATGAGCTTGTAAAAAATAGTTTTGAGATTTTCGTAAAGACACCTCAGTACGATGAACACACTGCCGAAATTAACCAACTAATCTCATCCATTCGTACTATGTTTGACAATTCTCCGGAATTGGAAAGCCTTATCGCTGATTTAACCGAGTTTGTTACTTGTTTTGGAAGTAATGCACGAACTGGAATCTCAGCGAGCGGAGTGTTAGCGAAGGGATTGAGTAAGGGAAACCTTATCAGAAATATCCCTGCGGGATTAGAAGACTATTCTGACTTCCTGCGAGCTGAAAAAAACTCCGCTTGGCTGAAATGGCAAGCTACGGGAAGGGATTTTTTAGAGCTTAGCTCAATGTGCCCATTCTGCGCCCGAGACATTACTCCCCAGCGAGAAAAAATAGAGCAAGTAAAAAACGAATATGATGCAAAAATAGTTGAACATCTTTCAAGGATTCTTTCGCTGTTTGAACGCCTTGGACATTACTTTTCAGAAGAAACAAATGAAAATGTCCGGCAAATAACAATGAGTGTTGCGGGATTATCAACGGAACAAAAAGCATATCTCGTCCAGATTAAAGAAAATGTGGAACTTATATTGCGCAAGCTTCAAGCACTTAAACGTCTCGGATTTGATTCACTTAAAAATGTGAATGAATTGGCGAGAGACATTGAAGACAAAAAAATCGACTTAACATATATTCCTCATCTAAACACGCAATTTACAACCGACAAGGTTGCCATCATCAATTCTTCAATAGATAATTTGCTTACTGTTGTGGGGCAGTTGCAAGGAGCAATCAATAGACAAAAAATAGAAATCAGACGCACCGTTGAAAGATACAACGATGAAATCAACGCATTCCTTAAGAATGCAGGGTATTCGTATACTGTGTCTATAATGGAAGGGGAAGATCACTCCTATAAGCTTAAACTCAAGTTTGGCGATGGAGATGACACAGTTTCAGGTGTTAAGTCGCACTTAAGTTATGGTGAAAGGAATGCGTTTGCCCTTGTCCTATTTATGTATCAAGCTATCTATAACCGCTCAAACTTCATTGTGTTAGATGATCCTATTTCTTCGTTTGACCAGAACAAGAAGTTTGCAATTCTTGATATGCTGTTCATTCGAGGGAACAGTCTTCGGGGCAAAACTGTCCTTATGTTGACACATGATCTCGAACCGGTGATCGACGCTGTGTATAACCATCCATCATTCTTTGCAGGAGTACCGAAAGCTTCATTTCTTGAGAACATCGGAGGTGCACTGACCGAAATTCCCATTTTGAAGGACGATATTCTATCTTCCGTTCAAATTGCAAAAGAAAATATTGGATGTCTTCCTAATGATGTGAGTAAGTCTATTTATTTGCGTAGGCTTATTGAAATTACTGAGGGTAAAACATTTGCATGGCATTTGCTCTCTAACTTGTTTCACAAACGAGAGGTCCCCACTATCGGAGACGACCCAATGAGTGCGGAAAGTATTAGTATGGCAGTTACGAGAATACGGTTAGATATTGAAGGCTTTGACTATGAGCAATTATATTCATTTGTTTGTGATAATCAAAATCTAATTGCTCTTTATGATGCGGCACAAAGCAATTATGAAAAACTGCAAATGTATCGGATGCTTTTCAATCCCACGCATGAAGATCATGTGATTAGGAAATTCTTAAATGAGACATATCACATAGAAAACGACTATTTATTCCAGCTCAACCCGGTAAAGTACAATACAATCCCCAATTATATCATTGTCGAATGTAACCGGGCGGTAGATGGCATCAGAGAAAGAGGCTAAGCTATGTCCGTAGAATCTATTCAATTTACATTGAATGAGCGATTTGCAGCTCCGTTGCCGGAATTTTATAAGCGGCGCATTGTATTCTGGCAGGATGAGGATCGCGAGTTCGAGACAATGCTTGATGAAATAAAGCTGCCGGGGGTAAAGATTGTAAAGCTCACCGGTGCGAATAACTTTGCCGTGAAGAAATTGCTTCTCCACGACGATACCACAGGCGATTATCTGATTTACAATCCATTCTCTTATTCTGCGCAGCAGGAGAATTGGCTGAGAGATATTGAGCTTTTTAGCGAAGAGTATCGCGCCGACTTCATATCCATGCAGATGAGTGAACTTGGCATCGCTTCGACTCCGGTAATGCGTAAAACCGTGAAGCTCTACTCCAAGTTCCTTGAAAACAAGGATCGCGTTGCCAAACTGCGGAAGATCGGGCGTGAATATCAAACCCCATTGCAGCTTCACATTGACATTATGGCGGTTCTCGCCGGGTTAAATGGCGGTTCTGCTCAGGATGTCTTTATCGCTGTACTGTCTGCAGGGCGGGATGAGGAAAACAACACGGTACTGAACAATATCAGGAAGTTTGGAAACATTGATGCTTTCTGGCAGCTTGTCCGCAAGTACACCGGATATATCTATGAACCGGGAAAGCCTCTCGGCTTCTTTGCGTCGCATGTTCTATTGACTGCGCTGGCTCAAACTATGAACAGCAGTGCTTTGAAAGGATTGGAGCGATTTGTTTCCGAGTCAAACAAGGCATACTGTTACAGCATCATTCACGAGTGGCGTAACAGCGAAAACAACGACGCGCTCTTTGAGCTTTGCCGCACCATCGAGGCTGAATTGAGTCTACCTGCCCGTTTTGAAAAACAGGAGATCGAGACGCTTTTAACCGCGGATATATTTCCGTCCATCCACGAGAGCATCTTGAAACGATTTTTCTCCGAAGTGGCTGATCGAATAGTCAAGGCTGATCTCATGCTAAGAACCGTCGAAAACCGACGCACATCCGGCTGGCACGAGCATTTCCGTTACTACTATGACTGTCTTTACTACATCGCAAAGATGCAGGAGTTCCATCAGGAGAATGCTGCTGGTTTCCATATTGTCGAGCCGAAAGCTATTTGGAAGCTCTACACTGAGAAGGCTTATGAAATGGATAGCTTTTATCGTCACTTCCATTTTGCCTTCGGTAACTCTCTCAAGAACAGCAACGCTCTTCTTGAGGACAAATTGAAACACGCTGCGGATTGTGTTGAAGCCCTTTATCAGAATTGGTATCTCAAAGAGTTGACTGGATGCTGGACAAACGCAATTGCAGAAGGATTGTCTGATCTTGGATATATTTCCGAGATTGCAAAGCAACATGACTTCTATCCGCACTATGTCCGTCCCCTTGCGGGAAAAGCCTCCCGTGCTTATGTTATCATTTCTGATGCACTGCGCTACGAGGTAGCTGCCGAGCTGTGCGATACGATTATCCGGACCACAAAGGGCACAGCAAAGCTTGATGCTGTTCAAGCAATCTTCCCATCAATTACAAAGTTCGGAATGGCAAATCTTCTTCCTGGGCGAAATCTCTCCATAAATGATTCGATTGAGGTCCTTATAGATGGATTGCCTACTCGTTCCACGGTAGAGCGTGAAAAGGTTCTCTGCGCCAGCAATCCGAACAGTGTTGCCGTCCAATACGGTGATGTACTGAATATGAAACGAGCAGAACGCCGTGAGCTCGTCAGCGGCAAGGAAGTGGTCTACATCTACCACAACACGATTGATGCTATTGGCGACAAGGCTCCTACTGAAAAGAAAGTATTTGAAGCTTGTGAAGAAGCAATAGATGAAATCTCCAATATCATCCGTATCATCATCAACGATATGCAAGGTACAGATATTTTCATTACGGCTGATCACGGTTTCCTTTATACATACAGTCCTCTTTCCGAGAGCGACAAGATCAACAAATCCACATTCTCCGGCGAAGTGTATGAAGTTGGCAGACGCTATGCGCTGACAGAGCCAAATGCAACAGCAAATTACCTCATGCCGGTGCAGCTTGAAGGCGAAATCAACGGCAAAGCTGTCAAGGGATATACTCCTCTGGATTCAACACGCATCAAAATATCTGGGGGGGGCGAAAACTATGTTCACGGTGGTGTGAGTTTACAGGAGATGGCTGTTCCAGTTGTTTCGTTCAAGAATCTGCGCACAACCAGTAAGAAATATGTCGAAGTCTCAAACGCAGAATTGAAACTCTTGAGCGAGAGCCGAAAGGTCTCCAATCTACTGTTCTCTCTGGACTTCTTCCAGCGTCAGCCTGTTGGAGAGAAGATCCAACCGTGCGCATATGGCATCTACATGACAGATGCTGAAGGTGTGATGATCAGCGACAGACAGACCATTATCGCGGACAGGACAAGCGGCAATGCGTCAGAGCGTGTGTTCCGTGTTCGCTTTAATCTGAAAGCCGGAGCTTATGATAAAAACAAGATTTACCGTCTGGTCATTGCAAATGATACCGATGTCCCGGAGGAAGTAGAGTTCCACATAGACATTGCATTTGCTGATGACTTCGGATTTGATCTGTAGGAGGGACTTGAGGATGAGCGAAAATATAGAAATAACCGGCACTGAGGCTGCCAATACACTGCTGAACAGCAAACTGCGTCAAACATTCGACGGCAAAATTGTCCGTAAGGATCTGACCAAGAAAATTAAGGAGGGCGCAAATGTGCCGGTCTATGTTCTTGAATTCCTCCTTGGACAATATTGCAGTTCCGATGACCCTGATGTCATCGAAACGGGCGTGAGTAATGTTAAACGCATCTTAGCCGAAAACTATGTTCGTCCCGATGAGGCTCAGAAAATTCTATCTGTACTTCGTCAGCGTGGCAGCTATACGGTTATCGACAAAATAACCGTTAATCTGAACATCAAGAAGGACAGCTATGAGGCAGAGTTCTCAAACCTTGGAATAAAGAACATCCCTATTTCTGAAACATACCCTACCAAGTTTGATCGTCTGCTGTGCGGCGGTATTTGGTGCATTGTGCAGCTCGAATATGAGTATATCGAAGAAGAGAAAAATACCTCTCCTATACGCATTCATAAACTGACACCGATCCAGATGCCTCATGTTGACCTCGAGGAGCTGAAACAAGGACGAAAGGCCTTTACTCAGGCAGAATGGATGAACCTTCTTCTGCGGTCTATCGGCATGGAGCCGGAAAAATTCAATGAGCGTGAAAAGTGGCTGCTTCTTGCCCGTATGCTTCCCCTCGTGGAGAACAACTTCAACCTCTGTGAACTTGGGCCTCGAAGCACCGGTAAATCGCATATTTACAAGGAAATCTCCCCGAACAGCATTCTTGTGTCCGGTGGTCAGACTACAGTGGCAAACCTTTTCTACAACATGGGGCGCAAAACTGTTGGTCTTGTCGGTCTTTGGGACTGTGTTGCCTTTGATGAAGTCGCCGGTATCAATTTCAAGGACAAAGACGGCATCCAGATCATGAAGGACTATATGGCATCAGGCTCCTTTGCCCGTGGAAAGGAAGAAAAAGCTGCATCTGCCTCTATGGCTTTTGTTGGCAACATCAATCAGAGTGTTGATGCACTTCTTAAAACCTCCTGTCTGTTTGATCCGTTTCCTCCTGAAATGGGTACTGACACAGCATTTCTCGACCGCATACACTGCTATATTCCTGGTTGGGAAATCCCAAAGTTCAGACCGAAGCATTTTACAAACGATTACGGATTCATCACTGATTATCTGGCAGAGTTTATACGTGAGCTTCGCAAGGAGCAGTTTGGTGATGCGCTGGACAAGTATTTCCGTCTCGGCAGCAATCTTAATCAGAGAGATACCATTGCTGTCAGAAAGATGGTTGGCGGCTTTATAAAACTGCTCTATCCCGATGGAGAATACACCAAGGAGCAACTTGAAGAGATCCTCAAGCTCTCGCTTGAAATGCGTCGAAGAGTAAAGGAACAGCTCAAAAAACTGGGCGGTATGGAGTTCTATGATGTCAACTTCTCCTACATTGACATTGAAACCTTTGATGAGCGTTTTGTGTCTGTACCGGAGCAAGGTGGCGGTAAACTTATCCCTGAGGGCATGAGTAATCCCGGTCAGGTTTATACCATTTCTCATGGGAAAACTGGTATGATTGGTGCCTTTCGACTTGAATCTCAAATGCTCCCAGGCAACGGGAAGTTTGAGCGAACTGGTCTCGGCTCTGATACGAAGTGCAAAGAAGCAACGAATACGGCATACAATTACCTGAAGGCTAACGCCAATCGCATTAGTGGTACAATCAGCACAACGACAAAGGATTACATTATCAACTATCAGGACTTGCAAGGCATTGGGATGACCAGCAAGCTTGCTCTCCCAACTTTGATTGCTCTTGCATCCATTGCCCTCAGTAAACCGGTTATGAGTAGTCTTGCCGTTCTGGGAGAAATCAGTATTGCCGGTACTATGATCAAGGTGGATGAACTGGCAAATGTTCTTCAAGTATGCCTTGACAGCGGCGCGAAAAAAGTCCTGTTGCCTATTATATCGGCGACTGACCTTGCACTCGTTCCGGCTGAGTTAATCGGGTGCTTCAATCTAATCTTCTATCAAAGCGCAGAAGATGCTGTTTACAAGGCACTTGGTGTTGAATAACCTAAGCCCGTTTAATGAGGAATGATGTTCCCATTGTGACAAGACAAAAGGTAGTGTCCGATATTTTGCGCACATTTGTTTCTGAGCGATTACAGATGACAAACGTGCTAACGTGCTAACATGAAAACGGGCGAGCGGGAGCCCCCCGTAGTCGCCCGTTGTTGCTCGTTACTGTGGAAAGAAGAACTTTTCCTGTTCCTCCCAGGAATCCGGAAAACTCTGGCGATACTGTTCCTGCAATAAGTTTACTTCCCCGGCAATGATCTTGTGGATGATTTTCGGGGAAAGCAAAGTCAGGCGGATTGTCCGTGCCACAGCTCCGGGGTCGATGCCAAGCACATTGGCAAGTTCGGCAATGTTTTTGAATCTGCCTTCATCGATCATCTTCTGCCAGCGATATGCTCTTGCTGCGCCTCTCCCCTAGGTTGGACAACTTTTATGAAAAGATTGGTGTAAAGACCCTTGGTTTACTATATGCCATTGTATGCCGATTACAAGTTCCGAAATAGACTTCATCCGGCGTCTGATATTGGAGCGCCGAATGAATCCGCCTGGAGTTGTAAAAATTCACATAATGCTGCACCCCGAAACGGAGCTGCGGCAAGCTGACGTACTCTTTTATTTTGATGTCCTCATATTTCAACGCCCACCAGAAACGCTCCATCTTTGCATTATCCAGACATCGTCCCCGTCCGTCCATGCTGATCAGAATGCCATGAGCCCGGAGTCCCGTTACAAACTCCGAGCTGGTGAATTGGCTCCCTTGATCCGAATTGAAAATCTCCGGTTTCCCGTAGGAATCCATTGCCGTTTTTAACGTTTCAACACAATGAAAAGCGTCCATTGTATTCACTACGTTATAAGCAAGAACCTTGCGGCTGAACCAGTCGACAATTCCAATCACAAATGCCCGATGACCGGCTACCGCCGTGTAAGTAATGTCCGTGCTCCATACCTGATTCGGGCGCTCTATTTTGCATTTACGCAGAAGATACGGGAATTTCTCATGTTCCGGATGAGGTTCCGAGGTGTTAAAACGCGGACGCGGATAGACTGTTCGCAAATTCAAGCATTTCTGCAGCCTGCGCACCCGTTTATGATTCACTCTGTATCCGCGACGTTTCAGTTCTGCAGTCAAACGGGGAACTCCGTAAAAGGGCGTCTCCATATAAATCTCCAAGAACTGTTGAAAAGATACAGTGAATGGCTGGACAAGCAATTCGGGGAGAAGACTTCTCAGGATGAAAATGATGTAGAAGTGTCGCCCATGGGCGACACTTTTGACTCTGTTCAACAGTAAGAATCAAGCAGTATAGTCCGTGTAATTCATTCCAATTTCACGTATATATAACCACGTGACAGCAGGCTGAAGAGATCGACCTGAACCTTATCAACGGCCCTTCCGGTCTTTCGGGATCGGAGGGGCTTGTTATTTTCAACATCATGGAGGTTGTGTATGAAGATTGAAGTGAACAAAAATGAATTGGAAAGAGCGTTGATCGCGCTCGGAAAACTGATCAGTCGGATGTCTCCTATTCCGGAGCATAAATCTCTGCTGATTGAATGCAGGGATGGCAAGGTCTGTTTCAGCACCCGTTCTCCGTCTGAACAGATGACGTTCCGGACGGCGTGTGCAGGTGAAGTCGAGTTTCGCTGTATCGTGGGATTCGATGAGTTCCGGGATGCGGTTCGCGGATACCGGAACAAAGTACTGGAGATCGAAGACAACGAAGGAACTCTGCGAGTCGGGGAAAGAACTCTGTTTCCGAAGTCCGGTGTGGAGTGGCGGGTTCCCGATGAAGGTGAACACTGCTCTGTCAGCGAGCTGCCGAAGGACTTTGTCGCTCTGTTTGCTGCGGCATCTCCGCTTGTTGACCGGAACAACCCTCGCAAGGTCTTGCAGGGAATCAACCTCTACCGGGAGGGGATCACTACAACCAACGGCAAGGAGCTGCTGAACATCTACGTTCCGCTGAATGTGGATGACTTCACGATGCCGCTTCCTTTGGCTCTGATGCAGACTAAAACAGCGGAATCCGGTACGCTCTGCACGTGGACGGACAGAACCGGGAAGATGTGCCGCATCGAAACGGAACACTGGGTCTGGTATGCGGAAGGTTTGGAGGGGAACTATCCGAACTGGAAACAGGTCATCCCCTCGCAGAAGGCATTGGTTCGTTCGGTATCGTTCCTGCCGGAGCGTGGTCAGCAGCTTGAAATCTTCCTCAAGAACGTTCCTGATCAGCCTCCGCATAATCCAGTGGAGTTGTATCAGAGCGATGATCCGGGGTATCTGAACATTCTCGCTGGCGAGATGCACACCAGCATAACAGCGGAGTTTATCGGTAACTGGAACGATGTTTCGATCAAACTCAATAAGCACGCGCTTCTTCGGCTGTTGTCGGAGGGGCATACGAAGATTGAAGCGGGGGACGGACATTTCCCGATCCTTGCAACCGGAGGAACTGGACGCTATATCACGATACCGTTATATCAACCGAAAACTCAAGGACCCAAACCCATTCAAACTCAAACGGAGGAACCCAAGATGGAAAACAATGAAATGAGAGTCGTGTCCGCCCCTGTGCAGACGGTCGTTCGTAACCCGGAACCTGTTCCCGAAGCGGTCGATCCGATGGAGGAGCTGAATCACGGAATCGACGAACTGCGCGGCAGGCTCAAGCTGCTGCTCGATGAAACTGGTGTCCTGACCCGTAAGGTCAAGGAGGCTGTGCTCAAACAGAAGCAGAAGGAACGGGATTTCATCCTCGCCAAGCGCGCCATCGAACGGATCAAGATGGCGATTTGAGCGTATTCGACAGAACAAACATGCAACCGAAGGGACGGAGGCCTGACCGCTTCCGTCCCTTCTTATTTATGGAGGTGAAACTATGTTGAAACTCAATGCGTCGTATTCCAAGAAGGTTCCCGCCGGAGAAGAGTATTCGAGCCAGAGCTATCATGCGTCGGTCGAGGTCGAACTTCCGGACGGGTTGACACAGGATCAGTTGCAGGCTCGTATTCATGAAACGTTCGATCTGGTACGGAACTCGGTCGAAGCGGAACTGCACGGAAATGATCCCCGTAATTACAGCACTTATCCTGCTTCAAACGGGGCGAAAAACGCTCCTCAAGGCAGGAGGGCAGGAGACCGTCAGAACGATGGGCCGGCGAGTCCGAAACAGCTCTCGTATCTGCTTGATCTGGCTCGTCAGCGTGGCGTGACCCCGCAACAGATCGCGGCACGGTTCCAGGTTCCGGATGTGCGTCAGTTGTCCCGTCAGCAGTGTTCCAATCAGATCAATGAATGGAAGGCGGCGTGATGGCGACCATTGACGAACTGCGGAAGGAACCGCACTGGTCGTATTCAGCATTGAATACGTACCTCAACATCTGTCAGGCGCAATACTTCTACCGTTATGTGGAACAGGCCGAGGTCGAGCGGACTTCGGTCTGCTTTCCGTTCGGCAAAGCGTTTCATGCGGCCTTGACCGCTCAGGCATGGGAATGTATGATGGGAAACTCTCTGCGGCAGGATGAGCTTGTGGAGCGTTTCTCGGAGGCGTTCAGGATCGAAGCCGAAGCTACCCCGAACCTGATCTACAAGGAGGGTGAGAACTTCGACACGGTGATCAATCTTGCGACCAAGATGCTGAATACGGCGTTGGCAAACTGGACGGACTACTACACGGTCAAGGGTGTGGCGCAGGCGTTCAGGATCGATGTTCCCGGTCTGGACAAGCCTCTGATCGGAGAGTTCGATCTCATCGTTCAGGATGGACGGGATGTCTGCATCGTGGACTGGAAAACCTCCGCGAGCCGCTGGCCTGCCGGGAAAGCCGACCGCGATTTACAGGCGACCGTATTCAGTTACGCTTATGAGAAACAGAACGGTACGGCTCCGCTCTTCCGGTTCGATGTCATCACCAAGACGAAGAATCCGGGTTGTGAGAGCCATTACACCAGTCGCGGATTCCACGATTTCCGGCGCTTCGAGGCACTGGCGAATCGGGCGCAATACGCGATCAGCAAAGGGATATTCCTGCCGAATGAAACATCGTTCGCCTGTGCAGAGTGTCCCTATTGGGATCGTTGCAGACAGTGGCATCTGAAGAAATGGAGGTGAGATGATGGGATTGACGATGTGTGAAGGGAAGTTCGTCGGACGCGATGAGATCGCACTGGTTCCGACTCCGACCGCTACCGCGAGCTGGAAGCCTGTTCCTCATAGCGAAGTGATCGATGCTGTAACCGATGTCGTGAAAGCGCACCGCTGGACGATCCTTGAAGAGCAGTATGGCTTGGCCCGTGACGGACAGCGGATGTTCGGCATGATCCGGATCAACAAAAGTTCGAGCATGGAGTGGAGCCGCTGCATTGGTATCCGCAACAGTCATGACCGCACGATTGCGGTTGGTCTGTCAGCGGGGATCAGTGTCCACGTGTGCAGTAACTTGTGCTTCGGAGGAAGTACGGTTCTGAAGCGTCGGCACACCTCCCGGATCGAACTGAACGGTCTGGTTCTGGAAGCCGTGAATGCTCTGGAACTGGAGTTCCTGACTTTGGAAAACGTAGCAGAGGAGTTGAAGATCGATGAACTCAATGATGATGAAGTTCGTGCTTCGCTGGTGGTGGCGGCGGAGCGTCAGGCGATTCCATCGTGCGATATTCTGACCGTCTGGAAGGAATTCAAACATCCCCGGCATGAGGAGTTCGCCGAACCGACCCGGTGGAGCCTGTTGAACGCTTTCACCGAAACTGCCAAGAAGTACAGTCCCGCCCGTGCCGACCAGTGCTACCGCAGTCTGACCCGACTGTTCGGACTGGACGGCAAACCGGCGGAACTCTGGAAGTAGTCCACGGGTATTCACCCTTGGCACACCACCTCTGTCGGAAGTGGTGCAAACGACAGAGTTCCTCGCACCCCGGCAGTCATTTGACTGTCGGTTTTATCAACTGAAAGAAGGAGCCGTTACTATGACGAAAGTCTTTTGTCCGAAATGTGCCTCGATTGCAAATCCGCTTCACCGGGCAGGAACCGTGGGAACCACTGTCGGTGTGGTTGCCGGAGGCAGTTCTATGCTTGCCGGAATGATTCGGGGCGCTCGTGTGGGAAGTACGTTTGGAATTGCTGGTTGTTCCATTGGAGCGATGACCGGAGCCGTATTGAATCTCCTCTGGGGAGTCACTTCCGGAGGTCTGCTCGGCGCTCAGGCTGGCAAGCTGATCGATGAAAACGTGATCGGATTGTACCACTGTCCCAAGTGTCATTTGCGATTCAAGGCATAAAGCATTTATCCATCGCACCGTTTTCTAGGTAAAATGGTGCGATGGATGTATCATTCGTGTTATCTTTTTTCAATTCACTTTCAATTTTTACCTTGTTGTACCAAAGCCGTTTAGGAGGATGTAACGCTAATTCTTACATTTCTCTGCAACGCTCCAATAGAAATGCTATGTCTTCCTGCGAGAGCTTAAATTTCTCACCCACTATCTTGATGACATCTTCCGGTTTTTGGTAATTCGGGATTTTGATGCTTTCAACAGCTCCAGTCATAAATAATATATTGACGTGGTTTTTGTGATTTCCCGGTTTGTCAAATGCTACAGGGAAATCCGGTCTGCCAAATTTCGAATCCCCGTCAATGAGCCCACCGATATAGTAATAGCCAATTTCATCGTTCTTCTTTGCCGGACAACGACAAACTGCCTTTTCAGTAAGAACGCCGCTTTTAATCAAAACCTGTAAGCCTGCTTCATTATGTCCGGCCGGGAATCGGTCTTCATTATCCATTGCATGTTCCTTCAAGGCTATTCCGATCTGCTTGAGATTGCTTTGGCATACTGAATCTATCGCTTGCGAACCATCTCCACATCCCGTAATAAAAAGGGTGATGCATAATATTACAAGAATCATTTCCAAATACTTCATTCTTTTGCCCTTACCTTTCTTCATGGCTGACATCTCCTTGGGTTTAGGAATTGTGAGATACCTCCTAGGTATCATCATGTTACAGTACCTCTTCGTTTGAGAGTCTGCTTGTTTTTTTTACACTGCTACCATAGCAACTTTCATTTTTTATCTTTCTTACTGCGCCAAAGCCATTTAGGGGGTCTCCCCTCATTGCGATAACTGCCAACAAATGCTGCGATGCCGATACCAAGTCCAATGATAATAATACATAATGCAGGTGGCAATCCACTTGCTCCTGCAATAATACCTCCCAGCCAGCCACCGGCGACAGCTCCAATTACTCCCCACAGAATTGCTTTTCCAATCATTGATTTATTCCTTGTATTAGTGTGTTAATGTTAAATCGGAGATAGGTTAATTCTCCGATGCGTGCATCGCATAAAGAACGTTCAAGTATGATCCAAGCAAGAGCTGGTGTTGTAACATTGACTGCTCCTTAAGCGAAATCGATACCGCACATGTTTTCAAGCACGGCAGAGAAATAATAGTCTTCCTTCTATGTTTCACCTCCCTATGTCAGCTTTTAGTTGATTTTCCCAAACGTATGTTGGGCAGTGCGTTATTTTGAATTTGTTATTCTCTTAGTGATCATAAACTGGTTTCCACTGAATGCCCCCAAACATTAAAACGTTGTCTACCCTAATGCCTTTATGCGATAAAATAGAAACATTCATCTTTGATAATGCCCTAGCACACTGTAGTTATTCCATTTCACTAAGAACACAAATAATCGTCCAGAGAATAGAAAGCCCCATTCCGATTGAATTTAATACGATTCCCACTCGACAAATTCAAGTATATGAAGTTACATCTGGTGTGTTTTCGCAAGCAAAATATTCGCAAAATTGTTAATATTTTACCTGTTATTTTCGGCTGTTAATTTTCTTAGTATCAAAATAGTATCACAGAATATGAGGAATTGCAAGGCTTTCAGCCTTGCAATCATCCAGCATGGGAGCGTGTGCGCTCCCATACTGGGGCAGGACGC
>ENA-UEQM01000885-UEQM01000885.1-human-gut-metagenome-genome-assembly--contig:-NODE-885-length-15290-cov-85.704332_pt1 | contig 15290 bp, 14 predicted proteins | sample MGYA00242948_ERZ507948 | MGnify/ENA primary metagenome ERZ507948 (study PRJEB26167, sample SAMN06115440) | human gut metagenome | host: Homo sapiens | place: China:Hubei | collected 2015-07-28... | reverse complement strand
TAATTATAATAAGGTGTTTCCAAACGAATCATTAACAAGTAAAACAAGAAAGAATGTTTAAGAAAACAACGAACTATTTGAAGAAGACCGCCAAGAGCGTTCTCTCTTCAGGACGCTTGAAGACATTGGCATTGATGCTCCTTGTGGGCGGTGGCATTGCCATGGCGCAGAACTCGGCAGGTGACTACACGGCAGGTACCACCGCGCTTACAACAGTGACGGAGGAAATAGCCAAATACGTGCCTATTGTGGTCAAGCTCTGTTATGCCATTGCAGGTGTTGTCGCCGTAGTGGGTGCCATCAGCGTTTACATCGCCATGAACAATGAGGAACAGGATGTCAAGAAGAAGATCATGATGATTGTAGGAGCATGTATCTTCCTCGTGGCAGCAGCACAGGCATTGCCATTGTTCTTCGGTGTGACCAACTAACGAGTGAGAGTTATTCCGTGCATATTCAGTAATTGAGAAACGACGTGAAGAATGGCAAGAGAAGAGCAGGAAATCCGCTACCCCGATTACCCACTGTTCAAGGGACTCCAGAAGCCCCTTGAATTCATGGGAATACAGGGGCGGTATATCTATTGGGCAGCAGCCACGGCAGGAGGAGCCATCATCGGCTTCATTGCCGCCTACTGTCTGATGGGTATTATTGCAGGACTGATAGTGTTGGTCGTGGCAATCACTACGGGTGTAGGTCTCATCATGTTCAAGCAACGGAAGGGACTGCATACCAAGAAGAACGACCAAGGAGTGTTTATCTATGCCTACAGCAAGCGCATATAAAAATGTGAAACAAAAAAAGTATCGACATGACCAAGATGTGGATGACAAGTAGAAAGTGAACGACTGGTAGGCTCATTCTCCCCCAAGGGTGTGGGTCTACCTTTATTTGTTTCAGCGAAAGTATCGCATCTTTGACATAAAAGAATGGTTATGAGCATGAAAGCAAAGAACATTATCATTATGGCATTGGCTGGCATATTGCTGACCGCATGCAAGGACAAGACCTACAAGCCACCCACATTGGATGCCATGAGGAGTGCTGACAAGGCAAGAGCTGCTTGGGCGAGAGAGGCAGAAGAACATCCTGCGACCGTGGAAACACAAACAAGCAGGATGGATTCCACTGCAAAGGATAGTGTATCAACCCTTTATAGCGAAGAAAGCTACAATACCTCTTATCAAGAGAATGACAACAAATCATCCAGTATGGGAGAAAATCATCAATCATCCGAAGAAACAGAAGAATAAACGAATATGGTACTATATGTAATCTTATTTTTCGTGGCAATCTGCATTGGCATGGCCATATCGGTCTATGCCTTTGGTACTGGTGGCAAGCGGAAGAAAATCTTTCAGGACATCTACTTCTCCGTGGAAGACACGGACGGTATCGGTGTGCTCTATACAAAGACTGGAGAGTATTCTGCCATCCTGAGAATGGAGAACCCAGTGCAGAAATATTCTGCCAATATAGACAGCTATTATGAGTTCACCAATTTGTTTGCTGCCATCGCACAGACTCTGGGTGAAGGCTATGCCCTGCACAAGCAGGACATCTTTACTAGAAAGCAGTTTAAGGATGAGAGTGGCAAGGGACACGAGTTCCTTTCCGAATCCTACTTCCGCTATTTCAACGGAAGAGAATATACGGACAGTATGACCTATCTGACCATTACGCAGGAGAACAAGAAGAGCCGTCTGATGTCCTTCGACAACAAAAAGTGGCGAGATTTCCTGGTAAAAATCAGAAAGGTGCAAGACCAACTGAAGGATGCCGGTATCAAGTCGGAGTTTCTGAACAAACAAGAAGCAAGTCTGTATGTTGACCGCTTCTTTGCCATGAACTTCCGTGACAAGATGGTGAGCATGACAGGATTCAAGGTGGATGACGAGATGATAGGTATGGGTGACAGACGCTGTAAGGTATATAGTCTTGTGGATGTGGATTGCGCCAACTTGCCGACACAAATCCGTCCGTTTACCAACATCGAGGTGAACAACACCAGTATGCCAGTGGATCTGGTAGCCTTGGTGGACAGCATACCAGGTGTGGAGAGTGTGGTGTATAACCAAATCATCTTTGTGCCGAACCAGAAGCGTGAGCTTGCCCTGCTAGACAAAAAGAAGAACCGCCATGGCAGTATGCCAAACCCAAGCAATCTGATTGCCGTGGAGGACATCAAGAGAGTGCAAGAGGTGATAGCGAGAGAAAACAAGCAGTTAGTATATACCCACTATAATCTGATAGTGACGGTGAAGCCAGACACGGATATACAAAAGTGTACCAACCATCTGGAGAATGCCTTTGGCAGGATGGGCATCCACATTTCGAAGCGAGCCTACAACCAGTTGGAACTGTTTGTCAACTCTTTCCCCGGCAACTGCTATGGGATGAATGCCGACTACGACCGATTCTTTACCTTGGGCGATGCCGCCACCTGCCTGATGTACAAGGAAAAGATTGTGCATAGCGAGGACACGCCATTCAAGGTCTATTATACCGACCGTCAAGGAGTGCCTGTGGGCATCGACATATCAGGGAAAGAGGGACGAAATAAGCTGACTGACAACAGCAACTTCTTTGTCCTCGGTCCTTCGGGAAGCGGCAAGAGCTTTTATGTTAACTCCATGGTGCGCCAAGCCCATGAGCAGGACACCGACATCGTGCTGGTAGATACAGGTAACTCGTATGAGGGACTGTGTGAATACTTCGGCGGAAAATACATTTCCTATACCGAGGAGCATCCTATCACGATGAACCCTTTCAAAATCAAGCGAGAGGAATGGAACATCGAAAAGTTGGGATTTCTGAAAAACCTCGTGATGCTGATATGGAAAGGAAGTCAAGGCACAGTGAGCAAGACCGAAGACAGACTGATAGAACAAGTCATCAACGAGTATTACGATGCCTATTTCACCACCAAGCGAGTGAGCAACCTCTGTTTCAACACTTTCTATGAGTTCAGTACTGAGCGACTGCCGAAGATATGCGAGGAGAACGGTCTGCATGGCATAGACCTGTCATCCTACAACTATCTGTTGAAGGACTTCTATAAAGGAGGCAGCCACGATGTGACACTGAATGAGAATATGGACAGCAGTCTGTTTGATGAGACCTTCATCGTCTTCGAAATCGACAGTATCAAGGATGATCCACTGCTTTTTCCACTGGTGACGCTCATCATCATGGACGTGTTCCTGCAGAAGATGCGCATCAAAAAGAACCGAAAGATGCTCATCATCGAGGAGGCATGGAAAGCCATCGCCTCGCCCATGATGGCGGAATACATAAAATATCTGTATAAGACCGCCAGAAAATTCTGGGCAAGCGTGGGTGTGGTGACACAGGAGATACAGGACATCATCGGAAGTGAGATAGTGAAGGAAGCCATCATCAACAACTCTGATGTGGTGATGCTACTCGACCAGAGTAAATTCAAGGAACGCTTCGATACTATCAAGGCAATACTCGGTTTGACCGATGTGGACTGCAAGAAAATCTTCACCATTAACCGTTTGGAGAATAAGGAAGGGCGCAGTTTCTTCCGTGAAGTGTTCATCAGACGAGGACAGACCAGCAATGTGTATGGTGTGGAGGAACCGCATGAGTGCTATATGACCTACACCACGGAGCGAGCGGAAAAGGAAGCGTTGAAGCTATACAAGCGAGAGTTGAAATGCAATCATCAGCAAGCCATCGAAGCCTATTGCAGGGATTGGGATGCAAGTGGTATCAGCAAGAGCCTCGCCTTTGCTCAAAAGGTAAATCAGGCAGGAAAAGTACTGAATTTAGGGAACAAAAATAAAAAGTAATCAAAGATGAAACGACTTCTATCCATCATAATGCTGATAGTCTGTGTGTTGGCAAAGGCTGACGCACAGTACTACAGCGTGAACTATGACAGGCAGACGGTAGCTGCTATGGCAGCTGCATACGGAACGGAAGCCGTGGCAGAGGCATACTATAACGAGCAGGTGCAGAACATCTTGAAGCACTATAATGCAGCAGAAGTGGCAAGTGCCGGCATCTTCGCCTCAAAATTCTTGGAACGCAAGGCAATGACGGAGTTGGGCATCTGGAACAGTAGCACAGAGAACTACTATTACCGCCGTATCTACAACATGGTGTCGGGCAAAATCATGCCGAAGATATGGACGGTGGCAGGAATGATGCTGAAAAGTCCGCAGACAGTCCTCTATTGGGGAAGTTATCTTGTGAAGATATGTGATGACACCAAGAACCTGTGCATGCAGTTTGAGAGTGTGGTAACAAACAGCACCCTCACATTCTCGGACATCGCCTTTCTACAAATCAACCAGGAGATAGCTGCCATACTGAAACTTTCAGAGATTGGCAACGCGGATTGGAAGAAGATGTTGGACGATTTGTCGAAGGTGCCAGGCAATTTTACAGTGGACAATCTGAAATCCGACATCGACAATCTGTATAAGGCAGGAGCCAACCTTGCAGGAGCAGGAATGAACAATATCGGCAATGCCCTGTTGCAGAGCAGCCAGTTCAACGACCTCTTCCAAGGCAAGCTCAGTGCAGCCATTGACATTGTGGATAACTATTCCTCGCTGTTCAAAAGTCTCGACAAGAGTGTAGGCAACACCCTCTTGGGCATGATTGGAGGCAAGGACAACGTGGCAGGACTTTTCTCTCTTGCCAACTATAACCTCACTTCATGGATGACGGACTATCTGGATGAGACGGCAGGAAACTACTACACGCAAAGATGGTATATCGCCCGACGAGACCAAGGACGAGAGAAACTGTGCGACTATGTACCGCCCACCGATGACAACAGCATCTTGAAAGGCGACCAGTGGTACAGAATCAACACCAAGGATGCCAACTTCTATCCCAACAATAGCCAAAAGGAATCCATCCTGCAAAACTCGGAGAATCATGCAGGATGGTCAAGAACAAGGGTGCAACAGCTCAACAACCAGAATGATGGCTTTACTTACAGTATCAGCTATTGGTTGAACAGCTACATCATCAGTAGCAAGAAAAAAGGACAGAAACAGAAGGCATACGCCTACGAGATACAGGTGGACAAGAGTTGGAACAGGACAGAAGAAGTATATGAGGCAGTCTTTGACTCCTATTCGATGGACTTGAACACCTTCAAGGCACAACTGCAAGCCCGGTTGAGCGAATGGAATGACAACGAGGAAGGCTATACCTATTATATAGGCAGTGATGTACGCAACTACTATCAGGCAACCGATGCCGCCAAACTGAAGGGATGCGAGAGCGTGACCATTAGTGTGACATGCAGCGACGGTGTGCAGTTGGGGCAAGGCACCACACAATACAAATGCAAGAGTTGTGGCGGTTCGCTGAATGACCACAGCAAGAAATGCGCCATGACAACATCTGTGACAGAGAACAACCTTGACCTCTCGGACTTGTATAAACAAGAGCAGGAAGCCAATGCCAAGATAACCTCTTTGCAATCGCAAATCAATCAGTTGGAAGCGGAGAACAAATCACTTGTCAAGCAAATCGCCAATGCAAGTGTGGAAGATGCTGCCAAGTATCGGGAGCAATACAACAAGAACAAGGCTTCCATCGAACAACTGAACAAAGAACTTGCCACATGGCAACAGAAACAAAGGGAAATAGAGGAAGCCAAGGCAGAGGCAGGAAAGGACAATGACGTGGCGACGGATGACTACTATCGCATACCAGCCATTATGAACGACTGCAAGAGTGCCTACAACCTGACTTGGCAAGGGGAAGGAACATGGAGCGACTATACTTACATTCGAAAAGCCACCATGCCCAACATCAACGGCATCATCACCTTCAAGGCAACATTGAAGATTGCCCGAAAGCCGAAATATTTCTTGGGCATCAAGATACACAGAGCCATCCTGCAGATCAGTTGGGAGCTGACATCGGAATACACCAACACCTCGGTAGTGGATGTGATAACGCTTGACCCAAGCAAGACCGAGCAGGAAAAGGCAGACGAAGTGAACAAGCGCATCTCAGAAATCGCACAGGAATATCCATCGTGCAAGATAACCACCGAATATGCTAAAAGCGCACCTGCCGATGACAATAACACCGATGATACCTTTCATCTGTTATGGTCGAGCAACAGACTGGAGATAGCCAGGGAGGTGGACAGCAGAATCACCAAGATATACGCAGACTTGGTATCGTTGGAGAAGATGATGCACTACAAGCGCAACATCATCGACGTGCTGATGGACATCGCTCCACATATCAATGCTGACGAAGGACGACGGTTGACACTGGTGGAGAAATGCAAGAAACGTTGGTTAAGGAAAGCTGCCGACACCAAACACTCAGATGACTATCACGGCAAGTTTAATGATGAAGACAATGAAAATGAGAAATAGAAAAGAATACAAGGCTGATGCAGCGGAGAGGGTTGCAGGGTCAGTGAGCAAGAAGCGACGAATGGATATTGTGAGAACATTGCTGGTAGCAATCTTGCTCCTCGCCCTCCCCTCTAAAACATTCGCCCAATGGGGATTTGATGTTGCCAGCGTAGAAGCCTACATCAATGACCACAAGAAACAGCGGAGTCTGTTGCTTGCACGAAGCACGTTGGAATACAGCAATAAACTATTGCACAGTTACAGTAAGGACGAGACCAAGGCATACAAGGAACTGAACGTTGACCTTGACAAGTACACCAGGGCATTTGATGTGATAGATGTGCTATATCAAAGTTTACGAACCAGTCTGAACGTGTACTCCACCTACGAGGGTGTGAGCGACAGAATATCGGACTATAAGAAGCTGTTGGATGACTACAACAAAAAAGTCATCAAACGAAAGCGCATTTCGCTTGCCGATACCATACTGATAGGTATTAACCGACGAGCCATAGAGAATATCGCAAATGAAGGCGAATACCTCTACAAAAGCGTGAGCGACTTGGTGCTGTATGCCACAGGAGCGGCAGCGTGTTCCACGGCAGACCTTCTTGTGGTATTGGAAAGCATCAACACCTCACTTGACAATATAGAAAAGCATCTGAACAAAAGCTACTTTGAGTCGTGGCGATATATCCAAGTGCGCATCGGCTATTGGAAAGAAAAGGTTTACCGAACCAAAAGCAAGCAGCAAATACTGGAAGATGCCTTCGGTCGGTGGCGAGTGGCAGGTAAACTCGGATATTGAGAGAACGAAGAATTTATAATCCCATATATAATAATGTATAGGCATGGATAGAAAGAAAACAAGAATAGGAACCATCATGTTGATGTTGGGAGTCGCTATCAGCGGCAATGCCCAAAGTGGTGTAACATACAATCATGACAGTTCGAAAAAGAACCAGATAACGGTGATGGAAATCGGTAGTGGTAGTCTGTCACCAGAATTGTACTATCAGTTACTGCACAGCAGTTACAAGAAGTCGGCTGCGAGTAAGAACAAACTTGGTTTTCGTACAACGGCAGGAATCGGAGCCTACAATCAAGTGGAATATGCCGAAGCCATCGACTCTGCCCTGACCAAGAGAGCAGAGATTGAGGCGTTGAATATGGCAGACCGACAGGTGGATCTGGCATGGAAGGTGGAAGGAAGCAAGATAAACAGCAAGATGGATGCCTTCAAGAACAACATCGACCGTATTCTGCCTGTAGGCGGATCCATCGGTGACAAGCAGCGATGGACGGAATACTACCATGTCTATGAGACAGCCATCAAAGCCACCAAGGATGCCTATATGCCCAATGCCAAGCGCAAGAAGATGTACTTGCAGATATACGCAGACGTGGCAAAGCAGAACGAGACGCTTGTGAAGCAACTGGTACAGATGTCGAATGCCATCAAGACCAAGGAACTGTTGGCTGCAAACGGCAACTACCAGACCGCCAACAAACGGAACATCATCAGCAGTGCAACAAGTAAATGGCGAGAGGCAGGAATGGCAGTGAGAAACAACACTTCTTCGGGCAGTAATAATGGTTCGAACGAGGATGACAATGATTTGAAAATAAATAGATAAGGAGTTATGGCAGACAACAGCAGCATATTATCTGACTTCGGCATCAACATCTTGGAAGAAGAGATTGATGACGTGATTTTCCAGACCAACGAGTTCCTGTGTGACGCTACTTTCACAGGCTCGAATGGGCCTTTTTGGTGGGTCGTCCAAATGTGTATGGCACTCGCAGCCCTCTTCTCCATCGTGGTGGCAGCGAACATGGCCTACAAGATGATGGTGAAGCATGAGCCACTGGATGTGATGAAACTATTCAAGCCACTGGTGATAAGCATCATCCTCTGTTGGTGGTACCCACCAGCAGATACTGGTATGACAAATAGTGGTAGCAGTTGGTGCGTATTGGACTTCCTGAGTTACATTCCAAACTCCATCGGAAGTTATACCCATGACCTTTATGAGGCGGAAGCCACACAAATAGAGGACAAGTTTACGGAAGTTCAGCAGCTTATCTACACCAGAGACACGATGTACACCAACGTACAAGCCCAGGCAGACATTGCCCATAAGGGAACAACAGACCCGAATCTGGTGGAATCGACCATGGAGCAGACAGGTGTGGATGAAGTGACCAACATGGAAAAGGACGCAGCCAAGTTGTGGTTTACCTCTTTGACAGCAGGAGCAGTGGTGAACATCGACAAGATAGTAATGCTGATAGCATTGATCGTCTTCCGTATCGGTTGGTGGAGCACCATCTATTGCCAGCAGATACTATTGGGAATGCTGACGATATTCGGCCCGATACAATGGGCGTTCTCGCTATTGCCGAAATGGGAAAGCAGTTGGGCAAAGTGGCTGACAAGGTATCTAACCGTGCATTTCTATGGAGCCATGCTGTACTTCGTGGGCTTCTACGTGCTATTGCTCTTCGACATCGTGCTCTGCATACAGGTGGAGAACCTGACGGCTATCACCGCCAGTGAGCAGACGATGGCGGCATATTTGCAGAACTCTTTCTTCTCGGCAGGGTATCTGATGGCAGCAAGTATCGTTGCGTTGAAGTGTCTGAACTTGGTTCCAGACCTTGCGGCATGGATGATACCAGAGGGCGATACCGCCTTCTCCACAAGAAACTTCGGTGAGGGTGTGGCACAGCAAGCCAAAATGTCGGCACAGGGAACACTTGCCCATGTGATGCACTGATAAAGGTAAAAGGTAAAAGAGTAAAAAGGTAAAAAAACGAAATAGCAATGGTAATCAAGAATTTAGAGAATAAGGTGAAGTTGGTGACTATCATCTGTAGCCTGTTTCTGGTTGGGTGCGTGCTGATAAGTATCAGTAGCATCTGGACGGCGAAAAATATGGTGGTGGATGCACAGAACAAAATCTATGTGTTGGACGGCAATGTACCAATTTTGGTGCAACGTACGACGATGGATGAGACATTGGATGTGGAAGCAAAGAGCCATATCGAGATGTTCCATCATTACTTTTTTACATTGGCACCCGATGACAAGTACATCAAATACACGATGGAGAAAGCCATGTATCTGGTGGATGAGACAGGACTGGCGCAGTACAATACACTGAAGGAAAAGGGCTTCTACTCCAACATCATGGGAACGAGTGCCGTGTTCAGTATCTTCTGTGACAGTATCAAGTTCAACAAGGAGAAGATGGAGTTCACCTACTACGGCAGACAGCGCATCGAGCGTAGAACCAATGTGCTGACCCGTGAACTGGTGACGGCAGGACAGTTGAAACGAGTGCCGAGAACTGACAACAACCCACATGGATTGCTGATAGTGAACTGGCGAACCTTGCTCAACAAGGATATTGACCAGAAGACGAAGAGCAACTATTGAGGTAAAAGGGTAAAGAAGTAAAAAGGTAAAAAAGAAATAACGATGAACACAAAAGGATTTAAGCAGATGCTCATTGGGGAAAAGATGCCCGACAAGGACGACCCAAAATACAAGGAACGCTATGAGCGAGACGTGAGAGCTGGAAGAAAGTTTGCCAGGATGTGCAGAATTGACAAGGCGGCAGCCCATGTGCAGAAATTTGCCGACTTGCATAAGACAATGTTCCTGGTCATCGTGTTCGGTTTTGTGGGTGTGAGCTTCAGTTTCAACATCTATCGCATGGCAAGAGCTTATCACTATCAGGGAGAGCGACGCACTGCTACGGAGAGACAGGACTCGCTGATAAAGGCTCGCCATCAGAATATGGGGAATGCAAAGAACATAGTAAGGACCAATGAGGATGCACGCCATCCTCATAAAGACAAATAACGATGAAGCTGACAGAAAGAATCAATTTCAGACAACCCAAGTACATGCTACCTGCGATTGTCTATCTTCCACTGCTTGGTGCCTCCTACTTTATCTTCGACCTCTTTGATACCAAGGTGGCGGAGAAGAAGGATGCCAATATGCAGACCACGGAATATCTGAATCCGAACCTTCCACAAGCTCATATCAAGGGCGGTGACGGTATTGGAGGCAAGTATGAGAATATGTTGAACGCCTACGGCAAGATAGAAGACCATAGTGCCGTGGAAAATATAGACCGAGACAATGAGCAAGAAAAAGAAGAATACCAAAGCAAGTATTCGGATGCAGAACTGCAACAGTTGGATGCCGAAGCCAAGAGGCAAGCAGAAATGGAAAAACAGAGAGAAGCACAAGAAGCCCATGAGCGACAAAGAGGGAATGAAGCGTTGGCGGAACTGAACAAGGCGCTTGCCGAGGCAAGACTGAAGGGACAGCAAGCCACACAAGCGAACATCTCGACTTCTGCAGCCACCTCTCCTGCCGACTCGCAAGACTCAGCCAAGGGCGGTATCAACATCGAAGGCAAAATAAAGGTGAATGAGAATGCCAGAAAGGAAGCGGACGAGAATGACAAGCCAAGTGAAGTGGTAAAAAAGGTGAAGACATCATCGGACTACTTCAATACATTGGCAGTGAATGAGAAAGAGCCGACACTCATCAAGGCTATCATTGACGAGAACATCAAGGCTATGGATGGAAGCCGTGTACGTTTGAGACTGTTAGATGATGTGGAAATCGGTGAAATGGTGGTGAAGAAAGGCGCATACCTGTATGCCACCATGAGCGGTTTCAGTTCGCAACGAGTGAAAGGCACGGTAAAAAGCGTGTTGGTGGACGATGAGATAGTGAAAATCAACCTGTCACTCTATGACACAGACGGCATGGAAGGCTTGTATGTGCCAAGCAGCCAGTTCCGTGAGACCACCAAGGATGTGGCAAGCGGAGCCGTGACCGGGAATGTGGATATGAACACCACCAATACAGGCGGCAGTTTTTCACAATGGGGCATGCAGACCATGCAGAATGCCTATCAGAAAACAAGTAATGCCATAGGCAAGGCTATCAAGAAGAATAAAGTGAAACTGAAATATGGCACCTTTGTGTACTTGATAAACAGCAAAGACACCAAGAGCAAGTAAACATTAAACACTACAAAGTAAACATTACACCCATATGAATATCAAGAAGACCATTGGCACACTGATGATGTGTGCAATAAGTGCCACTCCGATGATGGCACAACAGACCAGTGCGGAGAGCTATCATCCCTGCACCTACCAGGAGATGGAGCAGCTGACCGTGAACGAGCAAGTGACAACAGTCATTACGGCAAGCGAACCCATCCGCTTTGTGGACATATCCACTGACAAGATAGCAGGAGACCAACCCATCAACAATACTGTGCGTTTGAAACCCAAGGAGGGACTGCATGAAGATGGTGAAGTGCTTGCCATTGTGACCATTGTGACAGAACGCTACCGTACCCAGTATGCGCTGCTCTATACAACAAGATTGCAAGAGGCAGTGACGGATAAGGAGATACAACAGATAGAAAAGAATGCATATAACAATCCTGCGGTAACCTTGTCCTCTACTGACATGGCTCGCTATGCTCGTGAGATTTGGAGTTCGGAAGCCCATGTGGACAATGTGAAGACCAAAGCGCATAAAATGGTGATGCGACTGAACAACATCTATTCATCGGGCGACTATTTCTTCCTGGACTTCTCGGTGGAGAACAAGACAGACATACCGTTTGACATAGACCAAATACGATTGAAGCTGACGGACAAGAAGACCACAAAGGCAACCAACTCACAGATGGTAGAGTTGCATCCAGTCTTCACGTTGGAGCAGACCAAGCGTTTCCGGTATGGCTACCGCAATGTGATAGTCATTAGGAAGATGACATTCCCGAATGACAAGCAATTAACCATCGAAATGACGGAGAACCAAATCAGCGGTCGCACCATCTCATTGAAAGTGAACTATAGCGATGTGTTGTCAGCCGACTCATTCAATCCGATTTTTCTAAAATAGCAATCATATCCAATGGAAGAAAGCAAGGAGCTACAAGGATTTTACAAGATATTCAGGGCGGTCATCTACATATCCGTGTTGATGGAGTTCTTTGAGTATGCCATAGACCCAAGGGCGATAGACGGCTTTGGCGGTGTGGTGTGCGACCTGCACGACCGCATCAAGCAGTGGTTCATCTACCATGACGGCAACCTGGTGTATAGCAAGGTGGTGACGTTCTTGTTGGTGTGCATCACCTGTGTAGGCACGAGAAACAAGAAACACTTGGAATTTGATGCCCGAAGGCAGGTGCTGTACCCCTTGGTGAGTGGCGTGCTGCTGTTGATATTGTCCGTGTGGCTCTTCGGCTATGCGATGGACACTCGTCTCTATACCCTAAGATTGAACACCATTCTCTATATGGTGACAACCATCATCGGAACGGTATTGGTGCATATCGCCTTGGACAACATCTCGAAGTTCTTGAAGGAAGGACTGATGAAAGACCGTTTCAATTTTGAAAACGAGAGTTTTGAGCAGTGCCAAAAGGAGGAATACAACAAATACAGCGTGAATATACCCATGCGCTACTACTATAAGGGCAAGTTCCGCAAGGGATGGGTGAACATCTTGAACCCATTCCGTGGCACCTGGGTAGTGGGCACACCGGGTAGCGGTAAGACATTCTCCATCATCGAGCCGTTCATTCGACAGCATAGTGCAAAAGGCTTTGCCATGGTCGTTTACGACTACAAGTTCCCTACCTTGGCAACCAAACTGTACTACCACTATAAGAAGAACCAACAGTTGGCCAAACTGCCAGAAGGCTGCAAGTTCAACATCATCAACTTTGTGGATGTGGAATACTCCAAGCGAGTGAATCCGATACAGCAGAAGTATATCAATAACTTGGCAGCAGCGAGTGAGACCGCAGAAACACTGCTAGAATCACTGCAAAAAGGCAAGAAGGAAGGCGGAGGCGGTAGCGACCAGTTCTTCCAGACATCAGCCGTCAACTTCCTCGCCGCCTGTATCTACTTTTTCATCAACTATGGTAAGGAGCCATACGACAAAGACGGCAAGATGCTGATAGCAGAGAAAGTACTAGACCCGAAGACCATGCAGATGAAACCGACCGGAAAGGTGTTTAACCATGCAGGAGAAGAAGTGGAGCCAGCCTATTGGTTGGGCAAGTATAGCGATATGCCTCATATTCTTAGTTTTTTGAACGAAAGTTACCAGACAATCTTCAATGTGCTGGAGACCGACAATGAGGTAGCACCCTTATTGGGACCGTTCCAGACCGCCTTGAAGAACAAGGCAATGGAGCAGTTGGAGGGTATGATAGGTACACTGCGTGTCTATACCTCACGTCTTGCCACCAAGGAAAGCTATTGGATATTCCACAAGGACGGCGATGACTTCGACCTGAAGGTCAGTGACCCGAAGAATCCGAGCTATCTGCTGATAGCCAATGACCCAGAAATGGAGAGCATCATTGGAGCATTGAACGCCCTTATTCTCAATCGCTTGGTAACACGAGTGAACACAGGACAAGGCAAGAACATCCCCGTGAGCATCATCGTGGACGAGTTGCCGACCCTCTACTTCCACAAAATAGACAGACTGATAGGCACAGCCCGAAGCAACAAGGTGAGCGTAGCCCTGGGCTTTCAGGAGTTGCCGCAGTTGGAAGCCGACTATGGCAAGGTTGGTATGCAGAAGATTATCACCACCGTAGGTAATGTGGTGAGCGGTTCGGCACGAAGCAAGGAAACTCTGGAATGGCTATCCTCTGACATTTTTGGAAAGGTGGTGCAACTGAAGAAAGGCGTGACCATCGATAGAGACAAGACGAGCATCAACCTGAATGAGAATATGGACAGTCTTGTACCAGCCAGTAAAATCTCGGACATGCCGACAGGATGGATCTGCGGTCAGACGGCAAGGGACTTTGTGGCAACCAAGACCGGCATGAATGGCAGTATGAACATACAGGAGAGCGATGAGTTCAAGACCAGTAAGTTCTATTGCAAGACCGACTTTAATATGGCAGACATCAAGAAAGAAGAAAGCGAATATATGCCACTGCCCAAGTTCTACACCTTCAGGAGCCGTGATGAGCGTGAGCGCATCCTCTATAAGAACTTCGTGCAAGTTGGCGAGGACGTGAAAGCCATGATATCGGAGATATTCAACAAGAAGAATGCCAAGTGACAAGCCAATGACACTCCAAATGCAAAACAAAAACAACATCCATGACGAAAAAGATAAGAACATATATTACCCTAATACTCTTGTTTCTGTGCCAAAGCATCGTGGCACAGAACAAAACACCTACAAACGATAGCCCAAGCCAAACCGACTTGGGCATCTTTGCTTTGCCACCCTTTGAGCGAGCCGTGCGGAGCATCAAGTATTACGAGGGATGGCACGATATTAAGCGCAACTATCCCTATATCGGATGGGGACATCGGATTTTGCCGCATGAGAAGTTCAAGAAGAACCTTACTTATCAGCAAGCCGATTCCCTGTTACGCTCCGACCTCACCAAGTTATGTGCTATGTTCCGCAAGTATGGAAAGGACTCACTACTCCTTGCCGTACTTGCCTACAATGTCGGACCCTATAAAATATTAGGGAACAAAAGATTTCCCAAGAGCCGACTACTACAGAAGATAGAACGAGGATTGCATAACATCGAAAAAGATTACCTTGACTTTTGTAGATGGAGAGGCAGACACATTCCGTCTATCAGAAGGCGAAGAATAACAGAACTTCAACTGTTATACATCCCATAAAAACGAAATATTACTTCATCAACCATCGAAGTAGCACTTCATAACCTGTCGAAGTTATACTTCATCGGCACTTCAAGTATATTGGCCTCGTAACATACAAAAATTGCATAAGAACAGTATTTGTTTATACAAAATTTCTGAGATATTAAAGCGATTAGGCTTAAATAGTCTTAAATTTGTGTTGCAGTA
>ENA-UEQM01000880-UEQM01000880.1-human-gut-metagenome-genome-assembly--contig:-NODE-880-length-15317-cov-2.660171_pt1 | contig 15317 bp, 14 predicted proteins | sample MGYA00242948_ERZ507948 | MGnify/ENA primary metagenome ERZ507948 (study PRJEB26167, sample SAMN06115440) | human gut metagenome | host: Homo sapiens | place: China:Hubei | collected 2015-07-28 | study... | reverse complement strand
TTGTCGAACTTATGCAGGGTTCTTACGGGCTTTCTGCCTGGCGGCAACTGGTCTATCACGCTCACATCCAGGTCACCGTGGCATTATCGATAACGGCGTGGATCATCGCGTTTCTTGTCGGTTCTCTGTTCGGTATTCTGCGCACCGTCCCTAACCGTTTTCTTTCAACGCTTGGCACCCTCTATGTGGAACTGTTCCGTAACGTTCCGCTGATCGTGCAATTCTTTACCTGGTATCTGGTTATCCCGGAACTGCTGCCGGAAAATATTGGCATGTGGTTCAAGTCGGAACTGGATCCGAATGTGCAGTTCTTTGTCTCCTCCATGATGTGTCTGGGGCTGTTTACCGCTGCGCGCGTTTGCGAGCAGGTGCGTGCCGCCATTCAGTCATTACCCCGTGGACAAAAAAATGCGGGTCTGGCGATGGGATTAACCCTGCCACAAACCTACCGCTACGTGCTGCTGCCTAACGCCTACCGCGTCATCGTTCCACCGATGACCTCCGAGATGATGAACCTGGTGAAAAACTCGGCCATCGCCTCAACCATCGGTCTGGTCGATATGGCTGCACAGGCGGGCAAGCTGCTGGATTACTCCGCTCACGCGTGGGAATCCTTTACCGCGATCACGCTCGCCTATGTTCTGATTAACGCTTTCATCATGCTGGTGATGAACCTGGTTGAACGCAAAATTCGCCTGCCGGGCAACATGGGGGGCAAATAATGTACGAATTTGACTGGAGTTCTATCGTTCCATCCATGCCTTATCTGCTTGATGGACTGATGATTACCTTAAAAATCACCGTTATTGCCATTATTGTCGGTATCGTCTGGGGCACCCTGCTGGCCGTCATGCGCCTGTCGAGCTTTAAGCCGCTCGCCTGGTTCGCGACCGCCTACGTTAACGTGTTCCGCTCCATCCCGCTGGTAATGGTGCTGCTGTGGTTTTACCTGATTGTGCCCGGCTTCCTGCAAAACGTACTGGGGCTGTCGCCGAAAACCGATATCCGTCTGATCTCGGCGATGGTGGCGTTCTCAATGTTTGAGGCCGCTTACTACTCGGAGATTATCCGTGCGGGCATTCAGAGTATCTCCCGCGGGCAATCCAGCGCCGCGCTGGCGCTGGGGATGACGCACTGGCAGTCCATGCAGCTCATTATTCTGCCGCAGGCGTTTCGCGCCATGGTTCCGCTCCTGCTGACCCAGGGTATCGTGCTGTTCCAGGATACCTCTCTGGTCTACGTGCTGAGCCTGGCAGACTTCTTCCGTACCGCGTCAACCATCGGTGAGCGTGATGGTACGCAGGTTGAGATGGTGCTCTTTGCGGGTGCGGTCTATTTTGTGATTAGTTTAAGCGCGTCGCTGTTGGTCAGCTGGCTGAAGAAAAGGACGGTACAATGATTTCCCTGAAAAATGTTTCTAAATGGTATGGGCACTTTCAGGTGCTGACCGACTGCTCCACCGAAGTGAAAAAAGGCGACGTGGTAGTGGTGTGCGGACCGTCCGGTTCCGGTAAATCGACGCTGATCAAAACCGTCAATGGTCTGGAGCCGGTCCAGCAGGGCGAGATCGTCGTCAACGGTACCAAAGTCAACGACAAGAAAACCAATCTTGCCCAGCTTCGCTCTCACGTTGGTATGGTGTTCCAGCATTTTGAGCTGTTCCCTCACCTCTCCATTATTGAGAACCTGACCCTGGCCCAGGTGAAAGTGCTCAAGCGTGATAAAAAAGCGTCGCGCGAGAAAGGCCTGAAGCTCCTGGAACGCGTTGGCCTCTCTGCGCATGCCGATAAGTTCCCGGCGCAGCTTTCCGGCGGCCAACAGCAGCGTGTGGCGATCGCCCGCGCGCTGTGTATGGATCCGGTTGCCATGCTGTTTGATGAGCCAACGTCGGCGCTCGATCCGGAGATGATCAACGAAGTGCTGGACGTGATGGTCGAACTGGCGCACGAAGGGATGACCATGATGGTGGTGACCCACGAAATGGGCTTCGCCCGTAAGGTGGCCAACCGCGTAATCTTTATGGACGAAGGGAAAATTGTCGAAGATTCCCCGAAAGAGGAGTTCTTCGCCAACCCGAAATCCGAACGTGCGAAAGATTTCCTCGCCAAAATCCTGCACTAATCTTCTCGGTGCGCAATCTGCGGATTGCGCACTGCTTCACGCTTTAGCTCTCTTTATCTATTCGGCGTCACATTGCAGCGTTAACCTTGTCACAAAATAACGCTATGAATGGAGAACGCTATGGCACAACCCATCATTTTCGATTGCGATCCGGGTCATGATGACGCGATCGCGCTCGTTCTTGCACTTGCCTCCCCAGAACTCGACGTCAAAGCCGTCACCTCTTCCGCCGGAAACCAGACGCCGGATAAAACCCTGCGTAACGTTTTGCGCATGCTGACGCTGCTCGGGCGCACCGATATTCCCGTCGCCGGTGGCGCCCTCAAGCCCCTGATGCGTGAATTAATTATCGCGGATAACGTGCATGGTGAAAGCGGTCTGGACGGTCCGGCGCTGCCTGAACCGGGCTTCACGCCGCAAAACTGCACCGCCGTGGAGCTGATGGCGAAGGTGCTGCGCGAGAGCGCGGAACCCGTGACGCTGGTGGCTACCGGGCCGCAAACCAAAGTCGCGCTGCTGCCGAACAGCCACCCTGAACTGCACAGCCACATCGCCCGTATCGTCATCATGGGCGGGGCCATGGGTCTGGGAACCTGGGCGCCGTCCGCAGAATTCAACATTTTTGTCGACCCGGAAGCGGCGGAGATCGTCTTCCAGTCCGGTTTGCCCGTCGTGATGGCGGGGCTGGACGTGACCCATCGCGCGCAGATTATGGCTGACGACATTGAGCGCTTCCGTGCCGTGGGTAATCCGGTCGCGACAACCGTGGCTGAGCTGCTCGACTTCTTTATGGAGTATCACAAAGCCGAGAAATGGGGATTCCACGGCGCGCCGCTGCACGATCCATGCACCATTGCCTGGCTATTAAAGCCGGAGATGTTTACCACCGTCCACAGGTGGGTTGGCGTCGAAACTCAGGGGAAATACACCCAGGGGATGACGGTGGTGGACTACTACTCGCTGACGGGAAATAAGCCGAATACCACGGTGATGGTGGATATTGACCGTGAGGCGTTTGTGGATTTGCTGGCGGAGAGGCTGGCTTACTATAGTGCGTAGTGCGGCCTGATGCCCTCACCCCGGCCCTCTCCCACGGGGAGAGGGCGCAAAGCTGCGCTTTTACCTAGGGCTCAAACGGACGACGCTGGAACTGATCGTGGCCGCATTTCGGACACAGCGACAAGACCTCCGGCGTATACACCGCAATATGATGGTGGCAATTCTCGCACACCAGATTTCCCAGCCCGACCACTTCACCGCTGTGGTACACACCGTGGTGGTTCAAATCCTGAAAGACTTCACGCCACTCCAGCTGCGTTTTATCCGTGATATCGGCCAGCTCCTGCCACAGGCTCTCTTTGATCACCCGCATGAAAACGCTGTCCGTGACCTCCTCCTGGCTCTCCTGGTAGCTGCGCGCGAACTCTTCCAGATCGCGACGCACAGCACGCGTCACCTCTTCCACTTCGGTTCGCGTTAACTCACCCGTTTGCGTCACGCGGGCACGCGCCTGCTCCACCAGCGCATCGATATCGCGCTCACCGTTACGCAGCCGTTCCGTCAGTGTCGCCACCAGTTCGCGGTAAAATTGAGCAACCTTGTTCATCATTTCGCCTCCGGTGTGGTTAACGTCTTCTGATAATAGACCTTATTCCTCTCCCGCTGTGTCTGACAAGCCACAGAGTCGCGAAATAATCAGCGCGGCTTTTGCCGATGTTAATGTGCGAAAGGCTGTTTTGACGGGGGCGTTTGGGCTATGCTATGCCGATCTGAAATAACACATCCATTGGCTACATTTTGTAGCTGTATTGAAAACAGGACCACTGGCTGCCATGCAAGAGCAATACCGCCCGGAAGAGATAGAATCGAAAGTCCAGCTTCACTGGGACGAAAATCGTACATTTGAAGTAACTGAAGACGAGAGCAAAGAGAAGTATTACTGCCTGTCGATGCTTCCTTATCCTTCTGGTCGACTACACATGGGTCACGTGCGTAACTACACCATCGGCGACGTGATTGCCCGCTACCAGCGTATGCTGGGCAAAAACGTCCTGCAGCCGATTGGCTGGGATGCGTTTGGTCTGCCGGCGGAAGGCGCGGCAGTGAAAAACAACACCGCGCCAGCACCGTGGACCTACGACAACATCGCCTACATGAAAAACCAGCTCAAAATGCTGGGCTTCGGCTATGACTGGAGCCGCGAGCTGGCAACCTGTACCCCGGAATACTACCGCTGGGAACAGAAGTTCTTCACCGAGCTGTACAAAAAAGGGCTGGTATACAAGAAAACCTCCGCGGTGAACTGGTGCCCGAACGACCAGACCGTACTGGCCAACGAACAGGTTATCGACGGCTGCTGCTGGCGCTGCGATACCAAAGTCGAGCGTAAAGAGATCCCGCAGTGGTTTATTAAAATCACCGCCTACGCCGATGAACTGCTGAACGATCTGGATAAACTGGATCACTGGCCAGACACCGTAAAGACCATGCAGCGCAACTGGATCGGCCGTTCCGAAGGGGTGGAAATCTCCTTTGACGTCAACAACTACGCCGATAAGCTGACCGTCTACACCACCCGTCCGGACACCTTTATGGGCTGCACCTACCTGGCTGTCGCGGCGGGTCACCCGCTGGCGCAGCAGGCTGCAGCGAACAATCCGGCGCTGGCTGCCTTTATCGACGAATGCCGTAATACCAAAGTAGCCGAAGCCGACATGGCGACGATGGAGAAAAAAGGCGTCGATACCGGGTTTAAAGCCATTCACCCGCTGACCGGCGAAGAAATTCCTGTCTGGGCGGCAAACTTCGTGCTGATGGAATATGGCACCGGCGCGGTCATGGCCGTTCCGGGTCACGACCAGCGTGACTATGAGTTCGCCAGCAAGTACGGTCTGAACATCAAGCCGGTTATCCTCGCCGCTGACGGCAGCGAGCCGGATCTCTCCGCGCAGGCGCTGACCGAGAAAGGCGTCCTGTTTAACTCCGGCGAGTTCAGCGGCCTCGATTATGAAGCCGGCTTCAACGCCATTGCCGACAAACTGGCAGCCATGGGCGTAGGCGAGCGTAAAATTAACTACCGTCTGCGTGACTGGGGTGTGTCCCGTCAACGCTACTGGGGTGCGCCGATCCCGATGGTGACCCTGGAAGATGGCACCGTGCTGCCGACCCCGGAAGATCAACTGCCGGTGATCCTGCCGGAAGATGTGGTCATGGACGGCATCACCAGCCCGATCAAAGCCGATCCTGAATGGGCGAAAACCACCGTTAACGGTCAGCCGGCGCTGCGTGAAACCGACACCTTTGACACCTTTATGGAATCCTCCTGGTACTATGCGCGCTACACCTGCCCGCAGTATCAGGAAGGGATGCTGGATTCGAAAGCGGCCAACTACTGGCTGCCGGTAGATATCTACATCGGCGGTATCGAACACGCCATCATGCACCTGCTCTACTTCCGCTTCTTCCACAAGCTGATGCGCGACGCGGGCATGGTCAACTCCGATGAGCCGGCGAAGCAGCTGCTGTGCCAGGGCATGGTGCTGGCTGACGCCTTCTACTATGTAGGCGAAAACGGCGAACGTAACTGGGTTTCCCCGGTTGACGCCATCGTTGAGCGCGACGAAAAAGGCCGCATCGTGAAAGCGAAAGACGCGGCAGGCCATGAGCTGGTGTACACCGGCATGAGCAAGATGTCCAAGTCGAAAAACAACGGCATCGACCCGCAGGTGATGGTTGAGCGTTATGGCGCGGATACCGTGCGTCTGTTCATGATGTTTGCGTCCCCGGCGGATATGACCCTCGAGTGGCAGGAATCTGGCGTTGAAGGGGCTAACCGCTTCCTGAAACGCGTCTGGAAACTGGTCTACGAGCACACCACCAAAGGGGACGTTGCGGCACTGAACGTGGCGGCGTTGAGTGAAGATCAGAAAGCGCTGCGTCGCGATATTCACAAAACGATCGCCAAAGTGACCGATGACATCGGCCGTCGTCAGACCTTCAACACCGCCATCGCGGCGATCATGGAGCTGATGAACAAGCTGGCGAAAGCGCCGCAGGAAGACGAACAGGATCGTGCCCTGATGCAGGAAGCGCTGCTGGCGGTGGTGCGTATGCTGAACCCGTTCACCCCGCACGCCAGCTTCACACTGTGGCGCGAGCTGAACGGCGAAGGCGATATCGACAACGCGCCGTGGCCGGTGGCGGATGAAAGCGCGATGGTGGAAGACAGCACCCTCGTCGTCGTCCAGGTCAATGGCAAAGTTCGTGGTAAAATTACCGTTGCGGTAGATGCAACTGAAGAGCAGGTCCGCGAGCGTGCCGGCCAGGAGCATCTGGTCGCGAAATATCTCGACGGTAAAACCGTGCGTAAAGTGATTTACGTTCCGGGTAAACTGCTCAATCTGGTCGTTGGCTAAGCGCGGGAGGAAGCGTGCGATATCTGGTAACAATGTTGTTATCCCTGGCGGTGCTTGTCACCGCCGGCTGTGGCTGGCATCTGCGTAGCACTACGAAGGTGCCCACCACCATGAAAACCATGATTCTTCAGTCGAGCGATCCGAACGGACCGTTAAGTCGCGCGGTACGTAATCAGCTGCGTCTTAATGGCGTGGACCTGATCGACGCCAGCACGCTGCGTAAAGATGTTCCTTCTCTGCGCCTCGATGGTTCGTCGATTCAGAAAGATACCGCCTCGGTGTTCCAGGATGGTCGTACCGCGGAATATCAGATGGTCATGACCGTTCATGCCAGCGTCCTGATCCCGGGTCACGATATCTATCCGATTACCACCAAGGTCTATCGTTCGTTCTTCGATAACCCGCAGGCGGCGTTAGCGAAAGACGCCGAGCAGGATATGATTATCCAGGAAATGTACGACAAAGCGGCGGAACAGCTGATTCGTAAGCTGCCGAGCGTGCAGGTTGCAGATGTTGAAGCAACCCAGCAGGAAGAGAAACCGGTCGCCGGCAGCACGGCACCGGCTTCCTCGGGTAACCGCGTCTCCACCACTCTGGGTCAATGATGATTCGGTTGTACCCGGAACAACTCCGCGCGCAGCTCACTGAAGGGCTGCGCGCGGCCTATCTGCTGCTTGGCAACGATCCCCTGCTGTTGCAGGAAAGCCAGGACGCCATTCGCGAAGCCGCTGCCGCCCAGGGCTTTACCGAGCACCACACCTTCACCATCGATAACAGTACCGACTGGCAGGCGATTTTCGCGTTAAGCCAGGCGTTGAGTCTGTTCTCCAGCCGGCAAACGCTGCTGCTAATCCTGCCGGAAAACGGCCCTAACGCGGCGATCAACGAACAGCTGGCGACCCTGATCGGCCTGCTGCACGACGACCTGCTGCTGATAGTTCGCGGGAATAAGCTGACCAAAGCCCAGGAGAATGCCGCGTGGCTTACCGCCCTGGCGCAGCGGGCCGTCCAGGTCAGTTGCCAGACGCCGGAATACGCGCAGCTGCCGCGCTGGCTGGCCGCCCGGGCCAAACAGCATCAGCTGCAGCTCGACGACGCGGCCAGTCAGCTGCTGTGCTACTGTTACGAAGGTAATCTGCTGGCGCTGGCGCAGGCGCTGGAGCGTCTGGCGCTGCTCTGGCCGGACGGTAAGCTGACCCTGCCCCGGGTTGAGCAGGCGGTAAACGATGCCGCCCACTTTACCCCTTACCATTGGGTCGATGCGCTACTGGCAGGCAAAAGCAAGCGCGTGCTACATGTTCTGCAACAGCTCCGCCTTGAAGGCTGCGAGCCGGCGATCCTGCTGCGTACGCTACAGCGGGAGCTGCTGCTGCTGGTCACGCTCAAACGCCAGTCGACGCACACGCCGCTGCGCTCGCTGTTTGATAAACATCGGGTCTGGCAAAACCGCCGTCAGCTGCTCAGCGATGCCCTCGCCCGACTGAGCGGGGAACAGCTGCGCCAGGCGGTGACCCTCCTGACCCGCGCGGAACTGACCTTTAAACAGGATTACGGGCACGACGTCTGGCCCGAACTGGAAAGTCTTTCGTTGTTGCTCTGCCACAAAGCCCTGGCGGACGTTTTTATTGATGGTTGATATGACTCAGTTACAGGCAATCTATGGCGGCACCTTCGATCCGGTGCATTATGGTCACCTCAAGCCGGTCGAGATCCTGGCGAATCAGATTGGCCTGAGCAAGGTCATCATCATGCCTAACAACGTCCCGCCGCACCGTCCCCAGCCGGAAGCCACCAGCGCCCAGCGCGTGCATATGCTGAAGCTGGCGATTGCCGATAAACCGCTGTTCACGCTCGACGAACGCGAGTTGCAGCGTGACACCCCCTCCTGGACAGCAGACACGCTGCAGGCATGGCGCCAGGAGCAGGGGTCAGAAAAACCGCTGGCGTTTATCATCGGCCAGGATTCGTTGCTCACCTTCCCCACCTGGCACCGCTATGAAACCATCCTTGATAACGTTCATCTGATCGTCTGCCGCCGTCCGGGTTACCCGCTGACCATGGCGCACGACGCGGATCAGCAGTGGCTGGACCGTCACTTAACCCACGACGTAGAGCGCCTGCATAACCGCCCCGCCGGGGCCATCTACCTGGCGGAGACGCCGTGGTTCGATATCTCGGCGACGATTATCCGCCAGCGCCTCGAGCGCGGGGAATCCTGCGCCGAGATGCTGCCGGCCACCGTGCTGGACTACATCCGCGAGCAGGGACTCTATTGCTGACCCCGGACTGGGCCCGACGCTAAAAAAGCGCTATCGTAGCGCCACGTCTCCACCGCCTGTCTGAGCATCATCATGAAATTATGGTTAGTTCGCCACGGCGAAACCGAAGCCAACGTTGCCGGGTTATACAGCGGCCACGCCCCCACTCCTCTGACGCCGCGCGGCGTCGCCCAGGCGCGAGCGCTCGGCGAACGGCTGCGGGCAGTACCTTTCGACAAAGTCATCTGTAGCGAGCTGGCGAGAACCGGGACAACGGCCGATCTGCTGCTTGGCGATCGCCATATCCCGCGTGAGTGCCATGCCGCGCTCAATGAAATGTTTTTCGGCGACTGGGAGATGCGTCATCATCGCGACCTTCAGCGAGAGGATGCACAAAACTATGCCGCGTGGTGTGCTGACTGGCAGCACGCGGCCCCCACCAATGGCGAAAGCTTTCAGAATTTTGCCCGCCGCGTCAGCGAATTCACCACAACGCTGGCCGACTGCCGCCATCTTGACCACCTGCTGATTGTCGGCCATCAGGGCGTCCTGAGCCTGCTGACGGCCCTGCTGTTGCAGATGCCCGCGGCGGCGATGTGGCATTTCCCGATTGCCCATGGCGCCTGGAGCCTCCTCGATATGCGCGACGATTTCACCACCCTGCGCGTATTAAATAGCCAGGCCGTCTGGCAGCCGCAAGAAGAATTCCCGCCAGACCATTGACAGGCCACAGCAGGCTGCTATTCTCCGCTGCCGGGCAGCATCCGCCACAGCATGTTTGCAGAAATTGTTTTACAAAAATGGCGATGCAATCCGCGGCGAGGGATGGGATGATACCCCGCCACGAACGCCTGCCGACAGACATTTCACCCGACTTTTTCATCAGTTCAGGTATACTGTCAGGCTCTTTATCATTATCAATCTTCATGCACCCAGGGGGAACACTTGCAGGGTAAAGCACTCCAGGATTTTGTTATCGACAAAATTGATGACCTGAAAGGTCAGGACATCGTCGCCATTGATGTACATGGCAAATCCAGCATCACCGATTGCATGATTATCTGCACCGGCACCTCTACCCGTCACGTGATGTCCATCGCTGACCACGTGGTTCAGGAATCCCGCGCCGCCGGCATGCTGCCGCTGGGCGTTGAAGGGGAAGCCGCCGCCGACTGGATCGTCGTCGACCTCGGCGACGTGATGGTTCACGTCATGCAGGAAGAGAGCCGTCGTCTGTACGAGCTGGAAAAACTCTGGAGTTAATGCGTGAAGTTGCAGCTGGTGGCCGTTGGCACCAAAATGCCGGACTGGGTACAGACCGGCTTTAGCGAGTATCTGCGCCGTTTTCCCAAAGATATGCCGTTTGAACTGGTGGAGATCCCCGCCGGTAAACGCGGCAAGAACGCCGATATCAAGCGCATCCTCGAAAAAGAGGGCGAGATGATGTTGGCCGCTGCCGGTAAGAACCGTATCGTGACCCTGGATATTCCGGGAAAACCATGGGATACGCCGCAGCTGGCACGCGAACTGGAACGCTGGAAACAGGACGGGCGCGACGTCAGTTTGCTGGTAGGCGGCCCGGAAGGCCTCTCTCCAGCCTGTAAAGCAGCGGCGGAACAGAGTTGGTCGCTCTCCACCCTCACCTTACCTCACCCGCTGGTGCGCGTACTGGTGGCCGAGAGTCTGTATCGGGCGTGGAGCATAACCACCAACCACCCGTACCACCGTGAGTAATGATGATCAGGGTAGACTAAGCAGCGAATGAAATTACAGAATTCTTTCCGCGACTATACGGCTGAATCCTCGCTGTTCGTGCGCCGGGCGCTGGTCGCTTTTTTGGGGATTTTGCTGCTTACCGGCGTTCTGGTCGCCAACCTGTACAATGTGCAAATCGTTCGCTTCAATGATTATCAGACGCGTTCGAACGAAAACCGCATCAAGCTGGTACCGATCCCGCCGAGCCGCGGCATTATTTACGATCGTAACGGCACCCCGCTGGCGTTAAACCGCACCATCTATCAAATCGAGATGATGCCGGAAAAAGTCGATAATGTTCAGGATACACTGGAAGCGCTGAAAAGCGTTGTTGACCTTAACGACGACGATATCGCCGCCTTTAAAAAAGAACGCGCCCGCTCACACCGATTCACCTCCATTCCGGTTAAAACCAACCTGACGGAAGTCCAGGTGGCCCGCTTTGCGGTGAACCAGTACCGTTTCCCTGGCGTGGAAGTAAAAGGTTACAAGCGTCGCTACTACCCCTACGGCTCCGCGCTGACGCATGTGATTGGCTACGTCTCCAAGATTAACGACAAAGACGTCGACCGCCTCGATAAAGACGGCAAGCTGGCGAACTACGCCGCAACGCATGATATCGGTAAGCTGGGCATTGAACGCTACTACGAAGATGTCCTGCACGGGCAAACCGGCTATGAAGAGGTTGAGGTTAATAACCGTGGCCGCGTGATTCGCCAGCTTAAAGAGGTACCGCCGCAGGCGGGGCATGACGTCTATCTGACTCTCGACCTTAAGCTGCAGCAGTATATTGAAACCCTGCTAGCGGGCAGTCGTGCAGCCGTTGTGGTCACAGATCCTCGAACCGGCGGCATCCTGGCGATGGTGTCAATGCCAAGCTATGACCCGAACCTGTTTGTTGACGGCATTTCCAGTAAAGACTACTCCGGTCTGCTGAATGACCCCAACACGCCGCTGGTGAACCGCGCGACGCAAGGGGTTTACCCACCGGCATCAACGGTTAAACCGTACGTGGCGGTCTCTGCACTGAGTGCTGGCGTCATCAACCGCAATACCAGCCTGTTTGACCCGGGCTGGTGGCAGCTGCCGGGTTCGGATAAGCGCTATCGCGACTGGAAAAAATGGGGCCACGGTCATCTGAACGTCACCAAATCGCTGGAGGAGTCTGCGGATACCTTCTTCTATCAGGTGGCCTATGACATGGGGATCGACCGCCTGTCAGAGTGGATGAGCAAATTCGGCTACGGACACTACACCGGCGTTGACCTTGCGGAAGAACGCTCCGGCAACATGCCGACGCGCGAATGGAAGCTGAAGCGCTTTAAAAAGCCGTGGTATCAGGGCGATACCATTCCGGTGGGTATCGGTCAGGGCTACTGGACGGCAACGCCGCTTCAGATGAACAAAGCCATGATGATCCTCATCAATGACGGCGTGGTGAAAGTGCCTCACCTGCTGCAGAGTACGGTTGAAGACGGCAAAAAAGTGCCGTGGAACCAGCCGCACGAAGCCCCAGTGGGTGACATTCATTCCGGCTTCTGGGAAATCGCGAAAGACGGTATGTACGGCGTGGCAAACCGCCCGAACGGTACCGCACACAAGTATTTCGCCGGGACGCCGTACAAAGTGGCGGCGAAGTCCGGTACTGCGCAGGTATTTGGCCTGAAAGCCAACGAAACCTATAACGCGCACCGCATTGCCGAACGTCTGCGTGACCATAAGCTGATGACGGCGTTTGCCCCTTATGACAACCCGCAGGTCGCGGTGGCAATGATTCTGGAGAACGGCGGTGCCGGGCCTGCAGTAGGGACCATCATGCGCCAGATCCTTGACCACATTATGCTGGGTGATAACAACACCGAACTGCCGGCTGAAAACCCGGCCGCCGCTGCGGCGGAGGACCAATAATCATGACGGATAATCCAAATAAAAAATCGCTGTGGGACAAAATCCACATCGACCCAGCCATGCTGCTGATCCTGCTGGCTCTGCTGGTTTACAGTGCGCTGGTTATCTGGAGCGCCAGCGGCCAGGACATCGGGATGATGGAGCGCAAAATCGGCCAGATCGCCATGGGCCTGATCATTATGGTGGTGATGGCGCAGATCCCGCCACGTGTCTACGAAGGCTGGGCGCCCTACCTCTACATCTTCTGTATTATTTTGCTGGTTGCGGTCGATGCGTTTGGCGCCATTTCAAAAGGGGCGCAGCGCTGGCTGGATCTGGGTATTGTCCGCTTCCAGCCCTCGGAGATTGCCAAAATCGCCGTGCCACTGATGGTGGCACGCTTTATCAACCGCGACGTCTGTCCGCCGTCTCTGAAGAATACCGCCATCGCGCTGGTGCTGATTTTCCTGCCAACGCTGCTGGTTGCGGCACAGCCTGACCTTGGCACCTCAATCCTTATCGCTCTCTCCGGCCTGTTTGTCCTCTTCCTGTCGGGCCTGAGCTGGCGCCTGATTGGCATCGCGGTGGTGCTGATTGCGGCGTTCATCCCTATTCTCTGGTTCTTCCTGATGCATGATTACCAGCGCCAGCGCGTCATGATGCTGCTCGATCCGGAAACCGATCCGCTGGGCGCGGGCTATCATATTATTCAGTCCAAGATTGCGATTGGCTCCGGCGGCCTGCGCGGGAAAGGCTGGCTGCACGGTACGCAGTCGCAGCTGGAATTTTTACCGGAACGCCACACCGACTTTATCTTTGCCGTACTGGCGGAAGAGCTGGGGCTGGTGGGTATCTTAATACTCCTGGCGCTATACGTTCTGCTGATCATGCGGGGATTGTGGATTGCAGCACGCGCGCAAACGACCTTTGGTCGCGTCATGGCTGGCGGGTTGATGCTGATTTTATTCGTTTATGTCTTCGTAAATATTGGTATGGTGAGTGGTATTCTGCCGGTGGTAGGCGTACCGCTGCCGCTGGTGAGTTACGGGGGCTCGGCACTGATCGTGTTGATGGCCGGGTTTGGTATCGTGATGTCGATCCATACCCACAGAAAAATGTTGTCAAAAAGCGTATAAAAATAAGGGGATCGGAATGCGTAAGCAGTGGCTGGGGATCTGCATTGCGGCAAGTTTACTTGCGGCCTGCACAAGTGATGATGGTCAGCAACAGGCAACCGTCGCGCCGCCGCAGCCTGCGGTGTGTAATGGCCCAATCGTTGAAATCAGCGGTGCCGATCCCGTTTATGAACCGCTGAATGCCAGTGCCAATCAGGATTACGAGCGCGACGGCAAAAGCTATAAAATTGTTCAGGATCCTTCCCGTTTCAGTCAGGCGGGCTTTGCCGCCATTTACGATGCCGAGCCAGGCAGTAACCTGACGGCCTCCGGGGAGACGTTCGACCCGATGCAGCTGACGGCGGCACACCCAACGCTGCCGACCCCGAGCTACGCCCGCATCACTAACCTGGCAAACGGCCGTATGATTGTCGTGCGTATCAACGACCGCGGCCCGTACGGAAATGACCGGGTGATCTCCCTGTCTCGCGCGTCAGCCGATCGTCTGAATACCTCAAACAACACCAAAGTCCGTATTGACCCGATTATCGTGGCACAGGATGGTTCGCTGTCCGGGCCAGGTACCGCGTGTACGACGGTGGCGAAACAGACCTATGCCCTGCCCGACCGCCCAAATCTTGACGGCGGAATGGGCAGCGTCTCTTCTCCGGCCGAGCCTGCTCAGCCGGGGGGAGAAATACGCCCAATCAGCAATGACACGCTGCAAAGCGACGATTCAACGGGCGCACCGGTAAAGAGTAGCGGCTTTCTTGGCGCACCGACGACCTTAGCCTCGGGCGTGCTGGAAGGCAGTGAGCCTACCCCAGCCCCCGCTCCCGTTGCTACGCCAGCGACCCAGTCGGCTCCCGTAACGGCGCCCGCGGCCACGCAAAGTGCAGCGGTGACGGCTCCAACAGCGGCCAGCGGCAGCTATGTGGTTCAGGTCGGCGCAGTGAGCGATCAGGCCCGGGCCAAACAGTATCAACAGCGTCTGAGCCAGCAGTTTGGCGTACCAGGACGCGTTGAGCAGAACGGTGCGGTCTGGCGCATTCAGATGGGGCCGTTTGCCAGCAAATCGCAGGCAGCCTCCCTGCAGCAGCGTCTGCAGAATGAAGCTCAGCTTCAGTCATTTATCGCTGTTGCGAAATAATTAACCGGCGGTATCCGAATTGTCAGTTTGTGTAAAACACATTCACAAACTCATGCTTAAAGCCGGATGCCTGCCTGAATAGCATTTGCTATAGTAAGGCACTTTTTTTAATTCCATCACGGATGTCGTAGTTCTGACCATGAAGACCACTTTTTCTGCTCGTTTTGTGCAGCGCATGGCGCTGACCACGGCCCTTTGCGCGGCTGCGCTCTCTGCAGCTCACGCCGATGACCTGAATATCAAGACCATGATCCCTGGCGTTCCGCAAATCGACGCGGAATCCTACATCCTGATCGATTACAACTCTGGCAAAGTGCTGGCAGAACAGAATGCCGATGCCCGCCGTGACCCGGCCAGCCTGACCAAAATGATGACCAGCTACGTTATCGGCCAGGCGATGAAGGCAGGTAAATTCAAAGAAACGGATCTGGTCACCATCGGTAACGATGCGTGGGCGACCGGGAACCCGGTCTTTAAAGGTTCCTCTCTGATGTTCCTGAAACCGGGTATGCAGGTTCCTGTTTCCCAGCTGATTCGCGGTATCAACCTGCAGTCGGGTAACGATGCCTGCGTGGCGATGGCCGATTTCGCCGCCGGTAGCCAGGATGCTTTCGTG
>ENA-UEQM01000875-UEQM01000875.1-human-gut-metagenome-genome-assembly--contig:-NODE-875-length-15422-cov-98.770153_pt1 | contig 15422 bp, 15 predicted proteins | sample MGYA00242948_ERZ507948 | MGnify/ENA primary metagenome ERZ507948 (study PRJEB26167, sample SAMN06115440) | human gut metagenome | host: Homo sapiens | place: China:Hubei | collected 2015-07-28... | reverse complement strand
GCTGCCGCTGCTGCCGCCAAGAAACGTGCCGAGGAACTGGCTCGCAAGAAAGCTGCTGCCGAGGCTGCTGCCAGGGAAAATGCCCGTCGTATAGCCGAAGCCAAGGCGCGTGAGGCTGCTGCCGAAGCTGCCCGCAGAAAGGCGGCTGAAGAGGCAAGACTGGCTGCCGAGGCTGCAAGAAAGGCTCAGGAGGAGGCTGCTGCCCAGGCTGAAGCTAAGGCGAAGGCTAAAGCGCAGGCTAGGGCGCGTGCTGCTGCCGAGGCTGCCCGGCGTGCCGCCGCAGAACAGGCTGCCCGTCAGGCTGCTGCCGAACAGGCAGCTAGAAAGGCGGAGGCTGAAAGACAGGCTGCCGAGTTGAAGGCGAAGATGGATGCGGAACGTAGTACCCGTGAGATTGCCGCTGCCAAGAAGGAGGCGCAGGAGGCTTCTACCTTGAGTTCGGTAGACCGTATGCTGAGCGGTGGATTCGAGGCAAACCGTGGCAGATTGCCGATGCCTATCAGCGGCAGTTACCGTGTGGTCAGCCATTTCGGCCAGTATCATGTGGAAGGCTTGAAGGGTGTAACGCTCGACAATAAGGGTATCAACATCCAGGGTAAGCCGGGTTGTGTAGCTCGCAGCATCTACGATGGTGAGGTGAGTGCCGTCTTCGGTTATGGTGGCATGTGGAATGTGCTGGTCCGTCATGGTGCCTACATCTCTGTTTACTGTAATCTGAAATCGGTCAGCGTTCATAAGGGTCAGAAGGTAAGTACCCGTCAGGCTTTGGGTAATGTTGGTTCTGATAACATCCTTCAGTTCCAGCTTCGTAAAGAGACTGCCAAGCTCAATCCGGAGGCTTGGCTGAGCAGATAATGTATGAAATGGTGCTGCTTCTGGGGCTTTTGGGCCTTCAGCCCGTAAACCACTTGCGAAACTTGAATAAATGATAGAAATGAAACCTCCAATCAATTGGTTTGATTGGAGGTTTTTTAATTGCTTGCTAAAAAGGTGGCTACTGGCATTTTTTTGCGTTGTAACAAAAACGTTATCTTATTTATCATTTAATTTTTATTAAGCATTGCTTAAGAGCTAAATCATTTTTATGTTGTAATTTTGCACCCGAAATTTTGAAAAGAATTAATAACTAGAAAAGAAGTTTTATAAATATGAAGCATTCATGAAAAGATGTATAGGGCTATTCTTATACTTTTGGCTCCTTATCATTTCGCTTACTTCTTGCATTTATGATGACTATTCCGGTTGCCCGCAAAAGGAAGACCGTAGAATGGTGCGGATTAATGTGGATTGGCATTTGTTTGATAAAGAGGTGCCTACTGGTATGACGGTCATGGTGTTTCCCTGGTCAGGTGGTGCTCCGCATACAGTCTTGACTAATGAGATAACTCATGCCGACTTTTCCTTAGAACCTGGAAAATATCGTGTACTGGTATTCAACCAAAGTACGACAGAGTTTGGTACACTCGACTTTCTAGGAATGGACTCTTACGAGACAGCACGAGCTGTGGTACAGCATACAACATCGCGCTGGTATTCGCGTGGAGATAATGAATTGATAGGGGTTGAGCCCGAGTGGCTTGCCTCTGATAAACTCGATGAATTCGATGTTTCTGGAGACTTTTCTGAGACTACTTTAACGCCAAGGAATGTACTTTCGCATATCCAGGTCAACGTGAAAGTTCCAGGTATAGGATACCTGTATTCTGCGAGAGGATCCTTAACTGGTATTTCAGAAGGATTTCTGCTGGGACAGGGGAAGCCGCTTCAGAGTAAGGTGACTTATCTTCTGGAGACCTGGACGAAATCGATAGATAAAAATGACGCAACATTAGGAACGTTGAAGACATCGCTTAAATGTTTTGGACTACCAGAAACCACCCATTCAGATGCTGAAAACAATAAGTTGTCCCTTTCTGCTTTGTTGATAGATAAAAAGACGCAGGTAGATCATCAGTTTGCGGTAGGAGATAAGTTTAAGGAAGATGAAAATTCATCGGAGTTAGGTTATATTGTTTCTCTCCATGTTGATGTTGAGTTGCCGAAGCCTTTACCTGAGGTGAATCCTTCGGAAGGAAGTTCTGGCGGTTTTGACGTCACGGTCAAGGATTGGGGTAAACCTGAGGATATTGATATGGAACTGTAGAAATAGTAAAGTGATAAGAATCAGATAAAGTAATAATAGATTAGTTTAATTTAAAAATCCAAACAGATATGTATAAGAAATTTTTTATGGGTATTGCTGCAATGGCAGCGTTAACATTGGTAAGTTGTTCAAGCGATGACTTGAATAGTCTTTCAGACAATTCTTCTAAGAATGAGGCTATCAGCTTTGATGGCTATTTGGGAAGAAGTGCAGTTGCTGTAAATGGTTCACGTGGTAGCGTGCTGACGATTGATAATCTTCAGACTGAAGGTTTTGGTGTGTTTGGTAACTATAGCTCTACTGAAACTGAAAATGCGACTTTTGGTACTAATTTGTTCAACAATGTGAAGGTAACTGGAACAACTTCTAAGGGAAGTACAACGTGGACATATGGTGGTGTTAAGTATTGGCCATTACAAGGCCATATTGATTTCTTGGCGTATGCTCCTCATGAAACCGGAAAAACGTTAAAAAATACATCTTGTATTGATTTTACTGTAGAATCAAAGGCTGCTGACCAGAAAGATTTGTTGTGGGCTAAAGCTGAGAAGCAGACAACAACAACGATCGCTAGTACTGGTAATAAAGTGAAATTCCATTTTGCTCATGCTTTGTCTAGACTTGGTTTTACTGTAAAGTTAAATGGAAAACCTTCTACTGATGCAGCTATTACATTGAAGAGTATTAAATTGGCAGGATCTGTTTCTGCTACAGAATCAACACCAGGAGCTTTCTACACTGGTGGTGACTTAAATTTGGCTACAGGTCTTTGGGATGAAACAACTCTTCTCAATAAGCAGAATTTTGATTGGTTCTCTGGCTCTAAGGAGGTAACTAGTACATCTCAATCTAATACACAATTTAATACAGATTATTTGTTTGTAATTCCACAGAATTTCTCTCAAACTCAAACAGGAAATACACTTTATGTTATCGTAGAGTACACTATACAATATACTGATGTAAAGGGTTCAGATGGTCAACCGGTAATAATGACAAATAAGGTTTATAAGCAACTTACAACTGACTTCGCGCAGGGTAAGGCATATATGATTAACTTGACCATTGGTCGTCCAATCGAATTCGATGCTGAAGTTAAAGAGTGGGGAACTGACATTCCGGTCGGTAGTGATAATGATTCTTGGGATGTTATCGAATAAAAATAATGAATTTAAAATTATAATAAGATGAAGTTTCTTCGTTTAGCCTTTTATGTTTTGATAGCACAGCTGGTATTATCTGGTTGTGCCGGCGAAGGTGTGGAAGAAACTTCATCTTCTTCATCTTCTGAAATCAACTTTGATGCTTATGTGGGTCGGAATGCTTCAACCCGTTTTGGAATAAACGATCTTGATTCTCTCAAATCGAATGATAGATGGAACTCCGGATTTGGTGTCTTTGCAAGATACAACCATACTGATGGGAAGACAATCATATCTCTGATGGATGATGAACACGTATACTGGAAAGGAGATCATTGGGGATATGACCATATCCGATTTTGGCCAAGTGCAGGAAATGTGGATTTCTATGCCTTTGCGCCTTGGGTTCCAGACATAGGACTGGAAACCAAAAGTAACGAAGCTAATATATTGTTTGCTTCTAACAAGTCTCCTATAGATTTGTTGTGGGCCTATCAACCAGGTCAAAAAGCACCAACATCTCCTAATAGTAAAGTGACATTTCAATTTAAGCATGCAACGGCTCGTCTGGGCTTAGATATCAAAGCCAAGCAGAATTTAGAGAAAAATGGTGCAGTTATAACAGTTGAAGAGGTGGATCTATATGGCAAAGATGATTATAAAGGCGTCTTTGATATGGTGGGCTATCTGAATCTTAAAACGGGAGGCTGGCATGTCGTCAACAATGAAAAAACTAGATGGTATTATGCTTGGACACCAACTGGCAAAGTTGGCAAAGAAGATGGCAACGATGGCAAAGAAGATGTCGTAAGAAAATGTCAAAAGTTAAGTGCATCTCAGTTAAACGATACAACTAATATAATAACAAATGATCGCAATTCTTATATCTTTATAATCCCTCAGACGAAGGACGAACCGTTTTATCTAAAGATAACTTATACGGTAAGGCAGGGAGATTTAGAGGAAAAGGTGACGGCAAAGAAAAATCTGCTAGAAGTTCTTCGGCCAGGAGATCCTAATCCGTCTTTTACGTTTGAAAGAGGAAAAGCTTATGTCTTTCATTTGAAACTGCTTGATCCTATCAATTTCGACGTAAAGGCTAAAGTCGAGGATTGGAAATAGGTGATAGATAAAACAATGTTTTTATTATTAAGGATAATCGGGAATATGAAGTGGAATATTTATAGTTATAGTAAGTTATGGATGATTTTCTTTGTCTTGATGGGTGCAGCCTGTACTAATCAGGTGGAGGATGCTATTCCTGTATCTGGTCAGTCTATTGAGTTTTCTGTGCAATCAGATTGGAAGGAAATTCCCAATACTCGCTCGAATGCTGGTAAAACGTATTTTAAAAAAGGTGACACGATTCAGATTTTCGGTTTTCATACATCTCTTTTAGGTGAGGTTAAGAAGTTTATGTATCGTGTAGGTGAGCCGGCTAGAGGTCAGAAAGTAGGATTTGATGGTACAAACTGGAATTATTCACCCAAGCGTTTCTGGCCTAAAAAGGGAACGCTAGATTTTTATGCCAGTTATCCACAGTACTCTGTTCTCAATGAAGAAGAGAATCTTAAGATGACTTATGAGCAGCCGGATTTCAATCCTTTGGGTCTTGATCTGTTGTTGGGCGTATCTACCGGTCATAATTGTGCAAATGGTTGTAAGGACGTAGAGATCACGATGAAGCATACCTTGGCTAAGGTGAATATTATTTTAGACGAGTCTTTGGGTGATCACATCGGATCAGTTATAATAGTCCCGGCTTACAAAGCTGGCCATTTCACTAAAACAGATGAACATAGAATCCCTATTTGGGAATTTAATGATGATGATAAAAATGATGATGATAAGGTTCATGCTATCTTTTATAAATGGACAGACAAAGACAAAGACCTGATAAAAAATAATTCTGTTACCGTATTTATCTTGCCGGATAAGATTAAGAGAATCCAGATGTTTGCTGATTTTGAACCCTATGATAAGATTTATGATACTTATCCTTCTGATGAAATACAGAAGCATACGTTTTTAGCAGGAAAGGAATATAATCTCAGGATATCAAAAGGAGTACGGAAGAAAAATACAAATAGCCGTTCTATAGCGATGTCTGTCCGTTGTGTTTCGGAATAGCGAAAAAATATCGACCTGTATGGTTGAAATTACCCAATACGCCCTGAACCAACGGTCACCGGCCGAAGGGAATTGAAAATCGCTGGCCGAAGGGTAAAGCAAAGGTAAAAGGCAGAAGCTCCTAGGAGGGTGTGTCATAAATCAACAGCTCGCAAGTCCGTTAGGCGTTATGGTCCGCTGGAACGCCTAGCGGACTTGCAAACCAGTATTACGGACTTATACCACAGCACCTTCTGCCCTGTTAGGGCGTGTGGAGCTTACTTACGAAAGTTCAGTTATTTAACAAGTTAGGGCGCCTCCAATCCGGATGCGCCCTTTTTCTTTGTCGTCATATTTTTTTTCATTCAACACTCAACATTTACCTCTCAACATTAAATATTAAACATTCACCATTAAACTATCCCAATACAACATTGGCAGGAACGCCGAGGTTGTGGTATATGTTTCTTGCAACATCAAAATTAATTGCACGACGTCCATGGAGAATATCACTTAATGCGGTTGTTGACACGCCTATAGCTTTTGCAGCCTCCTTTTGCTTGTAGCCTTTTTGGCGAAAAGCAACTTTGATGGCAGCTATGAGTGAAGGCTTAACTCGCCATGGATGGGGATCAACTTCGCATTCCCAATCGTAAGCAGCTTCGCTGAGGACCTTTAATTCTTCCTTTTCTACTTCGCTGAGAAAGTCCATGCCGCCCAATTGGGTGCCCTTTGCAAGCAGAGCCTCCATTCGCTCTTCAATTTCATTATATGTTTTTTCGTCTTTAATAGTCATAGTTATATATTTTTAATGTTTCCTTGCAAAATCTTTCAGCAATTTGAACTTTAATATCTTCATAATCGTTTATTTTTGCTGCAAAAATAGCGAAAAGTTCTCGATACAGAGAACTTTTCGCAAGAAAAGAAATAAATGTTTGCAATATTTAACTTATACGTACAGAAATCTCTAGCTGGCTTGCGTTTCGCCTAGCCCGGCTCGCCCAGGTATTCGAAGATGGTGGATACCTGGCGGGGAGGGAAATACTGGCTACGCTCCTGGTAGCCTAAGCGTTGCAGCTCGGCCCAGAGGGGCACACAACGCTTAATCCATCCCATGATATGACGGCGCGCTGTTGCCCCGTCGGTTGTGTCGGGAAAGTAGAGCAGACCCAGTTCGGTCTTGCTGTACATACGTTGGGGATAATTCATAAGCTTTATATTTTTTATAGTCCTTCTACACCATGATCCTTAAAGAAACCTACCATCGCTGTGGTCATATAGCCACCCGTGTTCATCTTCTTGTTCGAACGCCTGCAGTTGGCTATGTAATAATCCTTTCGCAGGAAGAAGTCCTCCAGGTCGCCAATCATATCTAACCTGAGATAGTTGCTCAGCTGGTCAGCCTTCTTCTCGCTCACATCATAATTGCATTGCAGCCGGAGTTTCAGTTTGCTCCGCTGTCCTCTCAGTTCGTTGCTCGCTTCTGCACCTTCCGCAGTTTCGCCAGAAGTGCGACGGTCGTGCAGGGTAAAGGTGATGTGCTCGGGCAGGTGATGCTTCACTTTTTCACCCTCTTCCAGAAAGAAAGGCTTATAGGTAATATACTGGTCGATGATGTGGTTCCGGTAAAGGCGCTTGAGGTCTTTGCAGGCAAAAGTCAGACATTTGTTGTCCAGTGCCGACCAGGTCTTGTAGTAATCTTCCCTGCCATGCATCAGTTGCTGGATATGCGCCGTTTTACTGATGGTGAATCCCTTTACCGCCCAGCAGTTCATGATGAGATACAACTTGATGCTCGATGCGCCGCGGCATTGGTTGATGGCATTGAGGTCGATACGGCTGACTCCCTTGTCGTAATTGTAGAAAAAACGTATCACGTTGTTGTCGAAGCGGAATTTTACCATCCAGTTCTTGTGCCGGTCTTGGTATATCTCACTCTTAAACAGGCATGAAAACTTCCGGTAGTAGGTCTGGTCGCCCTGCTTGAACGGCAGCTGGATGGGCTTGGATTCTATACGCTGGATGGCATCGCGCAATTGCGGATAATGGTTAGCGGCATAAGGAAACTCCGACAGTTTCATGATGACATCCGTGTGGCCTGCAGCTCTCTGTTCTGCGGTGAAGCCATTAAAAGTCTGTGAAGTTACCTGATAAGGGATAACATAGTCCAAGATGGCTTTCTGGGCATGCTTGATAATCTGTAGAACGATTTTGAGTTCTACCACAGAATAGTTCTGGTAAGACAATCCCTGTACGCCAAGGATGGTCATCAGTTGTTTCTCTGGTTGATTTGCCTGAGGGAAGAACTGCTGCCCGCCCGGAGGCTGTTGATTTACTTTTTCCATATCCGTTTATTTTTAGGTACGTTTTTGGGCCTACCGATTGGGGCAAGTCTTGTTGTTGTTTATTGAAAACCGGCATGGAATTGGAGTAAGGATGACATGATAAGTTGAAATGTTACATCCATAAAGGATTGTAAATCGGCCATTTCTTCTTATTACCAAATAACCTTACTTCGCATCCATGCCGATAAATTTTCATCAAATTTATCAGGCATAGAATGCCTTGTAAGGATTACTATTTGGTCACTCATCTTTTGGGGCCGATTCCTACTCAATGAGCTATGTTCTAATCCTTAACCGAAAGCATATCCCGGTGTCCTTCATCGGGAGGAGAATCACATTCTCCGCGCTTTCATGTTGCAAAAGTAATATTTATTTCAGACTTTTGCAAATTTTTGAAGAGAAAAAATGCATTTTAATAGCTGATTTGTTGAAAAAAAAATCTTTTTCCTCCCGTATTACGTATAGTGTAAAAGATGTAAATGTATATATATAATATACTTGGTATAGTGTAGGGAAGAAAAATTAGCATCTAACTGCTTGATATTCAATATTTTATATTTTTAGGGTTTGCCCTGGTAGTAATTCGGGCATCTCAGAAGGCACATAATTGGCCCTGATGGTAGCTATTATTGGCCCTGGTGGTATCCTCAGAAAGGCTTATTTGCCCTGGTAGTAATTGAGCACTCAAATGAGGTAAACAATCGATATACTTCCGTTTACCAACTGATGTGGCTGAACTGGGTTAAGGATATGGCTGTACTCGCTTATGCAGACGACTGTACTCGCTTACGCAGACGGCTGGACTCGCTGATTGAGCCACTTGTGTAATCTGATTGAGCCACTTGAGTAATCTGATTGAGCCACTTGAGTAGTCTGATTGAGCCACTTGGGTAAGCTGATTGAGCCACTTGGGTAATCTGCTGCATACGCTTGCGTGCAAAAGTATACATAATTGAGCCAAATAGAGCACAACTGGTACTTATCGTACCAAAGTGGACAAGTGGGGCACCGCCGATGTTGTATCTTTGTATCAGCATTCGGGAAGAGACCGGTGCACAACATGATTATTCACAATTTTAAAATTTTATGTATTATGGCAATTAATTACAGTTTAGTAAAGCTTGCGTCAAAATTTGGTGACAAAGCAGGAGTTCCTTTGTTCTACGCCCGTGCTCAGATGAAAGACTCCATTTCGCTCAAGAAGTTTGCGAAGTTGATCTCTATGCAGACCACCGTATCCTATGCGGATGTAACAGCCGTTCTGGTCAGTATGCAGGAGAACATGGTCATCGAGTTGCAGCGAGGCAACCAGATTGATTTCGGCGAGTTGGGCAAGTTCCGCCTCCAGCTTACCTGTGAGGGGGCGGCAACCGCAGCCGAATTCAAGAGCGACATCAACATCAAGGGTGTGAACATCCAGTTTATCCCGGGCAGCGATCTTGCCAACATCTTCGTTGGTATGGAGTTTGAGCAGGTTGCATCACGTGCCGTACAGAAGGCTGCCCTCAAGGCTGAGAAGGAGGGTGCCAAGACCCTCGACATCGAGGAGGCTAAGAAAAAGCCTGCCAAGGACAATACTTCTTCTGGCGGCAGCACCCCAGGCGGCAGCACTACGGGTGGCGAAACCACAGGTGGCGAAACCTCTGGCGACCAGACCGGAAACACTGGCGGCAGTGAGAGCGGAGACGGTAACATGGGATAATTAACCTTTTAAAACAGAATAGATTATGACAGAAAAGAACAAGCAGAAATGGAATGAGATTCTCAAGTTTGCAGTAACCGTACTGACAGCTCTCCTCGGGGCGTTGGGCGTTTCGGCAGGTGGACTTTAGAAGGATGCTTATGAGAGACATCAATATGATAGTGGTGCATTGCAGCGGTAGCCGCTGCAATCACCGTTATACGATGAAGATGCTGCGCTACGACCATGTGCATAACAACGGCTGGACTGACATCGGCTATCATTTCTACATCACGCTGGATGGAGAGGTGCATGCCTGTCGGCCGGTAGAGCGTATGGGCTCTCATGCCATCGGTTACAATGCGCACAGCATAGGCATCTGTTACGAGGGTGGTCTTTCGCCATCGGGCTGCATCAGCGACACCCGCACTCCTAAGCAGAAGGAGGCGATGAAGCATCTGATTCAGGAACTTCACCACCGTTTTCCGGGCATCCGTACCATCCTAGGTCATCGCGATTTGCCTGGCGTTCAGAAAGCCTGTCCGTGTTTTGATGCCACGAAGCTCCAGTACCTCCTGGATGCTTCCTGATTCTCTTCCATTAAGAGGGTTTTTCAAGAGCAGAATCCCTCCGATTTTATTTAACAAGTTAGGGCGCATCCAATCCGGATGCGCCCTTTTCTTTGTCGTCATATTTCTTTCATTCAACACTCAACATTTAACATTAAAATGCCCCATCTATCACCTCGTATAGATGCTCTTACTCTCATAGAAAGTGATTGCATCAGACATGCTATGTCCAAGAGCTGGCAATGTCTGTGTATAAGTATCGCCAAAGACAGCCTTGGTGCCATTCTGTTTAAAATAGCCAATTAGATTTCACATTCAATTAAAATAATCAGCAAAATTCTTGGCTGTTTTAAATAAAAGTTGTAGTTTTGCATTTGGAATAATATAAATATGTATGATATGACAACATTAGCTATTTATAAATTGTGGAGTTTCTTGCAGTCCCTTCCTTTGACAGCAAGTAATGAGCGTTGGTTGGCCGAACGTCTGTTGGAGTCAGCTAATGCTAAGTCTGTTACAACTGTAAAGAAGCAAGAGAATGCGTGGGCTAACTATCAGCTTTCGCCCGAAATACTTAAGATGACGCTTAAGAATCGTAAGCAAGTTTCAGATGCGATAGATGACTCATTGTATGAATCTTTAGAAGAAAAATACAAATGAAAGTATTCTTAGATACCAATATAGTCATAGATTTCTATGATCAGCGAGGTGATTTTTATTATCCCGCTGCCGTTATTTTTGACCTAGCCCATAAGAGAAAAATTCAACTTTATGTTTCTGCTATAACATTTGTCAATGCATTTTTTATCTTGCGCAAATCTTATTCTCGGGAAGAGTTGTATCAATCTATGTTAGGTCTTGCGTCTCTTTGTGAAATAACGGATGTGGATAAGGAGATTATAAAGAAGTGTCTATCATTTGAACGTAAAGATTTTGAGGATAGCGTGCAATATGAATCTGCTTTGCTCCATCAAGTAGATGTGATAGTAACAAGAAATGTAAAGGACTTTAGGGATTTTGCAGAAAATGTGCAGACTCCTGCTGATTTTTTAGAATCGATATTAGTTTAAAATAAAAAATCCTAAGGCAGACCTTACGTTCAAGAAGATATTCGGCAATCATCCCGATCGATTGAAAAACAGAAAGCGTGGTTATGTCTAAGGCATAACCGCGCTTCGTTTTTTGTTGTATTCTATATAATAAGGTGTAGTCAGAACGAATGTCTCTTTCAGATGCTGGCTCCATCCAAGAGTTCCCGGTATTTAGCTACAGCATCCGAAATCTCGCTTATTTTGATAAATTCATCGGCTGAATGGGAACGGGAGGATTCGCCAGGACCCAGTTTGAAGGAAGGGAAGTGCATCAGAGCCTGGTCGCTCAACGTTGGACTGCCGAATGGCTTCATGCCCATGGCTACACATTTCCTGATAAGAGGATGCGCCGGGTCGATGCGGGATGACTTCAGGCGGAAACTGTGGGCCTTTACCTCGCTCTTCAGGTGCTGGCAGATAAACTCGTAAACCTCTTCGTTGTCGTAAAACTCGTTGGTGCGGATATCCACAAGCATCGTACACTTATCCGGAACCACATTGTGCTGGGTTCCGGCATTCACTACGGTAAGCGTCATCTTGGTAGGTCCCAGGAACTCGCTCACCTTCTCAAACTTATAGTCACGAATCCATCGCATATCATCCAATGCCTCGTAGATAGCGTTTACTCCCTCGTTGCGGGCAGCATGACCGCTCTTTCCGTAAGCAATCACATCCAGCACCATCAGCCCCTTTTCGGCAACAGCCGGATTCATGCCGGTAGGTTCACCTACAATGGCAAGGTCGATATGCGGAAGCAAAGGCAGGGCACGGGTGATGCCATCCTTTCCCGACACCTCTTCTTCTGCAGATGCCAGATAGATAAGATTATACTGCTGAGGCTTTGCGGTCAGCATTCTGAACATCTGGAGGAGCGAACAGAGTCCGCCACCGCAATCGTTGCTGCCCAAGCCGTAAAGTACACCATCTTCTACATCCGGTGAAAACGGATTGCGTATCCATGAAGCCACAGGCTTCACGGTATCGATGTGAGCATTGAGCAGCAGGGTAGGTCGGCTCTCATCGTAATGAGGGTCGATAATCCAGATGTTGTTCGCCTCACGATGAGGTTCGAAACCATATTTGCGGATGGTCTGCTCCATGATGTCGGCAGCATCCTTCTCGTTTCTGCTTACAGATGGGGTGGCGATGAGCTTTTTCAGCAAATCCACGGCATCACTTACATATTCTTCTTGTGTCATCATAATCTCTCTTTTTATTGTTTTGGGGACAAAGATACGAAAAAAAGAGCAGATAAAGTGGAAAAAGTATCTTTTTATTTTGTGTTCTTAACAAATTCTATTATCTTTGCATCAGAATATAAATATAAGCTTATGCAGATTAATAGTCATCTTTCGGTACTGGTACATGATCTCGCCAAGAAATGGGGAGAGAAAACTGCTTTAACTTTCAGAAAGTTTGGCAGCGACCAGTGGCAATCGGTTTCATTCAACCTCTTTTCCTTAAGAGTGAAACAAGTGAGCAATGCCCTCCTGAATCTTGGGGCTAAACCTCTTGACAAAATCGCAGTCTTCTCGCAGAACTGTGTGCATTATCTGTACACCGACTTCGGTGCGTACGGTATCAGAGTTACCTCTGTGCCTTTCTATGCCAACAGCAGCGAGCAGCAGATTCAATATATGATTAATGATGCGCAGATTCGCTTCCTCTTTGTTGGCGAACAGGAGCAGTATGACAAGGCTCACCGTATCTTTGCCCTCTGTCCTTCTCTGGAACGTATCATCATCTTCGATTCCAGCGTGCGCATCAGTACACATGACCCTGCAGCCCTCTATTTCAAGGACTTCCTGAAGTTGGGTGAGAATCTTCCTCGTCAGACGGAGGTAGAGGAACTCTACAAGCAGGCAAGTATGGATGACTTGGTTAATATCCTCTATACCAGTGGAACAACTGGAGATAGCAAGGGCGTGATGCTGACCTACGGTCAGTATTATGCAGGATTGAAGGCAAACGACGAGTGCGTGCCTGTTACCGACAAGGATCGTGTGATCGATTTCCTTCCATTTACCCATATCTTTGAACGTGCCTGGTCTTACCTCTGCTTGAGCGAAGGTGCCGAACTCATCATCAATACTTATCCTCATGAAATTCAGGAGAGTATGCGAGAGATGCATCCTACCTGTATGTGTAGTGTGCCACGTTTCTGGGAGAAGGTGTATATCGCCGTGAAGGCTAAGATGGATGATGCCGGTCCTCTTCAGAAGAAACTCTTCTACCATGCTTTGGCGGTAGGAAAGAAGCGGAATATAGAATATCTGGCAAACTGCAAGCGCCCTCCTCTGACATTGGAGTTGGAATATAGAATTATCAACAAGACCGTTTTGAGCATGGTTCGCAAGCAGTTGGGCTTGGAAAAACCGAATATTTTCCCTACAGCGGGTGCTTATGTAAGTCCGGAAGTAGAGGAATTTGTACATGCTGTCGGTATCAATATGGTGGTGGGTTATGGTCTGACCGAGAGTCTTGCCACCGTATCCTGCAATCATTCTGACAAGAAACGCAGTCTGGGTTCTGTGGGGCGCCCTATCTCCTGCATTCAGGTAAAGATAGGTGAGGATAATGAGGTGCTCCTCAAAGGTCCTACCATCACTCCGGGATATTATCATCGTGATACCACCAATGCGAAGGCATTCGACAAGGATGGATTCTTCCATACCGGTGATGCCGGCTACATGAAGGATGGCGAGCTTTATCTCACCGAGCGTATCAAGGACTTGTTCAAGACATCGAATGGTAAATATATCGCTCCGCAGCAGGTAGAATCGTTGCTCCTGGTAGATAAGTTCATCGATCAGGTGGCTGTGATTGCCGACCAGCGCAAGTTCGTATCAGCCCTCGTCGTTCCAGAGTTCCGTCTCGTGGAGGACTGGGCACGTGAGCATCATATCGCCTTCACCTGCCGTGAAGATTTGTGTGCTAACGAGAAGGTGCAGAAGATGCTGATGGACCGTATCCAGATTCTCCAGCAGCATTTGGCTTATTATGAGCAGATTAAGCGCATTACCCTCCTGGCTCACCACTTCTCTATGGAGTCGGGCGAGTTGACCAATACCTTGAAGATTCGCCGCCCTATCATCAACAAGAACTACAAGGCGGAGATTGACAAGATGTATGAGGAGTAATCATATAGTTTAAAGTTAAAAGTTTATAGTTAAGAGTTAATGATTACAGCTGACCAATTGAAGGATGTGATGGACAGAGCTGACGCTCTGCATCGCTATCTCAATATAGACCAGAAGAAAGTAGAATATGAAGAGGAGCAGCTCCGCACCCAGGCTCCTGACTTCTGGGAAGACCCGAAGTATGCACAGGAGCAGATGAAGAAAGTGAAGGGCATCCAAAAATGGCTGGATGGCTATAAGACCGTACGTCTTTATGCCGATGAACTGCAGCTAGCTTTCGACTTCTATAAAGATGAAATGGTGACCGAGGAAGAGGTGGATGCCGATTATGCCAAGGCGATCAAAGCCATCGAAGACCTGGAGTTGAAGAACATGCTTCGCCAGAAGGAAGACCCGATGGACTGCGTGCTCAAGATTAATTCCGGTGCCGGTGGTACTGAGAGCCAGGACTGGGCACAGATGCTGATGCGTATGTATATGCGCTGGGCTGAATCTCATGGCTATAAGGTAACTATCACCGATATGCAGGAAGGCGATGAGGCTGGTATCAAGAGCGTGACCATGACCATAGAGGGCGGCGAGTACGCTTATGGTTATCTGAAGAGTGAGAATGGTGTGCACCGACTGGTGCGTGTTTCTCCTTTCAATGCCCAGGGCAAGCGAATGACCAGTTTCGCCAGTGTCTTCGTCACCCCGCTGGTAGATGATACCATCGAGGTATATGTTGACCCAGCCAAGCTCTCCTGGGATACCTTCCGTTCGAGTGGTGCCGGTGGTCAGAATGTGAACAAGGTTGAATCCGGTGTCCGTCTGCGTTATTGGTATACCGACCCTGATACCGGTGAGGAAGAAGAAATCCTCATCGAGAACACCGAGACCCGTGACCAGCCAAAGAACCGTGCCAAGGCATTGTTGCTCTTGAAGAGCCAACTCTACGACCGCGCCATGAAGAAGCGTCTGGAGGCTAAGGCTAAGATAGAGGCAGGTAAGAAGAAGATAGAGTGGGGAAGCCAGATTAGAAGTTATGTCTTCGACGACCGTCGTGTGAAAGACCATCGTACCAACTATCAGACATCAGATGTAGATGGCGTGATGGACGGCAAGATAGATGATTTCATCAAGGCATACCTGATGGAGTTCCCTACGAATGATGACGAACAACAATAATAATCTAAAAAATATACGACTATGAGTGGAAATAA
>ENA-UEQM01000868-UEQM01000868.1-human-gut-metagenome-genome-assembly--contig:-NODE-868-length-15669-cov-31.571832_pt1 | contig 15669 bp, 14 predicted proteins | sample MGYA00242948_ERZ507948 | MGnify/ENA primary metagenome ERZ507948 (study PRJEB26167, sample SAMN06115440) | human gut metagenome | host: Homo sapiens | place: China:Hubei | collected 2015-07-28... | reverse complement strand
TTGCCAAAGATAGCAAAGCGGTTAATGCAATAAGAATCATTTTAATTTTCATACATTTCTTCAATATTAAAGGGTTATAACTATTCAATAAACGCAAAAGGAATCAAAAACTTGCATGAGATTTCAAGATTATTTTATTCCTTGTGTTATTTCATCAATACAGGCTTATTATCGTAGCCGTTCATCTTGTTTGTCACTATTGTCGTTCCAAATAACCTCTGGTTCATGTACAGTTTGCAATGGTACTTAAACAATAGTGTCAGAAGCCACTTTCTCATAGTCATTTGGTGAGTGATTGGTTTGCTCTACAAAGGTTTTCTTCTTGGAGAGACAGGCATGACGGAGCTTACTTTGTTCTACACTCTTGAATGGTGGCAGTAGGCATTCCGTAACAGTGTCAAAGACGTTATCCAAGATTCTAAGACAATTGGTTGCAAGCCAAAGTAATGCAATATGCGCTTGCGTATCTTGTCTACTTTCAGATTATGTAAACCATGTTCACATTGCCCATTGTCTGCAATTCATTGACTGTGATACATGAAGTGGTGCGATTAAAAATATCGAAAAAAGCAACTGTGGAATAATATTTTTTAAGATAATAGTTTGCTCTAATCCAATATAAATCTGTATCTTTGCAACCAGATAAGCGTTCTGTAACACAAGAAACGGAAGAGGCTGAGAAACAATGCATTGCATTTGCTTCCAGAATCTTACAAAAAAAGGCTAAAAGGGAGCGGTACAACTTTATCGCTAACAGGCTGAGAATAAACATATTACATTTGTTGTTCATTTTCTCTGCACTTGTAAAAAGGGTAGTTGTACCGTTTAAAAGATAAAAGCTTAACTATCAGCAACATCCACATGTTGCATCGGAAAATAGCCCTTTTGCATCGGGAAATAGCCTTTGCATCGGGAAATGTTTTGGCAGCAGGAATAACTCGTCAGAGTCAATAAATAAAATACAACGCAGATAATATGACACAGATAATATTGAATCATATAGATATTGAAATTTGGAACAAACGCCACATTCAGTTCCAGCCCCATGATGATGTCAACATCATCATGGGAATCAACGGAAGTGGAAAGACCACATTCCTGAAGAATCTATATCAGTCATTATCGGACGACAAAGAACGCAAGGAGCACATCATTTACCTTCCTTCCATCGACAACATTGCGATGAGAGACAAGCGCAAGACAGCCACCGCTCTTTCGCAGGATTTAGATTACTATATATACGACATGAAGACCGGCCCCTCGCTCATGAGTTTCCGTATGTCTATGATAGACAGCACCGAGGAGAAACAGATGGAGATGAAGGCCAAGATGGTTGATTTTCAGAAAACCATTAACAAACTCTTCTCGTTAACGGGTAAACGCATCGAGATAGAAGGCAGCAAGTTTACTGTAGTTACCGACTATGGCACATTACCTGTAGAAGCCTTGTCTTCTGGCGAAATGCAGATTTTACTGATTTTGCTGCGAGTGTTCCTGCTGAACGGCAGCGAAGCCGTGGTAATGATAGATGAGCCAGAAAATTCACTGGATATAGAATGGCAATTCGAGCTGGTCAACCTGCTCACTCATCTGAATGGTAAGGCACAATATTTCATCACCACCCACTCTCCAGCCCTCTTTGGTGAAGGATGGGGAGATAAGGTTTGGTACATGGAGAATATAACGAAATAAGAAATCTTACTTGCATATTCAAGGGCATCAACTCTACAAATTGATTTGCAATACAAACACAAATAAATTACTATGTTAAGAGATAAACTTGTTGAGATTGCTTTGCAATGGCAAGCAAAATATGGTGTTGCGCCACAGATAACTACAGTTATATCTGAATATGATGCTGCGATGTTAGTTGGAATGTCAGAAAGTGATTATTCTGATTACATGCAGGATAAAACAGCAGTAAGTAAGGGTGCTGATTTTGTTTTTAATCATCAAAGATACCAGATAAAAGCTAATAGACCAAGTGGCAAGCCCGGAAGTAAAGTCACAAAGGTTCCTAAAGCAACGAATTATCTTTGGGACAAACTCATTTGGATTCTATATGACCAACATTATGTAATGCAAGAAGCTTGGGAATGGGATGTTGAGAACTATAAATTAGAATTTGATGACAAAAGTAGAATTTCTCCCAATGATTATAGAAAAGGGAAATGCCTATTCACAAAGATAGAAGACAAAGTTCAAAAAGCCACCACAGGAAACATATAGATTTACATAGAGAGGATGCATTTTATATCTAATGCATCCTCTCTATTTTATTTATACGATTTAACCAAATCGTATTTTACATGCTTATACAACATATTTTCTTCCTCCACAATAATATCATACGAAGGAATATTGGGGCATTCAAATGTACCTAGCGCATCCACAACTAAGACAATGCCTTCCTTCAACACATCACCACATAGGAATGTGACTTGATCACCAACCTTGAATAGATCGTGACTGAACGTTTTACCGTCTTTTCCTATTATTGCCATATTCTCTGAAATTTAAAATGATTATTTTGCAAATATACAGCAATATTTTGAAACCACCAACTTTTTTCTCCGCTTTTTATTCTTTAAAGCTACTTTTTTATAACCAAGTGAGCGTCATTTCCAGCACATACATTGCTATAAATGGTAGAAAACAAAGATTGGGAACTCAGTGCGTTCCCAATCTGTTAGCCAAACTCCTCCTTCACATCAAAGCAAGGACAATCCTTGCTGGCGAACTCATTGTGTCCATGAACCACTGCCTCCGGATATTCCTCTTTCAGCTGCTCTATGAGCGCTTTCAACGCAGCCTTCTGCTCTGGGGTTCGGGTGTCCTTCGGCTTGCCATCCTGGGATAAGCCGCCGATGTAGCATACTCCGATGCTCACGGTGTTGTGACCCTTGCAGTGGGCACCCACCTCTTCAACAGATCTACCTACGTGGATGCTTCCGTCACGATAAATCACGAAATGATAGCCGATGCTGAAAAAGCCACGCTCACGATGCCAACGGTCTATGTCGGCTACGGTGTAGTCACGACCTTCTTTGGTCGCACTGCAATGAATGATGATTTCCTTAATCTTACGCATAATATATACTATTAAAAATGAATTTATAATACAAAATCTAAAATAATCTATAGGGGGATTTCATCAGTCCCCAAATCGATGATAGTCAAAGTGACACCATCATGAGTCTTTACCCCCTTCTTCAATCGCTCATAAAGGCGGTCGAAGTGTTCACGGGAATGAATCACGAGTCCGGTAGCAACAGCCTTACCCAGAATGATGCAGCCCTTTTTCAACGTCAGCGGACCATTGCCCGGCATAAGATAAGGAAAATCAGTGGTGAATTTCGAAGCACGAACCCCTTTCTTTAGAAGAATAGGCATTTTCTTGCTCTGCAATTTTTTATTTCCACTCATCTTTTCCTTCTTGCCAATGACAACGGAATAAAGATCTACCCAATACTCCCCTGCTGGCAATAAACGCTCAGGATGCTCCAAGGTATTGCAAACCTTTACACCTTTTATTACCAATGTGCCATCCACACCCCAACGGGAATAGCGATGGCGATAAAGAATGATATTCATGATAATTGATAATTAATAATTGATAATTAATAATTGATAATTAATAATTTGGCTAAAGGTGGTCATTAAGGATTCATTTGATTGAAAATCCTTAATGACCGAAAATGACCGTGACCGTTAATGACCGGATGTATGAACGATCACTTACCTATAACCATATTCTATACCGTAGGCGAAACCTTCTGATAACGCATATCAGGCAGAACAGCTATCAATCCCTGCCGCTTCCAGTTTTTCAGCATCTGTCTTACCACCTCACGAGTCACGTTTGCCCCCTTCACGGCAATGCTTTGCTGCAATGCCTGCTCAAAGGAGAAGGTAACATCCAGGCGCTCGAAGATGGAATCATTTCTGCCACGGCGGGTGCGGTCGTAAGCCGTCTGTCCGCAATAGCTCTTCGACGAGAAGGCATCCTCTATGCGGCTACGGAAGAAGTAGAGCGCATTGTCGAGCTGATAATCGGCCAAGATGTTGAAGGCTGCAAGCATGGTTGGTGTCTGCATCTTTACTATCAACTCCTTCCATAACTGCGGATTCTGCTTCAACTGCTTCTCAGCGCCTTGAAAACCATGCTTCTGAATCAGCGTTTCTACCACCTTGCAGAGCATGATGCAAGTCATCATTCGCATTGTGGTAGGACAGATTCGGAAACGCTGACGGGCTTTCACCTTGTCATCATTCTTCATGGTTTCCAATCGAATCTGCTCCAGCCACTCCCTGCCCTTTGTCTCCAGTTTTGGAAGCGAAACTTCGCCCTCTATCAAAGGCAGCAGGTGGGCAATCTGCCGAATGTGTTCGCGCTGCGATTCGGTAAGGACATAGAGATTATCCGTAAGAGGAGTGAAGGTATTGTCGGGTGTGCGAGCCACTACGATTCGGCTTTGGAAACCATCCGTATAGTTGTTCACCACTCTATAGAGAGCATCGGGCGTTCCGCACATCACCACGTTCCATAAGAGTCTGTCAATGTGAACATTCACTGCATCTGCACTTCTTGCCTCACGCTCATAGCTCGTGCCGTCGTACGCCTGTCTTAACATCACGGAAAAATCGCTCATTGCCGATTTCCATTTCTGCGCTACCGTGTCAGCTTCCGGAGTAAACGAGAAGGCGTGCTTGCCTTCGGTGTTAGCCAGTCGTTCGGCAAGATTCGCCACGGTGTTGTTCAGCGTCAGGCATCTTACGGGCAGTTTCGGCTCTTCCGGCTGCTCCTTCTTGTTCTTCGCCGCACGCTTTTTGGCTCTCCATTCATCCTCCTGCTGCTGATACATTTTGTCCATATCCTTCACTTCCGAAGTCCAGGCATCAACCACGGGGTCGATGCTACCCTTTCCGGAAGCAAAATCACCGGCTATGTAGGAGATGAGATTCAGCGAGTTCATCTTGCCGTGCACGGCAACCTTTACGCCCGTAGCCAGCATTCCGATGACCGGACAGATGGCTGTAATTACGGGCATTGCCAGGGGTGGCCCCACGGCGTTGATAGAATCGCGCACGCCTTGCGGCATCTTGGGCAGAGCATTGAAATAGAACATTTCGTCCTTGGCATTTGCCTCGTCCAGCGCATTCACCAGTGCCTCGCTGTCTTCATTCGCATTCCCATTCGAAGCCCCCTGTTTCAGCTTTTCCTGTCGCAGAGCAGCAAGCACATCCTTCAGTCGCTTAGGCATTTGCGTAATCTTCTCGTTCAGCGCCGAGTTGATGCAAGCCATCTTCTCCTGCTCTGGGAAGCCATCGTAGCAGGGAATGATCTGAGCCATGAGATTGCGGTCAAAGCCGCAGATGTGGCGCAGGTTCACGGCAAGCTCGAAGGTAAGCGTGTTGCGATTGGAACGCATAGGTTCCTGGCCATCATTATACATCTGCCACCACTTCTTGATGATTTCAGAATATGGGATTCCGAGGTAATCATTGCTGGAGGATGAAGAGGATGAAGGAGAGGAAGATGAAGAAGAAGCGGAAGCAGGCTGAGCCTGATTCTTAGAAGAAATCTGAGGATTCTGAGAGGCTTGAACCTTTCGAGAATTCTGATTCGCTTGGGATTTCTGATTCACTTGATTCATCAGAGAATTCTGAGAATTCTGAGGATTCAAAGTTTTCTCTTCCACATTCTCCAACCAAGGCTTGTAATGCTTATTCGCCTTATGCGCCCCAGGAGGCAGCTCCTCCTGTCCATACTTCTCTCGCTCTTCCAGCATCTTGCCTTCAGCTGCCACGGCAGCTTCCTCATAATCATCCTTGAAGAGTTCGGGCGATAGATAGAGCAAATCTTCAGCATCAGCAGAAGTCGTGAAATACACTCGGTTAATATCATGAGCCGACGTATCCATCTCGCACTCCATCATCTTGGCAATTCTTACCTGGTTCTCCAGGATAGTCTTGCCCATCTCTCGCTTGCAAACCGCATGACCGCCTTGTCGTGCGCTGCGTTCCAGCATCAGCAGACCATACTTCTCAGGCTCCTGCAGCATCAGCTTAGCCGCCTTCTCGAAGTCCTGCTTATCATCCAGGTCGAAGCCGAAAGCCTGGCTTGGCAATTTCGTGCCCTTTACCACCCCTTGCGGATAATGCCCGGAGTAGTTAAACTGCACCAGTCTTCGCTTCGCCCCATCGTTCCCCTCGCGCGCCAGTCGCAAGTTCGCTTTCTGTTCGTAGCTACCACGAATCTTTCTGTATTCCTCTTCCGAGGTGATGGAGCGGGCCACCTTGTGCCCGTTCTCCACCCTTATTAAATAGCAACTCATCTATATTCTCTCTCCTATCGCTTCAACTGATAATCCACCACAGCCTCAGCAGCCTCTTCCGCCTCCTTCACCAGCGCACTTCCGATGTTGATTCCTTCATCGCAGAACACCTTCAAGGTGAGCTGGATGGCTCCATCCTTGGTCTTGCTCACACGACCGTGCGCCAACTTTCTGATCAGTTCCGACTGAGAGCGGATTCGTGGTTTAACCACGAAATCAAAAGTACCATCCGAAAGCTGCTGGGCAACGCCCTGCGAACGGAATCCCTGCACCTTCTCTCCCCCTCCGTGCTCACTAGGCGCAAAGAGGAAACACTTGCTTTCATCATAGAAAGCCATACCACCCAGCTGCACGTGCTGGCTACCATTGTTATTCACCTGCTGGCCATTAACCTGCTGATTGTTTACATTTATCTTCATAAATACTTAAATTAAAATAAGGTTGAACGAAAGAAGTGTCGTAAGTTTCAGTTTGCGCAAATTATCCCGGGACAATTCTTACTCCACCTATTTCAATTCAAGATTCATTACTTGCCGAGCTTCTCAATATCTGTTACGAGGATATCCTGATAAACCTGACCATTATACTCACGAGCCGTGAATCGGAGCGTAACCGCCACCAATGTTCCCGGAGCAAACTTACACTGAGCCACATTGCCCAGCATAGCCGCAGCATATTGGTTCTCGTACTTACCGCCCATCTCCTGCAACACGATGTTGCACTTCATCATCTGGCCGTTCTCACTCTTCTGACTCTGTACAGCGAAAGCCTCGCCCTGCTGCACCACTCTCATAATCTTACTATTCATATAAATTCAAGTACGAAGATGTTTCAAGATCTCTTTTGATATTTCGAGCTGTCTTGTTCTTCGACGATGCAAAGGTAGGGAAAAAACAAAAGCACCGCCCATACCATGTGGTACGAGTGGTGCTATCTTTTTTGCTTGAGGTACTAAGTTTTTTAATTTGTGGTATTATCTATGTAATTTTTGTGGTATTATCTATTCTCATATCCTACGTAAAAGAGTTCATTTTATATTGAACATAAAAATCGATGCATTGCTTGAACTTTAAGCCAAACTCTCTTTTTGCTTTCAGCCTTCTATCTCCTTTATCCCATTCCTCGATTTTGTTTCCTAGTTCATTTATAGTTTTCCTCAATGCACTTTTGTCCAGCTCTACACTAAAGAGTGAATTCATCTTTTTACAAAAAGCATTCACATTGTCTTCAATCCATTCTTTATCCAACAACACACAGAAGAAACATACCCAGTAAGCCTTAGGCATTTTCTCACTCATCTTATCCATAATGGTGAGCACCATAGGGGCATGCTTGCTAATGCCAGAGCGCTTACCTTCTTCTTCACTAAATTTGCATTCTATTTTGGAAAAATCGAAATCAAATATCTTACTAGGCACTCTATTCGCTTCTCTCAACTCATCAATATCCTGATAAACATGAGTAAGCGTTAAGACAAACCGGAAGAAAGCACAGATCTTATCCTCATCCTTTCTTATCTTAAACAGCAGTCTGCCGGCTTTTACCTTATCCAGAGAATACTTACCACCCTTAAAAACGCAAATGCTCCTAAAGCAGTTATACAACTTATTGGCGTTCATCTTCTTGGGAATTTCATGCTCGGAAAAATCAATTTCAGTCTTATAGTCATCCTTCTGCTTTTTAGTGACGTTGACCTCAATATTATCCAATACGCCTGACTTGAAGAGTTCAATAAGAACCTTCTGAACATGTACTTTTAACGACTCTTCGGTTATTTCATCATCCAAATACATTTTTCTCCATTCCTTATGAGATTTCAGTACAAAGGATCCAATCTTATTGGTATAGGCAAACAACTGATTATTATAGAGGTCTTCATAAAGACTTCCCCCATGCTTTGCATCTATTATATTTGCAATATTCAGAAGTGCAGCACAAAGTTTTTTTAGTGCAGAATCTATGGCAAAATCAAGAACCTTATCATTAAATACATTATTATTCATCAGGTTGTTGATGGTTGTCTTGAACTTATCTCTTTCCGTATAGGTAAGCCCATCGAATTGATTCTTATTGTTGTCATCAGAAGAGGTTTCGGGAACCGGTGGCAACATATCAGCCATACTATTGGCAAATAAGGATTTGTCCATATTCAGAGACTCATAGGTCAAAGAAGAAGCATACTGATTAATCTTAGATTTAGTTTCTATCCAAGTTTCCCGGTTACTCCATTCCACGTAATCAACATCTCTATCAATATCGATGATTAGATTAGTTTTAAGTTTCTGCCCTATCTTTTCAAACATTTCGCTACTTTCAAACATAGCAATAAGTAACGATAGTTTATGAATGGTTCTATCGCCAGCACAATCCCCATAGCAGGTTTTATATTCCTGCATGAGCATTTCCAAATCCTTTAAGTATCTTGTTTTGTCTGCTGCCATATGATTAGTATTAAAAAAGCGTGGGCAAAAACCCATACGCAATCATCGCTCAGAGGCCGACCAAAGCCCTAACTCCAGATATACATACAAGTCTTGCCCACGTCGTAGATTTTGACTTCTACACACATGAGCGCCGCTTGTTGCCATCCTTGAAGTTAGCTTATCTTCTGTTGAAGTTTGGTCGTTTCTGAGCGATAAGATTTATACTTGCTGACAACGCTTTCCGTGCACCTACCTATAGGGATAGGCTCCTGTTTCTATATCTTTTCTTTCCTTATATTATAATAGTTTATAAATCAATGAATCGTTCTACGAATCGCTTGAACTTTTCAATGACAGTTTTCTTTTTCTGTTCACGTTTATTGCCGGCACCAAAGATAGGCATCGGGGGCAGTACTGTTGTAATAGCCATTCCACTCTCCTCTACGTAACCGTCATGCAGAGACTTGGTGATAAAATCACGGGTTGCCTCTTCCTTTAGGTTCTCTTCGCTAATAATGACTTCCAGTTCCCTTTCCATCTGCTGACGGATGTAATTCTGCCATTCTTCGTAAACATCAACATCCTTACCTTCTTTTATGACATGAAGGTAGCCCTCTATGAGGTCTTTCTTATCCCTCAGCTTCGGACTTGATGTTATGCAACGGATAATATCCTTGATAAGATCTGCATCTTCACAGTTGCTATCATGATATTTTTTCACAAGAGCCAGGATGTAAGGAATATCAATATCAAACTGGCGAATCAGTTCTATCTCAAATTCCAAATCATCCGTTCCGCCAGCTCCGTCTCCGCCTGTATGACCACCACCGCTACCTGTAGTTCCGCCTTTCAAATCATCACAGAAGCTGAGGTACCAAGATTGGTAGTCCTGCCTGTCACCTTCACAGATGATGCGGATTGCATTACGCTCTTCCAGGGTTTCCGGATTAAACTGATCAAAACTTATCAGTATATTAGTCTTCTTGACGAATTGCCCATACAACTTAATGAAGCCTATCTTTTGAGCCAGCGGGATGGAAGGATTCAACTTGCAGAGCGGATATTCCTGCAGAAGTTTCTCAGCCAGTTCCTTATATCCTGCCTGATGTTTCCCATCCTCTTCGTAGCCATTGTAATATTCCTCAAAGGTTCGCATCAGAATAATGCTGTTGGCATTAGCATCGCCGAAAAGCCCGAAGCTCCTGTTGGTGGCTTCTATGAGATTGCGGAAACAAACGATGTTGCCACAATTCTTATAGGCATTCAGAATACGGTTGGTTCGGCTGAAAGCCTGCAGCAATCCATGCATTCGCAAATTCTTGTCCACCCAGAGCGTATTGAGACATTTTGCGTCAAAGCCCGTCAGGAACATTCCTACCACAATGAGCAGATCAATTTCCTTGTTCTTGGTGCGCCAGGAAAGATCCTTGTAGTAGTTTTGGAACAATTCAGCACTCGTATTGTATGAAGTTCCAAAGCAATGGTTGTACTTTTTTATACAGGAATCCAGAAATTCCCTACTCGTAGAGTCCAGTTCCTTAATGCTTTCCGGGTCTTCTTCTATATTTCCGTTACTGTCGTTCTCTGCCTCGTTGGCTGCCGAAGTAAAGATGGTTGCAATCCTTAACTGGGGGGCACCTGGCTCAGCCATCTGCCGCTCCAGCTCCTTATAGTATTCTATAGCCATTTGAACACTATCGCAGGCAAGTATAGAGTTGAATCCCGTGGTGGAAACCTTTGCCTTCTGTTCTTCAACCTGATCTTCCTTCTTTTTCTTGTAGTTTTTTATAACTTCCTCTACATTGGTCAGAACCGAGGCTGTCCATTGAATTGAGCGCTTGGTCTTTATATCGAAATGTTCAAGAAGATATTTCACATTCAAAGCTATGCGCTTGGAGTCGAGATAGTTTGTGTTCTCCACCTTCTTTCCATCTACCATAGCCGTCTGCGTGTGGTATTCTACATTAAATTTCAGCACATTCTTATCGTTGATGGCATTGATGATGGTATAAGTGTGGAGAGGCTTAGTATGATTGCCCTTTTCGTCCAACTCTCCGCCAAACACATCTGCAGTGGTCATCATTTCTCCCTTTTTACCACTGGCATTAACTCCAAATATCGGGGTGCCGGTAAAGCCAAACATGATGTACTTCTTGAAACTCTGCTTAATCTGTTTCTGCATGGCACCAAACTGCGAGCGGTGACATTCATCAAAAATGAAGACGAAAACCTGGTCAAGAACCTCCTGCTCTATCTTCTTTTTCCTCAAGAGGCTCGACATCTTCTGAATCGTGGTGATGATGATGTTCGAATCATTGCCATCGGCATTTAGCTGACCGAGCAATATTTTACTGTTCACATTGCCATTGGCACAGTTAGGGCAGAAACGGTCGTATTCCTTCATCGTCTGATAGTCCAAATCCTGTCGGTCAACGATGAATACTACCTTATGTACTCCCTCTATATCGCTTGCAAGCTGAGCCGTCTTGAATGAGGTCAGGGTTTTACCCGAACCGGTAGTGTGCCAGATGTAGCCTCCTGCCTTTCTAGAACCTTCCCAATGATGATTCAAGGCAATCTTGATACGCTGGGTAATACTCTCAGTAGCAGCTATCTGGTAAGGACGCATCACCAGCAGTTCCTTTTCTACATTGAACACACAATATTTGGTAAGAATTTCGAGCAGCGTGCGTTTTACGAGGAAGGTCTTGGCAAAGTCCTCCAGGTCGCAGATAAGGTTGTTTTCCCTATCACTCCAGTAGCTGGTAAACTCAAACGAGTTGCTCTGAATTTTCTTTTTCTTCCCCTTCTGCTTGTCTGCTTCCTGCTCACGAGCATAGCGGGTGGTATTGCTGTAATATTTAGTTTCCGTGCCATTGCTGATGATAAACAGCTGGATGTAATCAAACATTCCCTTGCCTGCCCAGAAACTTTCACGAGCATAGCGGTTTATCTGGTTGAAGGCTTCCCTGATGCTTACACCGCGGCGTTTCAACTCAATATGAACGAGTGGCAGACCGTTAACCAGGATGGTTACATCATAGCGGTTGGCGTGGGTTCCGCCAGCGGGCACGTACTGGTTGATAACCTGCAGATTATTCTTGAACACGTTATCTTTATGGATAAGGTGAACATTGGTCTTAATACCATTGTCACGTTCTATTTCTACTGCTGTATTTTCCTTTTGAATCATGCCGGCCTTATCCTCCATCGTGAGCGTTTCGCTGGTTAATTTATTCAGCAGACTTTTCCACTCCTTGTCAGAGTATTCTGTATTGTTTGCCTTGCCCAGCTGTATGCGCAGGTTCTCCAACAATTCTTTCTCGTTGTGGATGGAAGGATATTCGTAACCTTGTCTTTGCAGTTGTTCGATAAGCCAGCGTTCCAGATCCTGCTCGCTTTGGTAAGCATTACCATTCTTCCTTGATGACTCATATTTTGCCACCACGGTACAATAATCTTGCTCTGCTATGATTTTATAACTTTCTGCCATAACGTTATTAATAAAAGAATTTATTCAAATGTCAGCAACTTTTCTCTGTAGTATTCATACTGCTTCTGGCGTAGCTCTATCATCTTCTCCAGCTTCGAGATGTAGGTCTCGAATGTGTCGAGGATGGAAGCGATTTGGCGCTGCTGCACAAGCGGAGGAAATGCGAATGAGAAAGAAGCCATAGATTCACCAGACACCCTGATCACCTTTGCTCCAGTTGCAGCCTTTTGTTTTTGTTTGGCAAACATTTCTGTTTGAAATAAGTATGCCATGTATTTTGGGTCTTGATCATGAGAATAGCAAAATGAGTCACCACTATAAGCAACATCACCAGCTCCAAACCATACAGCAGCTTTACAACAGGCTTTTACATCCTCGCTCGTAGTCGCTATCAACAAGTCGCCATAACTTGCTTTTTGTAGTTTTTTCGCAAGGTCTTCTTCGCAAAAGGATTTTGTCTTATAAATGCATGTATTATAATACGTATGAATCTGCCCATAATGGACACATGGAAATCCTTTGACCCTAAAATCAGACTTTTGAAGACCATTTCCTCTCGTGAATGTTCCAATCTCGCCTAGTGTTTTTATTTCCCAGTTTTTTTGAGGAGCCATCAACTTTTCTCGATAATACTCCATCTGTTTCTTCCTCATCTCTACTTCCTGTTTCATCTTGTCGATGAGCGAGGTGAAGGAATCAAGAATAGAGACTATCTCCTTTTGAATGTTTAGCGGAGGAAGTGGAATCTCTATATCTGCAAAACGCATTCTATTTACATTAAAGCGAGTAACTCCAAAAGCAGTTTTGGAAATAGCAGCTCGTATGGATGTACTTCGTAGCAGATGACCGATGTATGAAGGTAAAGCTTCATTCATGTCATTTAGCCTAAAGCCAAAACAGAAGCTATTCAAGTACATTTTCTCTTGGGGGTTAAACAATACTACAGATGACATTCCTGCGTCTGCAGGGGTTTCTGATGACCCCGTAATGAGTATGTCGCCCCATAATACTTCGTTTTGCTTCTCATCCTTTCCAACAACAACGGTATCCTTTATTGCTGGATTTAAAACAGGGTTGTTAAAAATATTTCGGTACGTAACCAACAATGCATTCCCTTCTGAAAAATCACTTTTAGATTTCCCTGATAGTCCACTATAGAATGTACCAATTTCCTTTAACCTAACTCTTCTCATATGTTACAAACAAGCAATTTTATTAGCAATCTCTGTATTCAGAGTAAATATTTCCGACTGCAATTTCTTAATCTCCTCGTTTAGCTTAACAATATCAATCACTTCCCTTTTATCTTCTTTCTCTACATAAGAAGAAACGGAGAGGTTGGCACCATTGGATAGAACTTCATCATTGCTGACGAGCTTGGTAAAATATTGTTCTTCCTTGCGCTCCTGATAAGCATTTACAATTCTATTTTGGTTTTCATTCTCAAGCTTGTTCTTGTCGCCCTTCTTCTCACATTCTTCCGAAGCATCCACAAACAAAATATTATTGTCTTTCTTGTTCTTCTTGATAACAATGATGCAAGTGGCAATACCTACGCCAAAGAAAAGATTGGCAGGAAGCTGAATCACCGTATCCACAAAATTGTTCTTAATCAGATATTCGCGGATTTTCTTCTCTGCTCCACCACGATAAAGCACACCAGGGAACTCTACGATGGCGCAAGTACCAGTCTCACTAAGATGGTAAAGCATGTGCATCGTAAAAGCAAGGTCTGACCTCTGTATAGGAGCCAGCACACCAGCAGGACTGTATCGTACATCATTAATCAGAATCGTGTTATTCTTTCCCTCCCAACTCTTGGAGTATGGCGGATTGCTCACGATAGCATCAAACTTCATTCCAAGATGATGAGGAGTTGTAAGCGTGTTACCCAACTGAATATCAAACTTGGCATAGTTCACATTATGCAGGAACATATTGATGCGGCAGAGATTATAGGTTGTAGGGTTAATTTCCTGACCATAAAACTCTATTTCCGATGCTTTTTCACCAACATATTTCACAAACTTCATCAGTAAGGAACCCGAACCGCAGGCTGGGTCATAAACCTTCTGAATATTAGGATTGTTGCAGCAGGCTATGCGGGCAAGTACTTCACTCACCTCCTGTGGCGTAAAGTATTCACCACCACTTTTACCAGCCTTCGATGCATACATCTGCATCAGGTATTCGTAGGTGTCGCCTACTGTATCAATACTGTTGTCTGTAAACGTCTTGCTGAGCTGCATATCACGCACCTTGGTCAACACCTTGGAAATGCACTTGTTACGCATTTCTACAGAGTTGCCGATACGGGAGCTGTCAATGATGAAATCAGAGAAAAGTCCCTTTACCTGTTCCTCGCTATCAGTACCGGCAGCACTGGCCTCAATAGAACGGAACACTTGGGCTAGCGTTTCATTGAGGTTGACATTCTTTTCAGGTGAAGCAGCTACTCTCTGAAACAATTGACTTGGCAGAATAAAGAAGCCCTTTTCCTGCACCATCATTTCGCGAGCCTCCTTTGCTTCTTCATCTTCCATTTTAGCATAATCAAAGTCCTTGATTCCGGCAGCAGCCTGCAAATTATTAATGTAGTCGGTAAGGTTTTCTGAGATGTAACGATAGAATATGGCACCCAAGACATAAGCCTTGAATTCCCATCCATCAACAGCACCTCTTAATTCTTCAGCGATACTCCAAATAGTTTTATGAAGTTCTTCTCGTTCTTTATTGTATGTTCCCATAATGTGTTTATTTATTTTCTACTAGTACAAGCTTCCAGTCCTTATTCTCAAGAACTAAGGAGCCGTTTGAGTCAGTAATTGTGAAAATCTGCTTATCTATCTGAATTTTGTTCTTCTTTATTAAATAGGTATATCGACCATAAGGAACTATTTTCTGGGAAGTTTGCAGGATATTCCCCATATCATCAAATTCAGTGACAGTTTCCTCCAGTTGGAAAAATACGCTATCAGCGATAAAATGGCAATAGGCTGGTCCCTCTTTCACATCTACACCGAAGTCTCCTATACGCTCTATTGCCTCTGAAATGACCCATTCGTGGTCTGAAATTTGGCTTTTATAGTCGATTACTCGCTCTTTTTCAGCTTCCTCGTCGCTAGAACAGGCGGAAAAAGAAAGCATAAAAAGGACGAATACCAGCGTCTGAATCCACGCTGATATTCGCCCTTTTATAAGTACACAATGATTTGAGGTTAATTTTGACGAAGCAAAATTACCCCCCCCAGCCCGTCCGAGAACGGCCGTTTTGGGGTGTATCATAGAGGGCAGAACCGCTATCACGACTCCACCTAAGCCCCTCTAAGGGCATATCTTTTTAGTTTATGTTAAACAATTCGTCATAAGGGCTTAAAATGGCCGATATGAACACTAATAGAGCGTGTTTTTCGAT
>ENA-UEQM01000866-UEQM01000866.1-human-gut-metagenome-genome-assembly--contig:-NODE-866-length-15690-cov-87.671556_pt1 | contig 15690 bp, 10 predicted proteins | sample MGYA00242948_ERZ507948 | MGnify/ENA primary metagenome ERZ507948 (study PRJEB26167, sample SAMN06115440) | human gut metagenome | host: Homo sapiens | place: China:Hubei | collected 2015-07-28... | reverse complement strand
CGAAGGGGGCCAACTTTCAATAACCGCTGGTGGAATGACCGAAGGTCATGGAACCTGCGGACAACCAATAGTAGGGAAGAATCGTCCCCAAAGGGGGCGAACCACATCCAGTCTTGCTCCTGTTCGCCCCCTTCGGGGACGTTTGGAGAGAGTCCTTGTTATCCGCAGGTTCCATTCCCTTCGGTCATTCCACCCGCGGTTATTGACATTCGCCCCCTTCGGGGACGGTGGGATGCTACTTGCGAAAGCTTTTTAATTATAATTCTCTGCAAAGATAAGAAATAGTTTTGGAATAGTTGCTATTTCTTGTATAAAAAAGTATAATTTCTTCTTTTTTTTTAACTGAAATCAAATAAATCAGACTTCTTCCGAAAAAAAGAGGGTCTAAAATGAAAGTTTAACCCAAAAAATTACTAGATGTGCCCGATTTTTTGTAACTTTGCCCGCTGTTATTAGATTTTGTATTTTTAGCCGGTTGGGATACTGGCAAAATGGAATAGAGAAAATGAATTTAGCATTTCCAATAGAGTTTAACATCCTTGACTTTGTTTTCAAGGGAATTCTTATCGGTGTGATTGCCTCGGCTCCGATGGGTCCGGTGGGCATCCTTTGTATTCAGCGAACCTTGAACAAGGGGCGATGGTATGGTTTCGTCACGGGTATAGGTGCAGCGTGCAGCGACATCGTCTATGCGCTTTTCACGGGCTTGGGTATGAGCTTCGTGATGGATTTCGTGAACAATTCGCAGAACAAGTTCATCCTCCAGATTCTCGGCAGCGTGATGCTCCTCATCTTCGGCGTCTATTGCTTCAGGAGCAATCCTACCAAGAACATGCACCAGAGCAGCAACAAGCAGGGTACCCTTACCCACAATGCCATTACGGCTTTCCTGGTAACGCTGAGCAATCCGCTCATCGTCTTCCTCTTCATGGCCACCTTTGCCCAGTTTGCCTTCGTGGTGCCTGATATGCCGATCGAAATGGGTGTGGGCTATCTCAGCATTGTCTTCGGAGCCCTGCTCTGGTGGTTCGGTCTCACCTGGCTCATCGACAAGGTGAGGGGAAAGTTTGATACCAACGGCATCCTTATTATTAATAAGGTGATAGGAAGCGTGGTCATCATCTTCTCTGTCATTGCCCTCTTCGGCACAGTATTCAATCTGTACCATCTGCCAGGCTTTTAATCTTAGAGTTAAAAGTTGATAGTTAATAGTTTATAGTTCAAACTTCAAAGTAAATATGTTTGTAGCACAAGAATTAAGAAAGACGAGTATTGCAGAATACCTCTTATATATGTGGCAGATAGAGGATATCATCCGTGCCTACGGATGCTCGCTGCCTGTCATCAAGAAGAATTACATCGAAAGATTCAATTTCACTCCCGAGCAGAAAGATGAGGAACTCGACTGGTTCGGCAACCTCATCCGCATGATGAACGAGGAGGGAAAGCGTGAGTATGGTCACCTCGATATCAACCGAGTGCTCCTGCAGGATGTCATCGACCTTCATGCCCGACTGCTCCAGAGCAGCAAGTTTCCTATCTACAACGCCGAATACTACAAGGTGTTGCCGTTCATCGTTGAGCTGCGCAACCGTGGCGACAAGGAACTCAACGAGATTGAAACCTGCCTCGATGCCCTCTATGGCGTGATGATGCTCCGCCTGCAGAAAAAGGAGATTACTCCCGAAACTGAGCGTGCCATCAAGGAAATCACCGTCTTCATCGGCCTCTTGAGCGATTACTATATCAAGGACCGCACCGAAGGCCTGAAGTTCGAAGACGACGACATGTAGTGATTAGTTTTTAGTGATTACTTTTCAGTGATTAATTTTTTAGTATATACATTATTATAATATATATATAACGATATATAACAGATGAAAGAGATTGAAAGAAGAAGAACATTTGCCATCATTTCGCACCCTGATGCCGGTAAGACAACTTTGACCGAGAAGTTCCTGCTCTTCGGTGGACAGATTCAGGTGGCTGGTGCCGTTAAAAATAATAAGATTCGTAAAACTGCTACTTCCGACTGGATGGATATCGAGAAGCAGCGTGGTATCTCGGTTTCTACATCCGTGATGGAGTTCGATTACCTGCCAGATGGACAGACCGGAGAACCTTACAAGGTGAATATCCTCGATACTCCAGGTCACCAGGACTTCTGCGAGGATACCTACCGTACCCTCACCGCCGTGGATTCTGCCATCATCGTGGTGGATTCAGCCAAGGGTGTGGAGGCACAGACCCGCAAACTGATGGAGGTGTGCCGCATGCGCAATACTCCGGTTATCATCTTCATCAACAAGATGGACCGTGAGGGACGTGACCCATTCGATGTTCTCGATGAGTTGGAAGAAGAATTGAAGATTTCCGTTCGCCCATTGTCTTGGCCTATCGGTCAGGGCGCCCGATTCAAGGGTGTTTACAATATCTACGAGCACCAGCTCAATCTTTTCACACCTAACAAGCAGCGTGTCACAGAGAAGGTAGAGGTGGATATCCAGTCAAAGGAACTTGATGAGCGAGTAGGCGAGCGTGAGGCAAGCCAGTTGCGCGAGGAACTGGAACTGGTTGATGGCGTTTACCCTGAGTTTGATGTAGAAACCTATCGCTCTGCCGAAGTAGCACCGGTGTTCTTCGGATCAGCGTTGAACAACTTCGGTGTGCAGGAGCTTCTGGATTGCTTCGTGCAGATTGCCCCATCGCCAAAGCCAACCCAGGCAGAGGAGCGTCAGGTGGAGCCAGAGGAGCCTAAGTTCACTGGTTTCATCTTCAAGATTACCGCCAATATCGACCCTAACCACCGTTCCTGCATCGCCTTCTGCAAGATCTGCTCTGGCAAGTTTGTGCGCAATCAGCCTTACTACCACGTGCGCCTCGACAAGACCGTGCGCTTCTCTTCGCCAACCCAGTTTATGGCGCAGCGCAAGAGCACCATCGACGAAGCATATCCAGGCGACATCGTAGGTTTGCCAGATAACGGCATCTTCAAGATTGGCGATACCCTTACCGAGGGCGAGAAGATTCACTTCCGTGGATTGCCATCGTTCTCACCACTTCTCTTCAAGTACATCGAGAACGATGACCCTATGAAGAGCAAGCAGTTCCAGAAGGGATTGGAGCAGCTCATGAACGAGGGTGTGGCTCAGTTGTTCGTCAACCAGTTCAACGGTCGCCGCATCGTGGGTACCGTGGGCCAGCTTCAGTTCGAGGTTATCCAGTATCGCCTGGAGAACGAGTACAACGCCAAGTGCCGCTGGGAGCCTGTTCACCTGCACAAGGCATGCTGGATTGAGGCCGACGACGAGAAGGAGCTGGAGAACTTCAAGAAGCGCAAGTACCAGTATATGGCCAAGGATATCGAGGGCCGCGATGTGTTCCTCGCCGATTCAGGCTACGTGTTGAGCATGGCTCAGCAGGATTTTGAGCACATCAAGTTCCACTTTACATCAGAATTCTAAAATTTCAGCATGGTAATGGATGAAGAGTTAACAGGATACAAACAAAGCAGGACGGCGAAGCTGGTTGCCTGGCAGAAGAAACACATCTCTGACAAGCAGATGACCCTGATTCTCGCCTTCCTCATCGGTCTGCTCGCTTCGGTGGCAGGCTTCTTCTTGCATGCCATCGTACACGAGATACAGTATCTGCTCACTTCGGGATTCGAGAAGGGTACCTATAATCTGCTCTTCCTGCTGTTCCCTATCGTGGGCATCTACCTCACGTCGCTGTTCATCAAGTATGTGGTGCGCGACAATATCTCGCATGGTATCACAAGGGTACTTTATGCCATCTCTACCAAGAACTCCCGACTCAAGGGGCACAACTGCTGGTCGTCAGTGGTGGCATCAGGCATCACCATCGGTTTCGGTGGTTCCGTGGGAGCCGAGGCACCTATCGTGCTCACCGGTTCAGCCATCGGTTCCAACCTGGGACAGATTTTCCGCATGGATAAGAAGACCATGATGCTGCTGGTGGGATGTGGAGCCAGTGCCGCCATTGCAGGCGTGTTCAAGGCGCCGATAGCCGGACTGGTGTTCACCCTCGAGGTGCTGATGGTAGATCTGAGCATGGCATCGCTCTTGCCTATCTTGATTTCGTGTGTCACAGCCACCTGTTTCACCTATATATTCGATGGCGACAGTTCGCTGTTCGAATTCACGCTCACCAACCCATGGGAGCTGGACCGCACCCCGGCGTGCATTCTGCTGGGTGTATTCTGCGGACTGGTGAGTCTGTATTTCATGCGCACCATGTCCATCTGCGAGGGATTCTTCGGCAAATTGAGCCAGTATCCATACGCCAAACTGCTGTTTGGAGGACTCATCCTCAGCACGCTCATCTTCTTCTTCCCTTCGCTTTACGGCGAGGGCTATTCTGCCGTCAACATCCTGCTCAAGGGTAGCAACGAGGCAGAGTGGGGGCAGGTGATGAACCGTTCGCTGTTTTCGGGTCAGGATAATCTGCTCATCTTCTACATAGCGTTTGTCACCTTTACCAAAGTATTTGCCACATCGGCAACCAATGGTAGTGGCGGTTGTGGTGGAACCTTTGCGCCTTCGCTGTTTATCGGCGGTTTTGCAGGCTTCCTTTTTGCCCGCCTGTGGAACATCTATCAGGTAGGCGTTCATGTGCCGGAGCAGAATTTTGCGCTCATGGGCATGGCGGGCTTGATTACGGGCGTGATGCATGCCCCGCTTACGGGCATCTTCCTCATCGCCGAACTCACGGGTGGCTATCAGCTCTTCATGCCGCTGATGATTGTGTGCATCTCTTCGTTGCTCACCATCAGCATCTTCGAGAGCCACAGCATCTACGCCCTGCGTCTGGCCAGAGAGGGCAAGTTGCTCACCCACCATGTAGATCGTTCGGCACTTACGCTGATGAGCATGCAGAGCATGGTTGAGAAGGATTACCATCCTATCAGTCCCGATCTGCCGATGAGCAAGCTGGTGAGCGAGATTTCAAGAAGTAACAACAACTTTGTTCCGGTGTTGGATGATGCCGGTGTGCTGAAGGGCGTGATAGATATCACCCGTCTGCGCCACATCATCTTCCGTACGGAACTGTATAATCACTTCACGGTGAGCCAGCTGATGATTCAGCCGTCGGCAACCCTGGGCGAGAACGAGCGCATGGATGAAGTGATGGATAAGTTTGATAAAACCGATGCCGCGCAGCTGCCAGTGGTAGATGTCAACGGCGTGCTGAAGGGCTATATCAGCCGCACCAAGATTTACGAGGTATATCGCAAGATTGTGGCGGATATGTCGGCAGAATAAAATTTTGAAAAAATGGAGAAGAAAGATTTAAGAATCATATTCATGGGAACCCCGGAGTTTGCGGTGGAATCCCTCAAGCGCCTGGTAGAGGGCGGATATAACGTGGTGGCTGTGGTTACCCAGCCCGATAAGCCTGTGGGCAGACATCAGGACACGCTGCAGCCATCTCAGGTAAAGCAGTATGCGCTTTCGCAGGGCCTGCCAGTGTTGCAGCCGGTGAAGATGAAAGACCCTGAGTTTGTGGAGCAGTTGCGCAGCTATCAGGCCGATTTGCAGGTAGTAGTAGCCTTCCGCATGCTGCCGGAGGTGGTATGGGCGATGCCTAAGTATGGCACCTTCAATGTGCATGCCGCCCTGCTGCCACAGTATCGTGGCGCAGCCCCAATCAACTGGGCTGTAATCAACGGCGAGAAGGAGACGGGGGTCACCACCTTCTTCCTAGACCACGACATCGATACCGGTCGCATCATCATGCAGAAGCAATTCCATATTCCGGAAGAAGCCAATGTGGAGTATGTATATGATGGTCTGATGCATCTGGGTGCCGAACTGGCACTGGAAACCATCGATGCCCTGATAGCAGCCGACGGCAACATTGCATCCATTGCCCAGGAAGAACTGATGGGCGAGGGCGTGGAGCTGAAATCAGCCCCAAAGATTTTCAAGGACACCTGTCGCATTGATTTCCACAAGCCAGCCAAGCAGGTTCACGATTTCGTGCGTGGTCTTTCGCCATATCCTGGAGCCTGGACGGAGATTAAGAAGAAGGCACCAGTGGTTATCTTTGAGAATACGGATGGCGAGATGCCAGAGGCTACGTCTCATCCTGCGCAGAAGAAGAGTGTGGAGAAGGTTCAGGTGTTGAAGATTTTCAAGACCCAGCAGTCTGAAGAACCTCGTGGCGCAGCACCAGTAGGTTCTTTGAGAATCTTCGAGAAGAAGTTGCAGGTAGCGTGTCTTGATAATTGGCTCAACATCCAGGAGCTGCAGCTTTCGGGCAAGAAGCGCATGGATGCCGCCGCCTTCCTCAACGGCATGAAGGACATCGCCTATTACGAGTGCCAGAAGAGCCAGGAAGATAATTTTTAATTCATAGTAATCATAGTAATATGACCAGAGAAGAAGATATTAAGAATGCAGTGGAATGCATGCGAAAGGGTGGAGTGATTCTCTATCCTACAGATACCGTATGGGGCATCGGCTGTGATGCCACCAATCCGGAGGCTGTGAAGAAGGTGTACGAGATTAAGAAGCGTGATGATTCCAAGGCGCTGATTTGTCTCATTGATTCAGCCGACCGCATGGCGCGTTATTTCCGCAACGTGCCTCAGGTGGCGTGGGATTTCATTGATGCAGCGATGCCGGTGAAGCCTACTACCATCATCCTGGATGATGCCAATGGCGTGGCTCATAACCTGGTAGCCGAGGATGGCAGTCTGGCGATGCGAGTAACTTACGAGGAGTTCAGCAAGCAGCTCTGCTACCGTTTCCAGAAGCCTATCGTGAGCACGAGTGCCAATGTAAGTGGCGAGCCGGCAGCCCAGAACTACCGTGACATTTCCGAAGAGATTCTGAATGCCGTGGATTACGTATGCTGGACTCGTCGCCAGGAGCACAAGCCTCACCAGCCATCCAGCATCGTAAAGATTGCGAAGAATGGTGAAGTGAAAGTCATCAGATAAAGTTCCGCCTGGCGGAATGCAATCGCCTAGCGGTTTTCGTTTTCTATATATAAAAAAGAGGTGCATCGCAAGAAGTCTTTCTCTTGCAATGCATCTCAATTTTTTAACCTATAATGATGCTATCTTCTACAGATGGAAATCAATTTCCTTGAGCCATGCCTTGGTATCAAAGCAAGATTTGATATGAGCATCAAGGAAGCCATCCAATATATGATCTATACAAAGGCATTAGAGTTGATAAAGTATATGTCTGAGGAAGATGTTAAAAAGAAACGTCATGAATTGCTGGTTAAAAATCATCAGATAAAAGATTAGGATAATTGACTTCTTTGTTAAGGTGTCCAGTTCTATGCTCCAATATTAACTCACTTGTTGGAGAGTTTGGGTTCGTTCTGCCACCCAGTTTTTGGACAGGTGCCCGGTAGCCCAGACATCAATGTCCTTAAGTTCGAAATAATTCTTCCCTTAAAGGAATTACTTTCTACCTTTAAAGGAAAATGTTTCTAGAGTTAGTAGAAAGTTTCGTTCAGCGACGTTGAATGTCCGTTCAGCGACGCTGAATGTAGGTTCAACGACGCTGAATGTAGGTTCAACGACGCTGAATGTAGGTTCAACGACGTTGAACGGAACTTTCTTCTAGACTTAAAAACAATTCCGACCTATGTGGTTGAAAAATCCTCCTATAATAAATTCTATATTCACTCAGATGGAATGGCTAGAGCCAGCAATAGCTTTTGACCATTTATCGCAATGCTTTCATCCATGACCATTGCATATTTGTTGATTAAAGCGCTAAATATCATAGTGTTATATTAATAATTCAGAGGGTGCTTCCAGACCATGCTTTTTGGAACACAAAACTGGACACCCTACTTCTTTGTACAAAAAAAATCTGCCCCTCTGCTTCACAGCAGAAGGGCAGAAAAATTGTGTTTACTAGCATCGCGTTTATAAACCTTGCGTTTACAAAAGAAGCAAATTTATTTTCGCTATTTTTTAAACTTTATCTTACTTACTAACTAATCAATATATCATTAACCATCAACGTCCATTGTAGATAAACACTGATGATCCTGGCAGATTCAATGTCAGAGGAGTATCAATGTCGATAGGCTTGTTGATTGGCATACCCTGCAATTCTGCCTGGCTGAAGGCATGGGTCAAAGTAATCTTTCCACGAACATAAGAAGGTATCTCCAACGCCTCTCTCAGGGTCGTGGTGAAGCTCTGTGCACTGGCTGAAGGGTTACGCAAGGTAAGCACACTCTTCTTGCCGTTCCATGCAGCCCAGCCATATACATTTGCCTTCTTGCCATCCCAAGGATTGCCACCAACCCAGTGGGCATCTGGCAATACGTCGGCCTGTTCCTGCTGCCACTTGATGCACTCTGCCAAGTCTTTCCACAACGCTCCTGCGTTGCCCTGATTGTCCTTGATTTCGTCCATCAGCTTGTAGTCGTTATACAGCTCAACCATGCCCGAACCACAGGCAAAGGCGCAGCGCATTTCACGAACGATACCGTCGTAATCCATGTTCTTGGAAACGGCACCCCAACGGCTCAGGATGAATCCGTGAGTCATCAATGTGTTGATAGGGCACACTGGTGATCTCTGTATGAAGTTCTGATATACCAGGCGGTCGCGATAGGTAATCCAGCGCTCACGATCGGTGCCCTGGTCACCTGCCTCGCCGTAATCACCCTCCTGGCGCCATACTGCATCTGTGAAGTGGAACCAGAATGGAGAAGCCCAGGTTCCTACAGTGGTGTTGAGGAAGATGTCTGGACGCTTCTGGCGTACGGCACGCTCGATGCTGATGATGGCCTCGGCATTCTCCTCGCCTCTGGTTCCTTCGTCAGGACCGATGGCTGAAGCCTGTGCACTGATACCATCAAACTTGAAGAAGCGGAAGTCGTAACGGTCAATCATGTTGGTGCAGCAACGGATGAAGAAGTTGTAGTAATCTTCATTGCTCAGCTGCATGCCACCCTTAGAACGCCAGTAGGCACGGCGATACTCGCCCGACTGGCCATAGCCGCCCACAGGACCCAGCCAGGCACCGATACCAGTACCCATCTGCTTGGCCTCGTTGGCTGGCTCATCGAATCCGTTAGGGAAGTTAGGATTGAAGGTCCAGGTGCCATACTGGTCCCAACCGTCATCCCATACGAAGGCCTTTGGAGCCATCTGATATTTATCATAGAAATGTGTCTTCCAGTGACTTACCACGTCGGCACATTGTTCTACGGTCATGTTTCCTTTGTAAGAAGGAGCTGGTGCATTGTTGCGGTCGATGTTCAACTCATACCATGAAATATATACAGGGTAAGGTCTCCAAGCCACAGCTCTTTCACGCTCGCTGTAAGCCAGGAAAGAGCGGCGCAACTGGTTAGGCGCAACCAAGCCCACTACGGAACTGATGTTCCAGGTTTTTCCAGCCTTTAAAGTGGTATTTCTTCTCCATAAGCCTTCTATGTGAGTAGCATTGCCTTCGTCCTTGCAGGAATTCAGACCCATTGGGGTTTCCAGTCCGGCAAAGATATGGTTGCTTGCCAGGATGGCACCACGGGTATTACCCACCACTTCTGGAGCGGTGTAGGCACTGTTCTTGGCTACCAGGTAGTTCATGGCCACGATACCTTTCATAGACAGGTCTCGGGCAGCCTTGATATCCATTTCTGTGCGCAGGTAGTGAGAGCCGTCCCTCAATACGGCACGCCAGGTGATAGAGAGGTCGCCGTAGGTAAAACGGGCTTCTAGAGCCTTGCCTGCATAACGGAGAGAAGCTGTTGCTGCAGATGGATCCTCGCCGAGGGTAACTATCTTTACATCTTCCAGCTTCATCTTAGATGCGGCCACGGTGCTGCCGTCGCCCAGGAGAACCTTAAACAACTCTGTGTCAGGTTGCAGTCCCAGTTCTGAACAGCCGTTGAAGTAGAGCTTGCCCCCGGTATTTATGAAAGAGGCTTTCAATACCTTGTTGGCCAGCTGATAGCTGTTTGACTTCTGGGTGATTTTAGCTACACCCGGTTGCTTTTTCTGGGGAAAGATGACAGCTTGTGCCCAACTCCCCATACACATAGATAGTGGCATTATAAGAGTAAGTGCCAGCTTTAATAAATTGTTTTTATTCATACTGATAGTAAGTTGAAGCCCCTTGAAAAAAAGGGAGACACCATCCGCTTATGGTGTCTCCCCTTGCGTGACTTAAATTATTTTGTTAATTTACATGTTATGGTCCATACCTTGGTCTCTCCATTGGCAGCCTTTACGGCATACTTGTGTGGAGTAGTCCAGTCGGCTGGAACACCCAACTTTGGAGAACCTTCAACAGGTAATTAAACTTTATCTTACAAAACTAATCTACATAGTCAGTTTCTTACTTTTCATCCCAACCTGGGTTCTGCTTCAAGTTCTTATTCAGTGCCAACTGATCGATTGGCAATGGATACAACCAGCGGCGGTCGTTAGCAGTCCACTTGCGGCCAGCAGCATTGTCATAACTCTCAGCGTAGATGCGGAGGTATGTCTTGCCGTTATATACTCTAGTGTTGCTGCTATCGAAGGCGTAGATCTCGTTGTACTGCTGCTTCACCTTGTCGGTAACACGGATACCCAGAGTAGTAAGAGGATTCTCCAACAACTTCATTGCATTCCAGCGCTTCAAGTCGTCCATACGGAAGCCTTCGCCAACCAACTCGATACGACGCTCACGACGAATCTCGTAGAGCAGGTTAGAAAGCTCATAACCATAGTTGATAGGCTTCTGGTCAGCAACAGGGTTCACTGTAAGGTGAGCCATGCCTACACGGTCGCGAAGCTGGTTGATGGTCTTGTCAAGAACAGCCTGGGTGCATGTACCCAACTCGGCATTAGCCTCGGCGTTGATGAGCAATACCTCTGCATAACGGTAGATGAACCAGTCGTAAGAGGTGTTGCGAGCCTGCCACTGAGTCTCGTCAGCAGAGTGGAACTTGGTACATGGATAACCTGTTACACCACCTGAAACAGAGCAGTCTGGCATCTTGTTCTGCACCTGCTTGTTGTTGCGGAGCCAGAATGGCTTGTGGTTGTTGTCGATGAGCTGATAGAGACGTGGGTCACGGTTGGCAATCTCTGTCTCCAACTCTTCGTCACCCTGGTAGCCTGAACCCTGGTTGTAGATAGGTGTACCATCCTTCATCAGGAACGACTCGATGAAGTCCTTGCTCAAGCCCATACCGTTGCCACCAGCCTGACGGCCAGTCTCGTGGGTAAGGATACCTGTCTCGTAGAAGCGGACCATGATAGCCTCCTTGTTGTCAGCAAGGTCTTCCTGAACAAACTGGTTGGCATAGCTGAGTGGATAACCCTCGTAAGACTTGGTGCCGGCACCGGCGTCAGTACCCTTTACGATGGCATATTTGCCGCTGTTGATGATTTCATCGGTCAGCTCCTTAGCCTTTGTAATGAGGCCTTCAGCTGTCAAACCCTCAGAACCAGTCTCCTTGTGATACTTCATATAAGTACCGTAGTAGAGGCATACACGAGCCAGCTGGGTGCGGGCTGCATCCTTGTGCAGACGGCCCTTCTCGGCCATTGTCTTCTCTGGGAGCCACTTAATGGCAAACTCCAAGTCTTCGATGATCTTATTCAATACGAAGTTGCGTGGGTCACGGCCCTTGAAGAGCTCTTCGTCATCGCCCGTCTGGAGGTCACTCTCATACCAAGGCACATCACCGAAATTACGGATCTTGCTATAGTAATCCTGTGCTCTGAAGAAACGAACCTCAGCTACATACTTGTTGATGTCAGCCTCAGAGCCAGAAGCAGTCTGATAACGCTTCAGGAAGTAGTTGCAGCTACGAACGTTACCCCAGCCCCAGCCACCGTCTGATGTTGGAACGGTGTAGTTGTTGAACAAATAACCACTTGGGCTATTGGTTACAAAGTTATCACTCTCGCCATCAAGAGTAGAAGAAGCACCAGCCAGCATGTTGCTGTAGATACCATTGGCGTACATCTTGAGGTCGTTGGCACTCTTCCAGTATGACTTATCTGTAAATGAGTCTTGTGGGCTCAAGTCGGTATAGTTGCAAGATGCAAGTGTCATACCAGCCATCATACTCAAAATGAATATATTTTTAATTTTCATTGTCTGTCTATTTAAGTATTAATAATACACACTTTACGATTCTCGAACATTAGAATGATAAGTTCATACCTACAGAGATCTTCTTGTTGATAGGGTAAGTCATGTTACCAAGTGTCTCTGGGTCAGCGAACTTCACCTTCATAGGAGTGAATGTAAGGAGGTTTTCACCCTGTACAAATACTCTGAGGCGAGCAATGCCCACCTGCTTCAGCAAGTGTGAAGGGATAGAGTAACCTAATGTCACATTCTTCAAACGCAGGTATGCTGCATTGAGCATGTAGCGAGAAGAGGTGTTGTGGTTAGCACCATTTACACTGTAGTGATGGAGTTTTGGGAAGTAAGCACCACGGTTGTCCTCTGTCCAGTAGTCGAGAGATGTGGTCTGTGGAGTACACCACTCATTAGTGAAGCCCCAGAATGATGGACCACCCCAACCACCGAAGTAGTCGCGCTTGCCGATACCCTGCCAGAACATCTCGAAGTCGAAGCCCTTGTAGTCGGCACCTGCTGTGATACCGTATGCATAGCGAGGAGTTGAGTTACCGAGAATCTTGCGGTCGCCTGGCTTATCTACTGTACCTTCACCCCAGGTTACCTTCTTGTCACCATCGAGGTCTTCAAACTTCACGTCACCTGCACTCCAGTGGCCGCCGTCGATAGCCTTCTGATCCCAGCTGGCTGCTTCCTCGTCGCTCTGGAAGAGTCCGTTAGATACAAAACCCCAGATTTCGCCCAGCTTCTCGCCCACGTAGTGGTCGCCGATGAGGCGTGCGTCGTTAGAATACTTGGTGATTTCAGACTGGTAGTCAGACAATACACCCTTGATGTGGTAGCCCAAACCGCACTTCAATCGGTCGCTCCACTCTACAGAGATTTCCCAACCAGTGGTCTTCATGTTGGCTGCGTTGCTTCTTGGAACGCCTGTACCGAGCACAGAAGGCAGGGTAGCACCCTTTGTCAGCATATCCTTGGTGTCACGGCGATACCAGTCGAAAGATGCACTCAGTCGGTTGTTGAGCCATGTACCATCGATACCGAGGTCGAACTGGTTCACGGTCTCCCATGTAAATGAGCTACTTACCAGGCCAGGAGCATAAACTGCTACAGGACGTGTGCCGCCGAGCAATACGCCAGCCTTTGTGCTCAAACCGTAGGTAGCCAGGTAAGGGAAGTTGCCAGATACGTTCTGGTTACCCAGAGAACCGTAAGATGCACGGATCTTCAGGTTGTCCCACCAGCTGCGCAATGGCTCGAAGAACTTCTCCTCTGATACACGCCAAGCTACAGAGCCTGAAGGGAAGAACGCATAGCGGTTGCCCTTGGCAAACTTAGAAGAACCATCCTCACGGCCGTTGAACTCGAAGAGGTACTTGCCCATGTAGTCGTAGTTCAAGCGGAAGAAGAGACCGTTGGTTGACCACATGCTTTCGCTACCGCTGGTAGAGATATCACCGTAAGCGAGGTTGATCTGTGGAGTATCGTTGTCGATGAGGTTCTTGCGGCCCACCCAGTGATACTTGTTGTGCTTCTTCTCCTGGTTGTAACCCACGAGTACCTTGAAGTTATGCTTTTCTGCCAGTGACAGTGAGTACTCTGCGAAGGCATTGAATGCCTGATAGTAGTCATCGTAGTTAGATACGGTGATACTGCTTGGGTTGGTCCAAGGATAGTAGTTCTCTGTACCTGGAACGGCTGTATAGTCGTAGAAGTTACGTACGTGCTCGTTGGCGTTTCTGCCGTAGAAGTTCCATGTATAGTCAGCATTGATCACGAGACCCTTGATAGGAGTGATGCGTACGGCACCAGTCATCCACAAGTCGTTCTGGCGATACTTGGCGTTACCACCCTGCTCCATGATGGCGATAGGGTTGGTGTAGCTACCCTGACCTGCATAGTGGCCATCAGGATGCTTCACTGGCATCAGTGGGCTCAAGTCGTTCTTCATCATACCAGAGTATGCGCTCAGACCAGAGTAAGCGGTAGGGTTCATCGCTGTGGTACCACCGGTAGGGTGGCGCTCTGATGTATAGGTATGAGTAATCTTAGCGCTTACATTCAACCACTTGGTAATGTTGGAAGAGATGTTTACGTTAGCATTGTACTTCTTATATTTATCGTCACCAGCGGTAAGGATACCCTTCTGGTCGTTCATGGCGATGGATGCATAGTAGGTAGTACGGTCGTTACCACCGCTGATGTTGGCATTGTAGATCTGAGAGAATGAAGTCTTGTAAAGCTCATTCCACCAGTCGGTATTGCCGCAGTAGCCATACTTTGCCTTATCGTATGCCTCGTCGAAGAATACAGGATCCTTACGGGTTCCGTTGAAGTATTCCTCTGTATATTTATAAACCTGATCCTTGAAGTATCGGCCTGAACCACCGTCATTCTTGTTAGCCTCATCCATCATCTTGAGGTACTGCATAGAGTTAACGTTGTGGTATGACTTGGCAGGGCTCTGCCAGTAACCTGTGGCGTTGAATGAGATGTTAGGCTTGTCGCTCTTGCGACCCTTCTTGGTAGTAATGAGGATTACACCGTATGCTGCACGCGCACCATAGATGGCTGCAGAAGAGGCGTCTTTCAATACAGAGATAGACTCCACGTCGTCTGGATTCACGAGGTTGGCATCCATCTGCACGTTGTCAACCAATACCAATGGGCTACCGCCGTTCAACGACGTGTTACCACGGATATTGTAGCTAGAGCTGGCACCAGGAGCACCACCACTGTTCATGGATACGTTGAGGTTAGGAACAACACCCTGGAGACCCTGTCCGATGTTGGTAATAGGGCGGTTTTCCAAAACCTTACCATCTACGTTGGCAACAGCACCAGAGAGGTTTACCTTCTTCTGTGTACCGTAACCTACGACAACGACTTCCTCCAAGCCTTGTGTGTCTTCAGCGAGAGTTACATTGAGACTTGTTCCGTTCCACTTTACTTCGCTATTTACGAAACCGATGTAAGAAACAACGATGGTAGTACCCTTAGTTACACCCTGGAGTGTGAACACTCCGTCCAAATCGGTAACTGTAGCATTCTTCGTGCCTTTCACTGATACTGACGCACCAATAATAGGTTCACCGGTAGCATCCTTTACCACACCTTTGCAAACAGCACCCTGCTGTGCAACCATAGTTGCTCCGAATGTGCTTGAGCTAGGAACAGTACTCGCATTGGCGGCACCTACTAAAATCGTAGATAGTAATAGGGTCATGCCAAACTGACTTCTTTTGTTCATAATTGTTTGGTTTTAAATGTTATTTTTAATTATATAGGATGAATATTTTCATTCTAATGAATAGTTAGCTATTATCTACTTTGCAGTTTTATAAACTACGCCATAGTTATTTAAAAACGTTATTAATGATGTCTTGTTTATGTTACACACTTAGGTCATTTATTATTTCCGTTTGCAAATTTATGGCTTTTTTATTAAACTTGGATATTTTTAATAGTTAATTAAATTTAAATGGGGTAAAAAAGGATATAGTTCGGTATTTTTTTAGAGAAAATTACGCTAAAATCTGCCGAATAGCTTAGAATGAGCGATTTATGAGTTTTTCACCTCAATGGAGGTAATGAT
>ENA-UEQM01000851-UEQM01000851.1-human-gut-metagenome-genome-assembly--contig:-NODE-851-length-16052-cov-12.679750_pt1 | contig 16052 bp, 13 predicted proteins | sample MGYA00242948_ERZ507948 | MGnify/ENA primary metagenome ERZ507948 (study PRJEB26167, sample SAMN06115440) | human gut metagenome | host: Homo sapiens | place: China:Hubei | collected 2015-07-28... | reverse complement strand
GTGCCTAAAGCCCGCAAAAAAGCGGGCTTTGCGCCGACCGGAGCGGTGTGCCGCTCCTGTACAACCATGCCTGTCTCCATCAGGGCTCCCCCCTCCCGGAGGGAAAGGCGAAACGCCTTTCCCGGATCTCGTACCCGGCGCCGGCACCTTGCCGGTCGGGTTCCAAGGGCGAAGCGCCTTGGTCGCCAAAGGCGAAATCCCGGTTTGTCGCGCTGAAATCAGTATTTTGTCAGAATTCGGTCAAGGCTGTTGCAACCCGTTTCCCCCGTGTTACCTTATCTGCGGACAGATTTGAAAACCAGAATAACGGGGGGACACATGAACAGATTTTTCGATTCACTGGCCTGTACGGTACTGGCAGGAGTCGTATTGGGCTTCGCCGGCGGCTGTACCGAAAAAAAATCCAAAGCGGTTGCGGAGCGCGAGGTGCGCGTGACGCTCGAACCATTGCAGAAGCGCGTTTTCCGGCGGCAGATTCCGGTGCAGGGCACCGTCTGGCCGGTCGAATATGCGACGATTTCCGCCAAAATCAGCGGCACGCTGGAGCTGCTGAAAGTGGATGAGGGCGACAGCAGGAAAAAGGGGGATGTGCTGTTCGGCATCGACCGGCAGATCCTGAAGAATCAGGTGACGGTCCGCGAGGATGAGATCAAGGTCAAGCAGGCGGAGCTGGAGAGCGCCAGGTTCATGCTGGAGAGCGCCGAGATTTCCGAACGCAAGGCGATTCTGGACTACGAACGTTTCCTGACGCTGTGGCAGTCCAAGGCGACCAGCCAGACCGAATTCGAAACCTACGAAACCACCTATAAAAAGGCTGAGATGGATGTGAAGAGCGCCAGGGCCGCCGTGATCAACGCCGAAGCCCAGCTCAAACAGGCGCAGGGCAACCTGACCATCGCGCGGAAAAATCTGGATGACTCCGTGCTGCACGCCCCCTTCGACTGTGTCGTCGCCGACAAGTACGTCGAGGAAAACGAGTATGTGACTGCGGGGCAGCAGATCCTGAAGCTGGAAAACCAGAAACAGCTTGAGGTGATCTGCTATATCAGTTCCGTCTATTACGATCAGGTCGCCGCCGGGAAGACGCCGGTGCGGTTCGCGCTCGACGGCGTGGAAAAAGGGCAGGGGGTGGTGACTTACAAGGCGCCGAGCATCGATCCGGAAAGCCGCACGTTCAAGCTCAAGGTGCTGGTCCCGCCGGATATCTCGCTGGTCAGCGGCACCTTGTGCGACCTGAATCTGATTCTTGAGGAGAAAGAGGCCTACGGGCTGCCGGCCGATGCGCTTTTGCTCCGGGCGAACGACCGGTACATCGTCTACGCGGCCGGCAAGGACAACCGCGCGAAGAGCTTCGACGTGGTGCGCGGCATCGTGGACGGCAAATACTGCGAAGTGGTGAATGCCGCCGAGCTGCTGAAGGAGCGTTTCGTGGTGACCGGCCAGACCTTCGTGAACAACGGCTCGCTGCTGCGGGCGGTCAACGTGAAGTAACGGAGGGCTCCGGTCATGTTTTTGAGCAGATGGTCCGTACAGCGGCCGATCGCGATGACGGCCCTGATCATCGTACTGGTGATGATCGGTATCAGCCTCTATCCCCGGATCAGCATCGACCTGCTGCCGAATATGGAGATTCCGACGGTACTGGTGCGCTGCGAATATCAGGGCGCCAGCCCGACCGAAATCGAAGTCGAAATCGTCAAGCGGATCGAGGACGCCGTCTCCTCGCTCGACGGTATCAAACATATCACCAGCATGTCGATCGAGGATGAGGCGCGCATCCAGCTGGAATTCAACATGGGTACCGACGTCGACGTCGCCGCGACCGATATCCGCGAAGCGCTGAACCGCATCCGCGAGGACCTGCCCGACGGTGCGAATGAGCCGACGATCCGCAAGATCGACACCAACGCAACCACTGTGGCGCAGGTGTTTCTGGTCGGCGACCGCACGCAGGACGACCTCTATGACTACGCGGACGACGTGATCGCGGACCGTTTCTCCTCGGTGCCCGGCGTCGGCGAGGTCCGCGTCTACGGCGCGAATGAGATGCAGATTCACGTGCTGCTCGACCGCGAGAAACTGACCGCGATGAACCTGTCGATCAACGACGTGGTCGCCAAGCTCGAACAGAACAACGTGCGCGAGCCGCTGGGCCGCATCCAGTTCGACAAGGGCGAGAAGAACGTGACCTTCGACGGCGACTTCAAGGATTTCGAGCAGATCAGGGCGCTTGAAGTCGGCAAGTTCAAGAACAAGCGCGTCTATCTGCGCGACGTCGCCGAGGTGAAGTTCATGAGCCGTGAAGTGCGCAGCAAGGCGTATGTGAACGGTCAGCCCGCCGCCCGCTTCCGGATCGTCAAAAAGGGCGAGGCCAACGCGATCGAGGTGATCAACGGCATCCGCCAGCGGTTCGACGCGATGGTGAAGAACGGCGAACTGCCGACCGGCATGGAGCTGGTCTGGTTCACCGACTCCGGCGCGTTCATCCAGGCTTCGGTGGACGATGCGTGGAGCAGCATCGTGACCGGCATCATCCTGACGGCGGTGTTGTTGTTTCTGTTTCTGCACGAACCGAAATCGACCTTCATCGTGATGATTTCGATGCCGATTTCGGTGGTGGTTACTTTCGCGGTGATGGCCTACTTCAATTATTCGTTCAACATCATGACGCTGCTGTCGCTGGGGTGTTCGGTCGGCGTGCTGGTGACCAACTCGATCGTGGTGATCGAAAACATCTTCAAGCATCTCGACCGGGGCGAACCGATCAAGACCGCCGCCGAGCGCGGCACCGGCGAGGTGATCGCGGCGGTCTCCGCCAGCGCCCTGACGAATGTGGTGGTGTTCGTGCCGGTGATGATGATGACCACCCGGATCGGCAGCATGATGGTGCCGTTCGCCGGAGTGATGGTCGGCGCGACGCTGGTGTCGCTCTTCATCAGTTTTACGCTGACGCCGATTCTGGCCTGCGTGCTGCTGAAGCGCAAGAAAAAGCGGGGCAGCGCGCCGGAGAAGCGCGGCTGGCTTCAGACCATGTTCCTGCCGTGGGACATGGGCTACGACTGGCTCTGCCGGAAGTTCGACCGGAGCATCGAGTGGACCGCGCGCCATCCGAAAAGCCTGATGCTGACGGTGCTGGCGCTGGCGGCGGGCGTATCCTTCTGGATCGTGCCGCAGGTGGGGCTGTCGTTTCTGCCTTTCTGCGACCAGGGCGAAATCCGGATCAAATTTGAATTCCCGACCAACTACAACCTCGACACTACGGACCGGCTGATCCGGGAGGCGGCGGACCACCTGAAGAAATTCGACTTCATCCGGGGCATGTCGATTTCGGTCGGCGATTCGGACGGCGGCAGCGGACAGGTCAGTTCGGCGGTCTACATGGGGCAGATCACGCTGCGCACCACCGACAAGTTTGAACGCGAGGAGACGATTTACGACCTGCAGGCCCAGTTGCGCAAGGAGCTTTCCTATCTGGACAACTGCCGGATCACGCTGTCGATCCCGGCGACTTTCGGCGGCAGCGGCGCGGAGATCCGGTGCGTGATGAACGGCACCGACCTTGACGTATTGGAAAACGCCGAAATGCAGGTGATGGAGAAACTTCCGGCGATGGGCCTGACCCGCGACCTCGACTCCAGCCGCCGCGAACGCAAGCCCAATATCAACATTACTCCCCGCCGGACCGTATTGCAGAATCTCGGAATGTCGGCCAACGAGCTTTACGAGTATCTGCTCGGTTCCCTCGACGGCATCGAAGTCGGCGATTATCGCGACGGCGCGCGTACCTTCGATATCCGCGTGAAGAATCAGAAGGAGTACGGCGAAGCGCAGTTGCGGCAGGCGGCTCCGGCGGTCAAGGACAACAATCCGCTCGGCGCGGAGGCGCTGGCCGAAATCACCGAGGATGCCCGTCCCGTGGTGGTCAACCGCTACGACAAGGTGCGCACGATGTGGCTCTACGCGAATACCGCCCCCGGAGCGGCGCTCGGCACGGTTTCGGAAGAGATCGGCAAACTGGCGCAGGAGTCGCTGCCACCCGGCTACGGTGTGCGAATGAGCGGCAACGTGGAACTGATGAATGAGACGGCACGGGAGTTCATGCAGGTGATCGTGCTGGCGACGATCCTGACCTATTTGCTGATCGCCGCGATCATGGAGTCGTGGACCCGCCCGTTCCTGATCATGTTCACGGTGCCGCTGGGCTTCCTCGGCATGTATGCGACGCTGTGGGCGGCGGGCATGTCGATGTCGATGATGGGGCTGCTCGGCGGCGTGATGATGATCGGCATCGTGGTGAACAACGCGATCCTGATCATGGACGAATGCGCCGCACTGGTCAAATCCGGAGTGACCACCCACAAGGCGATGCTGCTGGCGACCCAGTCGAAATTCCGCCCGATCGTGATGACCAGCATCGCGTCGGTGGCGGGCATGCTGCCGATGGCGTTCGGAACCGGGCTTGGCTCCGAATTGCGCTCAAGCTGCGGCATGGGTGTGGTCGGCGGCCTGACGATCGCATCGCTGCTGACGCTGTATGTGATTCCGGCGCTGTACTTCATTTTCGTGCATGACACCGCGAAGCCGCGCCGCCGTTGGTTCCATCGGCTCCTGCTTCGGCTCTCCGGCAGGGGAAAGCGCTGCAAAGCCTAGAGCTTGTACCGAAAGTCGCGTCGATTTTATCAGGCTTCGCGTCTGACATTTCGGCGCGGCATCAGGCCAATTCTTTATTTCGGGATAAGCTCCCGGGGGATTGCGCTCCGGCAGGAGCGAAATCCCGGGAAAGGCTTCAGGCGGGAATGTGGCGCAGCAGGAAGAACATGTAGCGTTTGTGCTCCTTGAAATTCTCCGGGTTGCGCGCGCCGCTGAAATACTTGTACTCCAGTTTTTCGAGCTTCTTGCGGAAGAACAGCTTGGCCAGCCAGCGGGTCGGAGTGTAGAGCAGTTTGTAATTGCTGGAAAATTCGTCGAGAACCATATCCCGGATCGGCACCGCGACCTGCTGCAGGGTTTCATCGACCAGCTGCATATTGGGCGCGGTGTTCTCGGTGATGTCGATTTCTTCGATCTGCCGGAACTCTCCGGCTTCGGCGAGCCGCTCCCGGAAACGGCTCAGGCGGTGGCCGCCTCCCATCGCGCTTTTCCGGCCGGAGTTGGATTCGATCCGGAAAAAGTCGGCGATCATGACCGCGCCGCCCGGATTCAGGTATTTTTTGAATCTCTCGAAGATGCCGTCAAGCTGGATGTACTGGAAACTCTCGCAGAAGAGCAGCATGTCGTACTTTTTCCCTTCCGGGAGTTCTTCGAAAATGCAGTTGTAGAGATGGCCGCGCCCCTTGAGCTTGCTTTCCGTGACCTCCGACAGATAGGGGCTTGGTGATACGCAATCGACCTGATAGCCGCGTTCGAGCAGGAGTTCGGCATTGTGCCCCGTCCCGCAGCCGACGTCGAGGATGGTCGTCACGCCTTCCGGCAGGTGATCGCACAGGAACTGGCTGTAAAGGTCCTGCGCACGGGGCAGGTTTTCCAGGCTGACCGGCAGGTCCTCCGGCCAGAAACCGTAGTGCAAGTGATCGGTGTGCAGCAGGTAGCGGCCGCAGATATTGGCGATGCGCAGTCCGATTTCCTGGGAGCTCGGGTTGCTCTTTTTATTGGAACGATTCATCGGAAATTCCTTAAACTTTGGGGATATGAACAACTGAACGGAGAATGCGAAACAAGGGAATGAGGCAAAGCCTTTCCCCGGTCAGCAGCGCAGCACCGCGCGTTGTCTGCAGCACTGCAGAAAACGCAGCGCGGGCCGGATTTCAGGCGGCGTCCCGATGCCGGAAAACGCCGGAACCGGGATTTCAGCATACGCGGGCATACCGGCCGGTTCCGGCGCAAAAACACCCCTGCGGCTGTCGGTAAAGTCGGCCTGAAACTGCGTGAGTACACTCAGGCGGCAATCCGGCGCGCATTCCCCGTTCTGCGGAGACCGGGAAACACCCGCAAGCACAGCCGCGCTTCCGGTCGGCATTGCGATATAACTGTCGGGGTCCTGCGTCAAAAACGACTGCCCCCACAGAAAAATGAAGACACACCACAGGACGGCGCTCAGGCGGACTGCGGCGTGTAAACGATTCACGAATTGTAAAATCAAAAAGTACATAAGGGGGGTAATATACACCATCCGCGCCGTTTTTCAATCCCCGGCATTCCGCAGGAAATTACAGTTTGGCAACATTCGCGGTTACGGAAGCTAAACTATCGTGTAGCCTCCGTCCGCCATCAGGTTGCTGCCGTAGACAAAAGCGGAGTCCCCGCAGGCCAGGAACAGCACCACCCGCGCAATTTCCTCCGGGCGTCCGAAGCGCTTCAGCGGCTGGAGCGCCAGAAAACTCCGCAGTCCTTTCTCCACGTCTCCGGTATCGCGCGCCCCGTCGTACAGCCCGGGAGTTTCCGTTGTGCCGGGGGCGACCGCGTTGACCCGGATTCCGTGCGGCATCAGCGCGATCGCCGCCGCCCGGGTAAAACTTGCCACGCCGCCCTTCGAGGCGTGATACGCGATGTAGCCCGGCGAACCGACCACGGCGAAGGTACTGGAAAAATTCACGATCACGCCCCGTTTCCCCGCCGCAATCATCAGTTTGGCCGCGTCGCGCGTCATCCGGAATGTGCCGGAGAGATTCACGCTCAACACCCGGTCGAACTCCTCGTCCGTCGTCTCCAGCAGCGGCTTGTTGAGCTGCCATGCCGCGTCGTTGACCAGAATGTCGGGCGCTCCGAAACGGGCCGCCGCCGCGTCGAGCGCCTGTCGCGCCTGCGCCGCATCCCCGACGTCGCAGCGGAAAAACGCGGCGTCGTGTCCGTCGTTCCGAAGCCCGGCGGCGGCCGCTTCGCCCTGTTCGGCGTCGAGGTCCAGAATGGCGACCCGCGCTCCCTCGGCCGCGAACAGTTCGCAGACGGCGCGGCCGATCCCCTTGGCGCCTCCGGTCACGATTGCAGATCGGTTCTCAAGTTTCATCGCTTTTTTCTCCGTTTATACATCGATTTTCTGCAATAAAATATCACATTTTCCCGCTGAATCAACTGACGCGGCACAATAAATCGGAAATCCGAAGCGTTAATGCAGGTAATGAAACGATAAAAAATCAGGGAGTCTTTACAGATGAAAAAGATGTTGCGTGTACTTCTGGTACTGGTCATTCTGGGGGCGCTGGCCGGCGGCGCTTACTGGGGGTATCAGCGATATGCCGGCGGCAAGACCACCGTCCGTTACAATACCGAGCCGGTCGTCCGCGCCGATATCGCCAGCACCATCAGCGCCACCGGCACCGTCGAACCGGAGGAACTGGTCAACGTCGGCGCGCAGGTGACCGGCAAGATCGTCTCCTTCGGCACCGATGCCGACGGCAAGAGCGTCGACTACGGCTCGCGGGTCAAGGCGGGCGCGGTGCTGGCCAATATCGACGACGCGACCTACGATGCGGAGGTCCGTTCGGCGAAGGCGGCCAAACAGCAGGCCGAAGCCTCGATCCTGAGCGCGCAGGCGAGCATCAAGCAATCCAGGGCCAAACTGAAGCTGGCGGAAAGCAACTGGAAGCGCGCCCAGCAGCTTTTCCCGCAGAAAGCGATGGCGGAAAGTGAATATGACGATGCGCAGTCCGAATATTTCGCCGCCGTCGCCGCCGTGCTGGTCGCGGAGGCTTCGCTCGCCCAGGCCAACGCGCAGCTCGCCACCGCCGAGGCTTCGCTGGACAAAGCGCAGCGGAACCTCGACTACTGCGTGATCTCCTCGCCGGTGGACGGCGTGATCATCGACCGCAGGGTCAGCATCGGCCAGACGGTGGTTTCGAGCATGAGCGCTTCAAGCATCTTCCTGATCGCGAAAGACCTGAAGCGGATGCAGGTGTGGGTTTCGGTCAACGAAGCCGATATCGGCAGCATCAAGCAGGGCATGCCGGTCACCTTCACGGTGGACGCCTTCCCGGACCGCACCTTTCAGGGGGAGGTCTACAAAATCCGCCTCAATGCGACGATGTCGCAGAACGTGGTCACCTATGTGGTCGAAGTTTCGACCGACAACTCCGACGGCGTACTGCTTCCCTACCTGACCGCCAACGTGAAATTCATCAAGGACAGCCGCAAACAGGCGCTGACCGTGCCGAACGCCGCGCTGCGCTACCTGCCCGAAGCCTCGCAGATCCGCCCGGAATACCAGGCGGCGCTGGCTGAAGCGGCTGAACTGCGCGGCACCGGCGAGCGCATCGTCTGGGTCCGCGACAACGACGAACTGAGGCCGGAAAAGATCACGGTCGGACTCAATGACGGCATCGTCACCGAAGTCGCTTCCGGCAATCTCGCCGAAGGCATGGAGATCGTCACCGGTTCGACCGTGATCTCCGCCGAGGAGCCGGGCGCCTCTTCCGCCGATGCGGGCAGCCCCTTCCTGCCGAAACCGCCGCACCGGGACAATAAGAAAAAGTAATCCGCCGGAGCATCGCCATGAAACTGATTGAACTGAAAGATATCACCAAGACCTATTTCCTCGGTGAGATCGACGTGCCGGTGCTGAAAGGCATCACGCTCTCGATCGACAAGGGGGAGTACGTCGCGCTGATGGGCGCCTCCGGCTCCGGCAAGAGCACGCTGATGAACATCCTCGGCTGCCTCGACCGTCAGACCACCGGCGACTACCTGCTCGATGGCGAGGAGGTGGGCCGCGCCTCGGGCGACCGCCGCGCGCTGGTGCGGAACCAGAAAATCGGCTTTGTGTTCCAGAGCTTCAACCTGCTTCCGCGCACGACCGCGCTGGAAAACGTGATCATGCCGCTCTCCTACACCGCCGGCAACCTCTCCCGCCGCGAATGCCGCGAGCGGGGGATCGCGATGCTCAGGCGGGTCGGGCTTTCCGACCGGATCTATCACTATCCGTCTCAGCTTTCGGGCGGCCAGCAGCAGCGCGTCGCGATCGCCCGCGCGCTGGTCAACCGTCCTCCGGTGCTTTTCGCCGACGAGCCGACCGGCAACCTTGACTCCAGGACCAGCGAGGAGGTCATGCAGATGTTCAGCGAACTCAATGCCGAGGGGATTACCGTGATCCTCGTGACCCACTCGGTGGAAATCGCCAATTTCGCGAAGCGGTCCATTCACGTGCAGGACGGGCGGATCGTCAGCGGCACTTATGAAGGAAAGGCGGTGCAGTCATGAGCGTATTCAGCACCATTCACGTCGCATTCAAGGCGCTGCTGCGCAATCCGACCCGCGCGCTGCTGACCACGCTCGGCATTGTGATCGGCATCGCGGCGGTGATCACGATGATGGAAATCGGCAACGGTTCTTCGCAGTCGATCAAAAGCTCGATCGAAAAGATGGGCGCGAACACCATTCTGGTGCTTCCCGGCGCTTCCCGGCGCGGCGGCGTCAGCCAGGGTTCCGGCAGCCGGATGACCCTGACGCCGGAGGACTGCGAAGCGATCCTGCGTGAATGCACCACCGTCGGGCGCGCCGTGCCGGTGGTCAACGGGCAGGGGTATCAGGCGATTTCGGGCAACGTCAACTACGCGCCCCGGCAGATTTCCGGCAGCGCGCCGGATTTTCTGGAGATCCGCAACTGGGAGATCGAGGAGGGGCGCAACTTCACCGAACGTGAAGTCGAGGCACGCAGCCGGGTCTGCCTGGTCGGTTCGACGATCGTGCGGGAAGTTTTCGGCGGCCGTTCCCCGATCGACAGCGAACTGCGCATCAAGGATACCGCCTTCAAGGTGATCGGTGTGCTCAAGAGCAAGGGCGCCAATATGATGGGGGCGGATGAGGACGATATCATCATCGCGCCGTGGACCACCGTGAGGCTCCGCCTGACCGGCCTCAAGACCGGCACCGCCACCGATACGACCAGCATCGCCGCCACCAGCCCCTCCGACCTCTATCCTGCCGAAGGGATCGCGTTCTACCCGGAGCCGACCGAAAACGCGGAAACCGATACGCTGCTGGTTCCCAAATTCATTCAGGTCGACATGATCCTGATGACCGCGGTTTCGCCGGACAAGGTCGGCGACGTCGAGGAGGAGGTCACCGCGCTGCTGCGCGAGCGCCACCGGCTGAAAGCCGACGAGGAGAACGACTTCCATATCCGCAACTCCGCCGAATTCATGAAGATGCTGACCGGCACCTCGGCGGTGATGACCAATCTGCTGCTCGGCGTGGCGCTGATCTCGCTGATCGTCGGCGGCGTCGGCATCATGAACATCATGCTGGTTTCCGTGACCGAACGGACCCGTGAAATCGGCCTGCGCATGGCGGTCGGAGCGCGCTCGCGGGATATCCTGCAGCAGTTCCTGATCGAATCGATGGTGCTCTGTCTGGTCGGCGGCGTGGTCGGAATCCTGCTCGGGCACGGTTCGGCGCTGCTGGTGCAGAAATACCTGAACTGGCCGATCATCTCAAGCCCGGAGGCGGTGGTCGCCGCCGTGGTGGTTTCCGCCGCGGTAGGCGTGGTGTTCGGCTTCTATCCCGCCTGGAAAGCCTCGCGCCTCGACCCGATCGAAGCCCTGCGCTACGAATAACTTCCGGACTTTTGCCTGCCGCGGGCCGGGTGCGTTTCACCCGGCCCGCGACGTTTCGGCTTCTCCAATGCGGTTCAATTTCTGAAAAAACGGAAAGGAGGATTGATTTCCGGCGATATGGCGGTTATCTTAAAGATAATTATTTTTCAAATCGATTGAATTTTGAAGTGAATATGCAGAAAAACAAGTTCCGCCTGAGCTATCCCGGCATGGTTCCGGATGACAAATGCCGCCGTTTCGTCCCCCCGGTGCGACTGGTCCGCGAATGCGGAAACGTGCGCAACGCCGCCCGCCTGCTGAACCGGGTGAACATCCAGAGCTTCTGCAGTTTTTCGCCTGATCCCTGTGTCATTCCGCCGGGCGGCGAACTCCTGCTCGACTTCGGGATCGAACTGCACGGCCAGTTGACGGTCAACTCCGATGCGATGCAGTGCTCCGCCTTGAAGGTCACGTTCGGCGAATCGGTTTCCGAAGCCCTCGGCACGCCGACCACCGATCACGCGCCGCATCAGGAGCTGCTGACGATTCCGATGCTGGGGCAGGTCAACTTCGGCAATACCGCGTTCCGCTTCGTGCGGCTTGAGGTTCCGGCGGACCGGCCGGAGGTGAAGTTGACCGGGGTCTGTGCGACCGCGATTTACCGCGACTGGGAATACGTCGGTTACTTCGACTCCGACGACGAACGGCTCAACCGGATCTGGCATACCGGAGCCTATACCGTACATCTGAATTGCCAGGATTACATCTACGACGGCGTGAAGCGCGACCGGCTGGTCTGGATGGGGGACCTCTATCCGGAAATCCGCACGCTGCTGGCGGTTTTTGAAGATACGGAGCTGATCGAAAAGAGCCTCGACTTCGTCCGCGACCGCACGCCGCGCGACAAATGGATGAACACCGCCAGCAGCTACTCCTGCTGGTGGATCATCTGCCTGCGCGATTTTTACCGCGCCCGCGGCAACTACTCCTACCTGAAAAGCCAGAAAGCGGAACTTTTCGCGCTGCTGAACCGTCTGCTCGCCTGTATTGCGCCTGACGGTTCCGAGGCCCTGACCGAATGGCGCTTCCTCGACTGGTCGACCGCCGAAGACGACGCGGCCAAGCACGCCGGACTTCAGGGCCTGCTGGCCTGGACGCTCGACAGCGGCGCGGAATTGGCGCTTGAACTCAATCATCCGCGTCTCGCCCGGCGCTGTGCCGCCGGCGCCGCCCGGCTCCGTACCGTTGCTCCTGAATGCGGCGGGAACAAGATTGCGGCGGCGATGCAGATTCTGGGCAAAGTCGCCGATCCGGCACGGCTCAATGCCGAAATCATGCGGCACGAACCGGCCCGCGGCATCAGCACCTTTTACGGTTACTTCGTGCTGCTGGCGCGCGCGCAGGCCGGCGATCTCGGCGGAGCGCTCGACGTGGTCCGCGACTACTGGGGAGCGATGCTCGACTTCGGTGCGACGACCTTCTGGGAAGATTTCGATCTGGACTGGACGGAAAACGCCTACGGCATCGACCGGCTCCCGGTTCCGGGAAAACAGGATATCCACGGCGATTTCGGCAAGCATTGCTACCGGGGGCTGCGCCACAGCCTCTGCCACGGCTGGGCGGGCGGGCCGACCGCGTTCCTGTCGGAACACGTGCTTGGCGTCACGCCGGCGGCTCCCGGCTATGCGGCGGCGCGCATCTCTCCGGCGCTTCCCGGCCTCACCCGGGTCGAAGGCGCGGTGCCGACTCCGTTCGGGCCGATCGAAGTTTCAGCCCGCGCCGTCGGCAACCGGATCCGGAAGTGCGTCAAACTTCCCGGAGAAATCCGCGAACTTCGCTGAATCTGCCCGCATGAAAAACGCGCCGCCTCCATTCGGGAACGCGGCGCGTTTTTTGCGGTTTCAGGTTCAATAGACCTCGCGGATGTCGATGATATTCAACTGCGGAATCTCCAGCCCCTGATGCCGGTTCAACTGCGGCGTCGCCAGAACATCCAGCGTCTTGCCGTAGAAGGCGGAACTCGGCCGGTTGAAGGCGATGAAATCGATCTGGCCGGTCCGTCCCCGGAGGGTGCCGCGCGTATGCGCCCCTCCCACCACCGAGCAACGCTGCACCTGCACCTCGTTGAACCGGTAGATCGGCTTGACATTACTGTGTCCGAACGGCGAGAGCATCGCCAGATATTTGAAGAACTCCGGCGTCAGTTCATGCAGCGAGGCTTCGCCGTCATAGCTGATGAAGTCCTCCAGGTCCGCCGAGGAAATCTGCTTGCGCACCTCCCGGTCCATCGCCTCGAAGAAGTCGGCGATCCGGTCCGCCTTGAGGCCGATGCCGACCGCCATCGGGTGGCCGCCGTAACGGTCGAGAAGCTCCGAAGTATGGCTGAGCACCTCCACCAGGTTCAGGCAGGCGATGCTGCGGCCGGAACCGTAGGCGACATCCCCCTGAATCGTCAGCACGATGGTCGGGCGGTTGTAGTCGCGGGCCAGCCGCGAAGCCACGATCCCGATCACTCCCTGGTGCCAGTCGCGTCCGGCGACCAGCAGCGAATATTCGCTCTGCCACGCCAGATTGCGCTCGATCTGCTCGCAGGCTTCCTGATAGATCTCCTGCTCCTTCTCCTGCCGGACCCGGTTGTAGGTTTCCAGCTGGGAGGCGCACTGATACGCTTCGACGATATGCTCCGACTCCAGCAGCTGCAGCGCCACGTTGGCATCGCCGACCCGTCCGGCGGCATTGATCCGCGGAGCCAGCCGGAATGTGATATCCGCCGGAGTCAATTCGGAGCGCAGCTTGGAACTTTCGATCAGCGCCCGGACGCCCGGACGCAGCTGCTTGCGAAGTGTTTCAATGCCGAACTTGACCATTACCCGGTTTTCGCCGAGCAGCGGAACGATATCCGCGACGGTTCCCAGCGCCACATAGTCGAGCACCTCTTCCAGACGGGTCTGGAAACCGCCCAGATTGTGCTCCCGCCCGTATTTGATGAAAGCGTGGGACAGCTTGAAAGCCGCACCGGCTCCGGAGAGCAGCTGGAGGTCCTCCAATTCAGGATAGACCTTGGGATTGATCACCGCGAGCGCCTTGGGCAGTTCGGTGCCGGCTTCGTGGTGGTCGGTCACGATCACGTCGATCCCGCGCTCCACGGCGTCGTTGACGGCGTCGCAGCTGGTGATGCCGCAATCGACGGTGACGAGCACCTTGCACGGCCCGAAGGTGTCAAGCGCCTTCTGCAGCGACTCCGGAGTAAAACCGTACCCGTCATCGAACCGGTGCGGAATGAAGGAGTGGACGATCCCGCCGTTCTGCCGCAGCACGAGCGCGAGCAGTGCGCTGGCGGTGATGCCGTCGGTGTCGTAGTCGCCGTGAATCAGGATAGGCTCTTTGTGCGCGATGGCATCCCAAAGCCGTCGGGAGGCCTCCTGAATTCCGGGAAACCGGTAAGGATCCGTCAGATTTGCGAGGCGGGGATTCAGAAAATCCTGGATATTGTCTTCGCCGATCCCGCGAGCGGCAAAGTAAAGCGCGATCGGATGGGGCAGAGAAAACTTCTGCTGAATCCTGTTGGCTTGTTCATCCAGATTATTCCCGGCAAGTTTCCAATTTTTTACACCCATGTTACTCTTTCCATTTAACAACTCATACTATACGATAACGCCAAAAGTAGCAGCCGCCAAATAGAAAAAACAGTTTTTTTTGATTTTTTCTCATTTTTTCCATTTGCTTTTTCTGAAATTCGGGATATCTTATGTACCAACGAAGCGAGGGAAACGCTGCAAAGCGGTGAGCTTGAGATCGTGAGTTGATAAAATAAAAATAAGTGCCGTCGTGGCGGAATGGCAGACGCGCTAGGTTCAGGTCCTAGTTCTTTCACCGGAGTGAGGGTTCAACTCCCTCCGACGGCACCAATTTTTGAATTTGATTCGGTTATGAGACCGGGTCGGGGAAGCAGACGCTTTTGTAGAGACAGTTTGCGTTCCGTATATGCGGGTATGGCATAACGGCTGTGCACCAGCCTTCCAAGCTGGTTATACGGGTTCGACCCCCGTTACCCGCTCCAACTTTGGTGGGATTCCCGAGTGGCCAAAGGGGGCAGACTGTAAATCTGCTAGCACGTCTTTCGATGGTTCGAATCCATCTCCCACCACCATTTAATAATCAAGGATTTACAACGATAAAGTTGTAAATCCTCTTTTTTTGCCATGTTTCTTTATTTGAGCTCAAGTTATCTTATGATATCTATAATAAGTGGATAAAAAGCGGATAAAGATTTTGAAGGTAGTTCGCTCAAAAAGAGTGTTGCGGGTATCCTCGTTTTTTTAATCAATAAGTGGATAAAAAAAGAATAAGTGGATAAAAACAGTCTTGCTGGTAATTTTCTAACTGTGATGGCGAGTAGTGTTGTTTGGAGAAATAAGAAAAAGCCGGACACTCCGAAGATGGAACGTCCGGCCGGTGAATCGGTAAAGCCTGCAGCCTGATTATTCCGTGCCTTCCGGTATTTTTGCTTTTTCAAGCCGATATTGCCAGTACAATTTCATCGATTCCACATATAATTTCGCCATTTCCGGGTTTTGGGCCGTGAGGTCGACCAGATAGCCGGTGATCTGCGGGCCGACGTCGCGGCGCAGGCGTTTCACGCCTTTGATGTTTCCGGTATTGTCGTCGACCGAAACGCCGTTGTCGGCATCAATCTCAATATCCCAGCTTGCATTCTCCCGGCTGACGTCGACGACGTTCAGACCATCCGTATAACTGGCATTGGCGGTTGCGTTCTGAGGATCAAACCCGAGATTGACACGGGTTCCGAGCGTGAAGGCTCCCGTGTTGTGGCTGCAGCTAGCAAGGACAAACACGGACATGCACACGGACAAAAACAGAATGAGCTTTTTCACTTCTTCTTTTCTCCTTTGAGTTCTTCGATTTCTTTGTGACAGGGGCATTCGTGCCTCTTTTGGCTGCAATCTGCATAGGTGACGCGCCGGGCGATGGCTCCGTGATGCCCCCACAGGGCACCGAAAATAAAGCCGAACAGCGCCAGCAGGACCGTTACCACGATTTCCGCTGATATCTGCATCATTTTTTCCCTTCTTTCCACGATCCGCCGCCGAACCAGCGAACGCCGTAATAGGCGAGATTCGCCCGCCATGCCGGTATTCCTCCAGCGATCAGCAGCTCGCGGAATGCTTTGTCCGCGTCCGCCCTGGTCCATCCCGCCGGGTGCGTCCGGTAAATGTAGTCATGGACAAACGCGGCGTGCAGCGCCTTGCTGTCTCCCGGCGGAAATACGAGTCGCCAGAAAAAACGCGGTACGCTGGCCCCGTCCGATTCAAAACCGGCCGGGATGGTCAGCCCCATGTATTCCAGCGGTTCCAGCAGGGTGTAGACGTTGCCGCGATCATCCTCTTTATGTACGTCGATCTTCATTGTTTCCGCTTCTTCTCAAATTCCAGGCCGGTGTGCCAGCCGGTTGTGCTTTCGACAATTCTTTCCGCTTCACAGCAGATCCGGCGGGCGTCGCGCTCCAAT
>ENA-UEQM01000847-UEQM01000847.1-human-gut-metagenome-genome-assembly--contig:-NODE-847-length-16093-cov-21.192058_pt1 | contig 16093 bp, 9 predicted proteins | sample MGYA00242948_ERZ507948 | MGnify/ENA primary metagenome ERZ507948 (study PRJEB26167, sample SAMN06115440) | human gut metagenome | host: Homo sapiens | place: China:Hubei | collected 2015-07-28 | study... | reverse complement strand
ACGAAAATTTTCGGAGTTTTGTAAATGAACAAATCTTTTAAGGTCGTCTTCTCCAAGGCGCGTTCCGCGCTGATGGTCGTCAATGAAGCGACTTCTTCCGTTCAGGCCAAGGGCACAAAGACGGTGATCGCAGCAGCCGCTGCCGCGATGCTCGCCGGCGGTGCTGTGGCCGCCGAACCGACAGGCAACGATGCAATTATCGGCAAAGATGCCTCGCTGACAGTGGGTTGGGTTGTCGACAGCACTAATGCACAAAATAGTGCCATTAAGACGACGCACACCGGCCTCGTTGATGAAAACAAGTCCGGCTATACGGCTGATGCGGCTCTCACGGGTAAGAATGTGAAGCTCATGGGCGGCAAGCTCGTTGTGACGGCCACTGAAAACAGTGGCGCATCGACTGGTTACTCTCAGATTGTGACCGCCATCGGCAGCGGTACGATCGAACTGACGGCCAACAACGGCGCAGACAAGAAGAAGCAGGACGCAAAGGTCACCTACAACAGTGCTGATGCCGTCGGCGTTGTGACTGATGCAACTCAGAAAAAGACCTACGGTGATGTCACGGTCAGCTTCAAGAAGAATACCGGCACCGCAACAAAGACTGATGAAAAAGCTGTTTCTCAGTTGGTTCAGGAGGCAGGCCAGTCGGGTAGTTTTGTCCTCGGCCATAAGGCTGACTCCGCCGTGCGCGGTGACGGTTCGGCTGTCGTGACGCTGGACGTTGAAGCCGGTGCCAATGCGCGGGTTGCTGCTGCATCGAACAAGAACATCGACCTCGAAAATGTTGTCTTCACCAATAACGGTGAACTGACTCTCTCCGGTGCCGCAGTTAACTTCAAGTCCGATTACGCCGCTCAGAAGGGTACGCTGAAGGTTAGCGGTGCTGCCACCTTCACGGATGCAAGTCTGAACGGTACGAATGTTTTGGTCGGTACAAAGCCGGCCGAGGATAAGCTCACCTACACAGAAGCCTTCGATGATACCCTGACGGTTACCGGTGTGGGCGAAACCCTGACGGCAGACGTTTTGACGGTTAACGGCAAGGCAGCGAACGTATCCGGCCAGGCTGTTGCCACCGTCGGTACGGTTAATCTGCTTGGAAGTGAAGCTCTGACGTTCGGCGAGCTGACAGATACGACAGCTGTTTCACACACGATTACCGCTCTTAATCTCACGGGCGCTTCCGGCGGCTTGGTCGTCAACGCTCACAATACAGTGACCGGTGATACGGTCGTTGCTGCTAAGACCGGCAACAAGATCACCAACAACGGCTCTGTGAACTACAAGACAGTGACTGTTACGGCCGGTGATACGGTTGACAGCGTTGGCCTGACGGTCGAAGGCAGCGGTAGTCACACCTTCGGTGCCGTGACGGTGGCGGGCTCTGCCAAGGCTGGCGCCACAATGACGGTTGCGGGCGGTCAGGCTGCCATTGACACGCTCACGATTTCTGGTATTGCCCTGAATAAGGAAGGTTTGTTTGAGATCAATGACACCGCCTACGCTGCTCACACTCCCGTGAAGTACACGGTTGACGCGAAGACGGTTGATGTTCAGAGCTTCGGTCAGCTCAAGCTTACCAAGGGTTCACTGAAGGCCGGCACGATGACCGTAGCCAAGGATGGTACGGTTGAAACTGCCGCCGATCAGGTTGCTCAGATCGGCTCTCTCACCAATGCCGGCACTGTCACGCTGAGCGGTTCTACCACGGTCGGAGACCTGACAAATACCAATGCGCTGAACGCAATCGGCGCTCTGACGATTGAGGGCACGGCTTCCAACTCCGGCGCCATTATTGGTACCAATATCAGGGTGAATGGCGATCTCACCAACACTGGCCGGATCAACATCGGTCCTGATGGAGCTCCGACCAGTGGCACTACAGAGCTCACCGTTGCCAAGGGCGGCAAGCTCACTACCAAGATCACCAAGTCTTATGGCGTCGGAACTACGACCATTCAGGGTACGTTCAATCTGACGGAACTCAACTCCCACGTTGATCCGACGACCGCTGATACGGCTCCGGCTGATCAGCTGCTGCTCACCGGCACGATGACGCTTGACGGCGGCCTCGTGACCTTGAGTGATCAGGAATTCACGGGCAATGTCCTGCTGGGTTTTAAACCGGGAGCGACGATTCTTCCTGCTGCCCTGACGGTTAAGGGGGATCGTAATTATGCTGCTCAGCAGATTACCTTCTATCCGGGTGGGACTGGTGCGAGCGGTTCTACGCTGGTCCTTGATACGACTTATACCGGCACCTACACGGTTGGTAAGCTTGATGATAAGGGTGCTAAGAGTGTTGCCGTTAACGGCGGCACGCTTGCCGTGACCGATAAGCTCACCACCGGTGCCACTGGTGCTGTCACGGTCGGTGCCGGCGGCACGCTCACTGTGACAAATACCGCCATCGGCCTTTCTGTGAAGGACGGTGCCGCTGTATGGGATAAGGAAGGTGAGACGGGCCATGAAGCCGTGTGGTTTAACGGTCTTGGTACAAATGCCGGTAAGGTGGTTGTTACCGGTCTGACGGGTGAGATTACACAGACTGCCCTGACGGACGCTTCCTCCGGCCTGGCCGCCAAGCTTGGTACTTCAGTCGGCAGCAGCAACTCCGCCGGTGCTCTTCTTGACCTGGGTGCTCTGAAGATCAAGGAACTTTTCGGAACCGATGGAACCATCACAGCTGCCACGGCTGCCAGTTTGGCCGGCGTTGTGACGGATGATACGAAGGGTGGCGTGGTTTCCGGTGTCACCGATCAGTCGCTGATCGGCGAATACAAGGCCTTGAAGCTCAGTGACAATACGGATACGTACGACGTTAAGGGCAAGCTGGTGCTCAACAACACCGGAAAGGTCATCACCTACGATACGACCGGTGCTTCCGCAACCAAGGATAATTTGGCAAAGGTTACGCTCGCTGCTGCCGGCGACCTCACCGTTACGGGTGACGGTGCTGTTCTCGGTGAAGTGACCTCGGGTGCCGCAGACAGCAAGCTCACGGTTGCTTCTGCCAACGCCACGATTGAAGGTAACGTGAATACGTCCGGCTCTGTGACATCCCAGGCTGGTTCCAATGTGACGATTAACGGTGACGTCAAAATCACTGATACGTTCCAGGTTGACGGCACTGTCACGATGGGTACCGCAACGGTCAACGGTCAGCAGCTTCCTGCTCAGGCCACGATCGGCACGCTCAACGTTGGGGATACCGGCGTGTTCAATAACGCAGATCTCACGTCTTTGAACCAGGCTGGTACCGTTTATGGTACCGCTAACCTTGGAAAGCTCAGTGCTACCTCGGGTCTGACAGTGAAGGGTCAGGCGGTTGTGGGTGAACTGAAGGAAGGCTCTGTCACGGTTGTTGCAGAACCCGCTGACCATACCCAGACGGAGCTCTTCAACAAGGCTAACGGCTACATGATCAACGTGGCCGACGCCGCACTGGCTTCTGTCGGTACGGTTGCAAGCGGTGCTAAAGTGACTGTGGATGCTGGCGCTATCGTTGCTTTCGGTCAGACCTCTGCTGTGGCTGATGCCCAGAAGGCTTTTGCTGAAACCGGATATGGCCTGGGTTCGAAACCTTTGGATACCGATGGTGTGACGGTTATTAACAAGGATAAGAAACTTGTTACGTCCGTGATCTATGTCGGTAACCAGGTTGCCGCGACCACGAAGGCTGCCGCTGCTCCGACGTATGTGTCTGTGAACGGTATCGGCGCTACTGCTGACGAAGTGAACGTCGGTGCCAACCAGATGCTCATCATTGATGCTGATAAGGTTGATGTGACGGGTACGACGGCTGTGTTCGGTGGTCCTGTTACGTTTGATTCGAATGCTGTGGCTTCGATTGCCAACTTCTCTGTCCACGACAAGATCAAGATCGGTGCTTTCAAACAGGGCACTGATTCGGCCGCTAACTTCGGTGATGCGCTGCATGACATGACTTGGGCGGGTGATCTCCTGACGGAAGTTGAGTTCACGACGACGGGTACAACGACGACGGATACAACGACGACCGAAGGCACGGTTGAACTCCGTATGATCAATGAGAAGGACGACGGCTACGCTGATATCGCCGCTACTGCAGGCTTCGGTGTTGCCTACGCCATGTTCGATCAGAACATGGACAACGGCACCTCGTCTTCCGCGAAGTTCAACAAGTGGTTGTACTCCACCACGAGCTGGACTGATGCCAACGGCAATATGTCTCTCACGCAGATGCAGACGGCCGCTAAGGACGTCGCAAGCCTCGGCGCCACGACCGGTGTTCAGACGATGACGATGGACGCTGTGAACCAGATGGGCGAAACGGTTGCTGACCGTGTGTCGCTCCTCACCCAGCGTGCTGCCGGTGTGAACGTTTGGGCTGCCGCCAACGGCGGTATGTTCGAAGCCAAGTCGCTCTTTGACGGCGCAGGCTACGAAAGCGACATCTACTCCGGTGTTCTCGGTGTTGACTACCAGTTCGCCTGCAACGCTGTTTTGGGCGCCGCTCTGACGATCGGTACGGCTGACACGGACAACAAGAACTCCACGGTTAAGGCGAGCACCGACTCCGACCTCGTGGGCTTCTCCGTCTACGCCAGCAAGACCTTTGCTGACGTTCTCGGTGTGTCCGCTGACATCGGTTATCTGACCGCTTCCAACGACGTGACCGCCAACGGTTACGGCCAGGGCTGGAAGTTCAGCCAGGATACCGACGCCTTCACGATCGGGCTGCGTACCGAAGTCCTCGCGGAAGTCGGCGCTGTGAAGTTGGTGCCCCATATCGGCATCCGCTACACGGCTCTGTCGACCGACGGCTTTGAAGCCGGTTACAAGACCGAAATCGACGATCAGAACATCTTCCAGATGCCGGTTGGTGTCACCGTCTCTGGTGACTTCAAGACGGGCGACTGGACGGTTGCTCCGAAGTTCGATCTCTCGGTTGTCCCGACCTTCGGCGACAAGGATGCTGACCTCAAACTCGGCATCACCGGTGTGAACGCCACTGACGACCTCGCGGTCCGTGTGATTGACTCCAACCCGGTTCAGGCAACGCTCGGTGTTAACGCCACCAACGGAGCCTGGGGCTTTGGTCTCAACTACAAGCTCGGTGTCGGCAGCGACGACCGTATGAACAACACGTTCAACGTCAACGTCCGCTACGCGTTCTAATCGAACGGGTATGAAAAAAACTCAGTCCGGGTAACCGGACTGAGGCCCGAGCCGCCTAAAGCGGATAACGCCATGGCGGCAAGGGCAAACGCTTTACCGCTTTCTCTGAGGGGTTCACACGAACGCTTCAGAGGGAGCTCCCGGTTTTGCTTGAGCCGGTTACCTGTCGTTTCTCCTTTAAAAGACGGGAGAAAACGGCATCAAAACTCCATGTCAGGCAACTTTCAAGCCCCGTTCCCTCAATCAGGAAGCGGGGTCTTTTTTACCAGTAGCGTTTTCGGCGAAACAAATGAACATGACACTCAGTGATGGTGCAGGGCAAAGCGTGCCGGTTCGTCAGAAGCCCGCGTTTTATGCCTCAGAAAAGAAGCGCCGCTGGGCCCGTGACCTTTTTGAGCACGGCTACGGCTACACCAAAGTGGCGTCAATTCTGGAACTTTCGGAAAACACTGTCCGGGACTGGCAGCGTGAGTACCGCAAGGGGCGGTTCAGAGTTCAGATTGCAGACAACCAGCTGCGTTATTCCGATGAGTTGCGGGAGAAGGTTCTGAAAATGCGCGCAGAGGGGGTCTCATGGCGCAAGATCAGCGAATTAACCCGTGTTCCTGTTTCCACTGTCCGAAAGTGGTGTGCAAAGGCAGTAACCAGTGAAAAGTGCGCTGCGGCACCGTAATTAAAGCAGGGATAAAGCAAGGAAAAAACGTTTTTTCGGACGAGAAAAAACCGCCGCAGCCAGCGACTGCAGCGGCTTTTGATCCCAAAGGAGAGGATTACTGTTTTACGGTCTTAACGGCTTGCGTACCGGCAATCCGCCCGAACGTGATGGTTTCGGAAGTGGAGTTGCCGCCCAAGCGGTTCTTGCCGTGCACGCCGCCCGTCACTTCACCGGCGGCAAAGAGTCCCTTGATCGGCTGCCCCTTCGTGTTGATGACGCGGGTTTTGCCGTCAATCGTTAAACCGCCCATGTAATAGTGGATCGCCGGCGTGATTTCAATGGCGTAGTACTTGGGCTTGTCCACTTTCGGGAAGCCGTCCGGACGATGAAATTCCGGACTTAGGACTAAGCGGGTAGGGCGCTGCGTAACCCGTTAGAATGCCCGACTCAAAAATTCATCTTCCTTGCCGGCTTTTTTCCTACGACCATGCAGAATCTTCTTGACCTCGTCAACAGCCTCAATCCCATGCAACGCTCCGCGGTGGAACTGCCTGCTGAGCACGCGCTCATTCTGGCGGGGGCGGGGTCCGGAAAAACGCGGGTTCTCACAACGCGCATTGCCTGGATTATCGCCAAAGGGATGGCGCGCCCAGCGCAGATTCTCGCGGTCACGTTTACCAATAAAGCCGCGCGCGAAATGCGAGATCGTCTGGAAGGGATGGTCAACGCCGACATGCGCAGCATGTGGGTGGGGACCTTTCACGGGATTGCGCACAAGCTTCTGCGGCTTCACTGCGAAGACGCGGGACTGCCCTCAACCTTTCAGATCATTGATTCCTCGGATCAGTTGTCGCTTGTGAAGCGCCTCATGAAGGAGCAGGGCGTTGATACGGAAACAAACGATGCCAGGAGCTGGCAGGCCCGCATCAACCGCTTTAAGGAAGCGGGGCTGCGTGCCAAGGACGTTGCCGCCGAAGAAGAACCCTTGGGAGGTCAGGGCTTTTACCGCCTCTACGAGAACCGCTGCCAGAAAGAGGGGCTTGTGGATTTTGCCGAACTTCTCTTAAGAAGTACGGAGCTTCTGGAGCGCAACGCCGTTTTGCGCGAGCACTACGCCGACCGCTTCCGCTTTGTGCTCGTCGATGAGTTTCAGGACACCAATGCCCTGCAGTTTCGCTGGATTAAGGCGATTGTGTCGCCCGCGAGCACCACAAATTCGCTTTTTTGCGTGGGCGACGATGATCAGTCGATTTACGCCTTCCGCGGTGCGCGCGTGGGCAATATGGCCGACTTTGTAAACGACTACCACGTTAAGCACCTTGTGAAGCTCGAGCAGAACTACCGCTCGACCTCGCACATTCTCGATGCCGCCAACGCCGTCATTGCCAACAACGCCCAGCGCATGGGCAAAAACCTCTGGACTGAGGCCGGAAAAGGGGAACTGATCGGCATTTACGGCGCTGACGATGACCGTGAGGAAGCCAGAAGCCTCACGCAGGACATTCTCACGCTGCACCGCTCGGGCACCCCCTGGCGTGACTGCGCGGTCCTTTACCGCAACAACGCCCAGTCCCGCATCATCGAACAGTATTTCACCGCCAACTCCATTCCCTACCGCATCTACGGGGGCCTGCGCTTTTTTGACCGTCAGGAAGTCAAGGACGTCACCGCTTACCTGCGGCTTTTAAGTAACCCCGAAGACACGTCCGTTCTGCGTGTCATCAATCAGCCGCCGCGCGGGATCGGTGCAACGACGATTGAGCGCATTACGGCGCACGCCAACGAGCGCGGCGTCACGCTTTGGGAAGCAATGCACGACTGGCAGGCGAAGGACACGGCGACCGTGAAGCGTGCCGCAGGCTTTATGAAGATTGTGGCCGATATGAAGGAAGCCTGCGAGGGGCTGCCCTTACCGGAAGTGATCGCGAAAGCCATGGAAATGTCGGGCCTTAAGACCTATTACGAATCAAAGCCCGACCACGATATCCGGCTTGAGAACATGGGCGAAATGGTGAACGCTGCCACCGGTTTTTGCCGCGAAAACGGCATTGACGAGGAGCAGCCTGCCTTTGAAGCGGGGATTGACAACGGCATGACGCCCCTGGACGGATTTTTGGCGCAGGCTGCGCTGGAAGCCGATGATAAAAACGAAGAGGGTGTGAGCGACTGCGTTCAAATGATGACGGTGCATGCATCCAAAGGCCTGGAGTTTCCGAACGTCTGGCTCTGCGGCCTTGAGGACGGCCTTTTCCCGCACCACGCCAGGGACGAAGCCGAAGAAGACAAGGCAATCAGCGAGGAGCGGCGGCTGATGTACGTCGCGATGACCCGTGCGCAGAAGCGCTTGAGAATCAGCTGGTGCGCGCAGCGCATGCTCTACGGCGACATCAAGTATCAGGACCGCTCGCAGTTTATTGATGAGATTCCCGAAGAACACGTCCGGGAACTCAAAGCCCCGAAAAAGGACGATGACGCGGGGGACTATCGCGGAGGCTACGGCGGCAGCCGTTACGGCAGTTACGGTAACGGCGGCTACAGCCGCGGCTACGGCAACAACGGCTATTCCCGCGGCGGTTACGCAGGCCGCGACAACAGTTACGGCGCCCGCTCTTCGGCTTACGGTCAGAAGACGGAGCGAAGCTCGGGCTGGCAGGGCGGAAAACTCGGCCGCGCGAGCGACTACCTCGCGGCAAGCCGCGCCTCGGGCGCCGGGTTCTCTTCGGACGCCTCAATTGCCGCCCGCAAGGAAAGCACTTCCAACGAGTGGGGCCTCTCCGTGGGAGACAAGGTGCATCACACCAAGTTCGGTGACGGTGTGATCGTTTCGATGGCCAACGTCGCCAAACGCGATCAGACCCGTGCGCAGATTAAGTTCACCAATCCCGCCTACGGCACGAAGGAACTGCTGCTTGCGTTTGCCAATCTCACGAAACTCTGAGAAAAACAAAGCGCAGCAAAAAGCCCTGCACGAGCTGTTTTCTTCAGAAGAAAGCACTTCGTGCAGGGCTTTTTTGATGCCTGAAGCCTCAAGGCCTCAGGCATGGGAATGCCGTTACGCCGGATTACTTGATGCGGCTGCGGTATTCGCCCGTGCGGGTATCGATTTCGATCTTGTCGCCGGTGTTCACGAACGCCGGAACATCGAGCACATAACCCGTGGCGAGCTTGGCGGGCTTCATGACCTTACCGGAGGTATCACCCTTAACGGCGGGTTCGGTGTAAACCACTTCACGCACAACCATCGTGGGGAGTTCGATACCGATCACGCGGCCTTCGTAGAACACGGCTTCAGCGGTGAGACCGTCTTCGAGGTACTTCTTGGCTTCTTCCATCGTGTCGGCGTCGACTTCGTACTGGTTGTACTCTTCGTCCATCCAGACATAGTGCGGATCAGCAAAGTAGGAGTAGGTGACGGGCTTGCGTTCGAGGATGATGTCTTCGAACTTGTCGTCAGCACGGTAGACGGTTTCCGTCACGGCGCTGTTCAACAGGTTCTTCATCTTCATCTTGACGGTGGAAGCTCCGCGGCCGCCCTTGGAATATTCGGCCTTGAGCACAACCATGGGATCCTTGCCGACCATGAACACATTGCCGGCACGCAGTTCCTGCGCGGTTTTCATTTTGAGTCTTTCCTTGAATTGGACTGGATTGAATCGGCAGTCGGGGCACGTGTAACGGCATCCGCGTGAAGCGGCCCGACCGAGGCAAAAATTTTTCGTTAACTCAGCATTTTATCTGTTTCAGGGCCTTTTGCGCAATATACTCGGGCGCTGTGGTGAGGCATGAAAGGTACGTGCGCCAGGCCTGTGCGGCCTTCTGCATCGCCGGAAAACGGTCCCGGTATGCGCTCCAGGCCGCGGGCGTGAGAATCCTCCCGTTTAAGCCCGCTTCAAGGACGGACCAGATCCGGGCGTCGTCCTCAGCCATGCCCCGGGTGTAGAGCTTCGTGAAGGCCGCAAGTTTCACAAGGTGCGTGTCTTGCGTCTGCGGGTAGAGCATCCATAAAAGAGGGGTGCCCGCAAGCTGCACACGCACGGTGGAATCTTCGCCTCTTACGAGCGCGCAGTCGCACGCCAAAAGCGGCTTATCAAATTCGCACTGCGGGAGCATTGGCAGGCGCACAGTGGTCACGTGCGCCGGATTTCCGGCAGCGGCGAGAGCTGCAGCGAGCTTTTCGGACGCAGCCCCCGGCGCAAGAAGTATCTGTAAGGGGCGCTTGTCGGAAGCAAAGGCCCCGGCAAGTGCGTCAACAGCCTCTGTGGGGTAGGTAAAGAAAAAGAGCGTGAAGGGCGCGGCGGGATCGGCTCCGGACGATTCAAGAAACGCCGTCTTGCCGCCTGCGGCCTCAAAAGCCTTTCGGGCCTCACTGATGTCGGCTTCGCGCACGATGCCGCCTGTTTTTTCGGTAAATCCCGGAAAAACAAAGGTCTTCGGATAACCGAAACGGGGGTGGCGGCTCACAAGGCCGTTGGACTCCTCGGCGTAGGTTTCCGCTGTGAGATAGTCCAGGGCAAAGACCGCCGTGGGCTTCATGTCAAATCGATGCGAAAGCGCTTCTTCCACGCCGTCAGGCAGCCTGCAGCTGAAGGCTTCCACCGTGACATCGGGGAGGGTCGTGGCCTTCGAAAAGAAGCGTTCCGCAGCCGCATTCCAGCGCATGACGCGGATACCGAGGGCCGTACACGCGTCGCCCGCGGCATCGACTTCGGGCACAAAAGCCGCGAGCGTCTCGGGCTTATCAATAATGAGCGTCACGCACCAGCCGTATTCACGCTTTAAACTGCGCGCAAGCCGCCAGGCTACGCCCGCATCGCCGAAATTGTCGATGACGCGGCACCAGATGCCGGCGGTAACAGGGTTTTGTGTCAGGTTTTCCATGGTTGGTTGACCAAAGCGGCAGTTGGGATTTTTGGTGCGGGATTATGCAGCAGATCAGCATAAACGACTATAAGGAACAGTTGGCGGGACTGCCGGGACTGCCCGGCGTCTACCGTTATTTTGATAAGGACGGCAACTGCCTTTATGTCGGCAAGGCCCGCGACTTAAAGCGCCGCGTCTCCTCGTACTTTCAGAAAAATGACCTCAGCCCGCGCATCGCCATCATGGTGCAGCAGATAGCAGCCTTTGAGACAACCGTTGTGCGAAGCGAAGCCGAAGCGTTTCTGCTGGAAAACAACCTCATCAAAACCCTCAATCCCAAGTACAACATTCTCTTTCGGGACGACAAGAGTTATCCGTATCTGAGAATTTCCGCAGACACCTTCCCGCGGGTGAGTTACTACCGCGGGAGCGTGGACCGCAAAAGCCGCTTTTTCGGGCCGTACCCCAATTCCGGCGCCGTGCGGGAAGCAATCGGCGTGTTGCAAAAAGTCTTTCGTCTGAGAGTCTGCGAAAACAATGTCTTTAAAAACCGGTCTCGTCCGTGCCTCATGGGTCAGATGGGCCGGTGCTCCTGCCCCTGTACGGGCGAAATCACGCCTGAAGAATACAAAGGTGACGTCGAAAACGCCTGCCGCTTCTTAAAGGGCGAGACCGATGACGTCATGCAGGGACTTCGTGACCGCATGATGGCCGCAAGCGATAAGCTGCACTACGAGGAAGCGGCTGTGATCCGCGACCGCATCGCGGCACTTAACGACGTGATGCATCAGCAGGCTGTGGAAACAACGGGCGCGGACACTGACGCCGACATCATTGCGGTGGCGGTGACGCAAGGCGAAGCCTGCGTAAACCTTGCCATGGTCCGCGGCGGCCGGCATTTGGGGGATCACGCCGTTTACCCCGAGATCTCACGCGGCACAGGTAAGGAATTGGCAGCCTCAGACGTTCTCGAAGCCTTTGTTGCACAGCACTACGCCGGAGGTCAGGTTCCTGAGACCGTGATCAGTTCGGATGCAGCGGACCCGAGGGCGCTGCAGGAGACACTGACGGAACTTGCGGGCCGGCGCATTCAGTTTGTGCATGAGCCGCAGTCCGTGCGGCGCCGCTGGCTTGAGATGGCGCAGCAAAACGCAAAGCTTGCGCTTGAGCGGCACATGGCCGAAGCCGGCGGCGAGAAAAAGAGGGTGGCCGCGATGATTGAGGCACTCGGACTTACGCTTGACGAAGAGCAGCGCGCCAACCTTCAGATTGAGTGCTTTGATATTTCGCACACCGCCGGTGAAGCAACGCAGGCCTCCTGCGTCGTTTTCCGGGGACTTGCGATGGACGGCAGCCGCTACCGGCGCTTTAACATCACCGGGATTACGCCCGGGGACGACTACGCCGCGATGAAGCAGGTGTTAACGCGAAGGTATCTCCCGGCAGCCCGAGGCGAAGCGCCGCTTCCCACTGTGGTGCTTGTTGACGGCGGCCGCGGTCAGGTGCATATGGCCAAGGACGTCTTCACTGAGCTCGGGCTTCCCATTTCCGTGATCGTGGGTGTGGCCAAAGGCGAAGGCCGAAAGACGGGGCTTGAGACGCTCATCTTTGCCGACGGCCGTCCTCCCTTGGTTTTGGGCAGTGAAAGCCCGGCATTGATGCTCATTGCCATGATCCGCGACGAAGCGCACCGCTTTGCCATCACCGGGATGCGCGCCAAGCGCAGCAAAACCCGGCAGACAAGTCGTCTTGAAGACATCGACGGGATCGGCGTGAAGCGCCGGCAGAAAATCCTCACGCACTTTGGGGGCCTTAAAGGTGTACGTAATGCGAGCGTGGAGGATATCGCTAAAATAGACGGCATTTCGCGAGTGCTCGCGCAAAAGATTTACGCACAACTTCACGGTGTTGACGGTGTCAGTTCAACCTAAGCCTTTTAACATTCCGATGGCCCTTACCTGGGCCCGGATTGCTTTCATTCCGTTCATTGTCGGCGTGTTTTATGTCCCCGACGCCCTGGTGAGTCCGCACATGAAAAATGTGCTCGCCTGCATCATGTTCATCATTGCGGCGATCACCGACGCCCTGGACGGCTACATTGCCCGCAACTACAACATGGCTACGATGATGGGGGCGTTTCTCGATTCGGTTGCCGATAAGCTCGTGGTGTGTTCCGCGATTGTTGTGCTGCTTGCTTTTGACCGCGTTGACATGATTGTGGCTTTGATCATCGTCGGGCGCGAAATTGCCGTGACGGCCTTAAGAGAATGGATGGCCAAGATCGGCGCGGCCGCGACCGTGAAGGTCAACTGGTTCGGAAAGATCAAGACCATCGCGCAGATGACCGCGATTCCGATGCTCCTTTTCTTTGATCCCTTCTTCGGGATTGATATTTACCTTGTGGGGACGGTGCTTATCTGGGTTGCCGCCGTTCTCACCGTCTACTCGATGTTTGTTTATATGTCGGCTGCGTGGCCGCATATCGAGGGCGGGGACGCGAAGTAAGTTTGTCCCGTGCCTGTTGGTAAAAAACGGCTGGTTCCTTTCGGACTCAGCCGTTTTTGACGCTTCTGATTAACCGAGGCTCTTTGCTTTTTCCGTGAGTTCGTAGAGTTTGTTCATCGCGTCCCGCGGCGAGAGGCTGTCGATGTCGATTGCCGCGACTTCATCCACAAACGCCGTGACGGCGGGGTCGACGGCGGGCATCTCTTCGGTAAAGTCTTCCTCGGTGTCTGCGCCCTCAGTTGCTGCGGCAAAAAGGTCAAGCTGCGGACCCGTGTCTTCCTTGGCACGTTCTTCAAGCTTTTTAAGAAGCGCTTTGGCGCGCCGGATGACGCGCGCGGGGATACCCGCAAGCGAAGCGACCGCAATGCCGTAACTTTGGCTTGCCGGGCCGTCTTTGACGTCGTGCAGAAAGACGATCCCTTTTGATGTGTTTTCCGCAGAGACGTGAACGTTGACGGCCTCGCGGCACTTTTGCGCGAGCTGCGTGAGCTCAAAGTAGTGCGTGGCAAAGAGTGTCCAGCTCCTGGTGCCTTCGGCAAGTTCTTCGGCAATCGCGCCCGCAAGACTTAAGCCGTCAAAGGTTGACGTGCCGCGGCCGATTTCATCCATCAGAACGAGGGACTCTTCGGTTGCCTGCATGAGAATCGACGCGGCTTCGGTCATCTCCACCATAAAGGTGGACCGGCCGCGGGCGAGGTCGTCTGAGGCGCCGATTCGGGTGAGGATCTTGTCGACCGGTCCGATCTGGCTGGCGGCTGCGGGCACAAAGCTTCCCGCGTACGCAAGAAGCACAATGAGTGCCACAGAGCGCATGTAGGTGGATTTTCCGCCCATGTTGGGGCCGGTAATGATGAGAAGCCGTCGTCCCGGAACGAGTGAACAGTTGTTCGGGATATAGCCGTCAATCATCTTCTCAACGACCGGGTGGCGCGCTCCGGTGATGTCAATCCCGGGAGCGCTCATCAACTGCGGCCGTGTCCAGCGCATCTCAAACGCATGACGGGCAAACCCCAGAAGAACGTCTAAGGCGGCAGCTGCGTGCGCAGCGGCAAGCAGCACCTCCACCCAGCCGTGCATGTAGGTGACAAGCTCATCCCAAAGCGCGCGCTCAATCTGAGAAGCCCGCTCTTTGGCGGAAATCCGCTGATCCTCGTACTGCTTTAACTCCGGCGTGATGTAGCGCTCGGTGTTTTTAAGCGTCTGACGCCTGCGGAAATCCGCGGGAACATTTTCGCTCTGGCCCTTGGGGACCTCGATGAAGTAGCCGCTTACGCGGTTATAGTCGATGCGAAGCGTCGCGATGCCGGTACGCTCTTTTTCGCGCGCTTCCATCGCCAGAAGCAGGTCTCCGGCGTGATCCCTCATGCTTCTTAACTGCGTGAGTTCCGGATCGGCTTCCGAGCGGATGACGTCGCCTTCTCTTAAGAATGTTGCCGGCTCATCAAGAAGCATCGCCTTGAGTTTTTCGTAAAGCGCATCGTCCACCTCAAGCGCCCTGGCAAGTTCGGCAAAAATCGGGGCCTGAAGCGCTGAAACGACGGCTTTGAGGGTTTTCAGGGACGGCAGATAGTCTCTCAGAGCCGCGGCTTCCTTCGGGCGGATGCTTTTAAGCGCAATGCGCCCGGCGGTCCGCTCAATGTCGGGCATTGCGCAGAGCAGGGCCTTCAGAGGCTCGAGCGCATCGAGGTTGACCATGAGTTCGGCTACCGCCTCGTGACGCTTTTTCGCTGTCGTCGTGTCGCGCGAGGGTGTGGTGAGCCAGTTTTTTAACTCACGGCTTCCCATGCTCGAAAAACAGTTGTCCATGACGGAAAAAAGCGTCGGACCGTTGTCATTACGGAGGCTCTCGGTGATTTCGAGATTTCTGCGGCTTGCGGCATCCAAAACGATGAAGTTGGATTCCTTCTGCAGTTCCAGCGGCGCAATGTAGGGCAGGCTCTCGCACTGGGTGTTGGCAACGTAACTTAAAAGGGCGTTGCAGGCTGAGAGTACGGCAGGCTCATTTTCAATGCCCCAGGCTTCGAGGTTATTCAACCCGAACTGCTTCTTTAAAAGCTCCCTGCCGCGCTCGGCGTCAAAGTACCAGGCGGGCATTTCGTTCAGGGCCGTCTCTGCTGCCGCACCCTGCACGGTTTCTCTGAGCTCTGCGGGCACTAGAATTTCCGAGGGCGTGATGCGCGCAAGTTCCGTCGCAAGATTCTGCGGCGCAATGCTTGCGGCGCAAAAGCGGCCGTTGGTGAGCGTAAGCCACACAAGTCCGAGGTTAGCCGTCGGCGACCGGCCGATTCTTGCCACCGCAAGCAGTACGGAATCAGACTTTTCGGACAAAAGCGCGTTATCGGTGAGCGTCCCGGGCGTGACAATCCGCACGATCTTGCGGTCCATCGTGGCTTTGCCGGGTTCGTTGGGGTCGCCGATTTGCTCGCAGATTGCAACCGAGACGCCGAGTTTCACGAGGCGCGCGAGGTACTGCTCCAGCGTTGCCGCGGGGATTCCGGCCATCGGAATGGGCTTGCCCTGAAAGGTGCCCCTTTTTGTGAGCGTCAGGCCGATCAAGCGGTTGATTTTCACCGCATCGTCAAAAAACGTTTCGTAGAAGTCACCGATCCGGTAGAGAAGCATCACGCCCGGATGCTTGTCCCTCAGAATCAGATACTGCCGCATGGCGGGGGTGTGCTCGCTGTAGGGCTCTTTGGAATCGGTCTCAGCCTGAGGGCGTGTGGCTTCAGTCATCGGTGTAAACAACTCTTAAGTTCGGCAGAAGGCCCTGAAAGACCGAATCTGCCGCATCGGGACGGAATTCGTAAACAATCCCCCGTCTGAAGACGGGGGATTTATTGTAACCGCATCACACGGCCCAACATAAGGCTGGTTTACATCAGCCCCTGTGCTGACAGCTGTCGGCACAGA
>ENA-UEQM01000845-UEQM01000845.1-human-gut-metagenome-genome-assembly--contig:-NODE-845-length-16133-cov-19.794718_pt1 | contig 16133 bp, 12 predicted proteins | sample MGYA00242948_ERZ507948 | MGnify/ENA primary metagenome ERZ507948 (study PRJEB26167, sample SAMN06115440) | human gut metagenome | host: Homo sapiens | place: China:Hubei | collected 2015-07-28... | reverse complement strand
CTTTTCTCACCTGAATATAAAATATCAGCATAAATTAAAAATAATGGTCAAAATATTTGGATTTTAACATAGAAAGCGGGAGGTTTGGATCAGCTCTTAACTCAAGCAATCTCTGTACCGAATGTATCTTATTTGTTATTACAGCATACATAAGTAATGTCAAGCCAAACTTTTTCTCCTTAAAATCAACTGGGATTTTTTCTTCCAACACTTGCCTATTAATTTCATTTATATTTTGATCGTCCACAGCCTTTGCCAGAGTCCAAGCAGGAGTCCTTTGATAAAGCCGCACGTCGTCGGCCAGCAAATCATCTTTCTTTACGGGAATTTCCCTGCAACCAAATAATGTCAAGAGCAGAGCAAAAAACGAGTACTTAAATATTTTTTCAATCATAGCAAGCAAATTAATATGTAGTAAATGGTAAATTTGGTCGATTTATAATATATTGCCATTGAGCATTTTTTATTTTCAGATCATATAAGTCTTCGTCTGAATAAAAATTCTCTATACTCCTTAATTCCACAACACTATTGTAAATTAAACATTTTAAGTATCTGAGCAACAAAAAGTTGCCCAGGATTTTGCTATGTCAGAGGATTCACTTATTTAGTGTTGCAAAAATAATCAAACAAAACCTCATCAGGCATGGCAAAAATACAAATAAAATCTGAGAAACTCACTCCTTTGGGAGGAATATTTTCAGTCATGGAGCAATTTGACTCCACATTGTCATCTGTAATCGACTCTACCCTCGGTCTATATACAACTTCAGATAGTCTTTAGGCTATTGATTTTAGAAAATATAGTTGAATTCTGCAAGCTATATAATTGAATAAAACAAGTCTTCCAGTACCACTTTTAGTACCACTAAGGTGGTACTGGAGTTTACCTTAGGTGGTACTGGAGTTTCACTTAGGTGGTACTGGAGTTTCACTTAGGTGGTACTGGCAATAAAACTTAATGTCTTTTTTAAGGAGGTTAAGAGCTATTTTTATCTATTGCTGTCCGCTGAGCCCACTAATCCCCTATGTTTGTTGGATGATCATAGTTTATTTTGTTAAAAAGTAGCATTTTTATATCTTTGCGACAAAATATAAAAGAATTAGAAGTAAGATAGTTGTCTTAGATTAGACGAAAAAGGAGACCCTGTCTTCGCGACAAAGTCTCCTTACGGAATGATCGTCATGTTTGTCTGCATTATAGCATCAAATTTATTAATCCTTTTTTTAAATTACGATACTATATGTTTTGAATATCAGTTTGAAAGAGTATTAGTGTTTCGTTTTAAAGTCTTATCATTCACTATTATCTATCAGAAATCTATTAATCTGAAAACGAGAGAATATTAATATGATGCAAAGATAGAGAATTGTTGATTAGTCAAGGTGTCAATACGTAAAAAAACAGCGTAAAACGTTGTAACGGATAAATTGTTACACGTTGAAATGGGGGAAAATAAAGATATAGGGCTATAAAAATATAGATAACAAGCTATAAAAATGAAAATAATAAAGGATAAAAAAAGATGCCTGCAATAGCTTATTGCTACGCAGGCATCTTAAAGGATATGTTAACCTATTGTTGATTAATCGATATCAGAATTGCGATCGAGGCTGTCGTTAAAATCCTTTGGCTCACGATTTGCCATTGGATCATGATAGTCCTCACGGTTGTTGTGCTCGAAGCGACGTGGCTGACGACGCTCCTGACGCTCGCCGTTGTTGTGATCTGGACGAGGACGACGCTCACCACGCTCTGGACGTGGACGACGCTCACGCTCTACATATCCCTCTGGCTTTGGAATAAGAACCTTGTGAGAGAGCTTATACTTACCAGTCTTAGGATCGATTTCGAGGAGCTTAACTGTGATCTTGTCACCCTCCTTGATACCAGCCTCTTCAACTGTCTCAAGACGCTTCCAGTCGATTTCTGAGATGTGGAGCAAACCATCCTTACCAGGAAGGATTTCTACGAAGCAACCGTAAGGCATGATAGAACGAACAGTACCCTCGTAAACCTCGCCTACCTCAGGAACTGCAACGATAGCCTTGATCTTGCCAAGAGCTGCATCGATAGAAGCCTTGTTAGGAGCAGAAACCTGAACCTTACCTACGCCATCAGCCTCTTCGATAGTGATTGTAGCGCCAGTATCTTCCTGCATCTGCTGGATAATCTTACCTCCAGGGCCGATAACAGCACCGATGAACTCCTTAGGAATCTCAAGAGCTACGATACGTGGAACCTGTGGCTTCATCTCGGCACGTGGCTCAGAGATTGTCTCCATCATGCAGTTGAGGATGTGCTCACGACCAGCCTTAGCCTGCATCAAAGCCTCCTCAAGGATTTCGAAGCTCAAACCGTCGCACTTGATATCCATCTGTGTAGCGGTCAAACCATCGCGGGTACCTGTTGTCTTGAAGTCCATATCGCCCAAGTGGTCCTCATCACCGAGGATATCGCTGAGGATAGCATACTTGTCCTCACCAGGGTTCTTGATAAGACCCATAGCGATACCAGAAACAGGCTTCTTCATAGGAACACCAGCATCCATCAAAGCGAGGGTACCAGCACAAACAGTAGCCATAGAAGAAGAACCGTTAGACTCGAGAATCTGGCTTACCAAACGAACTGTGTAAGGGAAGTCGGCAGGAATCTGGCCCTTCAAACCACGCCATGCCAAGTGACCGTGACCAATCTCACGACGACCTACGCCACGCTGAGCCTTAGCCTCACCTGTTGAGAATGGAGGGAAGTTATAGTGAAGGAGGAAGCGTTGGTAGCTCTTCTCGAGCACGCCGTCGATAAGCTTCTCATCCATCTTTGTACCGAGAGTACATGTAGAAAGAGACATAGTCTCACCACGCTGGAAGATAGCACTTCCGTGAGGCATTGGAAGAGGAGAAACCTCGCACCAAATAGGACGAATCTCGGTAGTAGCACGACCATCAAGACGCAAGCCCTCGTCGAGGATGCAACGACGCATAGCATCGCGCAAAACGTCATCATAGTAGCGAGTAGCCTCAGCATGCTTCTCTTCAAGCTCATCCTCAGAAAGGTCGGTATGAGCAGCATCGTACTTCTCAAGGAAGTCAGACAAAACCTTGTCGAAAGCATCCTGACGAGCATGCTTCTCAAGAGCCTGGTGGTTGATATCGTAAGCTGGCTTATAAAGCTCAGACTTGATTTGCTCACGGAGTTCCTCGTCGTTGATCTCATGGTCGTACTCACGCTTAACGTCAGTACCCTTTTCCTTAGCCAACTCATACTGAAGCTCGCACATAGGCTTGATAGCCTCGGCAGCAGCCTTGAGTGCGCCAATGAGATCCTGCTCAGAAACTTCCTTCATCTCGCCTTCCACCATCATGATGTTGTCCTTAGTAGCACCAACCATGATATCCATGTCAGCCTCTTCCATCTGCTGGAATGTAGGGTTAACGACATACTCACCATTGATACGAGCTACACGAACCTCAGAGATGTAGTGTTCGAAAGGAATATCTGAACAAGCCATGGCAGCTGAAGCAGCGAAACCTGCGAGGGCATCTGGCTGATCAACACCATCGGCTGAGAGCAACATTACCTGTACATAAACTTCTGCATGGTAGTTAGAAGGGAAAAGTGGACGCAGAGCACGGTCCACGAGGCGAGAGGTAAGGATCTCCTCATCGCTAGCCTTGCCTTCGCGCTTGGTGAAACCACCAGGGAAACGACCAGCAGCACTGTACTGCTCACGGTAATCTACTTGCAAAGGCATGAAATCTGTACCCGGAACTGCATCCTTTGCTGCACAAACAGTTGCGAGAAGCACTGTGTTACCCATGCGGAGAACCGCAGCACCATCAGCCTGTTTTGCAACTTTTCCGGTCTCAATTGTGATGGTTCTTCCATCAGGCAATTGAACTGTTTTCGTAATTACGTTCATCTAAAAATCTTAATGTTGTTGATTGTGTCAAACATCTAAAAATATAAATCGTGCAAATATACCTATTTTATTATTAATAAACGAAGAAATAAGAATAAACATGTGTTTTTTTTGATTTCTTGCTCTGTTTTAACGTCTTTTTTATCGATTGTTTTGCCATTCCACTCTTTTGCACTATCTTTGTATCGGAAGAAATATTTGTCTGAAGAAATATTTATCGAAAGAAACAAATGAATTTAAAAATGAATATATCAAAAACACTTTCTGCTCTCGCCGTTTCATTAATGATGTTGGGAGCAGTTTCTTGTAGTAACAAGAAATTTGAGGTAAGCGGAAACATTACCGACGCTAAGGATTCACTATTGTATTTTGAGAACATGAGCCTCAACGGCGCTGTTGTTGTCGACTCTACCAAGCTTGATGCTGATGGCAACTTCTCGTTTGCTGTAGATGCTCCTTCTGCACCTGAGTTCTATCGCTTGCGTATAGCTGGTCAGATTATCAATGTTGCTTCCGACTCTACGGAGCATGTAACCATCAAGGCTGCCTACCCTACTATGGCAAGCCAATACGAGGTGTCGGGTTCTGACGAATGTTCAAAGATTAAGGAACTGGCAATAGGTCAGATGGCTCTTCAGGCTTCTATTAATAATATTGTAAGAAACACCAACCTCAACGACGATGTTATGCGCGACTCTATAAGAGTTATCCTCGCACAATACAAAGAGGGCGTGAAGAACAACTACATTTTTAAAGAGCCTATGAAGGCATACGCCTACTTCGCTCTATTCCAGACAATTGCATTAGGCTACGAGAATGTTTTGGTATTCAACCCTCGCAGCAACGAAGACGATGTAAAGGTATTTGCAGCTGTAGCTACAAGCTGGGATACTTATTATCCAAAGGCTGAGCGCGGACTAAACCTTCACAACATAGCTATCGAAGGATTGAAGAATATCCGCATCATGAAGGCTGAACAGCAGCAGACTGTAGACCCAAGCAAGGTGGAATATACTGGCGTTATCGACATAGCTTTGCCTGACAACAAGGGCAACATCAGAAAGCTATCGAGCCTAAAGGGTAAGGTGGTGATGCTCGACTTCCATCTGTTTGCAACAAAGGAGAGCACAGCTCGCATCATGCAGTTGCGCGAGCTATACAACAAGTATCATGCTCAGGGCTTCGAGATTTATCAGGTGAGCATCGACCCAGACGAGCATTTCTGGAAGACAAGTGTGGCTGCTTTACCATGGATATGCGTTCATTCAGACGACGGCTTGAATGCAGCAGAACTTGGTATGTACAACGTAAGAGACATTCCTACATACTTCCTTATCGACAAGAACAACGTTTTGCAGAAGCGTGATGTTCAGATAAAGGATATCGATGCTGAGATAAAGGCTTTGCTGTAAAAGCGTATAAGCTACCACCACTAACATTATCAAACAATATGAAAAAGTTCGTTCTGCTATTGGCTTTAGCCCTCACAGGCTTTGCTGCCAATGCACAAATCAAAAGACCAAAATTGGTAGTAGGCATCATCATCGACCAGATGCGTTGGGACTACCTTAATTATTACTACGACCAATATTGCGACGGAGGTTTTAAGCGTCTTATCAACGAGGGTTTCTCATGCGACAACAACATGATTAACTATCTGCCTACGGTAACGGCTATTGGCCATACAAGTACGTATACAGGCGCCACACCTGCCATTCACGGCATAGCTGGTAACAGCTTCCAGATTGATGGCAAGGATGTGTATTGCTGCAAGGATACTACCGTAGAGTCGGTAGGTTCAAAGAATGATGCAGGCAGAATGTCGCCATGCAATTTGCTGTCGACAACTATTGGCGACCAAATTCGCCTTGCTACCGACTTCAACTCCAAGGTTATTGGCGTAGCTTTGAAAGATAGAGCAGCCATACTTCCTGCTGGTCGCTCGGCAAATGCTGCATACTGGTACGACACAAAGGCAGGCAAGTTTGTTACAAGCACATACTATATGCCACAATTGCCTAAATGGGTAGACAAGTTTAATGGCAAAATAAAGATTAAGCCAGGCACAGACCCAAAGATGCTACCAGAGGGTGCTACCATGACATTCGACTTGGCTGAAGCTACTGTAAAGAATGAGCAGCTGGGCAAAGGAAAGTATACGGATATGATATGCGTAAGCATCTCATCGACCGACGCTATGAGCCATAAATATGGCACACGTGGCGAAGACAACAAGGCTGTATACATGGCTACCGACAAGGGATTGGCACATTTCCTAAGCTTCCTCGACAAGGAAGTGGGCAAAGGACAATACCTATTGTTCCTTACTGCCGACCATGGCGGATGCCACAATCCTAACTATCTTGCCGAACACAAGATTGCTACTGTAGGCTGGGATGGCTATAAGGTTGTTGCCAATATAAACGCTAAGCTCGCCGAGAAATATGGCAAAGAGGGCAAATATATCAGCTCTATCATGGATTGCCGCGTTTACTTGAACCACGGATGGCTCGAAGCAAACAATATTGATGCCGACGAGGTGAAGGCTTTCGCGATAAAGCAACTGAAGAAGGAGAAGGATTTGCAATGGGTTGTTGACATGGAGCATGCCGCAACAGCAAGTGTGCCACAGATAGTAAGAGAGCGTGTGATAAACGGCTACAACCTTCATCGCTCTGGCGACATCATGGTGTTGCCTCGTCCTGCTGGCTTCACATGGACATATGACGACAAATATCGTGGTGCCTCTCACTACAACTGGAACCCATACGATTCACATATCCCTTTGATTTTCATGGGATGGCACGTGCGCCAAGGTCGTACCGCAACTCCTACCCGTATCATTGATACTGCTGCTACCATCTGCGACCTTCTGAGAATTCAGATGCCTAACGGATGTATCGGCGACGCTATAACAGAGGTGGAAATCGACAAGAAGTAGAAAATGCTATGAGCTCTTTAGACATATTTAGATATTGTCCTTGTTGCGGAAGCAGCAGATATATATCCAACAGCTTTAAAAGCAAGAAGTGTGAAGACTGCGGCTTTGAGCAATTCTTGAATCCAAGTGCAGCCTATGTGGCTTTGATACGCGATGCAGAAGGTAGGCTGCTGGTAACAAGGAGACTCTACGAACCAGCTAAAGGCACATTAGACTTGCCTGGCGGCTTTGCCGATATGGGCGAGACGGCAGAAGAAGGAGTGGCAAGAGAGGTTAAGGAAGAGACAAACTTGATAGTGACATCATGTCGCTTTCTGTTCTCGCTACCCAACACCTATTTATATAGTGGGTTAAACATTCCTACCCTCGACCTGTTCTTCGAATGCAAAGTTGCCGACACCTCGCAGCTAAAAGCCATGGACGATGCTGCAGAATGTATGTGGCTTGAACCCAAGGATATTAATCCTGAAGACTTCGGACTAAAGAGCATAAGCGAAGGAATAAAAAAGGTATTTAACTGCCAAAGTATTACTTAATAACCAAGGTGGCGAGAGAGTCTTTGTCGAAGATTTCTTTCGCCACTTGTTGTATCTGTTCGGCTGTCACGGCATCTATCTTCTGATATAGCTTTTCTATATCCTTCTCGTCGCCAAAATGCAGGAAGCTCTTACCAAAGTCGATAGCAAAGTTTTCGTTGTTGTCGCAAGCCACAGCCAACTGTCCCTTAATCTGCCTCTTGGCAGCAGCAAGAGTCTTCTCCGGCAAAGGCTTTTCCATCAATCTATTGAACTCGCCCTTTACCAATCTCACGCATCTGTTCACATCGTGTGGGTCGCAACCGAAGTATACTGACCACAAGCCTGTATCGCCATAGCAAACCATGCTACTCTCTACAGAATAAACCAGTCCGCGACGCTCACGCAGAATAACATTCAGGCGAGCATTCATGCCAGGACCGCCAAGCATATTGTTGAGCAGATATAGAGGTATGCGCAAAGGATGAGTGGCAGAATAAGCTCGGTTGCCTATCATCACATGTGCCTGATGGGTGTCGTGGTTAAGTATCGTTAGTTCGGGCAATTTACCGTTTGCCACCACCAGAGCCTCATCAACCACGCTTTCCTGCAGTTGCTTTGGAGTTAGCTTCTCCAAGGTCTTTACCAATCGTTTGAAATCAATATTGCCATACACAAAGAATATGGCATTATCTGGGCGATAGTATTGCTGAGTGAAGCGCATAGCATCGGCAGTAGCGAAACCTCTAACTCTATCTGCTGAGCCAAGAATGTTGTGACCTAAAGGATGACCTTTGAACACCAGATTCTCAAACTCATCATAAATGAGTTCGGCAGGCGAATCGTTGTAGCTTTCTATCTCGTCACATATCACCTCTACCTCTTTATCTATCTCCGCCTGTGGGAATATGCTATAGAAGACAATATCCGAGAGTACATCCACAGCCTTGGCGAAATGCTCTACAGGTATGGCAGAATAGAAAACGGTATCTTCCTTATTAGTAAAGGCATTAAGATCGCCACCCACACTCTCAAGCTTGTTTATGATGGCTGTAGAAGTGTGAGTTTGAGTGCCCTTGAATGTAACATGCTCGCAGAAATGAGCCAAGCCCTCGTCGCCAGGCTTCTCGTTGCGAGTACCAGCCTTTATCTGGTATCCGCAATATGCTATCTTCGAGGTGTTAGGCAAATGGATTATCCTTAGGCCATTATTTAGAGTTGCTGTATTATATTGCATTTATTATCTTTTTAAATTTAAAAACATGCTATGCTTAGCCATAACACTTATAAAATGCAAAAGTAGCTATTTTTTCCTAATGCTGAAAAATATCACATTTAAAAACTTTATTTTGTTTTGTCATTCCATTCACTTGCACTATCTTTAAATAAGATAGGCGGCGTTCAGGAATGAAAAACAAAAACTGCGTATTTTGTTTTGTCATTCCATTCACTTGCACTATCTTTGAATAAGATGGGCGGCGTTCAGGAATGAAAAACAAAAACTGCGTATTTTGTTTTGTCATTCCATTCACTTGCACTATCTTTGCAACCAAGATAATAAAGATAAAACCATGCGTAAAGTAATAGGAATAGGAGAAACCGTATTAGACATTATCTTCAAAAATGGCAAGCCTATAGAGGCTGTGCCGGGTGGTTCGGCTTTTAATGCTATGATATCGCTCGGACGCTCGGGAATAAACGCCACGTTTATCTCTGAGGCTGGCAACGACAGAGTTGGAGACTATGTTATCAATTTTCTAAAGGAGAACGGGGTTAATGCAGACAACGTCAACGTATTTCCCGACTCTAAGTCGCCTCTATCGTTGGCTTTTCTCGACGAGAACAATAATGCCGACTATATATTCTACAAGGATCATCCTCACGACAAGCTGGAATTCTCGTACCCTGAGATAAATCGCGACGACATCGTGGTATTTGGTTCGTTCTTTGCCATCAACCCCGTGGTACGTCCGCAAGTATGTGGCTTTTTGGATTATGCTCACGAGCGTGGCGCTATATTATACTACGACGTAAACTATCGTGCTTCGCATCGCAACGAGATAATGAAGATTACGCCAAACCTCATCGAGAACCTTGAATTCTCAGATATCGTTCGTGGGTCAAGCGAAGACTTCGGCATTCTCTACAAGATGCCTGATGCCGACAAGGTTTATCAAGCCGAGATATCGTTCTATAGCAAGAAGTTTATCTGCACTAATGGTGGCAAACCAATAATCGTTCGTGGCGACAACGGATTCCGCAAGGAATACCCTACTGCCGATACCAAGGTGGTGAGCACTATCGGAGCTGGCGACAACTTCAACGCAGGCTTCGTATATGGTCTTATCAAAGAGAATATCACCAGAAGCGATGTAGACAAAGGCCTCTCGGAGAGCCAATGGGACAAGCTAATAGAATATGGGCAAATGTTTTCTGCCGAATGCTGCAAGGATATATATAATTATGTATCTAAGGAGTTTGGAGAAAAGATACAGCTCACTCCTACATCTCTATAAACAAGAAAGAGATTGCAAACAAGATATTTTAAATATTCTTTATATATAAACCACTTAGCAAAGCCGCAATTCCCATATTAAGCAAAATAGTCTAATCACTCCCCTCTCTCATGGAGAGGGGTTGGGGGTGAGGCTGAAATGATTATGAAAATTACAAGCAACATTTATTATGTAGGCGTCAACGATCGCAACAAGCATCGTTTCGAGGGTCTTTGGCCTTTGCCTAATGGAGTAAGCTACAACTCCTACATCATCGATGATGAAAAGGTAGCATTGGTAGATACAGTAGAGGTGGATTTCTTCACACAATATCTTGAGAATATCCACGAGGTGATAGGCGACCGCAATATCGACTATCTCATCATCAACCATATGGAGCCAGACCATAGCGGTTCTATCGCACTCATCAAGAAGTATTATCCTAACATCAAGATTGTGGGCAACAAGAAGACTCTCGGCATGCTCGAAGGCTTCTATGGCGTAACAGAAGATGTTGTGGAGGTTAAGAATGGCGAGACTTTGAACCTTGGCAACCACGAGCTTTCGTTCGTGCTCATTCCTATGGTTCATTGGCCTGAGACCATGGTCACTATCGATGCTCAGCACAAGGTGCTCTTCTCGGGCGATGCCTTCGGATGCTTTGGTGCGTTGAATGGCGGAGTTATCGATAACGACATCAACTGTGACACATTCTGGCTCGAAATGGTGCGCTACTATTCTAATATCGTTGGCAAATACGGTATTCCTGTACAGAATGCGTTGAAGAAGTTGGCTGGCGTAGAGCTCGACTACATCTGCTCTACTCACGGTCCTGTATGGCACGAGCATATCGCTAAGGTCATCGACATGTACGACAAAATGTCGAAATACGAAACAGAACCAGGCTTGGTTATCTGCTACGGCACCATGTATGGCAATACCGAGCGTATGGCTGAGATTATTGCTCAGGCTGCAAGCAAGGCTGGCGTTAAGAATATCGTGATGTACAACATCTCGAAGACTCACCATAGCTACATCCTTCGCGACGTGTTCCGCTATCGTGGCTTGATTGTTGGTGCTCCAACATATAATGCAGGTCTATATCACGAGATGGAGGTTCTGCTCTCAGAACTTGCCAACAAGGACATCAAGAACCATCTCCTCGGATGGTATGGCTCTCATTGCTGGGCAAGCAAGGCTGTTGCCAAGATTCAGGAGTGGAACGACAACCGCCTACACTACGAGGCTGTAGGCGAGCCTGTAGACATGAAGCAAGCCATCACCCCTGAAGTTCGCCAGCAATGCGAAGCTTTGGGTAAGGCTATGGCTGAGAAGTTATTGGCAGAATAACAGATTTCTTATTATAGAGATTATTATCAAGAGCGGAAGAACAACTGGGGGTTACAGTTGTTTTTCCGCTCTTTCCTTTTATTTGAATACTCCATCTTATCGGTTCTAATTCTAAATAATATTAAAAATGTGCAAGTTTGCCACTTTTTGATATTAAAAATGTGTATTTTTGCCGAAAAATCATATCAACGAAGGAATTATGGCAGAAATACAAAGAGAAATATTAGATAAATTGAAGGCGTGGAAGGAGAATCCGCGTCGCAAGCCATTGGTGTTGCAGGGCGCACGCCAAGTAGGCAAGTCGTGGGCATTGAAGAAGTTTGGCAGGGAATCTTTTGAGGATATGGTTTACATCAACTTCGATACGATGCCAGCCATGAAGGAGGATTTTAAACGTACCAAGGAACCCTTGAAACTCATTAAGTCGATGGAGCTGATGACGGGGAAGAAAATTTCTTCAACTTCCACTCTGATTGTTCTTGATGAGATTCAGGAATGCAATGAAGCATTGAATAGCTTGAAGTATTTCTGTGAGGATGCTCCTGAGTACGCTGTTGTGTGCGCAGGTTCACTCCTGGGAGTGGCTCTTAATCGTACAGGAGCGTCTTTTCCTGTGGGCAAGGTGGACTTCATGACGCTTTATCCCGTATCGTTTGCTGAATATCTGAGGGCAGCAGATGCTCAGCTCTATCATTCTTATCAGATGATAGACGAGGTGATGGCTGTGCCCGAAGTGTTACACCAGCAGCTGATAGATGCTTACAAGTTGTATCTTGTGTTAGGAGGAATGCCCGAGGCGGTAAGTGCCTACATCGATACACGGTCGTGGGCGGAAGTAAAGGTGGTTCAGGATGCTGTTCTCCAGTCTTATTCCCTTGATTTTGCCAAGCACATCAACAACAAGGATATCCCACGTGTGTTTCAGGTTTGGAGCAATTTGCAGAATCAGTTAGCCCGTGAGGACAAGAAGTTCCGTTATGCTGATGTTCAGAAAGGAGCTAGGGCACGTGAGTATGAGGGAGCCATCGGATGGTTGTGCCTGGCAGGATTGGTGCATCGGGTTTCGGCGATAGAAACTCCTCGCTTGCCGCTCTCTGCCTATAAAAAAGACAATGCCTTTAAGCTTTATCTCAATGATGTGGGCTTATTGGGGCGCAAGTTTGATTTGGATGCTACTACGATATTGATGGGCGACAATCTCTTTACGGAGTTCAAGGGGGTGATGGCTGAAAACTATGTCCTTCAGGCTTTGGTTCGCCAGTATGGCAGTCAGCATTATTATTGGACTTCTGGTAATACGGCAGAAGTGGAGTTTCTTTTGCAGGATGCTGATAAAATCATTCCTATCGAGGTGAAGGCTGACAAGAATGTTACAGCGAAGAGCCTGGCGTATTATCGCAAGCAATATCTCCCTAAACTATCAGTTCGCCTTTCTACTCTTAACATGAGGAAGGACGATGATTTGCTTAATCTTCCATTATATCTGGTTGATAAATTGAAAATGCTTGTGGAGAGTATTGAGCTTAATGAATAAATGGCAAGCCAAAGAGAGCTTTGGATTATAACGCTATTGCAAAAGTTTATTTCTTCCTTGTGTGCCTTCACATTTATCTTTTTCGCCTTTGTATCAAAAAAGATTCTGAAAAAGGTGTTACATTTAAAATATTTTATTTACCTTCGCAACCAGATACCCATTCTGCTCACGCCGAGTTGAAGCTTTCTCTCTTTGTTGCTTATAAATCAATTGTTTCACATTAAAAAGTACAGTTTATGTTCCTAAGGGAACTTATGATGATTATTGTCTCTCTGAATTTCGCTACTTTGAGAACATAGTAGAATTCGATGCAACAGGCATCGACAAGACTACAACCTCTACCAACGTTGAGGAAGTATCTCGCTATTCAGTAAATGGTCAGCGATTGGTAGGTCCAACCAAGGGATTGAATATCGTGAAGTATAGCGATGGTAGCGTGAAGAAAGTTGTTGTTCAATAAGATGAACGCATCCTGAAGATATTTAAGGGGCACGATTGGTCGTGCCCCTTTTTTGTTTCTAATCTATCTTATATCTTAACTTTTTGTCTTTTATTTCCCCAAAGTATGTTTTTTTTCGCGATTTAGGGATTTTAATGACAAAATATTGTATCTTTGCGATGTTTATTTAACGTGCATTAATTTAACGGCTGTTACATTATGAAGTTTTATGATCGGAAAAAGGAGATAGAGATACTGCGCAGGAACTGGGAAAAATCGGCTAAGCATTCCCTTTTTACTGTGATGATAGGCAGAAGACGTATCGGAAAGACGCTTCTCTTGCTCAAGACGGAGCAAGAGCAGAAGATGCTGTATCTATATGTGTCGAAGGACAACGAACGTGTGTTGACGGAGAAATTCCAAAAGACTGCTGAGGAAGTGCTGGGACTTCATGTATATGGTAGAATGGAGACTTTTGCACAGTTCTTCGAGCAAATCATGAAGTATGGAAAGGAACATCATTTTACCATCGTCTTCGATGAGTTCCAAAACTTCTTGAATGTGAATCCAGCCATTCCAAGCCATATCCAGGACATTTGGGATAGATACCACGAATCAACAACTGTCAATCTCGTGGCTTGTGGCAGCATCTATAGCATGATGCACAAAATCTTCGATAACGATGACGAGCCTCTATATGGCAGGAAGGATTGCGAGATAAGGCTCAAGCCATTTAGGATAAGCGTTATCAAAGAAATCTTGCATGACTACAACCCCAACTATACTTCTGAAGACTTGCTTTGCATGTATATGTTGACTGGTGGTGTAGCTAAATACATCGCCTTGCTGATGGATGCAGGAGCGACCGATAAAGAGAGTATGCTCCGTTGGGCAACAAGCTCGGAAAGTCCTTTAATCACAGAGGGTAAGGAAATTGTGTTGTCGGAGTTTGGCAAGGATTATGCCAACTATCTCAGCATCTTGCAGCTGGTAGCTGGGGGAATGACTGTTCAGAACCAGATAGATAATATCATCGGCAAGAATACGGGTACCTATCTGAAGCGACTGGAGGAAGACTATAACTATGTGAGCAAGTTGACACCGATGTTTAGCAAGCCTGGCAGTAGAAACCTCAGGTGGAGTGTAGAAGATTGCTTCCTGCGCTTCTGGTTCCGTTTCGTCTTGCCTAATCAAGCTTTGATAGAAACGGAGCGCAACGACTTGCTCTTGGAAATCGTGGAGCGAGATTACAATGACTATACGGGACTGGTACTGGAACAATATTTTCGCCAAAAGATTGCTGAGGAGGAGCGTGTTACCTTGGTTGGAAATTATTGGGACAGGAAAGGAATGAACGAGATAGACCTTATCGCACTCAACGATATTGACAAGACGGCATTGGTGGCAGAAGTGAAGCGTAATGCCGACCGATATAATCCTAAACTCTTGCAGGAGAAATTTGAATCGATTCGTAGTAATTTCGGAAAGTATAACGAAGTGCAGCTGATAGGCTTGTCTATGCAGGATATGTAAGGCTAATACATCGAAAGATAAAGAGCGGAAGAACAAAATGGGGTTAACAGAGTTAACAGTTAACAGCTGTTTTTTCGCTCTTTCTTCTCTAAACTTTTGCGTTTTTTCGCTTCTTCCTTTTGTGCCTTCACATTTATCTTTTTTGCCTTTGTATCAAAAAAGATTCTGAAAAAGGTGTTACATTTAAAAAATTTTATTTACCTTCGCAACCAGATACCCATTCTGCTCACGCCGAGTTGAAGCTTCCTCTCTTAGAGAGAAGGTTGAGACGAGGACTTGGGAGGGAGAGGTATCGCGACATAATATTAAAGTGCGTTTACTATGCGCTTAGTTCTTGATGAACAGAAACCTGGCAGTTTCAAAATCTTATCAAAGGCTATGCAGCGGTAGATGCTCTCGGGATGTGTATATCCACATTCCTGTACTGACGTGGCACCCTACGCAAAGTAGGGTGTCCTAAGCGGTATAGGGATTAGTGTATCATATCGGCGTGGGCTTCGAAGTTGTTCGTTTCGATAAGATGGGCTTGCCAGGGCCTCAGTTTGTGAAGCGAGCAACGGGCAAGTTCACGCTAACTTTTTGTTGTGTAGTTAACAGATTGTTTCACATTAAAAAGTTAAAGGTATGGTACAACCAAAATTATCATTTGATGTTAATGCGGATAAAGTGAAAGCGATAGCTGACTATGTCCGTACACATGCTTAAAAAGAATATATACTAAAATAATAGAAATATGAGAACATTTACTTTTAAAGGGCTGTTTTTAACAGCGGTATTTACGTTACTTGGTTGTTTATCAATTCAAGCAGCTAACGAAGAATTGATTACCAAGCAGATTACAATCAAGTTGGACAAGGCTGGTACTTTACCTGACAAGATTGCAAGTAGTGAGATGTATAAAATTACGAATCTGAAGATTACTGGTGAGATAAATGGTACGGATTGGAAAATGATTCGTGAGATGGCAGGAAGTAATTATAAAGGCGAACCTACGGAAGGAAAACTTTCTGTGTTAGATCTATCTGAGGCAAGGATTGTAAACGGTGGCGGGGAATATTATTATTATGGTTATAATTGTTATACTTCTAATGATGTAATAGGCGAGTACGCATTCAAGGGCTGTAGCGGATTAACGAGTTTAAACCTTCCTGCTGGTATTACCTCAATAGGCAGTCGCGCATTCTATGGTTGTAGCGGATTAACGAGTTTAAACCTTCCTGCTGATATTACCTACATTGGTCTTTATGCCTTCTACGGATGTAGTGGCTTAACAAGTTTAACCATCCCTACAGGTGTTTCTATTATAAATGAATATGCTTTCTTTATATGTATTTATAACCATAGAACAACCAAAACTAATCAGAAATATCCGAGTGTAAATCTTTAATTACCAGCATATTCTA
>ENA-UEQM01000843-UEQM01000843.1-human-gut-metagenome-genome-assembly--contig:-NODE-843-length-16194-cov-87.533474_pt1 | contig 16194 bp, 13 predicted proteins | sample MGYA00242948_ERZ507948 | MGnify/ENA primary metagenome ERZ507948 (study PRJEB26167, sample SAMN06115440) | human gut metagenome | host: Homo sapiens | place: China:Hubei | collected 2015-07-28... | reverse complement strand
TCTGGTTTTGTGGGATAATCTTAGATACGCCCACCATTGAGAAGATGATCTTCTTGTCGTCAACTGTTGCCATATATTTTTATGAATAAATAAATGTGTATTTGTGAATAAATAAATGTGTATTTGCGGAAGTTCAGTCTGGTATTTTTTAATGATAGTACTCACTATGATATACTCGCTTCTCTCGCCATTCTTCCAATTCCTTGGTCTTCAATTCTGCCGGCAGAGGATAAGGACCATCTTCCTTGCTGAGTATCTCTATCATCTTGTCGGCATGTTCCTGACGAATCCAGCCCTTGTCTGACCAAACGAAATGATCGTCGAGACCTACGCCAATATACATGTCGTCTATGGCTACATAGCTGGTTATCTCTGGATGACGATCCAGATATTCTCTTACTTCGGCAGTTCGATAATTAACATATCTTTCCCAGAAGCCAACTTCTATAGGAGGATAAATCTTGCCAAGTCCATTTTGGATGTTTCCTGTTATTTCCCTGAACTCTTGTTCCTGTTTGCTCATTTCTTCATCGGTAAATAATTCTCTGTCGGTAGAAGAATAAGACTTGGCTGCAAAATAGGTAGCTCCATAGAGATATTTGCCAAATCCCTTGATGTCGATGAGTCCACGCATCTCTTCCAGACCTCTACCACGCCAGTCGGTTGAGAGAACTATCTTGGCTCCAGTCTTGTCTATTACCTCATGGAGCAATTTTACGGCTTCAGGATGCCAATCCCAATAGACGGCACCGATGTCGTATTTGTTGACTTGCTGTTTGTTGTCATATTCCTTGTCGCCTCCTACCAGCTTGTAGTAGTCGAACCCGTTGTTCAGTTCCACGTTCAGTTTCTTGGCTAAGTCTGAAACTTCTGCCAAGTGCTCAAAGCGGTCTTGGTAACTGCCCGGTTGCAGTACGCCATCTATGTCTAAGAATATTACCTTCATATCTTTTGTCGTTTAAAAAAAGTGAATCATGTATATTATATTAATGATATGAATATCATTCGTGGCAAAGATACGCTTTTTTTCTTGAATTACCAAAGAAAAATGATGTTTTCGTAATAAAAATGATAGTTTTATTTTGTATTGTCTTCGAATTATATTATCTTTGCAGAAGATAAGCTGCACTCGGCAATTTGAAAGCAAGCTTTCATTGCGCTCGTTTGCATTATCTTTGCAAGCAAACTTTAAAAGAAAGGAATAATATGGATGCAACCTATGTGGACCTTACCATTCGTCTGTCTCTCGCCCTGGCTTTGGGCGGAGCGATAGGCATCGAGAGAGAGTATCGTGCCAAGGAGGCGGGTTTCCGCACTCACTTCCTGGTGGCTTTGGGCAGTGCGCTTTTCTGTGTGGTTTCTCAATATGGATTCGGATTCGAACTGAAGGATTCTTCCCGAGTGGCGGCACAGGTGGTGTCGGGCATCGGATTCTTGGGTGCCGGTACCATCATCTTTCAGAAAAATGTGGTTCGAGGCCTGACCACGGCAGCTGGCTTGTGGGTAACGGCGGCGATAGGTCTGGCATGCGGTACGGGCATGTATATGGCGGCGATACTTACCACGGCGATGGTGTTGATGGGATTGGAGGTGCTGAACTACTGGATACCGCAGTTGGGAACCTCTACCATCGAACTGAATTTCTCTGCACCATCAAGGGATAGCGTGAAGGAATTCATCAGTAAAATCAAGCAGAAAGGCATGGAAGTTCATTCTTACGAACTGAAAGAACGGAGATTTTCTAAGGAAGAATTTGTGGAGGCGAGCATTGAAATAAAAGCCAAACGGGGTTTCCATACGCTGGAGATACTGGATTATATGAATGATTTCTCGGACGTCACGATTTCGACGATTAAATAGAAAGAAAAGATAAAAAGGAGTTAAGACCATCATCTTAACTCCTTTTTATCTTTATATGCTTAGAAAATCCTAGCCAGATAGTCGTAATGTTCACCTTCTGCCACGAGTTCGCCATGCAGACCGCAGGTTTCGGCGATGGATTTGAGCAATGGGAAATCTACGTAGAGCCAGTCGAACCTGTCGCCCTTAATGTCTTTGTAAATCATCTGATAATCCACTTCACCATAGTAGGCACCATTCAGATTGATGTCGAAACTTCCGTCTTCATTCTCGTAGATATATTTGAGGTCGGAGGAATCGATAAGAATCTGTCCGCCCTTGTTGAGCAAAGCCTTGAGACGGTTGAAGAGGGTAGGGAGATGTTCTATCTTTCCGGCGATACCCGTTCCGTTCATCAGGAGGAGGATGGTGTCGAAACCTGTTTCCAGATGATCATCAAAGAGGTTGATGCATTCTGCATCCTTTACGCCTCTCAGTTCCATCGCTTCGCAACTCAGAGGAGAAATATCTATGGCTTTTACCTCCAAGCCCTTCTCCTGCAAGGCGAGCGTATGGCAGCCGCTGCCGGCTCCGATATCCAGTACACGCCCTTTTGGGAGTTGCAAGGCCTTCTGCTCCAGCATCGGCATCTCCTCAACTTTTCTGAAGAGATGTTTCACCGGCATTTCGTCCTCTTCGAACATAGAAGAGAGCACACGTAATCTTCCTGCTCTTCCCGATTTCTGATAATCAAGGATAGCGGCACCCATCGGGTCTTTGTCTTTTGATAGTATATCTGTATTCATTTGTTTTGCAATTTATGTATCGAGTAACCATTTCCATACAGGTATTACTTCGATATTCAATCCTTTTAGTTCTATATTTTCTTCTAATTCATATGTAAGAATGATAAGTCTTTTGCAATCAAGTACTTTTGATAGTTTGATAAGTGCAGTTGATTCTCTTTCCCAAGTTTCATCAGACTTTTTGGGATTGTAGCTTACCTGTATGGCAGTTGCGGCATCTGGTATGTAAAAATCTACTTCCACGTTCTTGTTGTAAAAGAACACTTGCTCTTCCAGTCCATATCTTCGAAGTAGCTCCATTGCAACCATATTCTCCAATAATGATGTGTCAACATCCATGGCAAGTATACTGATGATGCCGTTGTCCACAAAATAGTATTTGGGATTGGTCTCACGTTGAGTGAGATTGTCGGCAATATTCTTGATGGGATAAACCAAGAATGCATCTTTAGAGTACTCAAGATAGTTAATGAGTGTAGGTTTGCTTAGTTTTGCACCTGTAGATGCTATTATATTTGTGAGACGTGTAAAAGAAATCGGTTGCTTTACACTTTCTGCCAATTTTCTGAATAGAACTCGAAGAGAAAATTGATTTTCAATTTTGTTACGAGAAGCAATGTCTCCTAGGTAAATCTTTTGATATACACTATTGATATAATCTCTTTTTGATGCTAGGCTTGCTCCTTCTGGGAAACCGCCAAAACGGAAATAATTAGTGAAATGTCGTTGTACTTCAGCTCTTCCAAAGGTGGTTGCGAGAGTATTTGAATCATAAGACACTTCATTGGCTTGGAGAAATTCGGGAAAACTATATGGCATGATGTGTTTGGTGATATAGCGTCCTCCTAAAGTTGTTGCTACATCACTGCCAAGCATCTTTGCATTGCTGCCTGTAATATAGACTCTGTATTTGTTGTCTGCCAATCGGCGTGCGAATTTTTCCCAACCGTTGATGTTTTGTATTTCATCAAGAAATAGAATAGGACGTTCTTTTGACATCATACCATGAACTTCAAGGATAAGATTAAGTTCTTGTGCAGTCATCCCCATCAGACGTTCATCCTCAAAATTGATGTAGAGCATGGAGTCCCAGGTGATTCCCCGTTTCAGGTTTTGTTGAATCTGCTGATAGAGCATGAAAGATTTGCCAGCTCGTCTGACGCCAATCAGAACATAGTTGGCAAAATCTTCCATTTGGAAGTTTCTTGGAACGATCTGTTGAAATTCTACTTCTTTTCTGTTCTCCAAGAGTATTTCTCTGATTACTTCTTTTTGTATCATAACTCAATATTGTTTAATTGATTTTGCAAAAATACAACTATTTTGTTAAACCGGCTAAACAATATGCATAATTTAACATAAAAGTCTCTTTATATCATAGCTGATATCATTTTTTAAGATAGCAGATAATTATCTGCTGCTGCTTAGTATTTCTCCCACCTTTTGCTTTTCGCTGTCGAAGCTGAATATTTTATAGATGAGGCCTGTATTCTGAAGATCCACGATATGTGGTGCCATCATTTTGAGGGCTTTCAGCTGTTCGTCATCAAATGGAAATATCTTCATGATGCGGACCACCTGGGCGCAGGAATAGTAACAGCCGAGGCTTGCCACTTCTATCAGATCGAACTTGTTGTCATCAAAGCTTGCCTTCTTCACCTTATTATATAGTTTGGAGAAGGAAGCATCATCGAGACAATAGCCGTAATCCATTCTGCCATCTGGATCACATTTTCCATCGTAGATGGGTGGGGTAGGGTGTTGTGGCTGCTGTACATTCGATGTTTGGCTGTTTGGTTCTATGATTCTTGTATCGTACTGCACAACCTTTCCGTTTCTGTCGAAGAAGACCGTGATGTATTTGGAATCTCCAAACAGATAATTATATTTGTCATATTCCCATTTGTCCCCATACATGTCGAAACTGGTGAGCTTAGGTTCTCCGAGAATGGCAATCACTTCCTGCTTGGTCATTCCCCGCTCCACGTTTCTTTTTCCCTTAGCCGAAGCCGAGAGGCATACGGCAAACATCAATATGGTTGTGGCGATGAGCGCCATCCAATCATTCCTTTTCATAAGCTAAACTGTTTTTATAAGTTATTATATTGTTTTATGGTTGCAAAAGTACAGCTTTCTTTTGAAATAAAAAGAGAAGGATTCCCTAAAGTAGAAGGGAAAATCCCTATCTTTGTATAGAAAAGAAAAATCCGTGGACAAGAAAAATTTCCTGCCCACGGACTTTTTATATAATATTTGTAATGATAATCTTACGCCTTGAAGCTCTCCAAGTCTTCTGCCTTGAAGTTCTGGATGTATGCTGAATGACCGAGAACTTCCTCCTCTGCCATGCGAACATATACGTTAGCACTCTTCTGGAACATCTCTGGTGCCTTGGTAGCATCGTCGAGGATGAGGAGAGACATTACGATGTCGCCAGTCATATTGTAGAGACGGCGAGCCAGGAAGTCGTGAACTGCCTGATCGTTAGCCTCCTTCACCTTGTTGATGGCAGCCTCGTAAAGGTCTACGAGCTTAGCTACACGTTCCTTCAATGCCTTCAGATCATCTGATACCTCGCTCTCCAACATCTCCTTGATGATGCTGAGATAAGTGCCGTTGGTGATGTAGCGGATGGCTGCAACAACCTGAAGCTGGGTGGTACCCTCGTAGATAGAGAAGATGCGGGCATCACGGAACAGACGCTGGCACTTGTACTCCATGATGAAACCAGAACCACCGTGGATGCTGATGGCATCGTATGCATTCTGGTTAGCATACTCTGAGTTCATACCCTTAGCCAATGGAGTGAATGCATCAGCCAAGCGGGTGTATTTCTTCATCTCCTGACGCTCCTCTGGAGTGAGCTTAGTGTCGCGGGCGATGTCTTCCAAAGCCTTGTAGATATCTACGTAGCGAGCGCAGCAGTAAAGGAGTGAACGGCCTGCATCCAACTTAGCCTTCATTCTTGAAAGCATGTCATAAACGGCTGGGAAGTTGATGATCTTCTCACCAAACTGAGCACGCTCCTTAGCATAAGCCAGGCCCTCGTTGTAAGCCTCCTGCTCAACACCTACACTCTGAGCTGCAATACCCAGACGGGCACCGTTCATCAGAGCCATCACGTACTTGATCAAACCGAGACGGGTGTTACCGCAAAGCTCAGCCTTGGCATTCTTGTAAACCAACTCGCAGGTAGGAGAACCGTGAATACCCAACTTGTGCTCGATGTGACGAACGGTTACGCCGCCATCACGCTTGTCGTAGATGAACATAGAAAGACCACGACCATCCTTGGTGCCTTCTTCAGAACGAGCCAGAACCAGGTGGATGTCTGAGTCACCATTGGTGATGAAACGCTTCACACCGTTCAGACGCCATGTGCCGTCCTCATCCTGTGTGGCCTTTAGCATCACGCGCTGCAAGTCGGAACCTGCATCAGGCTCAGTCAAGTCCATACTCATGGTTTCGCCAGCGCAGATGCGAGGAATATACTTCTGGCGCTGCTCCTCAGAACCGAACTCATAAAGAGTATCGATACAGCTCTGGAGTGACCAGATGTTCTGGAAACCTGCATCAGCTGCAGCGATGATTTCAGAAGCCATAGAGAAGATGGCGTTAGGCAGGTTCAAGCCGCCGTAACGACGAGGCATTGACAAGCCCCAGAGGCCAGCCTTGCGGGTAGCATCGAGGTTCTCGAATGTCTTGCTGGCATAAATCATGCGACCGTTTTCCAGGTGTGGACCTTCGAGGTCAACATCCTCAGAGTTTGGTTCGATGATGTTAGCAGCTACATCGCCGGTAATATCCAGCAATCGCTTGTAGTTCTCGATGGCATCCTCGTAGTTGACAGGAGCATCTTCAAACTGGTCTTTTTCTGCGTAATTTCTTTCCTTCAGGTCCACAACACGCTTCATGAGCGGATGATTCAAGTGGAACTCTATTTCAGGATGGTCTGTATAATAATTAGCCATTTTGCTTTTCTTATTTAAATAATGTGTAATGCAGATTACTTAGAATTCTGCTTGTAGTACTTGATGAGCTTAGGAACCACATCCTCAACATTGCCGTTGATAACGTAGTCGGCAATCTTGTTGATTGGAGCATCAGGATCGTTGTTTACAGAGATGATGATGCCTGAATCCTGCATACCGGCGATGTGCTGAATCTGACCAGAGATTCCGCAGGCGATATAAACCTTAGGATGAACGGTAACACCAGTCTGACCAATCTGACGGTCGTGATCTACCCAGCCTGCATCTACGGCAGCACGGGAAGCACCTACCTCACCATGGAGGAGATGAGCCAACTCGAAGAGCTGGTCGAAACCTTCCTTGCTTCCTACACCATAACCGCCGGCTACAACGATGGCAGAACCCTTCAGGTTGTGCTTGGCAGCCTCTACGTGGTGGTCGAGTACCTTTACTACGAAGTCCTCGGCAGGAACATACTTGCTTACCTCTGGATAAACCACTTCCTTCTTGCACTCACCCTCGTAGATGCTCTTCTGCATTACGCCGGAACGGACTGTAGCCATCTGTGGACGGTGGTCTGGGTTTACGATGGTAGCCACGATGTTACCGCCGAAGGCAGGACGAATCTGATAGAGCAGACCCTCGTAGTGCTTGCCGCTCTTCTTGTCGTCGTAATCACCGATTTCAAGTTCTGTACAGTCGGCGGTAAGACCGCTGGTCAATGAAGAAGAAACACGAGGACCGAGGTCGCGACCGATAACGGTAGCACCCATCAATGCAATCTGAGGCTTCTCCTCCTTGAAGAGGTTGACGAGAATGTCGGTATGTGGAGCTGAAGTGTATGGGAACAATCCCTCAGCATCGAAAACAAATAATTTATCTACACCATAAGGGAGAATCTGATCCTCTACCTGACCCTTGATGCCGGTACCAGCCACGATGGCATGGAGCTCCACGCCCTGCTGGTTAGCGAGCTTACGACCCTTGGTGAGCAATTCCTGAGATACTTCGGCAACGGTTGTGCCTTCTACCTCGCAATATACAAATACGTTGTTCATTGTCTTTTCTAATAAAGCATTTTTAAATGAATCGGAGTCTGAATCATCCTTCGATGATTATCCGATAATACTTTCGTTCAACAATTCCTTCATCAGTCCGTCGATGTCCTCATCGCTGCTGGTCAGGGTCTTGCTTTCCTTAGCCTGGAACACGATGTTCTTCACGGCCTTCACCTTGGTAGGAGAACCGCTCAAACCGCACTGTGCAGGGTCGCCATCCACATCGGCAACGCTCCACTGGTTCAAGGTGAGGTAAGGGCGTTCCTCATAAAGGTTAGCCCAAGGCTCATCACCCTTGCGCTCCATAGGGCAGGTAGCGTATTTATATTTCATTACGAGCTTCACGTTGCAAGGGCGACATGGAGCAGCACTGCCGTTTACGGTGATAACCAATGGCAATGGAGCCTCTACGGTCTCAACACCACCGTCGATGAGGCGGCGGATTGTAGCCTTGCCATCTTCTACCTTGAGGATTTCCTCTGCATAGGTAACCTGGTTCAGTCCCAACTTCTGAGCCACCTGTGGACCCACCTGAGCAGTATCACCATCGATAGCCTGGCGACCACCGATTACGATGTCTACGTCACCAATCTTCTGGATACCTGTAGCAAGGGCATAAGAAGTAGCCAATGTATCAGCACCAGCAAAGAGACGGTCGGTGAGCAACCAACCTGTATCTGCACCACGGTAGAGACCCTGACGGATGATTTCGCCAGCACGTGGAGGACCCATGGTCAAAATTCCAACTGTAGAACCTGGATTCTGCTCCTTCAAACGGAGAGCCTGCTCCAATGCGTTCAAATCTTCAGGATTGAAGATGGCTGGAAGAGCTGCACGGTTTACGGTGCCTTCGGCTGTCATCGCATCCTTACCCACATTTCTTGTGTCAGGTACTTGCTTGGCAAGTACAACGATTTTTAAACTCATATTAATAAATGGTTATTGTTAAATTTTTCCTAAGTTGTTAGTGCTCGGTACTCAAGTTGGGCGTTTTCGAGTTCGGTTGTAGGGCGCTTGGATGCCCTCTTCTTCACTTTCCAATGTTCAATTTGGGACAAAACACGTCGGCAAAAGTAACACTTTTTTGTGTGTTATACAAATATTTCTTTATAAAAATGCACAAAAAGGGTTGGTTTGTGCCCAAAAAAGAATATTTGTGCAGGTTTTTCTTGGAATAATGAAAGAAAAGTTGTAGTTTTGTAGCCGAAAGACTTTAGTCTTTGTTGAATGTTAATAAAGAAAAGTAGCTAAAAATAATGAAGAAAGTTTTTGTGAGTGGTTGTTATGACTTGTTGCACAGCGGCCACGTTGAGTTTTTCCGCCAGGCGTCTCAGTATGGCGACCTATACGTTGGTATCGGTTCCGACCAGACGATTCTTGGCTATAAGCACCATAAGACGTTCTATCCTGAACAGGAGCGTCTCTTCATGGTGAAGTCTATTAAATACGTGAAGGATGCCTACATCAACCAGGGGGATGGCATTATGGACTTTATCCCTACGGTGGATATGGTGAAGCCGGATATCTTTGTGGTGAATGCCGATGGTAGCAACGATACCAAGCGCAAGTTCTGCGAGGAGCGTGGCATTGAGTATGTGGTGCTGGAGCGTACGCCTGCCGAGGGCTTGAAGGCGCGTTCGAGCACTGATATCAAGGATTCTACCTGCCAGCTTCCTACCCGTCTTGACCTGGCGGGCACCTGGATTGACCAGCCTTACGTAAGTTGCTATGCGCCGGGCTGGGCGATAACCATGTCGCTTATTCCTACCTTCGAGGTGCGTGAACGCTGTGGTCTTTCTACTTCAACCCGCAACATGATTAAGAAGATATGGCCGGTGAAGTTGCCTGATATGAATCCTGAGATTCTTGCCAAACTGGTGTTCTGTTTCGAAAACGACCCGGAGCGCAGCGACGGCATCATCAGCGGTGCCCAGGATTCCATCGGTATCTGCATGCCTGGATTGGTGCGCCATCATTATGACAACCGTTTCTGGCCTGATAAGTTTGAGACTTGCGATGACGAGGATGTTCTCTCTTGGGTAGAGAGCCACGTCTGCATGATTCCGATGGAGCCACGTCGTCCGGGCTGTTCTGTGATTGAAGGCAAGGATATCAACGAGGTTAAGGTGAAGAATCTTGCCAAGGCTGCCGATGATTGCTGGAATGCGATTCTCAACAGGGATCTTTCTGCGTTTGCCTCTGCCTTCAAGGCTTCGTTTGATGCGCAGGTTGCCATGTTCCCAGCCATGATTCAGGGTTGTGTGCAGGGATTTATAGATAAATATTCTGCCCTGCCTGAGGTTCATGCCTGGAAGATGCCGGGTGCAGGTGGCGGCGGCTATCTGGTACTGGTTGTTGATGATGTGAAGGATTTCAAGGAGAAGCATCCTGAAACCATCGATTTGACGATTAGAAGAAAGTAGCGAGGGTGGTTGAATCATCTCCCCTGTATATAGATTAGGCACGGATTACACGGATTTTCCTTTAAATTATAAATGCGTTTTTTGCATTATCGTCTTAAATCTCCGTGTAATCCGTGTAATCCGTGCCTAAAATCTGCTTACACCCTCTTATTCGAAGCTCTTGAGTCTTGCGATATATTTGCCCAGAATATCGAATTCGATATTCACCACGGTTCCTACCTCAATGTTGCAGAAGTTGGTATTCTCGCGGGTATAAGGGATGATGGCTACGGTGAAGGTGTTGTCGGTTGGCTCACATACGGTGAGCGAAACGCCGTTCACGGTTACGCTGCCCTTATCTACGGTGAAATATCCCTTACGCGCCATCTCTTTGTTAAGCTCATACTCAAAAGTGAAGTAGGTTGAACCGTCTGCATCCTTCATGGCGATGCATTTGGCTGTTTCATCTACATGGCCCTGAACGATGTGACCATCCAGGCGGCCGTTCATCACCATCGAACGCTCTACGTTCACCTTGTCGCCCACCTTGAGCAGTCCCAGATTGCTGCGGTCGAGGGTTTCCTTCATGGCTGTAACTGTATAGGTGCCGTCCTTGATTTCCACCACGGTGAGGCAGACGCCATTGTGCGCTACGCTCTGGTCGATGCCGAGTTCATCTACGAACGAACATTTCAGGGTAAAGTCGATGTTCTCCTTATCCTGCTTAATCGCCACAACTGTGGCCATTTCTTCTACGATTCCACTAAACATATATTCTATTTTTATTTGGTTTCATGATTATTTCAGTTTGCAAAGATATTGCATTAGCTAAAAACAGCCAAATTATTTAAGTTCTTTTGATAAAATAAGCAAGATATATTTGTTTAATTGCCATATTTTTTATATTTTTGCACATTGTAATAAGTGCACATGATAAATGTGATATACATGTCTTTCCAAAACTCCACCGAATATGAAGAATAATGAAACTCAAATGGCGCAAAACAATGACTTCGATGGTCTTGTAGCCCATATTCAGCAAACGCAAGATGTATTGCAGAACAATGCTCGCTTAGTGATAAATCGCCACGTCACAGCCAAGGCTTGGTTGACGGGCTATTATATTGTGGAGTATGAGCAGAAGGGAGCTGATAGAGCAAAGTATGGTGAGCAACTTTTGAAAAGCCTTTCTGAAAGACTTGGTAAAAAGAAGTATAGTGTGACAACATTGAAAATCTATCGTCAATTTTATCAAGTATATTCACACTTGGATAAAGAGGTTGCTGGCTTCTTGTTGTCTCAAAGTCAAATTGGACAATCTGTGACTGACCAATTTGGAGGTGTTGCAGTCTCTAACAAAATAGCTCCATTGGCAGTAAAGTCAAACTTGCTTTTTAATAAGTTGTCTTTTACTCATTTAGTTGCCATTCTCCCTATTACTGACCCTTTGGAGCGTGCTTTCTATGAGACGATGGCAATTCGTGGCACTTGGAGTGTCAGAGAATTGCAACGCCAGATTGATTCCAACTATTATTTCCGCAGTGGATGGAGTCAAAAGCCTGAGGCGTTGGCTAAGTTGGTGGATGGCAAGGCTGAGACAGATACGCTCGCCCTTGACATCAAGTCGCCATTTACCTTTGAGTTCTTGGGTTTGCAAGCTTGCTTACTATCGCAAGAATATCATGCAGCCAGATGATAATCCCCCAATCGGTATCCTCCTTTGCTCAGCAGTAGGACGAGAAATGGCAGAATACTCCTTGCTCGATTTGGACGAGAGCGTGTTTATCTCCAAGTATCAACTCAATGTGCCTTCAAAGGAACGAATGACAGAGTTCTTGCGTAAGGAAAATGAGGGACTATATAATAAGGTATAGGAGCAGCAAAATTAGATAACACAGTTTAGATAACAATAAAAACATTTGAAGACAATGGAAATCAAGGAAGGATATATGCCCTTCATGGGCTATCAAACATATTATCGTATCGTAGGTAAAACAGAGGAGGGCAAGAGTCCTATCATCCTCTTGCATGGTGGACCAGGCAGTACCCACAACTATTTCGAGCTATTGGATAGGGTCGCGGAATCAGGTAGAGCTGTCATCATGTACGACCAGTTGGGCTGTGGCAACTCATTTGTGGAGGGACATCCCGAACTCTGGACTCCTGAGACTTGGCTCAACGAACTCTGTGCACTCATCGACTATCTCCAAATCGACCATTTTCATCTCTTGGGACAGTCGTGGGGTGGCATGCTCGCCATCATCTATCTGATAGAGAAGCAAGCAAAGGGCGTGAAGTCAGCCATCCTCAGCAGTACCCTTTCGAGCAGCAAATTGTGGGCGAGTGAGCAGCATCGCATGATCAAGTTTATGGCAGAGGAAGACCAGCGAGCCATTGATGAGGCAGAGGCAAAGGATGATTTTTCGAGCGAGGCATACGCCAAGGCAAACGAACACTTTATGCTCTTGCATTGTGCTGGCGAGGTAACGGAGGATAGTCCAGAATGCCTTCGTAGAAAAAAGCGTGCTGGTGCCGAGGCTTATCTCTATGGTTGGGGACCGAATGAATATACCCCGACAGGTACGCTCCGAGATTATGACTACACCGACCGCTTGGGCGAGATACAAGTGCCATGCCTAGTGATGAGTGGCACCAACGACCTCTGTACTCCATTGGTAGCAAAGACGCTCTACGATGGTATCCAAGATTCCAAGTGGCATCTCTTCGTAGAAGCCCGACACATGCCATTTGCCGAGCAAAATGATGAGTATTGCGAGGTATTGGAAGAATGGTTAGGGGAGAAAGATTAGGCTTCTTCAAACTTTAGAAAAATGGAATTTCATCCAATCGATTGGACAAAATAAAGTAAAACCGTCCAATCGATTGGATGAAATGTACATTTAGTTTGCTATTTTAAACCACAGGTCCCTCTATGCCCTTCGGTTGGTCTGCTTGTGCCCGTTACACGGGCATCCGTAGCCCACCAAGTGGGCATCGACAGCCCCTGTTCTGGGCAACCACAGCCCATAACGCGGGGCAACGAGTGCCCAAATATCGGACTCATTTTTGGGCAATATTCTTTTGATTCTTTGCGATATTTAAAATGTATTTTTGCGATGCTTAAAATGACTTTTTCTGATGTTTAAACAGGTTTAAACTGGCTTTTCTTAACGTTCAAACTGGCTTTTCGCATGCTTTGTATTATCTTTAATGATACTTCTATGATTTTTAATGATACTTCTATGATACTTCTTTCTACTTTTTGTAAGAAATCTCATTAGTTATAAATATCTTTATATCAACAATATAACGTGATATTTGCAGCTAAAAATGAGACTATGAGACTTTTTTTTCTAAAAAAAATATACGTGTGCGAAAAAAAGGATTATTTCTTTTTTGCATCATCATAGGGTTATGGCAACATCATCCCGTTATGGATGTTTGGCATGCTCTATTGATAGATAATCCTTGATTACAGAAAAGATGACCCCGCATTTTGCGAGGCCATCTTTTTTTATTTACTCAGTTCCTTGATGATTTTCTCCAGATTGTCAAGCTGGCGGGCATCCACTTTCACATCTACCAGATTTCCTTCCTTGTCGAAGAGGCGATAGGATGGGAAGGAGCGAATGTTGAGATAGTTCTCGATGGCACTCTGCTGAGCCGCTGGCAAATTGTAGTGGGCGATATTGTCGCCAACCAGATTATTCAGTTTGATGAGATTTTTCCATGACTCTTCAGGACTGTTGCTTGCCATGTAAAGATATACCACATCGTATGGTGCCAGGCGTTCGAACTCTTCCTTCGAATGGGCTAGAGCCATCTTGCACGGGGCACACCAGGTTCCCCAGACATCCAGCAATACAAGCTTTCCCTTATAAGGCTCCAATATATGGCGAAGAAGCTTCTCCCCATCGCTCATATCCTGCGGAGCTGTCTTGATACTGGCAGTAATGTCCCTGTTCTGCAAAGACAGGTACTTACGGTGTTCTGCCAATACTTTTTCCCTGATAACTTCAGAACTGATGCTGTGTTCAGCCATGTCAAGTCCATAACTATTGAGTGGCATGGCAAGTCGTTCCAACATCTCAAGAAAGGCTTTGGAGATGATGACATCTTTCTGCTGCTGGCTGCACCCCATGTTATCAGCTATATGCTGGGCATAATATACATCGAGGAGAGGAGTCTCATCCTTAAGCATCTTGGCAATATCTTCTCTTCCAATGATAGCCGTAGCGCGCTTGGCAAGGGCTGAGTTGGAAAAAGCATTTTCTATTTTCTCCTGCTCCCTGGCATCTGTCGTCTGATATTGCTTGATAGTCATGCTATCCAGATTCTTAGCCCATTGTTCCACCGTAGCAATTTCTGAATCGGTTATCGCAATATCCCCCTGAGCCTTGTGCTTTCTCAACAGTTCCGGATAATAATTGGTGAATAAGAATCCATAGGTCTTCCCCATGGGTGTACTGTACTTTAATCTTACTTCCTGGAAGATGAGATCTTTAGTCAGCGCATTATAGTCACGAAACTGAGTATAAGGCTGCGGAATCTCCTTCCATATTTTTTCCACTTGGCTCACATATTCCTGAGGGAAAACATAGTCTTTCACGTGATATGCTCCTTGCAAGATATCCGAAGCATAAGTGCAGAGAAGGTATTGAGCCGCATACTCCTGATAACATCTGGAAATAGATGCCGATTTTTCTATCTGTTTCCGTAAGTTCCCTTCAGCCTCCTTATATCTGGATTCAAGAATCTGCATCATCTCCTGGGCTGGAACCTTATTTTCATACTTTCCTGCATATTCTGCGTCAATCATTGGAATAGGATGCGCGAGCAGTTCGTTTTGCAAGCGGCATTTTTTGCCCATGAAGATGGAATGTCCAGACTTGAAGTCATAGAGCAGATAATAGGTCTCACCTGGCTCCAATACCGTGTTGATATAAGTATGTTTCCAGTCCATGAAAACCTCGGTAGAGTTGATGAGAGGCACTTTGATCTCAAATCTGCCAAGAGAATCGAGCTTGCTATAATTGCTCACTTCCTTGAATGTGTAAAAGAGATCATAATACTGCACACTATACTCCTGCCCTCTATCCCAAAGTTCCTTAGGCATATTTCTGAGCCATCCCACAACAATAGCCGTATCGGGCTTGTTATGAGTATCCTTCAGACATGTGGTCTCATCTTTCTGCGGATAATCCGGAAGGATGGAAGTGGTAATGAGCGAATATTCTGCTTTCTTGCCGTTGATGCTCATCGTGCGCTTGCCATGTTGAGACTTGTCGATGTTGACAGCCAGGTCGCTCTTGCCATCGGTAAGGATGAAAGAGTACTTGTCGCCCTTCTGATTCTTCTGCTTGTATTGCCAGTAACGGCAGTCGTAGATGGCGAAATCATCGTAGAATCCTATCTCCCAATCGCCGGTCGCATCGTTTCGCCAAAGCGAGGAGAAGAGCTGTTTGATACGGGTATCGATACTCTCGATGCCAAATATCTTGAAGTTCTCTTTGCCGTCACCTTCCAGGAAGTCAAACTTTCGGGTCTTCTTGGGGAGCGGTGCGAAATGGAAGACCACATCCTCCTTGCCTGAACTAGGCATATAGTGTTCTTCGTCAAGTTTCAGTCCGTCACAGCTCTTGACGAGATATTTCTTGCCATCAGCAAGGAGATAGGTTTCCTTCACAAACTTTACCCAATAGTGTGGGCGAAAAGTGATGTGCATGAACACTCGTGTTTCATCATCTGCGAATTCCACACGATAGATGTTGAGTTGAGATTGAAAAGGATCATTAAATAGCTGGTTCGATTCAGCTATCGGCTGTTCCCAGACAATAGGTTTCTTGCCATTCCCTGCCCAGCAAGTGCAGAGCCAGATGGCTGCAATAAGTACACAAAAGATTCTTTTCATAATTCGATTATTTTATTGGATTGATACTATTTAAAGCAGTATATATTAATTAGTATAACGTTACTTAACTGACCCCACTTTAAACAGGCCTTACTTTTTAAAGTGGGGGCAATAATTTATTGTTCATATGCTTTTTGATAAAGCGACCCACATGATTCTCTTGTAGAGTTGTTGGGAGGGCTTTGAATATTTTCTTTTGATTCGAAG
>ENA-UEQM01000831-UEQM01000831.1-human-gut-metagenome-genome-assembly--contig:-NODE-831-length-16366-cov-13.291362_pt1 | contig 16366 bp, 14 predicted proteins | sample MGYA00242948_ERZ507948 | MGnify/ENA primary metagenome ERZ507948 (study PRJEB26167, sample SAMN06115440) | human gut metagenome | host: Homo sapiens | place: China:Hubei | collected 2015-07-28... | reverse complement strand
TCATGTAATATACTGCAACCCAAGAGGTTTGCCTCTGTTTTAACTTTAATTTTACCTGTTATTTCACGGATTTAGGTAAATAAGGATAAAAATGACAAAAAATCAAATTCACTGCCTGTTTATGCATCTGCATTCAGATGGTTGGTCAATTCCTGCCCTTTGCGAAAAGTTTGGCATCTGCAAAAGTGCGGCGTACAACTGGATTCGGGATTATTCGCCGGTTAAACGGACAAAGGGACGAACGATCACGGCGCATGACTTCTACCAACTGGAACGGGAAAACAAGACGCTGCGTGCCGAAAATGAAATATTCCGGCGATGCGGCTGTTCTCTCGCGTCTCCATTGGCCGATAAACTGGCGGCGATTGACCGCCTGAAATCTGAATTCACTGTTCATATGCTCTGCAAAACTCTTGACGTGTTGAAGTCAACCTATTATCACCATGCGTTACACAGTCCGGTCAAGAAGTGGCATGAACTTGACGACGACGAACTGCGGCCTCTAATAAAAGAAATTTTTGTCAACAGCCGAGAACGTTTCGGCGCGCAAAAAATCAGATTCATGCTTCAACAACAAGGCAAAAACATCAGTCGCGCGCATATTTCCCGGCTAATGCAAGAAATGGATTTGGTCTGCAAACAAATGCGTCTGCGCTACTTTTCAACCACCAATCGCAAATATAAGGTCTATCGCAATCGCATTCAACAAAAATTCATGACCGAAGCGCCGAACATGGCTTGGGTAAGCGATATTACGCATGTTTACGTTAAAGATGTTCTTTGCTCCATTGGTATAATTCTTGATCTCTATGCTCGGTGCGTTGTCGCTTTTGACGTTGCGGAAACTGCGGATGTCGCGTTCATTCAAGGCATGTTTGATTCTGCTTTTGAAAGCCGCGGTCGCCCGGAAGGTTTGATTTTCCATTCCGATCAAGGCGCGCAATATACTGCATTTGAATTCCGCAAACATCTGCGGGAACTCAAAGTCAAATCGTCGTTCTCCAATCTAGGAACGCCGCTGGACAATGCGGTTGCGGAATCGTTCTTTTCGTGCATGAAACGCGAGGAACTTTCGCACAACTATTACGACGAATTGGACGAACTCCGACAAGTTGTTGCTGACTACGTTGACTTTTTCAACAACATGCGGCCGCATCAGAAACTTGGAATGTTGACGCCGAGCGAAGCGGAACGGCGTTTCTTCGATTCAAAAAAGTAAAAGGTATTTTGGAATTCCAATCGGATTTGTCCAAAATACCCTTGCAGTATCATTTTTATTTTCCAGAAAAATTCTCTCCACCTCAAACTGGCGAATTTTTCGAGTCTCAAAAGGAGGAGCATTTTCACTTCTCGAAAAATTCTCCGGGAGAAACTGGAACTTTATTCTGCCTCAAAAAGAGTTTGAACATCGCGAAAATGGTACCATGATTTGAAGACGCCGCTGACACGGATTCGCGGAATGGCGGAAATTACGGTGCGGGGGCCGCGGGACTGGGAGATTTATCAGGATACGTTGGGGAACATCGCGGAGGAGTGCGACCACATGGTGTCGATGATTAACTCCATGCTGGAGATTACGCGGACGGAGAGTGCGATCGACCAGCCGTTGAAGGACGAGGTGGATTTCGCGGACATGCTGCGTCAGGCGTTTGAGATTTACCAGATGTCGGCACTGGATCACGAGGTGACGATGACGGCGAAGATCCCGGCGGAAGCGGCGCCGCTGCACGCGAACAAGGTGAAGTTGCAGCGGGTGGTATCCAATTTGCTGGATAACGCTGGCGGAGGAGCTGTTGCGGGGCACATTTGAGAAGGCCGGAAAGGTCCGGGTTGAACTCGACCGGCAGAAGGTGCTCTTCTTCCCGGAAGCGTAATCGTTACCGGGCCGCGGACGAGGCGGGATGGTCCGCCCGGTCCGCGGATTTCCGGCGGTTTCGAACCGGAACGGAAAAGAGGCTGCTGCAAAACTTCACCGTTTTGCAGCAGCCTCCCTTTTTTTATGGACGGGTCAGCGACTGAACCGCGGATCGAGCTGATCGGCCAGCGCCGAAAACAGTTCGTCGGTCATCGAACGCACCTCGCTGAGCGAACAGACCGCCGCAGTCAGAGGATCGAGGGTGACTGCCCACATGACCTTGTCGCGGTCGCCTTCGAGCGCGCCCTCCGCCGCAAGCAGCTGGGCGTTGATCATCATGCGGTTGAGTCCGGCCAACTGCTCCGGGTAGTGTTCGATCCGGCCCGGTGTCACGCCGCCGCCATCGACCAGACAGGGCACTTCGACGCTGCATTCCGGAGGCAGGTTGGAGATCAAGCCATGGTTGATCACGTTGAGGTTGGCGGAGAGCGGGCAATTCTTCTCAATCGCACCGATCACCTGGATGGCGTATTCGTTGCTGGCTTCAGTCGGAATCGGTTCCTCGCCGCGGATCAGCCTGGCGACCTTCTGTTCGTTCTCCTGCTGCATCAGCGGCACGATCGTCATCGAGGCTCCGGAGACTCCGGCGGACATTGAATGCCAGGGGATCGGCCGGTCCGGATAGTCGTCGCGGCAGAATTCCGCAATCAGTTCCGGGCGTTTGCGGAAGAAGGGATTGTATTCGCTGTTGTGCCCGCTCGATTCCGTCGGAAAGTAACCGAAGTGGCGGAAGAGTTCGAACCGCACCTTGTCGTGGTTGTACACTTCGGGATCCTTCATCGCCTCCCGCAGTGCCGGATAGAGGTCCCGCCCCTCCGCCTCAAGTTTCAGGAAGAACGCCTGATGATTGACGCCACAGCAGAGGTGGCGGATCGAGGATTGCTCCAGTTTGAGATACTTCGCGAGTTCCCGGATCGTGTTCGGCACGCTGTGGCAGAGTCCGACCACCCGGACCGTTCTGGCGCGGCGCGAAAGTGCGATGGTGTTGATCGACATCGGGTTCACGTAGTTGAGGAGCATCGCGCCGGGCGAGAATTTCTCCATCGCATCGACCACCTCGAAGAGCGCCTTGAGTGTGCGCAGACCGCGGAAGATTCCGCCCGGGCACATCGAATCTCCGACCACCTGGTCGACTCCGTATTTCTTGGGGATTTCGTATTCAAACCGGGCGTGTTCGATGGTGCCGACCCGGAACAGCGTGATCACGTATTTCGCGCCCCGGACCGCCTCTTCCAGACAAGTCGTCGCGGTGAAGTTGGCCTGAACGCCGAGCTGTTCTGCCAGCCGCAGATCCAGTTTCCGCGCGACTTCGAGCCGTTCCGGATTGATGTCCATCAGCGCGATTTCGGCGTGACGGAGTTCGGGGTCGAGGAGCAGGTCGCAGACCATCTTCTGCGCGAAGATCACGCCGCCGGCTCCGATGATGGCAACTTTAAGCATTGTTCACCTCAGCATCCGGCCAGGAACCGGATCTCATTTTCGATAAATTTCTGGGAACTCTCCACGACCGGCGCTTCCAGCAGGTCGACTGCGGCGAACTTCTCCCCGAGTTCATTCAACCGCGCCCGCAGCTTCTGCTGGTAGTCGAACTGGAACTCCGTGGCGATATTGACCTTCGCAATGCCGCAACCGATCACCGCCCGGATCTTTTCCGGAGGAGTACCGGAACCGCCGTGGAGCACCAGCGGAATCGGAATCGCTTCGCCGATTTTTCGCGCCAGCTCCACATCGATCTTCGGGGTTTCGCGGTAGAATCCGTGGGCGGTTCCGATCGAAACCGCCAGCGCGTCCACCCGGGTCGCCTCGTAGAAGCGGACCGTCTCCTCCAGTTGGGAGACCGCCATCGTGCTGCCTCCCATCGGGACATGGCCGATTTCGCTTTCGATCGAGACGCCGGCCTTCCGCGCCAGTTCGACCGCCTGCCGGACCAGCGCGACGTTTTCATCAAAAGGCAGTTTCGAGGCGTCGAGCATGACCGATGTGAAACCGGCCGCAATCGCCCGCTCCACCTGTTCGAGGCTCGAACCGTGGTCGAGGTGGATCGCCACCGGCACGCTCATTCTTTCCGCCAGCGCCCGTGCGGCGGCCGCCAGCGGTTCGGCGTGGCCGTTGTCGACCAGACGGCTGTAGAGCTGTACGATCACCGGTTGCCGCAGCGACTCCGCCGCGCGGGTGACCGCGAGCAGTGTCTCGTAGTTGCCGATATTGAACCCGCCCACCGCCCGGCCTTCGCGCCGGGCATCGGTGAGCATCTCCTTCATTGTGGTCAGCATAAGGCTGCCTCCGCGGCTTCCTCGAGGGTCATGACATCGGCGCCCGCGGCAGCCAGCGCATCGGCGGTGTGTGCGGAGGCGACCAGGAGTTTCACCCCGGATTCGGCCAGACCGGCGATCCGTTCCGCCATCGCCCGGACGAGTTCCGGATGGAGACGGTTGAGGACCAGCGCCCCCTCCGCCGCGGTGTAGGACTCTTCCGCGTTGGTGCCGAAGGGGAGATTTTCAACGCCGAGCTGTGCGAGCAGCTCTTCGGCGCAGCCGCATTTGAGGTAGTTTTTCAGATAATCGCTCGGCAGATAGCTCGCCTTGCCGAATGTGCCGCGGAAACGGATCCGTCCCGCCTTCGCCAGTTCCGCGAAATATCCGGCGGCGAACCGGACCTCGACACCAAGCTCGATTCCCGCCGCCGGGAAGTCGCGCAGAAGCGCCTCCGCCGCGGCCGGATTGGAAACAATCAGGGTCTTCGCTCCGGAGGCTTTGACCGCCTCGGCAAAGCTCTGCATGGCCTTTTTCGCCTCTTTTTCGTACCCGAGGACGGCGAGCGCCTTGCCGATGCAGCCGCCCTTCAGGGTGGCGAAGGGAATGCCGGCCTGGCCGAGCACCCTAGCGACCGCGGCGCCGACCGCCGGACGCCCGGCGGTGGCGGGGTCGAGGAAATAGAGGGTGTCGGCGCGGCCTTCGAGCTGCCAGTGAGCGGAATCTTCCAGTTCCTTCGCGACTTTCCGGACCGTCTCCGGGACGACTCCGGCGGCGACGATGTCGCGCCGCAGGGCGAGCTGCAGGCCGATTTCATCGTATCCCTTGCCGTCGTGGTAGCTGTCGCAGTGGAAGCGGTTCGCGCCGGAGAGGTCGGAACGGTAGATGGTTTCGATGAAGTCGGCGTCGGCGAGCTTTTCGGGGTGGAGCCGGACGGTGTCCGCGATCAGCGCCCGGCCGCGCGGAGTGTCCGCCTCGCGGCAGCTGACGATGCCGACCGCCGACAGGTGGCGGCACATGAAGCAGAACCGGCAGGCGGACATGACTTCGTAAAATGCATTGATGTTCATGATGTTAAACTCCTTTGAAACCCATCTTGCCGGGGTTCATGATATTGTTGGGATCGAGCTGCTTCTTGAGTCCTTCGAGCACCTGCATCGCCGGTCCGTAAAGTTCCTTCATCAGGCGGCCGAGTTTGAGTCCGACGCCGTGGTGTTCGTTGATCACGCCCCCTTCGCGGATCGCGGCGCGGATCGCCAGATCCCAGACGCGGTTGTAGAGCGCGGCGGCCTCGGCCGGATCGTCCGGGGCCTTTTCGAAGATGAAGCGGGCGTAGAGCATGCAGCCCCAGTCGTACCAGTGCGAGAAGTGGCCGATGAAGGTCGCTTCGGGGAAGTTCTCCTCGACGGTTTTCTTCATCGCCCAGTAGACGTTTTCAATCTTGCTGAAGGTCGCGACGGTGTCGAGTGTGCCGAACGCCTGCGGCATGTGGAACATGTAGGGCGGATAGAAGAACTTGTAGCGGTTGGTCCACCACGCTTCGCCCGATTCGGATCCGAGATCCTCCTTGGGGCCCGCGGCGCGGCAGATCTCGCAGGCGCGTTCGAGCTGGAGGTCGACGATCTTCTCGGGGCCGTCGAATCCGAAGACCAGATAGGCGCCTTCCCGGTCGATCCCGAGCACCCGCTTGATCAGCTTGGCGGTCTCCGGACCGTCGTAGAGCCGGATCGCGCAGGGCTGGAGACGGCTGTGCATGAGACCGGCGCCGGCGGTCATCGCCGTGTGCATGTCCGGGAAGAGGAACGCGTGGAATTTGCGCGCCTCCGGAATCGGATGGATTTTGAGCGTGACCCGGGTCATCACGCCGAGCGTTCCCTCGCTGCCGAGGAACATCATCGTCAGATCCGGTCCTGAAGCGTGGCGCGGCACCGGCAGCGTCTCGATGATTTCTCCGGTCGGCGTCACCACTTCAAGGGACATGACCATGTCTTCAATCTTGCCGTACTTGGTCGAGAGCACACCGGTTCCCCGGTGGGCGAGGAATCCGCCGATGGTCGCGCAGGCGATCGACGCCGGAAAGTGCATGGTCGAATAGCCGGCCTTTTCGACCGCCCATTCGAGGTGCTGGGCGTTGATGCCGGTTTCGCAGGTGACGGACAAAGTGCGTTCATCGATCTCGATGACACGGTTCATCCGCTTCATGTCGAGGATGATGCCGCCGTAGACCGGGAGCGCGCCGCCCTGGGAGCCGGACCCGCCGCCCCAGGGGGTGACCGGAATCTTGTACTGGTTGGCGATCTTCAGAACTTTGGAGACCTCCTCGGTCGAACCGGGATGGACCACAAAGTCGGGCCTCTGCGGTTCGCGTCCGCGGTCGTGCCACATCTCCGGAATCCAGTAGTAGTCGATCGAGTGGCCGAGGCCGTCCGCCGAGCCGGAATTCACGAATTCGGCTCCGACCGCGTCGACCAGCTCGCTGCGGATCATCTGATACATGTAATTGTCTTTGGCCAGTTGCATGGGAAACTCCTTTGATTGAGTTAAACAATTGCGATATTCATCCAGCGGGCGAAGAGTTTCAGCTCCTCGGCCACATCGCCGTGGATCAGCGCGTAATGGTGTTCGACGCCGTTGTCGATGATCTTTTCGATCAGTGCCGGAACCTCCTCGTCGAACCGCACCGTCAACGGCGTGCCGCGCAGGAGCTGTTCGGTTTCGAGCGCGGTTCCCGAAGCCAGGAAGAGCCGGTAGCCGCCGTCGCGGTCCTCGCCGAGGCGCATCAGCGTGACCCGGCCCGGTTTCAGCGGAAATTCGCAGCTGACCCCCTTGACGCCGCCGCCGTCGATGATCGAATGTTTCCGGAAGGCGGGCGTGCACCCCGGGCGGCAGAGCGAGGGCGGCGCCGCACCGCAGTGCCAGACCACGCCGGTATTCGCCTCCGCGTCGAAGCTGATCAGGTCGCAGAAGAAGGGAACTTCCCCGGGGGCGAGCAGCGCGCCGAGTTTCATGGTCAGGGTGCCGATCATGTCCCCTTCGCAGCCGGTCACGTAGCCGGATTCGTTGAGCAGGCCGATCAGGGCGCAGACGCCGATGCCGTAGAGGTCGCTGAATTCCGGCCAGCAGCGGATCGCAAAGGCGTCGAGCCGGTACTTCTTCGCGGTTTCGACGAAGGCGCGGTAGAGCGCCTTGAGCTTGCGCCGCTCTTCCGGATCGATGTCCTTCGAGGGGATCGGGTCGGCGACCGGCGCCTCCGGTTCTCCGGGGTCCGCGAAAATCTTCCGGGCGGTTTCGACCACTTCGAGCATGGTCAGTTTTTCGGTGGAGACGCCGAAGGTTTCGAGCAGTTGGAGTTCATCGTAGTTGCTCGCGTAGAATCCCGGCACCCGGCCGCCGACCGAACCGATCCGGAGGCCGCGAAGCGCTTTAACCGCCCCGGCGACCCGGAGTTTCCGTCCGATTTCGTCGACCGCGGACTCATCCTCGCCGTAGACGAAGGTGTAGGGAAGGCGCATCTTCCAGAGCGCGTGGGCGTTGCAGTTGGTGCCGCAGAAGCTGTTCTTCTGGATGCGGCCGCCGTCCCAGGGCGGTTCGGGTTCGGACCAGAAGATCACCGGGACTCCGAGCCGCTTCGCCGCTGCCGGCACCACCGCGCCCAGCGCGAAAGAGAGAAAGTGGACGATCAGAGCATCCACCCTCTCTCGTTCAAAGTGTTCGACGGCGGCGGCCGCCTCTTTCTCCGTGACGATGATCCTGCCGTCTTCGACGATGGCGGCATCGAGGTGGCCGGCGAAGAGTTTCAGCACTTCGGCCCGGCGCAGTTCCTGTTTCCCGTTGATCCAGCTGCCTTTGACCAGGGGGAGATAACCGACTTTCAACTGTTCCATTTCAATTCATTCCTCTGTAAACCGGCGCGAGCGCGTCATGGATGGCACGATAGGTCTGGAAAAGCCCGGCGTAACGGGCGCTGAGTTCCGGATCCGGTTCGATCCGGCGGGAGATTGTAAGACACTGCCGGACCGCGCTTTGGGCGTCCGGATAGATCCCGGCGCCGACGCCGGCCAGCAGCGCGGCGCCGAAGCTGGCGTCGCCGGGGGAGGGCAGTTCGACCGGAACGTTCATCACGTTGCAGACGATTTCGCTCCAGATCCGGCTGCGCGCTCCGCCGCCGATCAGGAAGATCCGTTTCATCGGCAGACCGAGTTCATCGATCAGGCTGCGGCAGTCGCGCAGACTGAAGGCGACTCCCTCCAGCAGCGCCCGCAGGAAGTCGGCGCGGGTGGAGCCCATGCCGATCCCGGTGAAGCTGCCGCGCAGCTTCGGATCCCAGTAGGGGCACCGTTCCCCCTGCAGATAGGGGTGGAAGAAGAGTCCGTTGGAACCGGCCGGACTGGTTTCCGCGAGCCGGTCCATGAGTTCGAAACTTTTGACTCCGAGTTCGGCGCCGCGCCGTTTTTCCTCCTCGCAGAAGAGGTCCCGGAACCAGCGCTGGCAGACCGCCGCCGCATTGGTCGCCGAAACCGTGTACCACATGCCCGGCACGATGTGCGAATAGGTGAGCGTCTGCGGATGAGGATGGGCTTCGGCGGTCATCACATTCACATTTCCGGCGGTCGCCAGCTTGACGATGGCGTCACCGGGTTCGATCGCGCCGGCGCCGTAATCCTCCGCGGCGGAATCGGAACTGCCGCAGATCACCGGCGTTCCGGCCGGAATTCCGGTCAGCCGGGCGGCCTCGGCGGTGACTTCGCCGGTCCGGTCGGTCGGTTCCACGAGGCGCGGGAGAGCGGCGGCCGGAACCCCGGCCCGGGCGGCCAGCTCTTCAGACCAGGTGCCACGCTTCATGTCGAAGAAGAGCGTCCCCTGCGCCTCGATGCGGTCGGTGACGGCCACCCCGGTGAGCTGGTAGCGGACAAAGTCCTTGACGAAAAGCAGATGGCGGACCTTCTTCATCACCTCCGGCTCATGCCGGGAGAGCCAGCAGAGCTGCGGCAGCGTCCAGGTCGGCGTCGGCTGCTGAAAGGCGGTTTCGAAGATCCGGCCGCCGAATTCGCGTTCCAGCTGCGCGCACTCTTCGGCGCTGCGCTGGTCGGTCCACATGATGGTGCGCCGCAGCGGTTTCATCGCGTCGTCCAGCAGGACCGCGTTGTGGGTGCTGCCGTCGAAGGCGACCGCGGCGATCCGGGTGAAATCCGCGCCGGCGCGGCAGAGCGCGTCCAGCGCTTCGCACATCGCCGGGAACCAGTCGGACGGTTCCTGTTCCGCCCACCCGGGGTGTTCGTACCAGGTCCGGTATTCGACCGAAGCCTCCCCGACGGTGTGCCCGCCGGTGTCGATCAGCGTGACTTTGCAGCCACCGGAACCGAAATCGATTCCGAGCAGGAGATCCTCTTTTTTCATCGCGTCACTTCACCCAGCTGTGGTCGGGATCCTTGGCGGAGATCAGGCCGCGGTTGACCGCGCCGGTCATGGTCCAGAGGTAGTACATCTGGTAGCCGGGCGCGCCGCAGAGCGGATGGAAGCCTTCGGCGATCGCGACGGTGTCGTTGTTCTTGACGGTGTAGGTCTCGTCGATCCGACCGTCGGGGGTGTAGACCTTCTGGATGCCGAAGCCCTGCGGCGGATCGAACCGGTAGAAGTAGGTTTCCTCCATGTCGATCTCCTCGGGCGGATTGTCGAAGTCATGCCGGTGCGGCGGATAACCGGACCAGTTGCCGGAGGGGATCAGCCCTTCGCCGATGTAGAAGTGTTCGGAGTCGAACTTCTCGTCGATCATCACCGTCGCCTGCCGGGTGAAGTTGTCGCGTCCGAGCGAGAAGGTCCGGGTATCCTCGGGACGGATCAGGGTCGGGGGTGCGGTGTCACGGCTCGCCGGCGAGGCGTTGACCGCGATTTCAACATCGGTGATGGCGGTGACGGTGTATCCGGTCCGGCGGGGGAGGTAGACGGTGTGGGGCTTGCCGTCGAAGACGTTCTTGCGCTCTCCAACTTCCGGGAAATCGAATGTTTCTCCGGAGATCCGGCATTTCCCACCGAGCAGGACCAGCGCGACTTCGAATTCGCCGCTGTCGCTTTTGCAGCTTTCGCCGGCCTTCAGAACCAGGAGTCCGAAGGCGGTCAGTTTCATGTTGTATTCCCCCAGTTCGAAGATGCGGTTGAAGCCGGGCTGGGCGGGGCAGTGGATTAACAGATTGCCGTTTTTCGTCATTTTTCAAAAACTCCTTGTGGGGTTGAAGGTTTCATTCCGGATGGGAGGCGAGGAACGCCTCCACCGCGGCGAGCGTCGGGAGTCCCGCCCGTGCTCCGAGTTTGCCGCACTTGATGCCGGAAACCGCAGAGGCGAAACGGGCGCAGCGGGCGATGTTCCGGTCGGTGAGGTAACGGACCGCGAAGCCGGCATGGAAGGAGTCCCCCGCGCCGGTGGTGTCGACCACCGGCAGGTCGAAGATCGGAACCTCGAGGATTTCGCCGTGTTCGAGGAACATCGACCCCCGGCACCCCATGGTGACGCCGAGCACCCGCGGCCGGTATTTTTCCAGTTTGCGCAGTGCCTTTTCAAGGTCCTGTTCGCCGGTGAAGGTGCGGGCGAAATACTCCGAACAGATCAGCAGATCGGCCAGTTCGACCAGCTCCTCGACGCCGGGGCGGATGGTTCCGGCGTCGAAGTTCACGAGAACGCCGTGTTTCTTCGCATGTTTCGCCGCCGCAAGCGCCGCCTCCGGATGGTGGCCGTCGAGGTGAAGGATCTTCGCCCGGGCGATCCGGTCATAGGGCAGTTCCGCCGCGGTCAGGAACCGCAGGCCGTTGTGGGTCCAGGCGACGCTGCGTTTTCCTTCGGCGTCCACCCAGCAGTTGGCGAAGGGGGAGCCGCAGTCGGGACGCACCGGAATGCCGGAGACGTCGATTCCCTCCGCCTCCAGGTCGGCGAGAATCCGCTTCCCTTCGGCGTCGGCGCCGACGCTGGTCAGAAACATGGTCCGCAGTCCGAGCCGGGCCGCGGCGACCGCGGCGTCGGCGGCGGGACCGCCCCCCTGGATCTGGTGTTCGATGATCTCAACCTTGTGGTCGATCGGAATCGACGGCACCCGGCAGAGGTGGTCGTTGCTGCAATAGCCCAGCGCGATGAATTCGGGTGCCTGCGGACTCATTTCCATCTTGGCGGATCTCCTTTCCGAATGTTTTCTTCTTATTAAGTATACAGGAAAGGCAAATCGAAGTCAAGACTTTTCTTGATGAAACAGTGATAATTTGATGATCTTGTTTTGATAATATTTTGATATTTTGTCGATGTGCTGAGAATTTTTCCGGTCAAAATGGGACAAAACATCCGGGCGAAGGTTGAAAAAAACAGTGTGAATCGGTATAATGCAGAGAGTCTCCGCAGTTGGCGGAGGCGTGTCAATCGGGAAAGGGATCGGAAGATGAGATTGAAAGCGCTTTTTCTGTCAGGCGCGATGCTGCTGGTTTCCGCCGCCGGCTTCTGCGACGACTTCACCAGTTTGCGGGAACAATACGTGGAGGTTACACGTCCGTCTTCTCCGCCCGGCGCCGCCGCGGTCAAGGCGGTGCTGGACGCGCAGCGGGAGGATGGTTCGTTCACCGACGTCGACTACCGGAATGCCAACCGGAACTCCTGGCGGGCGGCGGACCACTGGAACCGGCTGGCCACGCTTGCCCGCTCCTTCCGCTTCGGCGGGAATTCGGCGGAGATGAACAAGCGGCTGCTCGATGCGCTTGTCCGCGGGATCAACCACTGGTCGGAGAAGGCGTATGTCAACCCCAACTGGTGGCATCAGTCGATCGGGGTGCCGCGTTCGTCGCTGCCGATTCTGCTGCAGATGGGGGATTCGCTCCCGAAGGAGACGCTGGAGAAGTTCCGGCCGATTCTTGACCGTTCCAAGCCGGGGATGACCGGCCAGAACCGGACCGCGCTGGCCTCCATTCATTTTTTGAAAGGGATCCTTTTCCGGGATGCCCGGATGGTCGCCGACGGCCGCCGCTGGCTGCTGGAAGGGTTTGCCGTTGCGAAACCGGGCGAGGAGGGGCTCCAGCCGGACTGGAGTTTTCATCAGCACGGTCCGCAGCTTCAGTTCGGCAACTACGGACTGGAGCTCTTCGATACCGCGACCAAGTGGGCGGCGGTGCTTCACGGCACCGCCTACGCCTGCACTCCGGAACAGATCGATCTGGTCTTCAACTATTTCATGAACGGCCAGCGGTGGGTGCAGTTCCGGGATGTGATGGATTTCTCCGCCTGCGCCCGGCAGATCATCGACCGCGCCCAGACCGGAAAATTCAACGCGATCAAACGGGCGGCACTGCTTTTCCGGCGCGCCGCTTCTCCGGAACAGGCGGCGGCGATCGACGCCTTCTACCGGGATCCCGCCGCGCTGGAGGGGGCGCGTTACTTCCCCTGCAGCGATTATCTGGTCTTCCGCCGCAACGGACTCTTCTTTTCGGTGCGGATGTCGTCGAGCCGGGTGATCGGCAGCGAGGCGACCAACGACGAGAATATGCTGGGCGTCTACACCGGCGCCGGGTCGGTGCAGCTGCTCCGTTCCGGGCGCGAATACTTCCGGATCATGCCGATCTGGAACTGGCGGCGGCTGCCCGGCGTGACCGCGCTTCAGGACGACGCCTCGCTGAAGCCCCGCCGGATCAACAGCTCCCCGCTGGTCGGCGGCATCGACGACGGCCGCAACGGCGGCGCGATGATGGAGCTGCGCACCCCGGATCTTTCCGTGCGGAAAAGCTACCTCTGTTTTGACGGGTACATCGCGGTTCTGACCGGTGGAATCACCTCGGATTCCGTCGCTGTGGTGAACAGCACGGTTGATTCACTCTGGTACGTCGATGGTGCGGAAGCCGTCACGAAGGACGGGCGAACGGTTCCGATTGCCCCCGGAACGGCGACGATTCCGCAGGTTGAGCGGGTTCGTCACAACGGGATCGAATATGTCTTCCCGGCCGCGCCCGCGGTCTCCGTGGAGCGCCGCGTCTCCGAGGGAAACTGGAACGCCATCCAGTACACCAGCCGGGCCGGGACGGTCAAGGGGGAGGTCTTCACCCTCTGGGTCGATCACGGCGCAAAACCCGCCGGCGCCGGTCTCGAATACCTGATGGTTACTACCCCGGGTGCGGAGAAAAACTTCCGGCTGCTCTCCGGCGGTGACAAAGTGCAGGCAGGATACGATGCGGCCGCGAAGCTCGCCCTGGTTGCCTTCTTCGAACCCGGCAAAGTCGAGATTCCGGAGGTCGGCGTCCTTGAGTCGCTGCAGCCGGCGATGGTGCTGGTCCGAGATGGAAAGCTTTCGGCCGCCGATCCGCTCCGGAAGGCGGAAAAGCTGCGCTTCCGCCTCGGCGGAAAGCGGATCGAGTTGTGATCGCTCCCCTGATTGATCAAATATTGATCAATATTTGAAAAGAAATGAAAAACCCCGGTTGAAAAACCTCCTTTCCGGTTTTATGGTAAGAAACGGAAACGGAGGAGAACAACCGGGGTTTTTCTGATGAAAAGTTTGCGCGCCTACGAGATTGTCGAATATGTGAAAGAACGCAAGTTTTGTTCGCTGAATGAGTTGATGGAGAAATTCGGCGTCTCGACCGCCACCATCCACCGGGATGTCGCTTCGCTGGTTCGCAGCAGCCGGCTGCGCAAGGTTCACGGCGGCGTCGCCGCTGTCGCTCCGGAGGCGGCGCTTCCGCCTCACATCGCGGATCACTACCGGGAACGGCTGCAGAACCGATGCGAGGAAAAACTGGCGATCGCGGAAAAAGCGCTGGCGGAAATTGAGGATGGCGACATCCTGTTTCTGGACTCCTCCACCACCGTTTATTACCTCGGCAGGCTGTTGCAGCGTTCCAATTTTGCAAATTTGACCCTCGTGACCAATTCGATGCTGATTATTCAGGAGTTTCCGCTGTTTCCGGCCAACTATTTTCTGATCGCCCTCGGTGGAAATTATGATTTGCTGCTCAACGCTTTTCTCGGACAGGCGACGCTGCGTGAGCTGGAGCGGCTGTCGATCGACAAGTCGTTTCTGTCGGCGCTCGGAATGACGCCGGACGGGATCAGTTCCCGGCATGAGAATCATGCGCTGTTTCTGCGCCGGGTGCTGGAGCTTTCGCGACGGAACCATCTGCTGCTCAGCAGCGACAAATTCGACAAATCCGGAATTTTCCGGATTGCGCCGCTCTCGCGGATCGACCGGCTGATCTCCGATGCGCCTTCGCCCGGATATTTTTACGGCAGGAGTCTGAAATTCGAATCCCCCTCCCGGAACGACGGTCGCGACGGCCGGGAGAGGTGACGGCGGAGCAGGAGGAGGCTCAGAGTTCCGGCAGGATCAGCAGTATGCCGGCCAGTGCGCCGAGCAGGTAGCCGAGCACCTGGATCGCCACGAGGTGTTCATCGGCGATCGCGTTGATCATCCGGTGGAAATCCTCGATGTTCTGATTCTCCACGGAACGTTCGATTCGGCGGGGAAGATCGAGTTTTTCCGCGATCATCCTGCGTCCGTCTCCGGCCAGATAGCGGCCGAGCGCCCGCTCGGCCGCCGGAAGGGTCTGACTGCGGATCACCTCCCAGAGTTCCTCGGAATGGAAGAGTTTTCGTGTCATCTCCGGAAGTCGTTCTTCGAGATACCGTTTGAGCATTGTTTCGAGTTTTCCGGAAGCTTCGGTGAGAAAACGGTTCAGCGACTCCGCCGCCTCCGGGGTCCGGAAATATTCCCGCAGCCGCTCTGAACCGCGCAGCAGCTCATCCCGGATGGCATCCTGCGTGGCGGGTTCCGCGAATTTGCGGCCGAGCTGGATGCGGATCTGTTCCCAGTCGAGATAATCGATCAGACCGGCCGCCAGGTCCGAGGGAATCCGGGCGACCGGGAGCAGCCGCAATTTGGCGCGCAGGTATTCGCGGACGCCGTCTTTGAGGCTGATGCGGATCAATTCCGTCAGTTCCGGCGTCCGGCGCTGCAGTTCGGCGGTGATGCCGGAGGCCAGCGCATCGCGCCGTTCCGGGGCGGCGAGGTAGCCGCGGACCAGCCGGTCGCAGACCCGGACCAGTGTCTCCGGTGTCAGGTTCTCCCGGAACGCCTCCCGCAGCACCCCCTCGACGTAAGGCGCGGTGAACCGGCCGATCTCTTCGGAATAACGGTGCAGAAAACGGTTCAGCGTCTCGCGGAACCGTTCAACCACCTCCGGACGGCGGAGGATGTCCGCAGCCGCACCGGTCAATTCTTCCGCGATCTCGTCGGCGTCGAGCAGATTTTTGGGGATCTCCTCTCCGAGCACCCGGCCGATCCGCCCCTTGTTTGCCGGAATCAGTCCCTGGCGCCACAACCCGAAGCTTGCGTAACGCAGCCAGTGGTGACCTTCGCGGCGATAGGGCTTGAACAGCATTTCAATCGCGACGAAATTGGTCGACCATTTTTTTATTTTTCAGAAAAATTCTCTCCACCTCAAAATGGCGAATTTTTCGAGTCTCAAAAGGATGAGCATTTTCACTTCTCGAAAAATTCTCCGGGAGAAACTGAAACTTTATTCTGCCTCAAAAAGAGTTTGAACATCGCGAAAATGGTAGAAAAGAGATTCGAACTTCCGACCTCTACACACGACCTGTCATACGAAAAAGTCAGACCGGTAGGCTGTCGTAGAATCCTTCTTCCAGACTTTTTTTCTGACAAGGGCGAAAATCTTCACGCGCGCGTAACGGGGGTGCATAAATTCCTTACGCTCACGCCGCCACTTGTTCTCGTCGATAACCGTGAAGCAAGCCACCAAGAAATGAAACCTCTCTGACCGGGGCATTCATATCCTGCGGATACGGTTTGACCATTTTGCCGCCAAGCCCGGCATGGGGACGATAATGGTTCCAGTATTCAAGATATTCCTTGACCGCCAGCCGAAGTTGCCGTTCTGAAGTAAAAATAATCTTGTTCAGACACTCTGTCTTGATCGCCCGAATGAAATTCTCCATGCGGGCATTCATCTGCGGTGTGAACGGCGGCAGCCTCTTGATTTGAACCCCAATAGATTCAAAAACAGAATCGAATCTCTTCACAGCCATCCCATAGGAAAAGAAAAAGTTGAAAGATGATGGTTCTGGATGCAACTTATATTTCAGCAAAAAAACAAGGAGCATCCATGAAACCATCAAAGCATAAAATGACCGTATTATCGCAAATTTTCAAGTTGATTCCGC
>ENA-UEQM01000828-UEQM01000828.1-human-gut-metagenome-genome-assembly--contig:-NODE-828-length-16409-cov-5.257164_pt1 | contig 16409 bp, 27 predicted proteins | sample MGYA00242948_ERZ507948 | MGnify/ENA primary metagenome ERZ507948 (study PRJEB26167, sample SAMN06115440) | human gut metagenome | host: Homo sapiens | place: China:Hubei | collected 2015-07-28 | study... | reverse complement strand
CGGCACCTTGCCGGACGCAGGGGGCGCGGGGGGCGGCGGACACGCCCCCCGCATTCCGCCATGTAAGGCCGTTTACCATTATTGAGCTGCTGGTGGTTACTGCTTGTTAAATATACGTTTCAGCATGTAAATACTATATCATGACTTGGAGTAGAAATCAAGGAGCTAAGCTATTATCATTCTCAATTCTACGATTAAGTTGAGTGAAAAACAGGTAGAATTTTGTTATGCAGCTCAATCCCAAAATATCAATATACTTACCAATAACAGGAAAAAGACTCCGAGTGCGATTTTTGTTCCTTCCCCTGCAACTGTTGCAAAAATCGCAGCCTATCGCAATATGGGGAAAAAAGCATTGCGGAAAAAACTTCAGGAGCTTGAAGTGAAAATGTGGGACAATTGAGTTCATAATAACCAATAATCATTCACTGAAGCTTTCATGTCGGGGATACATGTAATTGAATTGTCGTCAGCTTTTGGGGTCTGTTTGATCGTCACATCCGTCTGATTGTTTTGACATGTCCGGCGGATCGTCAAAAATTTGTCTATAGCTCACTGTCAGGGCTTGAAATTATCGGCAATTCGTTGTAAAAATATATTGGTGTCGGATCGCATGACATGCGATTGTTCTTTAAGTTGCAAAAGCAAAAGAAGGAGCACTACTATGTCGACCAGGCAAAAACGGAACAAAAAGATCGCCAGACAGATTCGCGAGGAAATCGCCGAAGCAATTCATGCCTCAGCAGAAAGAATCGCTGAAATCAGAAAAAACAGTTCACAAAACCGGCAAATGGAAACCCTCATATCCATTCCCGGGAAATAATTCTCCAATCTGAAATAAGAATGACTTCCCCCGATGGAACAATATTTCCACGGGGGATTTTCGTATTATCCTAGTTATCTGCAAGCCGGGTTGACGCCCGGCTTTTCTTTTTCAGACAGTAGAAAAAGATTATTCTTTCCTTCCGGTGCGGCGTTCGCATTTGCTTTTCCCGCCTTCCTTTTTCCTTGCGGAAAGAATAACTTTCCAGAAAGGTGTGAATATGAGTAAAGAAGACAAAACAATTGTGCTGCTGGTTACGGCGGAGAAGCGGCAAAGTGGAACGCAGAGTCTGACGGAATATTCTGGGATCTTTGCAGCAGAGGACGGTGTTCTCAATGAAACCGAGAGGAATGTCTTTGAGATGGTTCGTGAGCGTCCCGACTGCTGGAGTTCGGGGTGTGTGACCGGTTATCCCGAATCTCTTTTTACGGAGATCGAGCGTGAAACTCTTCGGTATCACGGAATCGGCAAACGTTTTTCAATGTAAGGGAAGAGGCAATCATGTCATTGAACTGGGACATCAGCAAGGTCAGGAATTGGCAGAAGAAACAGGAAAAAGACGGTCATACTTTGGACTGTCTGATCTGGGCGAGCCTTACCATCGGAATGGGTGATCTGAATGAAAAGACCACAAAAGAGTTTCTTTATCGTTTGAATCGCTACTCCCGTGAAGTCGGAGCGATCGCGACTTATCCAAACGGCAGAGTTGTCATTTGGACGCTTGCCAAAGTAAAACCGTGGTTCGGACTGCACACCAATGTCCGGACGATTTCAAACAGCGCATTCGACAGACTTGTCCGGGAACGCTCCGGGCGTTGAAAATGGAGGATTATATCATGCAGGTTATGCACATGAACTGGAAAACCGGGCAGATGGAGCCGTGCGTGGAACATCGTCTGGAACGGGGGCAGATTGTTATGGGAATTGATGGTCCATCCCACGAATACGACGGCGTTGTTCTTGAGCGCGTGGAAAATGGCAAATGGGGTACTTCCTGCCGGATTCTCTGGATTGATGATCTGCGGGTCTCCGGTCATCAATTCATCAAACCGATTGCGGAACGTTTCGGGATCGGCGTTTACTTTCATCCGGGAAAATTCATGCCGGAAGCGGAAATTGTCAAACTCGAACAGAGGTTTCAGGAAAAGGAGAAAATCGAGGCGGAAGAAGCGGAAAAGCGCAGAGTGGAAAACGAGCGCTTCTCCGCAATCGGCCGAGAGCGTTTTGAAGCCGCCATCCGGAAACATGGGAAACCCGCGGCATTGATTCTGGCGGTCGAACACGAGGACGTCTCGGAACTTCAGGCGGATTATCTGGATTTTCGCACGGTTCGAACCATCGTTCTCGCATTTTCCAAACACACGCGCAACCTTTTCTCCGAAATGCGCAAGGCCGCGCTCAACGCTGAGATTCCGGAAATCCGGAAACTCTCGCACGCCCCGGCCACCTGGGAACATCGCGAAAACTATACCGGGGGTCACGGCTTTTATCTGGCGGAAAGCAAGTACTGCGGCTGGGCCATCGAAAAAATTCCGCTTTACAATGACGAACAGCTGGAACGCTTTTTCTGCAATGCGGGAAAAAACGGAGGCTTCTGTGTAAAATAGAGAACAGAGGAACTCAAAATGGGAATGATCGAAATGCAGATTGCATTCAAGGATCTGCACAAGCGCAACATTGTGCGATTCGACAGAAATGACGATTGGCATCCGTATCTGCTTGTCAATACGGATCGTGCGTATTTCGATTTGAGCGGGAACAAAATCTCTGTTCTCAGCCGGGATTTCAGCCTGTGCCGGGATATGGCGCATGTCAAGCGGGAACAGAACTACTGGAGCCGGCTACACCGGAAAAAAGAATATGCCGATCAGCGGAAAATCTACCGGATTCTTCTTGAACGGTGCGGTCAGCTTGATCGCGATTGGCACTCCATCGAAGTTTCCGAAACGGAATTCATTGCGGAATATAAAAGAAGAAATCAGAGGTGAAAAATGAAGGTCTGCAAAGCCTATCAGAAGGCTCGCACCGCATGGAAACGCCGGTATGCTGAACTGGAACGGCGTTATGAGGAAGCGGAACGCGCGGAACAATGGAATCGCGCGGAACGTATCGGGGAAGCATTGGCTGAGATGGAGCAGCATTCCGGCTTCAAAAAATGTTTTTCCTGTTGCAGAAAAGGCTGTCCGGCGCATTTCGACGGCTTCGTGTCATGGAACCCGATGGGCGAAACGACAGCTCAAATTCAATTTGACTGACGAGAAGGGAGATGGTGTTATGGCAAACAATCAATTCAAACCGGATTATTTCAAAGTCAGTTACAGTATCCGCACGCCAAGCTATTATCGTCCGGAAGACAACGGACTCGGTTTTCGGAGCGAAGCGGAAAGTATGGCGTTTCATGCGGATTGCGAACGGATATTCCGAAATGGCGGCTGGAAAATTGAACATGGTTATGCCGTCAACGGCAAATCCAGTCTGTACCTGCATCCGCAACAGCTCCTCGGAATCGTCCATGCGGAACTGGTCGATGCTGTTCCGGAACTCATTGCTCAGGCAACGTTATTTCAGTTTCAGCAGAATGGCAAACGGATGATTGAGGAAATTTATGACATCACGGCGGAGCAGCAGCGGGAGTACATTGCAACAAAGCGCCCGGAAATTGAAACGGAACTTCTCAATGTATTCCGGACTTCGCAACGGAAGCTGTATCATGATCCGGGCGGTCTGCTGTGGTGGAATATTGAGTTGCCGATTGGACGGAAATACGGGCTTCCGGCGCTTGACGAGCAGGTCAACAATACAGCCGGTCACTATGTCTCCGAAGTATTTGCCTCTCTGATTGCAAGCGGTCAGATTATTCAGAAGACGATCAACGGCAAACCGGTATATCGAACCGTCATGAAATGTGAACTGCCGGCGTCCCGGAAGAAGCCTGTGATATCTTCTCCGGACATTCCGGAACTGTTTTGAATTTATCCAATCCCAAAATCAAGGAGGTCGCAAACATGAGCGAAACATCGAAAATCTTTGGACATTTCAATGTCCGTATCCTGCGCAAAGGTGAGAAATACGGTCTTGAAGACTGTCTCATCCATAAGGAACGCAAACCGCTGGTCGAATTCTACGATTATCGGCATCGGGACGACAAGGAGTGGAAACGCGGTCAGTTCGTATCCCGCTACTATGCAGAAACGATTCTGAAACACGATCCGCACCACGGACTTTCGCTGGACGGCGGTATTCCGGCCTGGACAGTTCCCGCTGAATCCATGCGGCAAATCCTTACATGGCTCCGGCAGGAATTCAGAGCGGATGAGTTTCCGACGCTGTCCGCTCAACTGGCGGAGGACAATTTGAACCAGTATGCCTTGCGGATGGAAGCAAATAGACTCTGCAATCAATATGCCCGGGCATTGATTCGTACCATGCGAAATGAAAACGGCGGCATCTGCTGGCTGGGAAAATTCAATCCGGATTTCGGCGGGCAACGTCCCGGACTGCAAAAATACACGCATGGCATGATCGTCAACTTTTCCTGTGATCTGGTTCTGCCGCAATTCGATTGGGAAATCGATCGGATGCTTAGAGAATATCGGACACAAACGGATCACGTTCTCCTGATTGAAAAAATCTGGAAACGCATCGACGAACTCCGGGGACATCGGGTCTATTGGAGTTGATAACGTTTTGTTCGACCGGCCGCGTTTTCGGAACTCCATCCGGACTTCCGGCGCGGCTTGGGGGTGCTCGAACAAACCATTGAATAGGAGGCAAGAGAAAAGATGGAAACCTACAGGGAATTGAAAGCACGTCAGGAAAAGGAGGTTCACGCTCTCCCGTTCGGATTCGCGTTTTCGGAAACGCAGTTCGAGGAGATGAAAATCAAACTCGGCGTCAAGGAAAACAGCGAACTCTATCGTCTCGGTGATACCGGCGGATTCTATCGCAAGGCGGATTCGGAGTTGATTCACCGCACATTCCAGCGCCATGCGGAAGAACGCAAAAACGCCATTTTCACGAAGAACGGGATCAACGCCGAATACGTCCAGAGTATGTTTTATTACGAAATGTGCAATCATGAATTCGGCATCAACTGGGATGGGACTGCGGATGTCCTGTCCGCTTGCGACATCACCATGGAACAGCTGAATTCCACTCCGGAATTGAAGCTGGCCTGGAATGCGGCAAAAAAACAATATTATGCCGCCGCAGAAAAAAACGGCTGGTTCTGACCTCCATTCGGAAAACGGAGAAAACGGAAATGATTCATACAAGCAATCTGCGATGGGGGCTTCATTCATTTCCCCCATTGGAAGCTCTGGCGGCGTTCGGCGCCAGAACCATTTTTCAAAACGGCAAGATCGATTTCCTGCCGGATCGCCGGGATTGTCTGGGAGAAACAGACGTTTGTAACGCGCTGTGCTCCTGGATCAATCACAAGGCACTTCCGGCATTGAACGAACACATCAAAAATCATGCATGGACGCCGAAAACGCACGACACATTCACATTGGAAAACGGCCTTTATCGTTTTGAGGCGTCGCCTTGCGCCAGTGCCGGTTATCTTTACATGACCGGCTGCATGAAGGGATTCGACAAGTTCCCGGCAGGCAAATGGTCGGGCAGTTTTATCCCGGAAATCGGAGAAAAGGTCACAGCCGTCGTCAACAACATCGGGGAGTGCCGGGTTCTCGGCTATTTCCTGGAAGATGGTTGGGGCGGTGTGATTGTACGGCCGGAAAATCCGCCGGAATGGTTCATTCGCCAGAATGGCGGGAATGCAGTCTGCGGACTTTTCGGCGCAGAGATCAGAGAAGCAATTCCAGAACAATTCAAACAGAGGGAAATGAACGATGCAGCGAGAAACATTTGATGAGGTTTTGAAACGCCGTGACGGTTACACGCAGGAAGAAGTGGAGGAAACCAGACAGGAAATTCTGGAACGGATTGGCAACGGAGAGGATGGATTTGACGTCATCGACGAATATGGACTCGAACCGGACTATCTCGAAGATCTGATTTTCTAGCAAAGAAAAAGGTATTCAACGGACGGATGTGACGGCAATCTCATATCCGCCATACGAAGAAACAATCAACGACATGGAAATGAGGTGCTTGTCGATGAAATCATCACAACTTGAATCAACCACTGACTGGGAAAAACGCAACAAGGAAACGACATCGGGAATCTGCCCCGGGTGCGGCAGCGAAGACGTCAATTTCGAAGATGTCGATTTTCAAGCGGACACGAATTATCAGGAGTGTTCCTGCAATGATTGCGATTGCCGCTGGCATGAAATTTACAAGTTCTGCCAAAAAGAAATCATCAAATGAGAAACGGTTTGTTCGTCCGCCTGCGTTGCCGGAAGTTCAATTCCAACTTCCGACGCAGGTGTTTGGGTGCCCGAACAAACCCGGAAAGGAGAGAAAGATGTTGCTTGAGGAATTAAGTAAAATCGCCGCGCAAAACGGGAACTGCCGTCTTGTGATCTCTTGCAATGGAGACGACAAGTATGCTCTCGGCATCAGCGACGGGGTGACGACTCCGCTGGTCATCAATGGCACACTCGCAGAATTGCAGACTGCGATTGTGGAGAAGTTACCCGGTTATCTGGAACTTGCCGCAAAAGAAGCTGCCGAGAAAAAAGCCAAAGAGGAAGCCGCCAGACATGAGGCGGAACTCAAAGCCGCCGAAGCCAGACGCAAGCAGGAATCCGCCGCCCGCAAAGCCGCGGAGAAGAAAACCATCGAAGAAAACAAAGCCGCCCAGGGGGAATTGTCCCTTTTCTGAAAAACAAATGGAGGATTCAATCATGCCTGAAAACAATGCAAAAAACACCGATGCTCGTCCGCGCAAGTTCGTTTTCAACGGAATGCAGCTCGCCGACCCCGATCCGAAGATGACGCCGCAGAAAGTCGCGGAGTTCCACTCGCTGCTTCACGCGGAACTGACCAACGTCACGATCAAGGGCCCGACGAAAACGGCGGACGGATTCGATGAATACACGTTCGTCCAGCAGGTCGGAACTTTTCGATGAAAGCCGGGAAAATCAACCCCGTAAGTCTGGAACGTCTGTTCCGGCATTTCAAGCTGGAACAGACGACGGAACAACCTCTCAATCCCGATGAATTTTCAGAAGAGTCTGCGCAATGTACGAAAAAGTTGATTGCCGCCATCAATCAGACGCCGTCGCTCCCGCTGGATGCGGCGTTTCTCCCGCCGCTTTTATAACGATTCCGCGTCTTGCATTGCCTGTGGATTTGCATTCGCAGGGAGATCCATCACGCCTCATCCCGATCCTTCACGGGATCGGGCATTATGTCGATCTGGAACCGTTGATGAAAAACGACTGCTCGCCGTTGTCCGTTCTGAAGAAAGCGCTGCGTCAATGGTTTACGGAGATGCTGTCTGAAGCGGTCGACAAGCTGACGGATTTCGAGGTCGATTTCTTCACGGAATCGCAGCTGCAAAATCACCCGCCCTTCGAATTTGATACGGAACCGGGAGATTATGTACTGCTTTTTCAGCTGGGCTCGCCCGATGTTGAAGATTTTTCCGTCGGCAAAACGATTGTCCGATATGAAAAGGAATTTCCCGGTCTGGGGCAGAAGATTCTTCGTAAAATCAATGACGCCACTCCTTTTGACATCGGGACTCCGGAACACTTCCTCGATGTCGTCCGCGACAACTGCTGGAACGGATACAGCAGCGATCAGGAGTATCTGGAAGAGATCTGCGCCTTTGAGGAAGAGGAAGAGCGCGAAGGTGTTCTGGAGATGTACCGCGACGAAATATGGATTACGTGGGATGACTTCAGGAACAATTTCGAACCATGGATGCTTGCCCCCGACAAGACTGCATATCAGGGCGTTCTGCCCCCGGAGTTGCAAGCTTTATTCGATTTGCCGGAGAGGAAATACCGCCACATCGCATATCCTTCCGACACGGTTATGCTGCCCGGCATCCTCATCTGGAACAGCCAAATGATCTTTGAATGTTTCGACTACATCTACAATCAGGCGGCCTATGAGGGAGCAGATATCATTTTGAACGGGCTTTACTGGAAAATCCCCAAAGATACAACCAGGCTGCCTGAAGTGCTCGAAGAAATCAACCATGCGGTCAGTTCGCTTGGCAGACTGCTGCGGATTCTCAATCAAATCCATATGGAGGAAGAAGATGGAAGTGATGACGCCGAATGAAACGAATTTCCGGCTCGCCGGAGCGATTCTGTTCTATCAATGCAAGTCCGGATACGGCTGCAGCAGCTCCGGACAGAAAGCTGCGGCGATCTTCCACTCTGCCCGGGAGGATGGTTCGCTGGCGCCGGGACGGGCGCTCGACCTGAAAGCGCTGGAGTATTTCTTCCGGAACTCCAACGGCGCCGATCAACTGAAGTTCCAGGATTCGAAAATTCTGGCACGCTCCTGCAACAGCATCGTATGGTATGAGAAAAGCCGCCGGGCTCCGATCTATTTTCAGATTGACCGGAAAAACGAACCCGGGCGGGCGATTCTGAACAAACTTTCCGGTCGAACGGTCGTATGGCCGCCGCTCTTGTTCGTGATTATGAACGGAATCCTGCTCTGCCGCGCCTTGAAGAGCAACCGCCGCCCGACGCCGAAAACGAAACTTTACATCGCGCCTCTGACACACATCAATGAAGCGAACGGGGCGGTCTGCCTGCCGGAAGGAATCCGGTTCGACCGCGAAAGCTCTCTGGAAGAAAAGGTGAAGATGGTTTCCGAGCTGTTCTATCTGGGGACGTTCGGTCATGCGACCCACTCCATGCGGCAGATCGAACATCCCGGCGGCCACGACGGATTCTGGGTCGAATATTTGAAAAAGAAAAAGCATGACCGGTTCCCGGTTGAATTGCTGAAACCGGCCAATCAAACCCTGGGAGAAATCCTGAAATGAAACATACGGTCAAAAACGGTTTTCACACGCATCCGGTCAGAATCAATCTCATCGGTGTCGGCGGCGGAGGGTCGCTGGTGCTTTCCGGCCTGGTCCGGCTGCATCTGGCAATGAAAAGCCTAGGCCATCCTTACGGACTGGATGTTGAGGTCTGGGATCCGGACAGGGTTTCCTCCGCAAACATCGGGCGACAGCTTTTTGCCGCATCGGAAATCGGGCTGAACAAAGCGGAAGCGCTCGTGAACCGCTACAACCTCGGATTCGCCTTGAACTGGAAAGCGCATCCGGAGCGTTATCACAATAACCGGGGATTCGATGTTCTCATTGCCTGCGTGGATTCCCGCAGGTCGCGAAAGGAGATCTTCCAGACTCTTCCGAAAAAGAACGGCCCCTACGTCCTCGACGGCGGCGTCCTCGCCACATGCGGGCAGGTCATCATCGGCAACGGTTCCAAAGAACTGCCGTATCCCTATCAGGAGCTGCCGACTCTCATCGATACCAGAATCAAGGAGAAAAATCTCCCGAGCTGCTCCCTTGCGGAATCGCTTTCCATTCAGGAACTCTTCGTAAATCAATGGCTGGCCACGGCCGAGCTGGAACTCTGCTGGCGGCTCTTCCGGAAAGGCGGACTCGACTACCGCGGATTCTACATCAATCTCGACACCGGTCGCATGAATCCCGTCCCGATTGATTGAAAAGAGACGCTTTGTTCGACCCGCGCGTTTCCCGCCGTCCATGCCGACGGCGGCCGCTTCGGGGGTGTGTTCGAACAAAGTGTTTGAATGTTCAACTCAATAAGGAAAGAGAGTACAACATGAAATGTTCCGTGAGCAAAGAGGTTTTGTCGGCACATCTGCAGAAAGTCTGCAACATCGTCAGCCGCCGGCCGGTGCTGCCGATCCTCAACAACGTCCGGCTGGAAGCCGGGGACAATACTTTGATTTTGAAAGCGACTGACCCGGAAATCACGATTCGCACGGAACTTCGTGCCGACGTCGAATATTCCGGCGTCACCACGCTTCCGGCAAAAAGTCTGCTGGCTCTGATCTCCAAACTTCCCGGCAGTCGCGTCGAAATCGACTGCGGCGATCGTCACCATGCCAAAATCAAATCCGGCAGTGCGGAATTTGTGCTGAAAGGATTGGATCCGGTTGATTTTCCGGACGATCCGCTGTTTGAGAAAGAATGGGAAATCCGGCTCACGCAGTCGGATTTGGCCCGCATGATCGATTCCGTTTCCTACGCGACCAGTCCGGATTGCTCCCGCAAGGTTCTCCATGGCATTTCGTTCTCCGTCAAAGACAACATCCTCACCGTTGCCGCCACGGATGGAAAACGTCTGGCGTTTGTCGAAAAAGAGGTGGAGGAAAGCGGCTGCGGCAACATCATTCTGCCGTTGAAAACCGCGCAGGAACTTCGCCGGCTTCTTTCCGAAGAAGGTTCGGCCGTCATGGAGATCTCGGAGCGGCACATTCTCATCCGGCTCAGCGACACGCTCATCTGTTCCAAACTGATTGAGGGTGTTTTTCCCAATTTCCGGCAGATCATACCGGCAGGTTTTTCAAAAGAGCTGGATGTTCCGCGCAATTCCATCATGCAGACGCTGGATCTGCTCGCGGTTCCGCTGACCGCGGACATCAGCAATGTCAAGCTGACGTTCAAACGGGGAGAGCTGGAGCTTTTCTCCCGCAATGATACCATCGGCGAAGGCAAAGACCGTCTGGAGGTCGCCTACGACTACGATGATTCGCTGGAAATCACGTTCAATTACCAGCTCCTGCAATCCCCGTTCCGGTATGTCAAGGTGGAACAGTTCCGGCTCAAAATGAACGATGCGACCAGTCCGGTCATGATTGAGGATGGAAAAGGTTTTTTCTGCATTCTGATGCCGTTGCGAGTCCGCTAACTTGAAAAATGAAAAACACCCTGTACATTATGGCGGGGTGTGTGGAAAGGTTTTATGTCCACCACAAAAGAATTATGGCAGCAACTCGTTCAACACGGGCAGCTTTGTCACAGCTCCGTTTCTAAATGGCACGCTCTGGCCGGAAGTCGGCGCGAACAACTCTTCCGGGAGGCGCAAGCGACTCCGCCGCTCACGTATTCGCCGGTTTCGCTGGAAAACAAAAATCTGCTGCGTTCCTATCATGCGCAGGGACTGCTCCCCGGATTTCACCCGGAAGATTTCGCGGATTTGAATTCAGACGAGGCTGATTTTCTCATCCGGTGCGCCGAGGAAAACCGCTGGCTGACGGCTGACAGCCTGTCGGATCATTACTGCCGGATTGCGCGCGATACCGCGCCCGCGTCTTCGGAACAGCTTGCCTCGATCATCAAACTCTGCCGGGACGGTCATTTACGCCGGTTCTCATCGAAAACGTTACTGAAACTGTGCCACTTGTCGGCGGAACGGCTGATCTGGCGCGGAGAGATGAACCGCAGGAGTGCTGCCGATGTATCTGACTGAACAGGAACACGAGGCATTCATGCGCGGACGCGCCGCCGGATTGATCCCGGCGGACTATCCGCTCCCGTCGTGCGACAAGGAAATTGACGAACTGATTTGCCACATCGGAATCATGTTCAGCAGAAGAATCGCCTGTCGCAATCATCAGAGGAAACTCCGGCTTATCACCCTGTCGGCATTCACGGAAGAACATTTGAGAGCGTTCACCATTCGTTTGCCGGAAGTCAGACGGGAGGAGATTTTCGCCGTGACCGGACTTCAACAGGAACTCTTTCTGAATCCGCTGGAGGCCCTGTATCATTACTTCACATCCGGCCGGGAGATCGTTTCCGCGGAAGATCTTGCCGGACGGCTCGCTGTGGATGTGAAGCCGATCCCAGTGCAGAATATTCTCAACGGTTTTGAAATGAAATATGTCCCGGCTGCGAGAGCCGGACTCGCAACGTCCAGACAGAAAGCGGCACTGGCGGAAATGATCTGCCGCGGAACGCTTCCCACGATCGCCCGTCGGCAATGGGAGAACATGACCAGAGAGGAAGCGTCGCGGCTCATTTCATCCACACCGAAGCCCCGGGCGAAACTTCCGGTTTCAGTCGCACTCATATTGAGAGCTGTCGAACACTTGAACCCGGAGGAAAGAGAGCTGCTGGACAAACTGCTGATACAGCAAAACAACTCGGAAAGGAAAATCGCATGAAGATCGTAAACGGCAGAAAATTTGTTTCCCTGAAGGAACTCGCCGACCACCTCAACTCGGGAAAATCGGAGGAACGGTTTTTCTATGGAGTCCCGGAGCTGGCCTGTGCCTGGGCGGACACCCGCGCCAAACACGTTCCAGCGACCGGCAAACCGGTGAAAGAGGGCGTACATTTCACGATCGGCGATACGCCGGCGGAGCATCTGCTCTCACTGGAAGGCTGCGAACTGATCGAGAAATTCGCCACCGTCGATGCTCATAATGTCCCCGTCATCACGGATGGAGCAGCCGAACTTTTCAACTGACCATAAGGAGTCGGGCGGGAATACGCTTCTCGTATTCCCGCCCCGGAGTTATAATATGTATCTTCTTCTCACTACACCTGTTGCACTGTTTCTTCTGATCTACGGCATTTACAAGTGGCTCAAACGCCAGTCCGAACGCGAAAAAGAGTTCTGGAACGAACAGAAGATATACGGCCCCCCTGTCTCTCTCAAGATCTACGGATGGCTGAAAGCCGTTCTGGTTCTGATCATCCTCGGAGGAATCATGTTGATTCTGGTTTCTCTGGCTTACGGACAGGTTCCGACCTTGCGGGATTTTTCCAATCCCAAATTCCGCTGGGCCGCATGCGGAGCCGCCTTTTTCATCCTCGTTCAATGCGCCTCTCTCGGATTGATCCGGCTGATCCGACACATCGGCACATTCAACACCGGCAAAGTCGTGCTGTTTTTTCTGCTCATCGGAACAATCACCGCCATACTGCTTACCGGAATCTGTCTCACAGCGTTCTAAGTCCCATACGAGAGGCTGATTATTCTACAATTAACTGATTGAAACGCTCCTGAATACCTGCTTGAATTTTCAAATAGATTGAAGCGGGATGTTCATTTGCGATTGAATCTGTAAACGTGAGCAGCACCTTGTTCAGCCGTTTTCGGATTTTCTGTATTTCCATCTTGACAATTCTTTCTGAAAGTCCGGCTTTAATGCCCATGCGAATCAATTTTCCCGTCGTAATCCAGCGAAAATTGTATTCGCCGTCAATTTTCATAGCCAGACGAGGCGCAAGATTTGTGGCGGGGAGCTGAACAATCTCTGAGTCGAAGGCGTCTCGAGTAAATCGAATCTTTCGTATGCCAATCAACATCTGGATCCGGAAATTTTCAAAGAACTTTTCTTCATGCTATTGAAACACGACAAGGTGATTGCCTCGAAGCATGAATTTTCATTCAAACGAAACGAAAGTTGTACAGTTTGGATGCAAGGCAGATAGAACTTTACGTTCGTGCTTTCCCATGGGCGACCTATCGCCAGATCAAAGGGGCCATCAACCTCAACATGCTGTTGGATCATGATTTCAAGATCAAGAGTTTTATCAGAACCAGCAAAAATGCGGTCCAAATCTAGGTTTGAACAGTGCTCGTCGCCATTTTGATAACCAAGTATTTGAAATTTTTGTCGAAAGCAGAATGATATCTTCTACACTGGTGACGTTTCTGAAGTGGAATATCTTCGTTTATCGAGAACTACGGCAATGATTCGATCAGTCTTTCACAAAGCCTCAAACGATTTATTTACAAGAGAAATCATTATCATTTTTTGACCTTATCATAAATTACTTCCGATAATTTGCCTTATGAGAAAACCAGCAAGGGAATCCGCTGTATCGCCGACGAGATCCCCTTCGAAATCCCCGATTCATGGGAATGGGTTTGCCTGGAACAAATATGTGAATATATACAACGGGGCAAATCCCCCAAATATTCTCCGATAAAGAAATATCCTGTTATTGCACAAAAATGTAATCAATGGAGTGGATTTTCCATTGAGAAGGCACAATTTATTGCTCCAGAGACCATTGAAGCTTACTCTCCGGAAAGGTTTTTACGAGACAGAGATCTTTTGTGGAATTCTACGGGCTTGGGCACGTTGGGGCGGATGGCAATATATAAAAATGAACTTAATCCTTACGGAATAGCCGTCGCCGATAGTCATGTCACCGTAATTCGACTTTCCGCATTGGTATTACCGGAGTTTTTTTTCTTATATTTTGCAAACCCATCAGTTCAGAGTGTCATTGAGGAGCAAGCGGATGGAACAACAAAACAAAAAGAATTATCCCGGAACACAGTTAGGTCATATTGGACGCCGTTGCCTCCTCTTGCCGAACAGAAACGCATCGTAGCGAAAATTGAGGAATTGGTGCCGCATCTGGAGGAATACAGTCAAGCGGAGACCCGAATCAAAAAACTCAATACTGAATTCCCGGAGCTGCTGAAGAAATCCATTCTGCAGTGGGCGATCCAAGGAAAGCTCGTTCCGCAGAATCCGGATGATGAACCGGCATCCGTCCTGTTGGAGCGTATCCGGGCTGAAAAAGCGAAACTGGTCAAGGCAGGAAAAATCAAAAAGGACAAGGTGGAGTCCGTCATTTTCAGACGGGATAATTCTCATTACACCGTGCAAGACGGTAAAGAAGTCTGCCTGGATGACACATTGCCATTTGATATTCCCTTGTCATGGTCGTGGGTGAAGCTGAAGGAATTGTTGGAGCAAGCATCGACGGGGCCTTTTGGAAGTATGTTACATAAATCGGATTATGTTGATTCCGGTGTCCCCTTGGTAAATCCAGCCAACATAGTGGGAACTCAGATTTCCGATGTCGGCATTAAAAAAGTTTCTGTTAAAACTGCCGAGGAGTTACGATCATATAAGCTATTTCCCGGGGATGTAATTATTGGCCGCAGAGGTGAATTGGGACGAAGCGCGGTTGTTCCAGATAATGCGGCTGGATGGCTTTGTGGAACAGGCTGTTTTTTTGTTACTACAAATGCAACTCTCCTGCCAGCTTATCTTGTCTTTTTACTTGCGTCACCATATATTCGGGAGGCGCTCTTGGGGAAGGCTGTCGGGACGACCATGAATAATTTGAATCACGGAATTCTTGGTGATTTGCTTGTCCCGTTGCCACCAAAGCAAGAACAACATCGAATTTTGATGCAATGGGATGTGCTCATAAAACGTTTTTTTGCTTGATCGAGTTCTCATTATGAGAAGTTGAACGGCGTTGAGCGTTGCATTGACGACGAAATCCCCTTCGAAATCCCGGCTTCTTGGGAGTGGGTGAGATTGGGAGCTCTGATTACATTATTGTCAGGGCAAGATTTTTCGCCCTCCGAATATAACTCTCATCATATTGGAATTCCATATATTACCGGGGCAAGCAATATAGAAAATGGAGTCATTTTAATTAACCGTTGGACAGATTCTCCCCACAATATTGCTCTGTGTGGTGATCTGCTAATTGTTTGCAAGGGAGCAGGAGTTGGAAAAATGGCGATATTGGACCTTACAAAAGTCCATATTGCCCGACAGATTATGGCTATTCGCGGTTACAATCTTATCTCAAATAAATATTTAATGCTGTTTTTAACTGCGCAAGTCAATAAAATACGAGCTAAAATGAACGGATTGATTCCAGGAATAGATCGTAATGTAATGCTAAACTTCTTAACTCCGCTTCCGCCGTTTGCCGAACAAAAGCGCATTGTCGCTGAAATCGAAAAAGTCCTCTCACTTCAGCAAACAATGCGTCGATAAAATTTACCAAGTTACCACTTTATCCACAATTGTCCGCTGCTCGGTCGCGGTTTTCCGCAGATAAATTCTGGTTGTTTCGATGCTCTCATGTCCCATCAGGTCGGCGAGGAAAGCGATGTCATTGCAGCGTTCCAGAAAACTTTTAGCAAAACGATGCCGGAATGAGTGCGGATAAACGACCACCGGATTCAGACCATACCGAACCGCTAGTTTTTTTAATTGACCGGAGATGCCGCGCGTTGTGATTCTTTCAGAATAACGGTTAAGGAAAACAAACCCGCTGTCGCGACGCTTCTCCTGCGTCAGCCATTCCAGCGCTTCTTTTTGCAGGGCAGATGGAATGTATATTCTCCGGAGTTTTCCGCCTTTGGAGTACAGATCCAAATATCCTAGCCGAACATGTTCCACTTTCAACTGAATCAGTTCGCTGACACGCGCCCCCGTGGCAGCAAGAAAGCGGATCACAAAATACCAGAAGTTTTCCTTATCCCGTTTCAGGCATTTTTTGAAATACGTGTAATCAGCTTCGCTGATCACATTTTCCAGAAATGCTTTTTGTTGCACTCGAACAAAAGGAAGTTTCCATTTTCCCTTGTTGAGGCTTTCCAAATAGCAGTTCATGGCGCGCAGTCGGAGATTTACCGTTTTCGGTTTGTAGTTTTCTACCAGCCAGACCTTATAGGCGCGCAGTTCTTTTGGGGCGACTCCATCATATTGTGCGGTATACTGCCTCACAGCGAAAAGATATGATGCGATGGTGTTTTCTGAGAGATTTGTTGCTCTCAAGTGTCTTTCAAATTCTTTTATCATAGTGAAAGACCTCCTTTCTCTATGATAAAGTATATGCCCAGTGAGCCCCATGGTGAGGGGGATATCGCGGTGGAGCTTTGGAAAAAAT
>ENA-UEQM01000822-UEQM01000822.1-human-gut-metagenome-genome-assembly--contig:-NODE-822-length-16543-cov-50.174116_pt1 | contig 16543 bp, 18 predicted proteins | sample MGYA00242948_ERZ507948 | MGnify/ENA primary metagenome ERZ507948 (study PRJEB26167, sample SAMN06115440) | human gut metagenome | host: Homo sapiens | place: China:Hubei | collected 2015-07-28... | reverse complement strand
TGTTCGTTCTATCGCATCAATGCCGCTCTGTCAGGCAGATACCTGTCTTCTCCTGATACGAACATCAAGAAGCATGACAGCAGTTATCAGTTGTGGAAGTTCACGCTTCAACAGCGATTCCTGGATGCCGTCAATCTGAACTTTACGGTAGATAATCTTTTCAGTTATACGCCAAAGAACTATTATTGGAGTTCGGCGATGACCACCGGTCGCACCTTCTCTGTGGGACTTTCGGTTGACATCGACCGTTTCATAAAGGTATTCTAATAAAAATAGCAGGGTGGACCAGTCTTCCATCCTGCTTCTTTTTTTATTAATAGCACCCCCTCTAACTGTATAAACAGGTAGTTAGGGCGGTGCTATCGCATTTTTTTATGCCCGTTTTGGAAACTGATACTGCCCCCATGAGATAGGGGGAAGGTCGGTGAAAAACGTTGAAAAATCGCCTAGAAATATCTCTTCCTCATTTTCTTCAAGAAATCCTTGGTGATAGGGAAGCCGGAGGCATCACCTATTACGGAGTCGGTATAACAGAAGGGACATTCAGCTGTAGGCGGCTCATCAGGGAGGTAATCCGTGATTTCGGATGGCGAGAAGATTTCGCCGCAGAAGAAACAGCCGCACTTTTCAGATTTTTCTATTTGTTCCTTGTTGCTGAAGCAGCAATCGTGAGCCTGGCGGAAAATCCTGTCTTTCTCCTCCTCTTCTTTCTGCTTTTTCTCAGCCTTTTCCAGATAACCCTTGAATCGTCTCTGAAGATAGAGCGGCACATGATAGTGAGGGGCGAAGACATACAGCGACGGAACATGGTCGTGGTATTCGTAGCCGGGACCATCAATCACGGTATAGCTGTCATCCGTCTCGTCGTATGGCAGTTCTTCCAATCCCCTTTTATCCTTGGCAGCCTGGTTTCTCTCCCAGATCCATTCGGTGGTAAGCGGAGTACCGACAACGATGGCAAGTTTCACCTCATCGCCACGATATACTTCCACGATGTCACCTTTCTTGAATCTAATCTGTTCAGCGCTTCTGCCTCGGAAGGTCTCGTCAGGATGACGGTCGTATGCAGGCAAATCGCAGACTCCGGGATAGTAAATGCTGAAACGCGAACAGCAGTAAGACCGGTCGATCAGTTTTCCCTCACCGTCATACACTCTTTCAGAAAGACATTCGCGGTCGTAGTGCAACAGTCCCAGCGGAATCTCCGAGATATAATAGCAGAAGGTATCCAGCGGATAGTCGTCTTCCTCCTTCATCTTCTTGCGGTAAAGGACATCCTGGTGCATCAGACTCTCAGCCTCCTCCAAAGTTGTGGTGAAAGCTTGCGGACAATAGGTGTTCACCTTATATTTCGGATAGTGTGAACGCTTTTTCTCCTCCAGCTCTTCCGTTTCTAACACTTCGAGCTTGAAGATGGCTGGAATATCCCGATGCTGTGGATGCTCAGCCAATTGCTTAAATTTTTCGTATGTCATGGGATAATTGTCTTAAAAAATCGTGAAAGTCAATCTGTGGTCTAAGTTCAGGTATTCTGATGCCTTCAGAGTCTTTGCCTTCTTGATTGTTAAGATGCCTTTTGCTGATAGTTTTATGAATTTTCAGTTTTCTCATGTCCGACTTGCCGTTAGCTTCATGGTCCTCCCAAGGCTTGGGATATGCATGTCTTTTTTTGTATCTCGTGCCGTCGCAGTTCTGGATAAAGATTTCCAATACTAATCCACCCATTTGACAATCATGCGGAATGTTGACGGCACGGCGCAGAATGTCGCTTTCGTAGAAGATGCTGCCATCCTTCTTGCAGAGCAGCATATCCACATGGTCTGGCATTTCCATGTCAGAGCCAGGCTCAGAGACCTGCGGATTGAAATCTGCAAACTCCTTTTTGACATACTCATAGATAATGTTGGACAGTTTTTCTACATCGATACCTGCGTAATGCTCGTAGTTATAACTGATAGTGCATAAAGACATTTTTGCTGCCATATTCTTCCCTTTCCTTTGTTTGTTAAAGTGATATTTCAATACTCATCTCGAAGTTTCCGGGCTTGATTTTCATGATGTCTTCCACCGTGAAGATGGAGAGATAGTTGAAATAATGGCTGAAAGCCCAGTTGAGCGAAACATTATATTTCTCCCAAATTTCATTCCAGAGTTGTCCGATGCTATTTTCTTCATTATTGAATATCATCTCCTTGTCGAAGGCATCGTCCTCTTGCACTCCTGGTTCCAAATCAGCGCCCCATCCGATGATGTCGCACTTTGCCATTTCGAATGTAAGTCTGATTTGTTCTTCCAAGGTCTCGTCGCCATCATCAAGGTAAGTCATTCCGATGTAGCTCTCTATTTGATAGTCCTCGAAGTCCTTGTAGCCTTTTTCTATTTCGTCGAGGAGATGTATCGATACCCGAAGCGTTTTGTCGATAGTGGAAGATGTGAGCTCTTTCAGGTGGTCGTTGAGCATGAAGATATGCTCAAGTTCTTCCTTGGAGAAAGGTTTGAGCGTACCTTCCTCGTTAATCTCTCGCTTCTTCCAACTCTCAGCATATCGCTGTTCGTACATTTCCAGTCTCTTCTTTTCTTTCTCTGTCATAATTACTCTGTTTTGGTGATACCTTATATAATATAGTAATCTTGGGAGAAAATTTCAAAAAAATGCTGAAATTTTTTGAAATACCAGCATCCTTTTTATAGTTACACTTTCTTATGTTATACCTTCTTGATGTCCCAGTAACTTGGATGGGAAGCATCACGAGATTTCTTACCAAACTTTGCCTCACATGCATCAGCGATGTTGTTAGCGTCACAACTTGCGAGAGATGTTGTTACCTCAATGACTGTACCTTTCTTCATTCCGGCACGGTCAGCTTTTAATGTACATTTAAATTTGTTCATAATATATATTTCTTTTAAAAATTATACTCTAGATCCACATTCTGGGCAGAATGTCTCGTCTGCATCAAATTCCGCTCCGCAACTTGGGCAGGTCTTGGTGCGAGCAGCAGGCTGTTGAGGTTGGGAAGGTTGCTGATATTGCTGGTTTCTTCCTCCGTAAGCATTCATGTTGCTTGCAGCAGCTGTGCTGACTCTACCGATGTTGTCTAAAGCACTATCTTGAGTATGATCTGTACGCTGTTGCTGGCGCATCGCATTCTCACGATACTCTTGCTTCATAGCAACCTGGTCGTCATAGCGCTGTTGCTGAGCAGCCATTTGCTGTTGGCCCATTCCCATCATGCCTTGTTGCATCATTTGCGCCATTTTCATCATCATCTCTTGATTCTGACTGTTTTGCGCCATTTGATTTTGCATCATTTGCTCATAAAGGGCTTTCTGTTCAGCTTGTTGTTGTGCACGAAGTTCATTCTCCTTTTCAGAACTATAAGACTTTGCCATTTCTGCCTGAGCATCACTTGAAAGGTGAGAAAGCTGCGCTGCACGTATTTGCTCTGCAGTCATATTGGCAAAGAGATTGTCACGGTTCATCTCTACATTGAGATTCATCGACTGCATTGTTTCTGCTGAGCGGTTCTTCTCTTGAAGTTCTGCAAGTTCTGCTTCTTTCATTGCCTTCATGTTACGTTGAGCAATCGCAGCTTTTCTCTCCAATACATCCAAGTCATCAAACTTGTTTTGACGTTGGCGCATAAAATCTGCTTGATTCTGCTCTTCCTTTAAGGCCTGCTCTCGTTGCATCTTCTGGAAGTCATAGTCTTCGTTCTGCACACGACTTTGGAACTTGCGCTTGTCTTGTTCAAACTGGTGTTCATCGAGACGTTGCTTCTTCAAAAATTCGTAGTCGTCGTTCTGTACTTTTCCTTGGAAGTCACGCTGTTGCTTCAAGAAGTCTCTGTTGTCCTGTCGCTGCTGCTTCTGGAAGTCATAGTCTTCGTTCTGCACACGACTTTGGAACTTGCGCTTGTCTTGTTCAAACTGGTGTTCATCGAGACGTTGCTTCTTCAAAAATTCGTAGTCGTCGTTCTGTACTTTTCCTTGGAAGTCACGCTGTTGCTTCAAGAAGTCTCTGTTGTCCTGTCGCTGCTGCTTCTGGAAATCATAGTCTTCATTCTGTACACGGGACTTGAAATCAGCGTCTTGCTGTCGTTGCTGCTTTTGAAAGTCATAATCTTCATTCTGTACACGGGACTTGAAATCAGCGTCTTGCTGTCGCTGCTGATTATTGAATTCCCAATCGCTTTGTCTTTGCTGGTTGCTAAACTCCCAGTCGTTTTGTCGTTTTTGACGATTGAAAGAACTATCTTCTAGTTTCTGTTCCTGCTGGAATTGATAATCATCCTTACGCTGCTGCTGGGCAAAAGTGTAGTCATCTTCCTTCTTGCGGCGTTCATCCTGATAAGCGTCAATAATGCGTTTCGTATCAAGTTGGGTGCTGGCAAGTTTACCTTTGTGTAGAGCATCTTTGAGCTCATTTGCTATATCATGGTCTTTCTTGTTGTCTGAAAGCTTGAACTCGGCTATTTGTTTATTCAAGGCAAGGTCTTGCTCAGCTTGGGCACGCATTAAGTCAACGATGCTGTCTCTGCTTACTTTGTTTTGAGCAAGAACATTTTCCAGAGCAGCAATGTCCTCTTCCTTTACAAGACGACTCTTCTTCATGTCGCTAAGTGCCTCATATTCTTCTTGTTTTGTCTTAGCTTCACGAAGACGTTTTTGGCTATCCATCATCATGACGAACTGCTCCATTTCATCCTCACTCAGCAATTTGTCCTTATTGATGCTTTGTAAGGTTTGTCGCAAAGATTCAGCATTGGCTGCCTGATTAGCTTCTTGCTTATTCTTCTCTTGTTCGAGACGATTGCGGAATTCGTTGGATCTAGTGAGATAGTCCAATTCTTTCTCGTTGACAAACAAATCGTGCTCGGCAGAACGGAAACGATTGAAATCTTCACTTTCGTCAGTTATGTCAAGTACCTTGGTAACTTCAATGCCATATAGCTGTTCGTTACAAGCTGATTTGATGCGATTCTTCAGATTGATGATAATAGGCTCCGGTAAGCCATCTTGTTGATAATCAAGATTGCGCAATAGTTGCGTCAATGTACTCTTAACGCATGTTCTCAATTGTTGCTGGAACAATACAGTACTGACTGATTGTTGGTCTGTCAGATAGTTGCCAACAAATTCATTCATGTTGGTAACTTGCATTTGCAGTGATAGTGCAATCTTGGCATCTACCGTTTTTGTGGCGATGACAAAAGGAGCGAAGTCGTAATTACCTTCTTCATCAACTTGTAGGTCGAAGAACAGATTAAACAGTCTGTTGCTTACGATATAGATACGGCAAGTCTTAAGATCAGGCAACTTGTTGATTTTTTCTTTAGTGCGATCCACTCTCTTTTCATGTTGCTCTGGCTTTTCATCTTTTTTCTTGCCAAAAAGGAAATTTCTGATTCCTCGTCCTATGGCTGATTCGCCATTTGCAAATCCTGTGAAGTCGTTTGTCTTGTCTCCCGCTTTAGGCTCGCTTGGCACGACAGGTCTTATAGCAGGGGTTGGCTCTTTTGTTGGAAAAGAGTAAATGCCAGCTTGCATAATGGAAGTGATGATTCCATTCATAAAAACAATGGCACTACATCCTTCTTGTACAATTACACCTTTTAGACCATCGGTATTAATCAGCTCAGTCTCTTTGATGAGATGAGCGATTTCTCCCTTTTGTACATTCCAAATGGCACGTCCCTTTACGATGCTAAAGTCATTAGCATCGGGAAGGTTCGTGTTATTGTCCTCTTTGATGAGGCTTTCGCCACAATGAGGACATTTCGTAAATTTGGGTAAAACTGGATACCCACATTTTGGACATTTCATATTCTCAAAACTTAATTATTAGTTATAAAATATTCATCGTAGAAGTAGAACTTGTCTTCTGGAATTTTGTCTAAATATCCTTCTGCGCCTTCTGCTACAGCTTGGTCTAAATAGCTGTCATAGTATTGTGGTAACACTAATAAGCATGCACATTTCTCTATGATGTCTTTTACGTTCTCTAATTCTGGCGCATAGCAATATACATTGGCATCATCAGCAGAATAGTTGAGTTCAACCTCTTTGATAGTTGGTGGAAGAAATATTGATTCAAATTGCCCAGGTTTGTTGTATTTAAAGACAGCTGTCTCAATTTCCTCAACTCCAACAGGAAATACTATGGTCTTACTAGAGCAAGTTATAGGGGCTGTTAGAACTTTAAGCTTTTTGCATCTAGACATGTCTAACGACTTTATTTCGCCTGATAGTCCTATTAACGTAGGTAATTTTTTTATGTCTTTAGGCAGCGAAAGAGATTTTAATTTACACCATTTGAAAATATCTTCTCCCAAAACTTCTACGCTGTCTGGTAGTTCTACTCGTCTTAATGATTCGCAACAGCTGAAGGCTATATCACCAATTTCTTTTAGATGTGGTGGCCATACGACTTCTTCCAAAGACTTACAGTCATTAAATAAGTTAGCTGGAAACTTCGTGAGAAGTTTGCAAGCTGAAAAATCTATGTTTCTAATTTTACAACTACAAAAAGCCGACATTCCAATGGAAGATAAACTTTCAGGTAGAAGAACTTCTTCGAGAGAAGGGCACCAGTTAAATGCGGATTCCCCGATTTTATCAAGCTTTTTGCAGTTTGATAAGTCAACAGAAGCAAGAGCTTCGCAATTAGAGAACGCAAGCACTCCAATTTCTTCTATATTCTCTGGGAAAATAATATTCGTCAGATTTTCACATCCAGAAAATGTATTTTTCCCGATTTTATTAAGCCTTTTGCAGTTTGATAAGTCAACAGAAGCAAGAGCTTTACATTCATAGAACGCCTCCTCTCCAATTTCTTCTATATTTTCTGGGAAAATGATATTCGTCAGATTTTCACATCCAGAAAATGCTCTTTCCCCGATTATTGTCAACTTGTTACATGACGTCATATCGATACGTTCAAGCGTCTTATTGCCTTCAAAGGCCCATTGAGCGATTTCACATACAGAAGCTGGCAATATTACATTCTTTTTTTTCCCACCATCAGTTAATTGGTTTGCAAATTTTGAGTCTACAAGGGTTGGATTTGCAGCCTCTTCTTCAGCCTTTTCCTTAGCAGCAGCTTCTTCTTCAGCCTTTTCCTTAGCAGCAACTTCTTCAGCCTTTTCCTTAGCAGCAACTTCTTCAGCCTTTGCCTTGGCTACAGTTTCTTCCTTAGCCTTTTTCTCTCTTTCTTTTATCCAAACTGCAGATCTAACTTTTCTCCACTCTGAATACATTTCTTTCTCAGCTTCTTTGTCTTCTCTAAGTCTGGCTTTTTGTATGTCGACGAAGAGCTTTTCCTGCATTTTTTCTAATTCTTCTAAACTAAGTTCTTCCAAATTGACTTTTTTTTTGTCGCTATCTTCTATTTGAGTAGAGTGACTGTTTGGTTGCTGGCTATTTGACTTTTGAGATTTTTCAACAGCTCCTTTCTCTGCTTTTTTTTCACTTTGTCTCTTCCATATTGTATATCTAACATTTTGCCACTCTGAATGCAATTTTTCTTCAGCCTTTTTATCGCCTCTTCGTCTAGCTTTTTTTCCGTCAACTTCGAGCTTTTTCTGCATTTCTTCTAGTTCTTCTAAACTAAGCTCTTCCAAATTTACACTTTCTTTATCGTTATTTTCGATTTCGTTTGTGTAAAATTCTTTTTGTTCGCGAATCGGCTCTTGAGAAGTTTTGCTTACTTCTTTTTTTACCTTTTTTTCAGCTTGATGCTTCTTCTCTTCACAACAATTTGTTTCCTGTGAATTAGAAGTACCGGAAAGATTTTCTATATCTTTCTCTTCTGAATCTCCTTGGAGAATCGAAAAAAGTTTCTTAAATAATCCCATAGCCCTATTGTCTTAATTGATTTATACCTAAAATTGCATTAATACTTTCTGATAACTGAGTGACAGATTCGATTTGCTCTTCTGAAGAACTGAACTGTCCAGGCTTAATACGATGGAAGATTTTTGTAGCAGCATCGGCTGCAATCTTTGCTTCTTCGTATTTGCCAACCTCAACATAGAGTTTGCCTACTAAATCCAAGATAGAAGCGTAGATACCTTGCAGCAGCTCAGTTCCATCTTGCATCTCGTATAATTGGTCACCAACTTCATACAAGAGCATTTGTGCATCATACAACTTATCTTCTTGGATTTCGTAATATGCCATCGTACTTTTGACGACTGGCATCACATAACTTGGCATGTTTCCAGCAGAATATTTAGCAGCAGCGTTGATAAAAGCCTCCAAGTCTCCTTTTGTCTTATATCGTTCTGCTACATAGATGTAGTTGGTGTATGCATTGTAGTTCTCTTGTGTGAGAAGTTCTTTTACCTGAACTGTGTATGTTGGTCCAAGGCGCAATTCATCATCAGGCTTGACAAGTGTTCGTTTGATAAGCTTGATGCCATTGAGCCAAGTTCCTTTCGCGCTCAGGTTTGTCAGAGCCATTCTTCCTGAATCGAGAACTTCTATTTTGCAATGAATCTTGCTGACGCTTTCGTCATCAATAATCATTCCTTGATTTCCTCCTCTTCCTACTAATATATCCATATTCTCATTGTTTTATGTTAGTGTGGTAGTGGAGCTATCTTTGGAATAGGTGGTATCATTTTTCTGATATTCGCTATCTTTTTCTTCTCCATAACCACATTGAATATATGATTGAAATAGAATGAGAATTCCTTTTGGAATTCCTGTATGCTATCATCGTCATCGTTTTCGATTATCAGCATCAATACTTGCGTGAATCTGTCTAATATCTCGCTATGGTCAATACTGCCTTGTTCTAGGAACATCTTGGCTTGCTCCAGGTAATCTGCCATATCTACATTTGACCAATATTGATACAGACTGCTTGTGGCAGCCAATAATGTAATATTGCCGTATGGCTGGTTGTCGAAGATTTCCATGTTGGCGAGTATCTCTTCGGCTTCACCAATCTGGTCGGTATTTAGATAAGCGATATAGGTCCAAAAAGCTTGCCAATAGTTATCTGTTGTTCGATTCGTATAATCGGAAATGCACTTTTGTGGCTCTAAAGCTGACAAAATCAAATAATAGTAGAATTGTACTTCTTCTACGTTGTATTTGTTGGCAAGTGACTCAAGTCTTGAAATGCTCAGTCTTAACATATCTGTTTTGTCAGACTTAGCAAGTGAGATGACCTGATTGATGGTTACCTTAACGATGGGATTGAGATTGTTGGAAGATTGTTGCAATCTGTTCTTTCTTACCTGCTCCTGAATATTGAAGGCAGTTTCTTCGTCTAATCCCAGGGTCAGTCTCATATCCTCCATCTGCTTGGCTTCATGAGAATCTATACGACCGTCAGCATAGACTTGTTGGCAGAGTTGCTTGTATTTCACAATCTTTTCCTGCTCTAATTCTTCATTGGTCTTGTCACGTTCTATATTCGTGATATTCGTAGTCGACACATTGTGAGAGTCTATGTGTACGCCTCCTGATATAGCGTTGGCATCACCCATAGAGAAGCCTGTATTGGCAGGTTCTTCTGCTGGCAATTCCTTTCCACAATAGGGACATCGTGGAAATTGCCAGTTCTCTGGTAATGCTGTGTTACAATATGGGCAATTCTTTATCATGTATATTTATTTTATAGAATTAAACATATCAAGACGAATGCTAAAATGAAAAACCAAATGAATTTACAGAAACATCCGATACATCCTGTGATACCTTCCCCTAGGAAAGAGGCAAATAGACCTAAGGCTTGTACTCCCCAACCGATTAGACCGAGGATGACAAAGCCTAAAACCAATATGCCTATGAATCCTAGTATAGCAATCATTGCTTGAATAATTTATTTGTAAATTGAAAGTTTATTTCTTTGTTACAGTTCCACTATGTGAACGGACATACGTACCCATTGACGTGCTCATGATGATATCACTGCCCTTGGTGATAATGTCAAAGATCTGGGCACCATTACATCCGCAGACGAAACTCCAGCTGTTACTCCCCATCGTGGCTCTTTGAAGCTCAGTGGGCTTGTCTGGATTAATGCGGTAAATAAAATTACCTTCTTTTACAGTTGTTGCCATAATATAGTGTATTTAAAATCTAAGTTCTGAGGTCACTTTTGCCTTTCGGATTCTTTCAAGAGTGGTGTAGGTCTGGCCTTGTGTGAAGGCTATACGTCTTCCTGTCTTTCCGAAAGAATCATTTTGAATGGCAGGTGAGAATTCTTCTATTTTCTTGAGTTTGAAGAATGTTCGTTTCTCTGGTTTGTATAGAGGTTCCTTTTTAGCAAAGTACTCTTTTGGAACATATTCTTTTAACTCTCTGATATCTACATTTTCTAGTTTTTTTTCAATTTCAAAGAGATATTGGATTCTTTGAGCGTAATAGAATGCTAAGTATTTGGCATTCTTGAATCTTCTACCGCCTTGGCAGGCATAGAAATTATATTCCAAAGCAATAGGCTCACCCCATCTTCCGCCTACTATGATGACGCGGTTTTCGTGATCATCATATAAACCTAATGAGGTAATAAGAAGCTCAAACTGTTCTATGAGATAGCTGAGGACTGGATTCGGAACATCTTGCTGATAGTCATTGAGGATATTCATCAAGGTGGTCCAATTAGTCCATATTATCTCTTGGGGAAGAATTTCTGGTCGTTTGTCGTGTGTAGTGATATAGATGAGTTTATTGCGTTCATCTCTGTCTTCGACAATCAACTTCTTGTGATTTTCTAGTTGGGTTAGATTGATGACATCAGACAGTTTGCTTTCAATATAAATGTTGAAAGCATAGTTGCAAGAGATTAAACCATCTGGAACACTATGGATGTCTGTGTCGTCAATATGACTTTGGGTTTCAATCTTTAATGTTTTTTCTGGCAGTCCATTTCCTTCATCAATTCGCTGAAGAATTTCATCTAACAAACTGCCCCCCCCCACAATCTGTTTCTAAGATTTTGAGGAGTGCCGATGTAACTTGATTCTCTGTCTGAAAATAAGTTCCAAAGACTGATTGTTCTGTGATATTCTTACTCATTTACTTTTTAGATTATGATTTTTTAATGTTTGTCGTGTTTATCTCTACGGCATTGCAAATATAGTCATTTTTGTGGAGAATTTCAAGCGGAAACGAAAGTTTTAGTATTCTTTAAACTTTGACGATTGGTTCATTTTGGTTCAAACTCATTTTTCCCGAGCTTACACCTTATTATATATAGGAACTTGATTATATATAGGAACTTGTTGCCGCAAATCCACTCTTTTTTCTCTTATGAAATGAGGAGCCCTATCCCCTTAATGTCCGTTTTCAAAACTGATACTGTCCCCATGAGATAGGAGACTTGTCTAGTCCTAAATGGAGTTTCAGAAAATGTAAATCCCCAATCTGTTGAACTTTACAGATTGGGGATTTCTCAAGTTTATACATTATTCTCCTAAGATAGTATCAAACATTTCATCAACAGAATTCCAATGGGTAACTCTGCCTTTTTCCTTGTCTTCTTCGGCAAGTACCAACAATTGAGATTCGTTTATTGCTAATGTATTCATACTTACTCCTTTTTAAAAACATTCACCAATTTACAGCAGCAAAAATACGTTTTTTTCTCTAAACTACCAAGTAAATTAAAAGATTTTTTTTATTTTGGTATAGAGTACCCGTTTTTATGTGCTAACTTCATGGATTTACTGTCTCTTGGAGATATGATGGATAGAATGTCCGTTTTCAAAACTGAAACTGCCCCCATGAGATAGGGGAAAGGTCGGTTTAAGAATTTGTGGAAGTCAATCGTAATCCATCGGCTAACCCCCTCAGTGTCAGGAAATCACCCATTCCAGAGTATTCACCTCGTCTTTGACAGAGAAGTTCAAGCCCACCTTTACAATTTCCTTATTCTTCAAGGCAAAGGCTTGAGCATAATGCTTGTCATTGATTTGGTCTAATGCCTCTTGCGCACTCTTATTGAATTTCAGTTCCATCACATAGATGGTGTCGGCATTCTCCATCGTGATGTCGATTCTCCCTTTAGCCGTGTGCTGCTCCACAATAATATTGTAGTCAGTAAGCAAGGCAAAGATGATATAAAACATCTGCTGGTAATGCCCCTCGTAATTGGTGTTGTCGCAATATGGAATGGTTTCCAGGAAATCAGCCAGCATTTGCAGGGCTTCATCCATTTTACCACTATTAATATAGGAAGAAATGTCTGCTATCACAACCCTACCCATATCTATTCCCGATCCAAGGTAGCCCGGCAACAAACTGTCGAACAGTCCCACCTCAATCTCCTTGTTAGGAAAGTCGAGCGTATAAACATCTATCTTCTTTTCGTAGTCCTTGATGGTGAGATAGCCACTCTGATACAGCAGAGGAGTGAGCGAAGTCATTCTTTCCGTTGCAGCGTCAAAGGAGGCAGCCTTAGCCCTCACTCGCCCCAACTGCGATGGCAACACATGAAACTCCCTCATTTTTTCAATCAGATAAGTAGGTGTACCGGATCCAAACCAATAAGCCTTCAGCTTGCCATCAGCAAAGCAATTGAGCAAGCTGTAAGGATTGAAGACATCAGGCGATGGCCAGCAGAAGTGATAACCATCATAATGGTCTTTGAGTTCCTGGATAGTCTCCTCCCTGCTCAGTTCCAGATGCTCGGCAAGAGCGTCGATATCATCACTCATCTGGGTCAACAGTTCCTCCTTGGTGATGCCACAGATGCCGGCATAAGGCTCGTCCATGCTCACATTCTTGATGTTGTTCAGCTCGCTGAAGATGCTGAGCTGCGAAAACTTCGTGATGCCCGTCATAAAGACAAATCGAAGCATAGACTCGTTTCCCTTCAGAGGACTATAGAAGTTGCGCATCGTGTTACGGAGCTCATCTAGTTTTTCCTTTTCATGCGCCACATCCAGCAGCGGAGCATCATATTCATCAATGAGCACCACCACCTGCTTGTCAGTCTTCTGATAAACGGCATTTATCAAATCGTCAAGTCGAATATTAACATCTATTCTATTGCTCTTGCAATCGAACCTAGCCTCTTGCTTTTCAATAATATCCAACAAATAACGATTCAGCTGCTCCTTCTCCATATGCTTACCCTTGCTCAGGTCGAAGTGCAGCACAGGATAAGTATTCCACTCCTTCTCCAGTTTCTCGATGGCAAGCCCCTCAAAGAGTTCCTTCTTTCCTTCGAAATAACTTTGGAAGGTGGAAACCAGCAGCGACTTGCCGAAACGGCGTGGGCGACTCAAGAAGAAATACTTTCCATCGGTATGTGTCATACGATAGATGTATTCCGTCTTGTCGATATAGAGGTTGTCCAACTTGCGGATTTCCTCAAATGTCTGAATTCCTATAGGATATAATTTTCTTGCCATTGCGTCATCGAATTAATTCATTTGCAAAGCTACAACAAAAAAATGATACCACCAAACTTTTATGAGGGAAAAGTTCTATTTTTTACGTGGTGAAGGCTTGCGGACAATAGGTGTTCACCTTGTACTCATTTCTCTCATAGAATGTGGAAGCCTACCCCCTTTAATGTCCGTTTTCAAAACTGATACTGCCCCCATGAGATAGGGGAGGAAAAGAGGATATGTTTGCGATAGCACCGCCCTAACTATATAAAAATAGGTAGTTAGGGCGGTGCTATCGCACTTTTTAATGTTCGTTTTCAAAACTGATACTGTCCCCATGAGATAGGGGAGGAAGATGGGGGGATGAACTCCTTTGAGAAGTGTTAATGTCGCTAACTCGCTCTAATTTGGACTTTGATTGAATATCAAGAAGTTGGGCGTTTGCCTACATAATATAGGTAACAATATGGAAACGAGCGGACTTCTGCTCGTTTCTGTATTTTGCAATATGCAAAGAACACCTCAATTCGGGGGCAAAGATACGATATTTTTCTAAATTTTCCATGATTTATAATAAAGAAAATATCAAAATTAAAACTTTTTGAGAAAAGTTAGTCAAGGTAGAGCTTTTGGTGAAAATCTCGCAAGATTATGCTTCTCCATATGTAACTAAAACATGTTTAATTGTTAAAAAGTTGTTCGATAGTGATTTTTCTTCTATCAAAATAATAGATTCTAAAAATAAAATACTAACTTTGCTAGTAGCTTACATGAAATTAATATGTAACTTGAGTATTAAGTAATATTTTAAGATATTTACTGTATAAATAAGTTCCAACTTAAAACATTTTAATTATGAAAGCAAAAGTGTATTTAAAAATGTTAGCTTGCTTAGTAGGATTATTGACATTCTATTCTTGCAACAATGATTTAGAGCAAGACAAGAACGCTTCTGTTGAAGCGCAACAAGTTCAAAACGGACAGGAGGTCTCTCTTCAAGAGAATGCTTATGCAGATTATCTTGAACTTATGAAATCATTAAATAGTTCGCCAACAAGAAGTATGTCCACAGCTGAAATCCCTGCTTATTATGGTGGATGCTATATAAATGATGATGGAAATCTTGTAGTCTTAGTAAAAAAGGGAGAAGGTGTATCTGTTCTAAAAACTAGAGCAGCATTATCTCGTTCAACTATTTATGAAAGTTGCCAATACTCTTATAAAGAGTTGCAGCAAGTGGTTGAGGATATTCGGCAAAAAGCACTTGAAGGCAATAACTTTCTATATCAAAATGTGACAATATATGGCATATCTGAAAAAGAAAATATAGTAGAAGTGGGGTTGCTTCATAAAAATTCATCTACAATCCAAGAATTCAAGAAAAAAATCTGCGATAGCAATAAAATCAAATTTGTAAATTGCGGAAAAATCATTCTTAATGACGGAATTGATTGTGCTGGTGAAATCAAGACAATTCGTGATGGCAAAACACACTATGCATCTATAGGGTATAGAGCTAAAGATAAAAATGGCAATATAGGCATTGTCACAGCAGGTCACTTTATAAAAGTTAATGATATTTTAAAAGATTCAGCCAACGTAGAAATTGGCAAGTGTTTATATTCAAAGGAAGAGTATTATGTTGACGCTGCATTTTGTTCAATAACATCAAAAAAACATGCTCCAACTAATAAAATCAAATTCATGAAAGATTTGCAAAAAGATACACTTTCTATAGCTTTGGCTCAACCGCCAAAAGGTTCTTGGATAAATATGGTTGGAATGGTCTCTAAAAGAAGTTCAGGAACTATATTTAATGCAAGCTATGACGTTCCTAACTCAGCACAAAAAACTATTTACAAGGATGTTATATTGGCAAAATATACTTCAAATAGTGGTGATAGCGGTGGTATTGTTTATGCCTTGACAAAAGCGACAAATACGAGATATACTGTTGGGATTAATTTAGGGAGTATCACATACAATGGTATCACTTATGGAGCGTGTATTAAGGCTTATTTAATAAATCAGACCTTCGGCTTAACAAGATATTAAATTATGAATAGATTGACATTGGGTTGTTTCGTCTTCATTTTACTAATATTGGGGACTACTTCTGTTTCCTCAAAAGAAGAATATAATATTAAAAATGAAAGTAAAACATACTTGAATGATTCTTTAAAAATCAGTGCAATTGTCCATGATAAAAAACCTTCATTTGTAACAATTACAATTGAAAATTATGGTAAAAAGCAGATTAGTATTGGCAAGGTTTATGGTTTACTTACATATATAAACAATAGATGGACATATTTGACAAAAGCAAAGAATAAATTTATAAAAATCAATCCAAAGAGCGCTAAGACTATAAGATACAGTCTTTGCATAGAAAAAATTAGAAATTCAGAAATTAGCTTTACTTATTCAGAAAATCGAAAGAACAGAATCAGATTAGATGTGTATAGCAACAATGAATTTATGGGGAAAATTGATTGCGATTTTGCAACGCCTTTTAATGCAGTATGGAGTAAACATGATGGGGTGATAATCGTGAAATACGACTAAAAATTATAATTATGAGGGTGTGTCATAACTCCATGACGTACCCTCATTTTTTGAGGCTAAAAATTCATTGACATTCTGCTACAATCTCTCAATTGTTCATGAATTATATTATGCTATTTTCATTGATAAGTAGATCCTATCTGTATGCTTGGCATTCGACATGCTATTTATAATGGTACGATTATATGTCATAATCCTGTAAACAGAATGAAAAAAGCCGCATCAATACCTGGTTGGGGCAAGATACGGCTTTATTGATAAAATGTGTATTGTCCACATTATAATGGAGCTTAAATGTCCAACATTCTAATGATGTACTTACCATCTTTCTTGATAAACATGAATGGGTTGAAATGCTTATCCTGTGCATTTATTCCATACCCCAAACATTTGTATTCAGCAGGAGCGACAGACGGAAGTGGATATTCCTTAGTCTTTCCGTTTTTCCTATTCACGATGACAAAGGAATATCTGTCTTTTTGGAAGTTGTCTGTCCTTGGCATGCCATGCTTTACAAGACAATAGATGTTCCTCTTGTCCATCTTTACTGTTGTGATGCACTTTGTGAAGTAAGAACTATACAGATTTCCATATTCATGCGTATAAAATTTTGTGGAGTCTGGTGC